>Ga0070683_100003664_pt1 | contig 12523 bp, 13 predicted proteins | sample KBSC713LmetaG_FD_64662 | JGI IMG/M metagenome (GOLD analysis project Ga0070683, IMG submission 64662) | Corn rhizosphere microbial communities from Kellogg Biological Station, Michigan, USA - KBS C7.1-3L metaG | ecosystem: Host-associated > Plants > Roots > Rhizosphere ...
AATTTTTTCGCTAAATGGTTAAAGGATGTTGCTGCTGATCAATTGGGGAATGGAAGCATTCCTTTTGTTATCCCAAATGTACTTGGCCCGGACGCAGCCGGATCGACAGGCTGGGCAGACGTGTGTACCATTATACCATGGAATATGTACCTGGCATATGGTGATAAGAAAATTTTAGAACAGCAATATCCCAGTATGAAAAATTGGGTGGAGTTCATGAAGAGCAAAAGCAACAACGATCTCTGGAATACTGGCTTTCATTTCGGCGATTGGTTGTTCTATCGGCCATTTGACGATAATGATGGCCGTTCGGCCGTAACAGACAAATATTTAATCGCTCAATGCTTTTATGCTCATTCGACACAATTACTGATCAACTCAGCAAAAGTTTTGGGAAAGAGCGATGATGTAGCAGCCTATTCGACATTGCTTCAAAAGATCAAGGCAGCATTCCTGGAAGAGTATGCAACGGCCAGTGGAAGATTGGTTTCAAATACACAGACAGCTTATGTGCTTGCATTGAATTTTGATATGCTTCCCGAGTCACAAAGACCAGAAGCTGCACGAAGGCTCGCGGATAATGTGAGGAGTTATGGCAATCATCTTACCACCGGCTTCTTGGGAACACCTTATTTATGTCACGTACTGACGCGTTTCGGATATGATAGCGTCGCTTATAAATTGTTATTGCAGGATACTTATCCTTCATGGCTATACCCGGTGAAAATGGGCGCCACTACCATCTGGGAAAGATGGGACGGAATAAAGCCAGATAGCACTTTCCAGACACCCTCCATGAATTCATTCAACCATTATTCCTACGGAGCCATTGGTGACTGGATGTACAGGAGCATATGCGGGATTGATACTTACCCCGATGAACCAGGATATAAACGCATCAGGATCATGCCACACATTGGTGGGAGTTTAACTTATGCAAATGCAGATCTGAAAACATATTATGGAACTATAAGTTCTCATTGGAAACTTGACAATGGTAAACTTCAATTGAATGTAGAGATTCCTGCAAATACAAGGGCGACAGTATATATTCCAGCGAAGTCGATTGAATCGATTATGGAAGGCAATGTTGCATTAAGTTCATCAAAAGATATAAAAGTAACAGGCAAAGACGGGAATCATTTTGTTGTTGAAGTGGGATCTGGGAAATATCATTTTACTTCAACGATTGACTGATTTGCATTTTGTTTCAGCTGAAATGACGAATACATTCATCCGATGCGGTTACAATTACTGTCGTTGTTGAAAAAGAGCAGCTTGGAAATGTGCACTCAGAGGGCATTATGAGCTTGACCGAAATAGTTTATACGGCTTCACCAGCAGAGATGAAGTTGAAGAGCCTGTCTTTTATAACCGTATCCCAGCCCCGCTGACACATTGCATAACACTCTTTTTCCGGAACAAGTCCCTCGTGAGTAAAGTGAAGCACTGTCTTACCGCCATTGGGCGTTATTTCAAAAATCATCTTCGTGTTTGTCCATTCATGCTTATCATTTTCTAACCAACTCAGTTCGCTATCGATAACGAACCATACAATTCTTTTGCCGGGAATCACTTCAGTTAATTTCTGTTTTGAATAGTGCTGCCCCGGATGGCAAATAACAAATTCATCATTGAGTTTTGTGCTGTTGCCCTTAAAATCTCTGCTCCACCATTTTGGAACTTCTTTGAGGCAGTCAAAAACATCCTGCGGTGATTTTTCGACTTCAATTGTTGCCGCGTAATTCATGTTTGTCATTTTTTCATTCCTTTAAAACCCACTTCATTTGCCGTTCATTAAAAATTTGTATAGGTTTTCCTTGATGACCATATCACAAATCTGGACTAGCCTGTCGTATTCATTTTCAAGAATGACCCCGTCGTAAGTAAATTGAAGAAGGGTCTTGTTACCGTTAGGTATTAATTCAAAAATCATTTTCGTCCCCGTCCAGTCAAAGTTGTCTGTTTTGCGAATGCTCTCCGTTACAAGCCATACAACTTTCTTATTCGGTATCAATTCAACCACTTTATTTTTGGAATAATGCGAGTCTCCCGTGGTAAATGTAAACTCATCATCAATCTTGGCGCTTTTCCCTTCAAATTCCTCCGGCCAAAATTTTGAAACATCATTGGTGAGGTGCCCGAAAACATCATCCGGTGATTTTGGTACTTCAATGGTTACTGAGCAGTTTGCTGTTGTATAATTTTGAGTTTTCATTTTGCCCTTTCGTTTAAAAGTTCGTCGAATCGCTTTAAGCATGTGTTCCAGCCATTGCTGTGCGCAGTGAGATCTTCCAGGAATTTAAAGCCCTCGTGTTGCAACTGCAATTCTGTTCCGTTTTCTTTCGGAACAAGAGTCCACACAACTATTGAATCGAAACGTTCATTGTTATGTGCCGAAACGTATTGCCAGGAGTAGGAAAGCCGGGTAAAAGGTTTTACTTCGATCACCTCGCAATAAATGATCTTACCTGATTTGTCGGCCAAGTGGAATTTATGCCCTGCTACGGGTTGAAAATCTGTTTTAGACAGCCATTGTTCGATGAGTTCGGGCCTGGTCAGGTATTCCCACACTTGTTGTGGTGGTCGGCGAAATAGCCACGTCTTCCTGATATCCTTTTGCATAATATGTAACTCTAAGGTTACCCAAATATATGTAACTTTAGAGTTACTAAACAAATTTCATCAAAATATTTTAATGGCTGAATTGTTGCAAAGGCAGGGTGAGTGATTAATGTTAAAACGCTTGTCTTAAAAATGACGTCAACTCACAAGGAATATTTCTTACGGTATTCAAGGGGCGACAAGTCGGTTACCTTCTTAAAAACTCTCCGAAAGGCATCGACGTCATTATAACCCGTTTCGTAAATTATTTCGTTTACTGTTTTTCGCCCTTCTTCCAGGCGTTTTTTGGCAAATTCTACTTTTACTCTCTTTATGTATTCTGCTATTGAATTGCCGGTGCATTTTCTAAACCGCCTTTCAAATGTCCGTCTCCCAACGTTGAATTTACTACACATGTCATCTATCGTAAGAATTTCCGTGGGATTGTTTTCGATGAATGCCTGCGCTTGCAGCACGGTTTCATCACCATGCTTTTTTTGTCCGACAAATATTATATATGGGTTCTGGGTCTTGCGCTCAATATCTATTTCAAACATTTTGGAAGCCAATATGGACGTCTCCCTGCCCAAATGTTTTTCAAAAATGTACAAGAGTAGGTTGAGATAAGAGTAGCCGCCGCCACAAGTATAGATGCCGTTTTCATCCGTAATAATTGAATCATCAATTACATTTACTTCTGGAAACATTTCCCTGAACTCGCTCTTAGCCGCCCAATGCACTGCGCACTTTCTGTTGTTCAAAAGCCCTGTTGAAGCCAAATAAAATGAACCTACGCATAAGCAGACAATCTCGGCACCTTTACAATATTGGGCAATAAGCCAGTCGGTATATTTCTTGTTTTTCTCAATCGCCTTTTTGAAATTCCCGCAAAGCAATGGTACCACAATCACATCTGTCGTTTTAACCTGGTTGATCGTGTTGTCGGCACTGATCGTATAAAGTCCATTTGAAAGCCCGGTACTTTTGGTCAGCCCTACGATTTCAACATCATAAAAAAGGGGTTTGTCCTGGTATTTCATAAAGTCATTCACGCGGCTGAACAGCTGATGACTACTGTCAATACTCGTTACCGTAGCATCAAAAAGAGGTAGTATGGAAACGTGTTTCATTTTTCTTAAATAATTATGCAAACATAGAAAATTGCTCTGTCGTAACCGACGGGTAAGATTGTCGTTTTTACCGGAGGTCACACTCACTTATACCCCGGTAATTTGCATTGTAATCATAAAATCATCCAAAATGAGATCAATAGAAATTATTATGTTGCGGGTAGCGGACAGGCAAAAAGCCAAGCAGTTTTATTTGAACCTTGGTTTTAATATTATTGTGGAGGCGCCCGGTGCTCACGGTGAAACGTGGATACAAATGGGTTTTCCAAACAGCACTACAACAATTTCGCTTGCAGGTTTTCAGGGAATAATTTGTGAAACAGATAATATTGAAGGCGAAATCAAAGCCTTGAATGCGAAAGGAGTTAGCGTTGACAAAATTGATGAGACGCCGTGGGGCAGATTTGCGTGGCTCAAAGATTTGGATGGGAATAGCCTTTGCCTCCACGAAAAATAAAAAGAATTATAGCCCTGGGTCACGATATATTTCCCAGTCACACTACCCGTATTGGTGCCTTGTGGGTCCTTGCAGCATTCTAGTCAAGATGATATTGTTCCTTCAGATACCTTAATAACTCTACTCCCTGCTTCTTTATTTCTTCCGAATTTCCAATTATTCCTTTTCTTGTGCCATGAATATAAACAGCAAAAACAGAAAGCTCCTGGAGTAATTCATTATCTGCAGACCGGAGCGGCTGATTTTCTGAGCTTCGTCTTATTTCATCATTGGTTCCTTCCATTTTAAGAAAGATCGCGGGATCGAATATTTTAGCTGCAACTTTTTTATATTCTGTGAATTCTGTCTCATTTATGTTTTCAAGTGTTCGGATCAATGGGAACCTTTCATAGTAGGCCATAATTTTATTTGACGTATTGATATCCTTAATCAGTCGAAAGTTTCCAGAGTTTTTCAGCTGCTCAAAAGTTCTGCTATTCGTTGTCAGAGGTTGTAACCTGGGGGCCAGTCGCACTAAGTAGTACATGTCACCAGTTCTTTTCGAAATTTCTGAAGGGCTATTCAAAATGCCAACAAGAGTATCCAGCATTAAAGCGGAATACCTGACTGTAGATAAATGTTTTGAAATTATCTCCTGGTCAATTTTTAAATCAGCAACCAATGATTGAATGTATTGTTTTTCTTTCTGCTGCTCTATAACGTGCTCCAGTTTATATTCAGCCAAAAACCCACAGAATACTGCAAAGAAGAGCATTACAAATTCCCAGGCATATTCTTTCCAATTTTTCTTTTGGTGGGGATGTGAGTGATGATGGATCTCCATGTTCAGCGGACTTAATTTATTACTATTTCGAAATTATTACTTACAAGATATCCCTTGCGTTATTGCTTATAAGGCACTCCATCTTTCATCACGAATTTTGTCTTTCTCACATTTTTTATATCAGAAGAAGGATCGCCTTCGACAGCAATGATATCGGCAAACAGATCTTTCTTTATTCTGCCAATTTTGTCTCCATAACCAAACGCATCTGCATTAATGGATGTCGATGATCTCAGGACATCAATTGGTTTCATTCCATACTCCACCATCATTTCCATTTCTCTCGCATTATCACCATGTGTGAAGACTCCAACATCCCCTCCCATGCAAATAATTACTCCAACTTTCAACGCTAGTTGAAAACTATTTCGCTTATCAGTAACCGTCTTTGGCTCCGGGTCAATTCCTTTTTTCCATCCATTATATTGTTCATACGCGTTGATAGCGGCAAGAGTTGGACAGAATGCCACCGATTTTTCTTTCATTAACTTGAAAACTTCTTCTGTTCCATGATCACCATGTTCGATGGTGGATGCTCCGGCTAATATAGCCCTTCTCATTCCTTCTGCAGTGGTTGCATGGCAAACAACCTCTCTGCCACCACTGTTTGCAATTTTAACAGCGGCAGCGATTTCTTCAATAGAAAAAGTAGCAGTGGGCTCATGGCCCGACCCTGTACGGTAATCCGCATAGATCTTTATCACATCAGCGCCTTTGCTGATCTGTGTTCTGACCTCATTCGTCATCTCATCTGAATTCCCCACTTCTGCCGCACCTTGCGGTAAGGACAAATCGGATGATTCAGGTCTTGGTCCATAGGCGCCCCTGGCAACAATAGCTCTCGTGGCACAGATCATCCGAGGTCCTGGCACCACGCCCTTTTGAATGGCTGTCTTCAAGCCCACATCATCATACATGGAACCTTCGGTACCCAGGTCACGAACAGTTGTAAAACCTGCCATCAATGTTGCCCTTGCATGTTCTGTAGCTCTTGCGGTTCTTTCTGCTCTTGATTCTTTAAGTACCTGGTTATCCCAGCTCGTTTCATTGTAGGGATGAAGAAATAGATGAGAATGTCCTTCAATGAGTCCAGGCAACAAGGTGTAGCCTTTTAATTCGATCACTTGAGTACCGGCAGGTAATTTAAACTTCATACTTCCTGCCTCCTCGATCTTATTATTTTTCACCAGCACGATCCAATCACTGTGCATTTGTTCACCGTCGAAGACCCGATCGGGTTTTAACAGGATGTATTTGTCGGTTGATTGACTGAATGCGAAAAATGCAAAATGGAGAATGGAGAATGTAAAAAATAACTTTTTCATAATTGCTAAATATGGTTATAATCGATTTCTGATGGAGGATGTCTAATTTCTGATAATATGGCTACCTTTTATTTCGTTTCGCTTTATTCGTTTTATCGGTGGCAGAAAAAATCGCCGTCAATTCATTTGCCTCGCTTATTAGCCTGTCAAGTTCTTTTCCTTCCTGGAGTTTTGCATCTCTCACAACTTCAAGCCAGTAATGGCTTTCATCTGCTTCTTCTAAAACGACTTCTATTTTATAGATAAAATCATCGGAAGATTTTGCTCTCACTGACGCCCGATAATTAGCACCGACCGAACCCGCTGCTTTTATCAATTGTTTTGCCGTCTCAAAACCAGCTGCATTTTTTGGAACCTTTCGCAAAGTTTTATTACGTCAACGTGGAACTTTTTGGTCCTCGCTTGCAATTATTTTCTTGTCATAAGAAGGTTTAAATGATAAAGAGGACATGGAAAATAGAACATCCGAGATCTAACATCCGACATCAATCCAACACATCATGCCAGTCCGGTTTTTTATTGAAGACGCTTTTTGCAAACGGACACCATACTGTGATCTTAATATTGTGTTGTCTTGCGTATTCTACCGCCGCCTCCACCAATTGATAGCCTACGTTCTGGCCACGGAGTTCGTCATCGACTTCGGTATGTTCGATCACCATTTTATCCAGCGCCGTCATATGATAGAACATCCTGGCATGTACCTCTCCCTCGTACTCTGCGTAAAACATTCCTTTGCTATCCGTTTGTTTTCGCTGGACCACCATCAGATCTAAAGTTTGAAAAATATTTTCTTCTTATAAAGGAAGTAACACAAGCCCCATTCGAGTGCAAAGATGCATAATGATGCGATGATATTGCTCAGCATTTGCGGAGTGTTGATGAACCCCATTAGTCCATTAGCAATGGCGCGGATGTAGTCATTGAACCACCGTGAGCCCACGATCTCGAAGAACAAATAAATGAACAGTGAGTTCATTCCAACAATGGTCCAGAACTTCAGATGTTTCCTGTGATCCATTATATCGATCCACCAATAACAAATACCCAGACCGAGCAGGCACCAACCCAATGAAGCCAGGGTAAATGAGGAAGTTGCAATGCGTTTAATAATAGGGGTGATGTGAGTGTAGTTTAGACAATATCCAACGACAAGGCAGACGAGCGCCCATATCAACATCGGGCGCAATTTGTTTTTTGCATTGCTCAACAGAAGTTTACCCGTCAAGGCACCTGCAATGGTATGAACTGCAGTCGGAATGCAATTAATCGCCACCCATCCATCGTGATTGATTTTGTTCATTAGCAGCAAGTCGACATAATTTCCAAAATTGTGCTGATCAGTAAATGGCTGGTCAAAACCAGGGACATTGGTAAACCTATACAGAATTTCGGTTAACAACAACAAACCAGCGCATACTAAAATCTGTGCAGTTGTACTCCATCGAAAGATCAGAAAAGCCACAAGTGTTGTAAAAGATAATTGGGTCAACACATCCCACAGTTCAAAAGACAAACCATTTTTCCGCACCGCGTAATCAAGCACACCCCAGAAGAATAACCAAAAGCAGCGTTTCAATGTTTTTCTGAAAGACTGATCCCATGACACCCCGTTTGACCATTGCTTGTGTAATGAATAGGCCATTGAGACACCGGCCATGTACATAAACCCGGGTTGGATCAAATCCCAGAAACGAAGACCATTCCAGGGGTGATGAAAAAACTGCAGGAAGAAATTATTCAAAGGATTTCCTTTCGTGGCCTCGAAAAGATGTTCTTGCAAACCCGTGCTTTCGAGTGCAAGCAATACCATAATGAATCCTCGCATAAAATCGAGTGATAAAAGGCGCTGTGAAATTTTGCCGCCGAAGATTGCATCCTTTGGAGCCTCCCGACTGAGAGCTGGAGATTGCATAAGCGATAGTTTGGTTCTACAAAGTATGGTTTATTGAAATAGACCGGAAATTTTTTTGTTGATTTGAAATTGTCTTTACATATTTGCATTACAATGAAACAAAGAAATCAATATTGGTGGTGGCATACAAACGCTTTACGGGGTTTGTAATGTCATTACTGTATTGTAATAGTATATTCAAAGGCCCCGACTCGTCGGGGCTTTTTGTTTGCCTTCGTAAACGCTTTCGCTAAGATTTATAACGTCGAGGCAAAGGAAAGTAAGGCGGCAGTTATTAATCATTAAAATTCCCCTTTAGGGGCCAGGGGCATGAAGAAAATAGAGATCAATACAACTTGTAAGAAATTGCTTGCCGATGTCTACACGCCGGTGGGAATCTATTTGCGTGTCAGAGACCGCTTTCGTGATACTATCCTGCTTGAAAGTACGGACCATCATGCTGCTGAAAACAGCTGGTCATTTATTTGCATTAATGCCATCGGTGGAATTGAAATAACGTCCCTGGAGAGGATCGAATTCAAATTGCCTAAGCAAAATCCTGAAAGGGTTGCAATAAAGAATGTAACAGACGTACCCGACCTGCTTTGGAACTTTATGCAAAATTTTGAAATAAAGAAAGCTGACGCAAAAGAGGCGAAGTACGCGCAAGGTTTATTTGGTTACACTACCTATGATGCCGTTCAATTTTTCGATACCATACGCCTTAACCCCAAACCCTCTCCGCATGGCGAGGGGAGCAGGATTCCTTTAATGCGCTATCGTCTTTATCAATATGTCATTGCTATTAACCATTTTAAAGATGAATTATTCATTTGCGAGAATGGAATTTCGGGCCTGGAAAGTGATTTGACTATAGTGGAATCGCTTATAAAAAGTAAAGACGTTCCGACGTATCCATTCAGGTCTAAAGGCAAAGAAAATTCTAATATGAGTGACCAGGATTATATGGAAATGGTGCAGAAAGGAATACAAAGTTGCCATCGTGGTGACGTATTTCAAATTGTTCTTAGCAGGAGATTTGACCAGGGGTTTTCCGGTGATGAGTTCAATGTTTACCGTACATTAAGAAATATCAATCCTTCTCCTTACCTGTTCTTTTTTGATTATGGAGATTATAAACTGATGGGTTCGTCCCCCGAAGCGCAATTGATCATCCAAAATGGAAAAGCGATTGTGCATCCTATTGCCGGGACATACAGAAGAACAGGTGATGACGACATAGACGAGAGGGAGACCGAAAGGTTATTAAAGGATAAAAAAGAAAATGCCGAACATGTGATGTTGGTGGACCTTGCCCGAAATGACCTGAGCCGTTTATGTGAAGATGTGCAAGTGGCCCATTACAGAGAAGTTCAATATTACTCCCATGTTATTCATTTGGTAAGTGAAGTTACAGGGAAGGTAAAACCAGCCAGCAATCCATTTGAGTTACTCGCAAAAACTTTCCCCGCCGGCACATTGAGTGGTGCACCGAAGTTTAAAGCAATGCAATTGATCAATGGATACGAGCCCACTGCAAGAAGTTACTATGGGGGTGCTTTGGGCTTTATGGGTTTTGACGGAAGTTGTAATCATGCGATCATGATCAGGACATTCTTAAGTAAGGACAATACCCTTGTCTACCAGGCGGGTGCCGGCATTGTAGCAGCCAGCGATCCGAGGAGTGAGTTGCAGGAAGTAAACAATAAACTGGGAGCGTTGAAAAAGTCAATTGAGCTGGCTGAACGTTTATAATTTTCAATGATCAATCCACAGTTAGCATAAATTAAAAGTTGAAAGTTGAAAGTTGAATATTTGATATTTTAAAACAAGATTGTGCGAATATTGGTTTTTGATAACTACGATTCATTTACCTACAACCTGGTGCACCTGGTTGAAAGGATCCTGCATGAGAAAGTAGACGTGCATCGCAATGACCAGGTCCCTTTGGAAAAAGTGAAAGAATATGATAAAATCATTTTATCGCCTGGGCCGGGAATTCCTGAGGAAGCCGGTTTGTTGTTGCCACTGATAAAGGAATACGCTTCTTCGAAGTCTATTTTAGGTGTTTGCCTCGGTCACCAGGCCATTGGTGAAGCGTTTGGAGGAAAGTTGATCAATTTGAACGAGGTATATCATGGAGTGGCTACGCCAGTGAGACTCGTCAATCGTGAATCGGGAGTTGGCCGTAACAACGCATCACTCATTACTCATCACTCATTATTCGAAGGCTTGCCCGAAGAGTTTGAGGTGGGTCGTTATCATTCGTGGATCGTGTCCGAGGAAAATTTTCCTGAAGAATTAGAAGTAACCGCGCGAGATGAGAATAATTTTATCATGGCATTGCAACACAAAACTTATGATGTGCAGGGAGTACAATTTCACCCGGAAAGTGTATTGACTCCAAAGGGAGAGCTGATCCTTCGCAACTGGCTGGATTGCTAATGGAAAATTAAAAATGGAAAATGAAAAAAATACTACAACATCTATTTGAGCACAAAACTCTTAGTCGTGAGATGGCCAAAGAGGTTTTGGTGAATATTGGTAAAGGAGCTTACAACGAGCATGAGGTAACAGCTTTCATGACGGTTTATTTAATGCGGAGTATCACCATTGAAGAGCTACAAGGCTTTCGCGAGGCATTGCTTGAACTTTGTGTGCCTGTCGATCTGAATGGCTATGATGTTATCGATATTGTCGGCACTGGCGGAGATGGAAAGAATACGTTCAATATTTCAACGCTTAGCTGTTTTATCGTTGCAGGTACAGGACAAAAAGTGGCCAAGCATGGAAATTATGGGGCATCATCCATCAGTGGTGCGTCGAATGTGATGGAACAAGTTGGCTACAAATTCAAAAATGATAAAGATAAATTGAAGAAGGAAATTGATGATACGAATATTTGTTTTTTACATGCTCCAATGTTTCACCCGGCGTTAAAAACTGTAGGACCTATCCGGAAGAATCTTGGCATGCGGACTTTTTTTAACATGCTTGGTCCTATGGTAAATCCAGCTACTCCAAAATTTCAATTGGTGGGTGTATTCAGTCTTGAGATGGCAAGGATTTATAATTATCTTTTACAGCAAACGGAAAGTGCTTTCACCATTATTCACGGCCTTGATGGCTATGATGAAATTTCACTGACCAACGACACAAAGGTCATCTCCAATGAGGGAGAGAGGATCATGACTCCGGAGCAGCTCGGCAGAAGAATGGTGGAGGCAAAAGATATCCAGGGCGGAAGCAGTGTAGAGGAAGCAGCAAAGATCTTTATGAAGATACTGAGTCGTGAGGGTACATGGTCACAGAATGCGGTGGTGTTGGCAAATGCAGGAATGGCATTACATTGTACGGGCAACTACAAAAATTATGATGAGGCGTATAATGCAGGAGTGGAGAGTTTAGAGAGTGGAAGAGCACGGGACGTTTTGAAAAATTTGATCGCGTTGCAGTAGCAAAGGCTTCGCTTTCGCTCAGCATGACAAACGGTATGAATATTCTCGATAACATAATACAGCACAAACGATCAGAAGTGCAAAACCGAAAGAGGGACATGCGCATTTCTGAGCTGGAGAAGGGCTTTTATTTCGAGCGGAAAACTCTGTCATTAAAAGAATCGCTGGAGAGAGGGAGCAGAACAGGTATCATTGCAGAATTTAAGAGAAGGTCACCATCAAAGGGGATCATAAATGATAAAGTCGATGTTATTGATGTAACAACAGCATATACCGAAAATGGGGCATCAGCTTTGTCAGTACTAACAGATGAAAAATTTTTTGGTGGCAGGGATTCAGATCTGGTCGAGTCAAGAATAAATGATATCCCGATCCTGAGAAAGGATTTTATTGTTGACGAATACCAGTTGGTCGAGGCAAAAAGTATTGGTGCAGATGTAATATTACTGATTGCAGCTTGCCTTACAACAAAAGAAGTAAAACATCTTGCTCGTTTCGCAAAAAATTTGGGGCTTGAAGTACTGCTTGAACTGCATAGTGAAAAAGAATTGGGACATGTTTGTAGTGAAACAGAATTGATCGGGATAAATAACCGTGACCTGAAAACGTTTAAAGTAAATCTCGGGCATAGCTTGATGATGGCAGAAAAGATTTCTGATGATAGAATAAAAATTGCCGAGAGCGGAATTAGTTCAGTTGATGATATTGTATTGTTCAAAGAGAATGGATTTAAAGGTTTTTTGATCGGTGAGCTTTTTATGAAGGAGGCCGATCCTACGATTGCTTTTGCTGAATTTGTAAACACTCTCAGGATCATGCCGCCAAAGGCCGA
>Ga0070683_100003665_pt1 | contig 12522 bp, 10 predicted proteins | sample KBSC713LmetaG_FD_64662 | JGI IMG/M metagenome (GOLD analysis project Ga0070683, IMG submission 64662) | Corn rhizosphere microbial communities from Kellogg Biological Station, Michigan, USA - KBS C7.1-3L metaG | ecosystem: Host-associated > Plants > Roots > Rhizosphere ...
CGGCGACGAGCAGAGAAGCGAAGCCGGGGGGCTGCAGAACACCGCCCAGCAGCTGGGATCGTCACTCGGCACGGCGCTGCTGGGGGCGATCGTGATCACCGGCCTCGCCACCGCCTTCACCGGCAACATCGCCGGCGATGCGCAGGTCTCCGCCAAGGTCGAGCAGCAGGTACAGGTGCAGCTGAGCGCCGGCGGCAGCTTCGTCCCCTCGGCGCAGGTCCGCGAAGCGGCCGAGGCCGCGCAGGTCCCGGCCGCGGAAGCCGACGCGCTCGTCGGCCACTACGAACACGCCCAGCTGGAGGCGCTGAAGCTCGCCTTCCTCGTCGCCGCCCTGCTCGTCCTCGCGTCCTTTTGGTCGACCCGGCGGCTGCCGGGCGAACGGCTTACCGCTTGAGGGCTACTCGCCTCAGCCTTTGAGCCGCACGTGCCAGTGGACGGTCGCGGTCGCGACCCGCTGGCCGTCCCCGTCGCTCAGCTCGACCTCGCAGGGGAACTCGACCTTGCCCTCGGAGTCGAGGGTGGCCAGCGCCTCGGCCGCGTCGACGCCCAGCGTCGCGGTCGCGGTGATGGGGCCGTTGGCGATCTTCTCGTAGGCGATCTCGGCGCTGCGGGCGAGGGGGGTCACGTCGCCCATCCGCTCGGCGAAGGCGCCGACGAAGGCCGCTCCCGAGGCGGTCTCGGCCGCGGTGAAGAGGGCGCCGGCGTGCTGGGAGCCGACGTGGTTTTTCAGCTCCGGCCGGTCGGGAAGGACGACGGTCGCCTCGCCCTCGCGGACCTCGGTGATCTCGAGCTCGAGGTGGCCGGCGAAGGGGACCGCCTGGGTCATGCCCTTGGCGATCAGGTCGAAGTCGGTCATCGGCCCTGGAACCTAGCGTGGCCCGGAGCGCCGTGCTCGAGGAAGGTGCGGACGGCGTTCTGCAGGTCCTCGGTGGCGAAGAGCTCGGCGGCTTCGGTCCGCACCGCCTCGTCTGCGGCCGGGATCCCGCCTTCGCGGAAGCGGCGGAGGATGTGCTTGGTCATCGCGTGCGCCTTCGTCGGCCCTTCGGCCAGCTCCTGCGCCAGCTTGCGCGAGGCGGCCTCGAAGTCGTGGTCCTCGAAGAGCAGGTTGACGACGCCCCAGCGCTCCATCTCCTCGGCGCCGAAGATCCCGCCCGACATCACGAAGTGGCGCGCCCGGCCGCTGCCGGCGCGCTCGGCCAGCCGCTGGGTGCCGCCCATCGACGGCGTCAGGCCGACCACTTTCTCGACCAGGCCGAACTTCGCCTTCGGCGAGGCGACGATCAGATCGCAGGCGAGCGCCAGCTCGAAGGCCGCGGTCAGGGTCAGCGCGTGGGCGGCGAAGACGACCGGCGCCGGCAGCAGTTCGACCTTGTCGATCATCTCCAGCAGGTCGGTCCAGAGCGCGCTCCCCTGCTCCGGAGTCAGCCCGGCGAAGACGTGGACATCGACGCCGCCGGAGACGGCCCGGCCCTCGGCCCGGATCAGCAGCGCCCGCGGCGGCTCGGCCGCAACCTCGTCGATTGCCGCCCGCAGGTCGTCGATCATCCGCTGGTCGAAGAGGTTGAGCGGCGGGCTGTCGAGCACGATCGTCGCCAGCTCCCCCTCCCGCTCCAGTCTCACCGCCGCGCTCATAGCTCCGGCACCCTATGGACCTCGAACAGGTTCGTGCCCAGTTCCTGGCCGTCGAGGCCGGCGGTGATCGCGACCAGGTCGCCCGGCGCGGCGATCCCGTGCTTGGCCGCCTCGCCGGCGCAGTGGCCGAGCAGGCTGCGCAGCTCGGTCCCGAAGTCGCTCTGCACGGCGGTGATGCCGAAGAGCAGGGAGACCCGCCGCACCGTCTCTATATACGGGGAGACCGCGAGCACCGGGACGTCGGGACGGTGGGCGGAGACGAGGCGGGCGGTGCGGCCGGTGTTGGTCGGAACGACGAGCGCCTTCAGCCCGAGCCGGTAGACGGCGCCGACGGCGCTCTGGGCGACCGAGTCGGCGACGTCCTGCGTCGCCTGGTCGGTGCGGCGGAACAGCCACTCGGCGTAGGGGAGGTCGGGCTCGGTCGCCCGCGCGATCCGGTCCATCACTTCCACCGCCTCGACCGGGTTGTGGCCGACCGCCGTCTCCTCGGAGAGCATCACCGCGTCGGTGCCGTCGTAGATCGCGTTGGCGACGTCGGTCACCTCGGCCCGGGTCGGCCGCCGCGCGGTCACCATCGAGGCCAGCATCTGCGTCGCCGTGATCGCCGGTTTGGAGACCATGCCGGCGGCGCGGATCAGCCGCTTCTGCTCGATCGGCAGCTGCTCCAGCGGCACTTCGATCCCGAGGTCGCCGCGGGCGACCATGATCCCGCCGCTGGCGGCGCGGACGATCTCCTCGACGTTGGCCGCCGCCTGCTGGCGCTCGATCTTGGCGATCACCGGGATCCGCGAGCCGAGCTCTTTCAGCCGCGCCGAGACCGGCTCCAGGTCGGCGGCGTTGGAGACGAAGGAGACGGCCAGCAGGTCGACGCCGTTCTCGACCGCGAACTCGACCCAGCCGAGGTCGACCCCGGTCGTCGCCGGCAGGTCGACGCCGCCGGGGATGTTCATCCCCTTGTGGGAGGAGAGCGTCCCCCCCACCTCGACCTCGGCGCCGACGCCGGCGTCCTCGGCGTCGCCGACCCGCAACCGGATCGCCCCGTCGGCGAGGTAGACGAGCTGGTCCTCGCGCAGATCGGAGACCCCCGCCCACTGCACCGGGATCGTGTCGCGGTCCCCCTCCACCTGCTCGGGCGTCAGCGTCACGTGCATGCCGGTCTCCAGCTCTGCGACGTCGTCGCGCAGCGCCCCGATCCGCAGCTTCGGCCCCGGCAGGTCGCCGAGGATCGCCACCTCGCGCCCGACCCGCTCGGCCGCCGCCCGGATCGCCCCGATCGTCTCCGCCTGCCGCTCCTGCCCGGCGTGGGAGAAGTTGAGCCGGAAGACGTCGGCCCCGGCCGCGACCAGCCGCTCCAGCACCTCCGGCGCCCAGCTCGCCGGGCCGACCGTGGCGATGATCTTGGTGCGGCGCCCCTGCCGGGCGCCCTGGTTCGAGCCGCTCGCGTTCATCTTCCGCGGAGAGTAGACGGAGCCGTCCCGATCGGCCTCCAGTACCTACAATCGGAGGGCGCGCGGCGCGCGCACGTGGAGAGGTGGCCGAGTGGCTGAAGGCACTCGCCTGCTAAGCGAGTAGGGGGCGCAAGCTCTCTCGAGGGTTCGAATCCCTCCCTCTCCGCCATTAGCTTGAAGGTCGAACACCGACCCGAGAAAAGCGGTCCCGCTGGGATCGCTTTTCTTTTTGGTCTCAGCTCGCAGCTTCTTGGCTTCACCTTGAGCATCCCTTGCGAGGTCACCTGCCAGGAGCACGGCATACGGTTGTGTCAGCTCAGCCTCAGTCACTCGCACCACCGGCTCGTCTCGCTCGTCATCCCAATCCGGCAGCACCACCGCTCAATCTCAATCTTCCTTTGCGAACCTGACCCGTACCGCATTCATGCTAACCGATTAGCAGGAATAGGCTTGACGATCATCAGATCGCGAGACCGAAACGAAAAGCTCCGGCCGCCGAGGAGAAATTGAAGGCTTTCGCCAAACGCCACGCCGAGCGTGAAGCCGAGCTGGAGAGAGCGGCTGGCGTTCTGCGGGCCGAACGCGATGAAGCCATTAAGGCGGCCCACCAGGGCGGTTTACCCATGAAGTCAATCGCCCGCGTGCTGCACATGAGCCACCAGCGGGTATCGCAGATCGTCCGCAGCTAGCCTCAGAGGAAGCGATGCAGACGCCACAGGGACCAGGCAGCGAGAGTGATTGCCACCACTTCACTCACTGCCGCCGGGTCGTTTCACTGCATCGAGCTCCTCGGTTCTCATTAGGACGGAGATGACTGAGGGATCTTCGGCAACAGTCGAGGCATAGAAGCGCTCCAAAGCACCCCGGATTGATCGCCGACCGACCTCCGCGACCATGTCGTATTCCGCCAGTACCCGCATGTGGTAGGCGGCGGTACTCAGCGATACATCCGACAAAGGTCCTCTCGGCCGCGTCAAAAAAACCGAACTAACCGGCGGTGCCTCGTTTCTGTGTAAGACCCGGAGGATCCGCCGACGAATCAGATGATCAAGCGCATGCTTAGAGGCCGCAGGCAGCTGATCTCCTAGCTCCGGTGGCAATCGTCGGCGGTCCTGCCGTCGGCGGGGCATTTGCTCCTGTGATGGGTCCGCGTCCTCTCGCTTCAACGTGAAACTCCCGTGAATGGATTGGAAAAGTCGCGGCAGTCTAGGCGCGTTCCAGTGACCGATCAAACCTCTTTTTGAATATGAAATGAGCGCGAGCCGGCCCGGTGCTTTGATCGAAATGGACGGCCCGCGCCCTTCTTAGTTGGCCTTGCTGATAGAGGCCATCGGCATAACTGCCGCGTTTAGCGCGAGCTTCATCGCTTGTTCACCCCCTCCCACGAATGGCGGGTTCAGATGAACAAGGTAGAAGTATTTCTAGTAATCGAAAAGCGGGGAAAACTTCTAGCGCGGTAGCGTAAACTTGAGGCGAACAACAGGAGGCCGGCGCTTTCGAGCTGCCCTCCCTGCTCCCTCAATCAGCCACAGCCTTCGACGTGTCCCCCACGAAACAAGCCGACCCTGCCGACATTCAGGCCGCCCGGATGCCCGTCAGTCAGCGGCTTGCCAAGGCGCTAGCCCACCCCCTGCGAATGCAGATCTTGGTCGAGACCAACAAGCGCCCGATGAGCGCCACCCAATTCGCCCGACACTTCACCGCCGCCGAAATATCGCCGACCAAAGCGAATCGGCACTTTCGATACTTGGAGAAGCTGGGCTGCTTGGAGCTGGTCGAGGAACGGACCGGTGGGCGGCGGCGTGGCGGAAAAGAGAAGATCTACCGCGCGGTTACCCGGTCGATGTTTGACGAGTCAACCTGGCCGCTGCTGCCGCCTAGCGTTCAAGGCGAGGTCAGCCAGGTGATCTTCACCTCTTATATAGAACGGGTCACCGAGGCGCTCGCAGCCGGAACCATCGACCTTCGGGAAGATCGCCACTTCACCTGGACGGGCATGCACTACGACCAGCAAGCCTGGGATGAATTGATCAAGCGCATGAACGAGTTGTTCTGGTTCTCGCTGGAGCTACGTGTCCAAGCGGCGCTGAGGATGATCAAGTCGGGAGGGGACCCGATCCCGGTCACGGTCGGGATGGCCTGTTTCGAGTCACCCAGGGACGCCGAGGTGGCACCTTTCGAGCTACCCAAGGGCTAATCGCCTCGATTGAGCAGCCTCGTTGGGCTTTAAGTCCTCCCAAGGGTTTCCTCACCGAAGCGACGGGGCATGCATCTTGCGGATTCGCTGCCAGGTCAAAGAAAGTTGCATCACCGTCCCTGGCTTTCCGTATCTGCGGGGCGGCTAGGAAGTGGGCAATGGATGCTCGACGTCAAATTAGGAGCGTAGTGCATATCGCGCTACACTCTCTTCGTGGCTACCCACCCACTTTCGCTCCGCCTTGGCGCGGACGGTTGGCGCGCTTTGGAAGACATCGCCCGCAGGCGGGGGCTCACCCGCGCGGAGGCAGCTCGCCAGGCGATCGCCGAGACGGCTGAGCGCGAGCGGAGGCGGTCGGGGCTCGCCGCCGAGGTTGCCCGGCTGGCGGAGGATCCCCTCGACCGCGCGGAGCGCGGTCGTGTGATGGCTGAGATGGACGCGATAGCCGCCGAGTGGCCTGAGTGACGCGCGGCGATGTCTTCCGCGTGCGGCTGCCTCCCCGTCGGGGTCACGAGCAGCACGGACCTCGCTATGCCGTACTCGTCCAAGCCGATGAGCTCCTTGGTCTTTCGACCGTGCTCGTCGCGCCTACCTCCCGAAGTGTGCAGGCAGCAAGCTTCCGGCCCGAGGTCGACATCGCCGGGCAGCGCACCCGGGTGATGGTGGAGCAAATGCGCGCGCTGGATGTGCGTCGACTTGATGCGTTTGAGGGACGCCTGAGCGGCGATGAGATGCAGGAAGTGGACGAGGCGCTCTCGCTAGTTCTCGCTCTCCGCTGAGACTCTCCGTTCGATCCCGCGGATAGGCTGGCGCCGTGTCTGTCCCTCCCCAGACCCACGAGCGCTACGAGCGGGTCTTCGCGGAGGTCGAGGCACCGTTCGCGTTCGTCGACCTCGAGGCGATGTGGGGGAACGCCGACTCGATGCTCGAGCGGGCCGGCGACAAGAACGTCCGCGTCGCCTCGAAGTCGGTCCGTTGCCGGGCGCTGATGGAGACCATCCTCGGGCGGGACCAACGGTTCCGGGGGTTGATGACCTACACGCTGCCGGAGACGCTGTGGCTTGCCGAGCAGGGGTTCGAGGATCTGTTGCTCGCCTATCCGACCGCGGACCTGGGGGCACTGGAGAAGCTGGCGCTGCGTTCGGCGGCGCATCCGGAGGGGGCGCCGATCGTGATGGTCGACTGCGTCAGGCACCTGGAGATGATCGAGTCGGTGCTGGGCAAGGGGGCGCCTCCGCTGCGGGTCTGCATCGACGTCGACGCCAGCTGGTGGTGGCTCGGCGGCCGGGTCAACATCGGCCCCAAGCGCTCGCCGATCCACTCGGTCGAGCAGGCGGTCGCGCTGGCGCGAGAGATCGAGAAGCGGCCGCAGATCGAACTCGACGCGCTGATGGCCTACGAGGGGCAGATCTCCGGGGTCGGGGACCTGCCGCCGGGACAGCGCCTGCGCGGCGCAGCGATCCGCTTCATGCAGAAGCGCTCAGCCGCCGAAATCGCCGAGCGGCGGGCGGCGATCGTGGCCGCGCTGGGCGAGTTCGTCGAGCTGGAGATCGTCAACGGCGGCGGCACCGGCAGCCTCGAATTCACCGCAGCCGAGGAGGCGGTGACCGAGGTGACCGCCGGCTCGGGCTTCTACGCGCCCGTCTCCTTCGACCACTACAGCCGCTTCAGCCTCACCCCCGCCGCCGCCTTCGCCCTGCCGGTCACCCGCAAGCCTTCCGATTGGGTGGCGACGGCGCTCGGCGGCGGCTACCTCGCCTCCGGCCCGGGCAACCCCGCTCGCCTCCCGACTCCCTGGTTGCCCGAGGGCCTGCGCTTCGACGACGAGGAGGGGGCCGGCGAGGTGCAGACGCCGCTGCTCGGCGAGCCCGCCGGATCGCTCGACGTCGGCGACCGGGTCTACCTCCGCCACGCCAAAGCCGGTGAGCTCTGCGAGCACTTCGACACCCTCTACCTCGTCGAAGGCGACGAGATCGTCGACGAGGTCCCGACCTATCGGGGCGAGGACAAGAACTTCCTCTAGGTCGACGGGCCGAAAGTACCCTTATATGTAGGGAAATCGTCCCGTCGGCGGCTAGGGGCCGAGAATGCGGTCCGTGTACTCGTTACTGAAGACGCGGTTGGGGTCCAGGGTGTCGCGGGCTCGCTGGAACGCATCCCACTCCCGGTAGCGGGGCGCCAGCGTCGCCGCGGTCTGGAAGTGGCGCTTGCCCCAGTGGGGGCGGCCGTCGTAGTCGTCCATGATCGCCTCCACCGCCTCGAAGTAGGGCCGCCACTCCATCCCCCGGTACTGGTGGACGGCGATGTAGGCGGTGTCGCGTTCGTGGGAGGGGCTGAGGAAGGCGTCGTCGCCTGCGGCGACCCTCATCTCGATCGGGAAGAAGACCGGGTAGCGGTTCGAGCGCACCCACTCGATCACCCGCCGCGCCGCCTCCGGGCCGGCCTCGCGCGGCACCCCGTACTCCATCTCGGTGAAGCGGACCCGGCGCTCGCTGGCGAAGACGCGGTCGCTGCGGTCGCTGGTGCGGCTACCGGAGGCGAGCCGGCCGGCCAGCCGCGAAAGCGCGGGGATCGTCCGCGGCAGCGCCTTGCCGGTTCCGGCCAGCGCCGCCAGCGCCCAGTTCTCGAGCACGACGTCGTTGAGGTAGGCGGCGGCGCGGCCGCGAGGCCGCGGGGGCTCCTCGGTGCGGTTGCGCTCCAGCACCAGCGCCCCGTCGTCGTAGGGGAAGGTGAAGAGCTCGAAGTGCTCGTGCGCCTCGGCCCGCTCGGCGAAGGTGTCGAGCACCTCTTCGCGCGGGTGCGGCGCGTCGACCCGCAGCAGGGTGAAGGCTGGGACGCAGCGCAGGGTGACGGCGGCGATCGCGCCGAGTGCCCCCAGCCCGACCCGGGCCGCCCGCAGCAGCTCCAGGTGGGTGGCGGCGCTGAGATGGCGGACGCTGCCGTCGGCGAGGACCAGCTCGATCCCCTCGACCTGGGCGGAGATGTTGCGCAGGCGGGCGCCGGTGCCGTGGGTGCCGGTGGAGATCGCCCCGGAGATCGTCTGGCGGTCGATGTCGCCGAGGTTCTCCATCGCCAGCCCCAGCGCCGCCAGCTCCTGGTTGAGGTCGGCGAGCACGGTGCCGCCGGCGACCTTGACCAAGCCCGAGCCGGGGTCGGCGTCAAGCACCCCGGAGAGGCCCTCGAGCCGGATCATCGTCCCCGCGGTCAGCGCCGCCTCGGTGAAGGAGTGGCCGGACCCCGCGACCCTCACCTTCTGCCCGGCGGACGTGGCGGCTGCGATCGCCTCCGCCAGCTCCTCGCGACTCCCAGGGCGCACGATGCGCGCAGGCCGGCAGCGCTGATCGCCCGCCCAGTTCACCCACTCGCCGGCAGTGCCGCGGCGCCGTCGTGCCATCGGCCGAATTTAGCTTGCCGCGGCGTGCAGATCGCCGCCCACCTGCATCGCCCGAAAGGCGTAGACGACGGTGATCAGCAGGAGGAAGGTGATCACCAGGCTCGGGAGCACGTTTCCGGTGAGGCTGGCGACGACGCCGCCGCCGACGCCGCCGAGCACCTGGCCGGAGGCCCAGGCCATGTTGGAGAGGCCGGCGGCGAAGCCCTGGTGGAGACTGCTCGAGTCAGCGACGTCGGAGATCAGCGTCAGCGCCGGGGCGAAGCAGAGGCCGGCGCCGAGCGAGGTGACGATCAGCGCCGCCAGGACCGTGCCGAGGGTCCCGGCGAGGGCGACGCCAGCCATCGCCACGGCGCAGATCGAGAGCCCGATCACATAGGGCATCCGGCGCCCGATCCGATCTGACATGCGCCCCGCGACCGGCGCCAGGATCGCCTCCAGGGCGGCGCCGGCGATGAAGCCGCCGGCGATCAGACCGTGGCCACCGCCGAGGTCGTCGATCCGCAGGGGCACCAGCACCTCGATTGCGCCGAACATCACCGAGGGGACGGCGACGAAGATCGCCGCCTCGACCACCGGACGGCTGCGCAGGGTGGCGGCCACTTCCCACAGGTTTTGAGTCTGTGGTTTCCCGGTCTCCGAAATCCGGGACGCGAGCAGGGCGAGAACTAGCGTCACTGCCAGCACCGCGCTGAAAACTACGTCGGTGCCGATGATTCCCGCCAAAGCGCCCAAGGCCGGCCCTAAGAGGGCGCCAGCAACCGCCGTTCCCAACGCCGCGCCCAAGACTGCCCCACGCCTATCTTCCGGCGCGGCGGTGATCAGCCAGGTGAGTGCGCCGGACCAGATCAGGGCGCCGGCGATCCCTTGTACGAATCGTGCTCCGTCGAGCAGGAGGATCTGCTCGGCGAAGCCAAAGACGAAGCTCGAGCAGCCGAGAATCACGAGCCCAATGATCACGGTACGACGCGGGCCGATCTTGCTGGCGACATAGCCCGAGGGCATAGAGGCGATCAGGGTTCCCGCTGCATAAGAAGCCGACAAAATGCCAGCCTGCGCCTTGCTCAGATGGAGTGCGTCGACGTAGTCCGGGAGCAGTGGAGCTATCGCCGCAAAAAACGCGACATCGAAGAAAATCGAGACCGATGCAAGCACAATGAGCCGGCGCATGCATGCATACAATCAGTGGAACGGTGCGCGCGCCTCGGGAGGGGTGGCAGAGCGGTTGAATGCGGCGGCCTTGAAAGCCGTTGACCCGTCTAGGCGGGTCCGTGGGTTCGAATCCCACCCCCTCCGTTACACTTGGGCTCCGGCCTCGGTGCCCAGAAGATACGGGGCGACGGCGTCGCCGTAGTTCTCTCGCCACGCGTCCGACAGATCCTTCCAGCCCGTGACTCTCCCCCGGCAGCGCTGCGATCCGCAGAGGCAAAGAGGCGGAAAGAACTCGATCACGTAATTTCGCGTGGCGTAATCTAGCGTTACCTCTTCGCCGGCCTGAATCGTCCCCCGCGCTACGAGGTCAATTCGCGCGTCCCCGCTAGGTTGGACGAGGCAGTTTGGATCGCATGAGTGATTGACGAAGGATCCGATCCCCTCTTCGTAGCCAAACCTGCCGCGTCCCACCTGCACCGCATGGCTGTCGTTTGCTTCCACGATGCGAAGTGGCGACCCGTGAATGACGACCTCGTCGCTGACAAACAGCCGGGAGGCGAAGACACCCCAGCCCCGGCGGCCCGTCTCTCGTACCGTGCAGTCCCGGGAAGCCCGCTCCACGTGCTCGAGCAATTTCTCAACAGCCAAGCGGAGCTCAGTCTTTTTTGCGGCCGAGGACGACCGCCGCGTTGCCATAGCGCTCGGCCAATAGGATGTCCATATCCAGCGTCTCTGAGAGTTCGCTTTGGAAATCGTCCAGCGGATAACGGTGGTCGTGAGCAAGCGGGATGTTTTCGAGCGACCGTCCCTCCAGCTCCAGTTCGCTGTAGTAGGTGGCGCTGCTTTTCGCGCATTGAAACACACTCAACTCGCTTTCCTCTTGGACCATCGCTTTCTTCAGGTCGACCTTGTGACCGATCATCGCGATTGGCGCGCACGAGTAACGGAGCGTCAGTTCGTCGCGGAGAAACGAACCTTCTTCGTCCACTTCCTCGAGGTCGCAGTTGATCTCTATCAGCGCGAAATCACCCGGGTACATGGAGTCCCTAAGCGACTCCATGATCCGAGCCTCGTCAGTGTTGCCGAACGTGTTGCCTAGCAGCGAGAAGAAGTTCGGGCTGGGACGATCCTCGTAAACTGAGCGCAGGATCTGGAGGTCGATGAAGTCCCCCATTATCGCCTTCGTCTTCAGGCCGGAGTAGTCCAATGCCTTGGCCTGCACGTTTCGGATGCACTCCACGAGAAGAGTGTCTGAGATATCGAGGGGATAGTAGGTCAACGAACCGTTGCCTTTTACTAGCTCGCTAAGAAGGACGTGGTCCTTCTCGCCGTCTCCGCTTCCGAGGCTGATCAGGTCGAGGTCCCTCTCACCTGGCAAGCTTTCCATCACTGCCTCCGCGATCTGGGCCGCGTACTTTCTCAGGAGTCGCAACGAGTTGTTTTTGAAGCGGTATCGGGGCTCCTGCGACATCTCCAACCAGAACTCCGCCCCATCCTCGGTCACGTAGTAATAAAGGCTAGGAATGACTTCGCTTTGCAGGATCAGACGTTTGATGTCTTTTTTGTAGCCATACCTCTGGCGCGAGAAGTAAATCGCGGCATCCGAGACCCCTCCGACCCGGTCGACACCCCCGCGCTCGAGCACAGCGTTGTAGCGTCGCTGCCTGTGCCTTGCGCGGGTTCCATGCTCCGCGATCGCCTCTTCGATCGCCTTGGCTGCAGGCGCTAGGACACTCTCCTCTGGATTGTCCTCGTCGACAGGCTTGTATTCCAGATGCGAAACGCCTTCCAGATCAGTCGGCAACGTCGTATTTGAACCGCGGGGTAGTAGCAGGAAGACCCGGTCGGTTCCGAGCCGCCCCATGAACAGTCCGAACTCGAGGACGATGTTGTCCCGAATCGTTTCGAGGTCGCGGCCGCGAACGTTCGCTTTGTCGACCGGCGGTGCGATAAAGCAGGCGAAGTCGTAATCGTCGACAGCTTTGAGGACGTTGTCTAGGTTTCCCTTGTTCGGCTTGAAGATGCGCTGGGTCCACGGGCGCGCAGTCGCTACCGGGTCCAGCAGCGACTGCAGTGCCACGCCAAGGGTTTTATGCTCTGACGCGGACCCGATAAATACTTTCGGGGTACTCATGGTGCGGCATCCTATTCTCCGAAGACGTAGGATGCGTTGTTCGTCGAGTCCTCTTGGTCTTTGGGGGTCACTCACCTACCTGTCCCGGCGTCACTCGTAGCCGAGCAGGAGCCGCTGGCGTTGCTTGCCACAGGCGCTGGATCCCTGGGAGGGCAGGAATGCGGGCCGGGCGGCCGAACGACCAAGACATGGAGAAAGCCGAGAGGCGCGTCCACGACCGCGATGTCTGGCGGCAGCGCGCGGAGAGGGTGAGGGACGCGTTCGGGCTCGTCCTAGCCCTCGTCCTGCTCACCTACGTGCTCGCCTCGCTGATGGAGAACCGCGGCTGGTCGGCCTTGGTCCTCACCCTGGCAACCAGCGTCACCTCGATCGTCGCCTTGACCAGCTCCCACGTCAGGCCGCGAGTCGTCCACGCCTCGATCTGGCTCGCCGCCCTGACCATCCTCTTCGCCGCGGTCGCCGCGGCGACCGGCGAGAAGACGCTTCTCAACGTCGGCTCGCTGATCCAGATCTGCCTGCTGGCGTTCGCGATGGCGGCGGTGCTGTGGCGGGTCGTCTCCAGCGCCGA
>Ga0070683_100003666_pt1 | contig 12522 bp, 7 predicted proteins | sample KBSC713LmetaG_FD_64662 | JGI IMG/M metagenome (GOLD analysis project Ga0070683, IMG submission 64662) | Corn rhizosphere microbial communities from Kellogg Biological Station, Michigan, USA - KBS C7.1-3L metaG | ecosystem: Host-associated > Plants > Roots > Rhizosphere ...
GCGACCACCTCGATGCCGGCGTTGCTCAGGAAATGAACAAGTCCGACGAGGAAGATGGGCGAGCTGACGAGAACGTCCGTGCGGATCACCGGTAGAACCCTCCGTAGTTAGGCGCCTTCATGGCGTTACATTGGGCAAGAGCAGCAAAGAAGATCCACCTGCGGGTGATCGGTTGATCGCTCACTGTCGATCTATTCCCGAGGCTAGCGTGCGCCTCTGACGGCGGGCGGTCCCTCCTTTCGGGGACACCTGACCGTTTGCGCATTTGGGCTTCGTCACTCGAATCAGGGAGTTTTCTGCCGGCCGCCCCGGCCACCAGGATGTGGCCGTGGACGGCGCTGCGCGGGTCGCCGTGGTCAGCGGCGGCAATCGTGGACTCGGCTTGCAGATCGTCTCGACGTTGGCCGAGCGGGGCCTGCGCGTGGTGCTGGCCAGCCGTTCCGTGCAGCGCGGCCAGGCGGCTGTGGAATCCCTCGGTCGATTCGCGGGCCGGGTCGCCGTGCGCCAGCTGGAGATCACCGACCCGGCCAGTGTCACCGCGCTCGCTACCTGGCTGCGGCACCGGCTGGGCCGCTGCGACGTCCTGGTGAACAACGCCGCCGTGCTGCTCGATGGGGACGACGGCGCCGTGAGTGCCGACCTGGACGTCGTGGGCCGGACGCTGGAGATCAACCTGCTCGGCACGTGGCGGCTGACCCAGGCGATCGCGCCGTTGATGCGCTCCACCGGCTACGGCCGGATCGTCAACATCTCCAGCGGGCTGGGCAGCCTCGCGACGATGCGCGCGGACCGCCCGGCGTTCCGGATCTCCAAGTCCGCGATCAACGCGCTGACCCGCATGCTCGCCGACGAGCTGAGCGGGGCCGGCATCCTGGTCAACGCCTGCTGCCCGGAGCGCAGGCCAGATGGTCCGTCGGCGGCGACGGCGATCTGGCTCGCCACGCTGCCCGACGGCGGCCCGACCGGAGGCTTCTTTCAGGACCGTACGCCGATTGACTGGTGACCTTGGGGCCGGACCGTAGCCGGTTCGCGTGACGCGACAAGCGCACCGAGCCGCCCGTAGGTTCCGCTGTAGGAGACCCTGGAGGTAACGGCCGATGAGGCGCGCGAACGCCGTGCTGGCAATCATCGTGTCCGGGCTCGCGATGGCGCTCCTCGCCGCCGGGTACGGTCCGATTCCGGCGCTGGGAGCAGCCCTCCAGCCCGGTGGTGGCGTATGGGGCGCGGCGAGCGATGCGAAGGACGTGGGTTCGCGGGCGGTACGGCTGGACGGCATGGCCGCCGCCGCGACCGTCTCGTTCGCTGCGGACGGAGTCCCCACGGTGCACGCGGCGTCCGAGCGTGATCTGTTCCTCGTCCAGGGCTACCTGCAAGCGACCTTCCGGCTGACCCAACTGGACATGGAACGGCGCACGGCGCGCGGCCGCCTCGCCGAGTTGATCGGGCCGAGCGTGGTCGACATCGACACGTTCGATCTGCAGACCGGCCTGCTGCGCACCGCCGAGGCGAACTGGGCGGCGACGCCGTCCGGCAGCCCGCTGGCCCTGGCGTTGCAGGCGTACAGCCAGGGCGTGAACAACCGCCTCGCCGAGCTGCACGGCAGCGGCCACTGGCCGGCGCTGTTCTCGTTGACCGGGGTGTACCCGCGGGCCTGGACACCCGTGGACAGCCTGGCCATCGCCGGCCTGGTGACCCAGATGTTGAGCTACACGACCACGCCGCTGGACAACGCGCTGCTACACGACTCGTTGGGCGCCGACCGGGCCCGCGCCTGGTTTCCCGAGGTGCCGGCCAACCCGCAGCGCCCGTTTGACCCCGGCCCCTATCGCGACCTCGGCGTCGAGCCGCTGCCGGCCACCGCGAACGCCAACGCGGCGGTGCCGGCCGGCGGCACCGGACCGGCCGGGACGACTGTCCCGCGCCGGGGCCCGACGGCCGGACCGGCCCGGCATCAACCGGCGACGTTCGCCGCCGACCTGCTGACCCGGATCCGCCGGCTGCCGGGCGCGCTGATCCACACCGGGCCCGACAGCAACGCCTGGGCCGCCAATGGGCCGGCCGTCGGCACCGGCCGCTCGATGCTGGCCGGTGATCCACACTTGTCCACGACGCTGCCCTCATTCTGGTACCAGATGGCGCTCGGCGCACCGGAGCTCGACGCGACCGGCGCCAGCCTGGTCGGGTTTCCGGGCATCGTCATCGGCCGCAACACGCACATCGCCTGGTCCATCACCGATGCGCAGAACCAGTCGACGCTCGTCTACACCGAGCAGACCAGCCCCGATCGTCCCGGCCAGTACTACTGGAACGGCGCGTGGCGGGACATGAAGCAGGTGAAGTACACGATCCCGGTCCGCGGTGGAAAGCCCGTGCCGCTGACGGTGGACCTGACGGTGCACGGGCCGGTGATGACCGTCGAGGGGCGGACCGTGGCGGTCACTTGGATGGGCAACTTTCCCTCCCGATCGTTCGACGCGATCGTGGCCGTGAACAAGGCGAGCACGTTCCAGCAGTTCCGCGACGCGCTGCGGGCCTGGCGCACGCCGACCGTGAACTTCGTGTACGCCGACGACAAGGGAAACATCGGCGCCGTCGCGGCCGGCTACTTCCCGCTGGTCAAGGCCGGCGAGCCGGACCTGCCGCTGCCTGGCACCGGCGAATTCGACGTCGTCGGCACGATCCCGTATGACGCGGCCCCGCAGGTCTACAACCCACCCGGCCACGTCGTGGCGACGGCCAACCAGCGCCCGGTCTCCGCCGCCTACCCGTACTACGTGGGAACCAGCCTGAACTCCTACGACAACGGCTATCGCGCCAACCGGATCTACCAGTACCTCGACAGCCACCGCTCGATGAGCGCCGCGGACTTCGTGGCGCTGCAGAACGACGTCACCGACTACCTGGCCACGTTGATCACGCCGAAGCTCACCGAGGCACTGCGCGGCGTGCCGCTCACCGCCGTCCAGCGCGCGGCGCTCGATCAGCTGGTCGGCTGGGACAACCGGATGACCGTCGGCGCGGCCGGCGCCGGTATCTGGTGGACCTTCTGGTCGCAGTACCTGACCGACGTCTTCCAACCGTGGTGGGATGCCATGAAAGTGCCGGTGGACAAGGGCGGGCCGGGCATCGAGGTATCCGTGCTGCGAGCGAGCCTCAACGAGAACCTCCAGACCTGGACCCTGCACGATCCCGGCAACCCGGCCTTCAGCCCACCGGGCCGGCCACCCGGCAACGCGACGACGGCCATGCGGAAGGCCTTCACCACGGCGGTGGCCGATCTCACCGGCCGGCTGGGCGCCGACCCGGCCGCCTGGAACTGGGGCAAGCTGCACACGCGCGAACTGCTGGCGCTGACCCGGGTCGACGCCCTGGGATACGGGCCGCGGCCGGCCGAGGGTGATCCGTGGACGGTGAACGCGGCCTACGGGGAGATGAACTCCTCGTTCGGTCCGAGCTGGCGGATGGTGGTCGACTGGACCGGTCCGGGAACGGCCGACGCCACGGCGATCTACCCGGGCGGACAGAGCGAGAACCCGGCCTCGTCGTGGTACCTGAGCTTCGTGGACGACTGGTGGAACGGTCGCCTGCGCCCGCTGCCGATGGCCGACGACGGGCCGCCGTCCACTGCTGTGTGGGCGCTGCGGCCAGGAGAGTGACCGCTCATGACCGACCTTGACGTCCGGCCGGCTCCGGCCAGTACACCTGCCAAAAGCGCGTCGCACACGCGCATGATCGCCGCCGCCGCGACGCTCGCCGGGGCGGCCGTCGTCGCGCTGGCGACGCTGCTCCAGCTGTGGTTCGCGCCGTTCGTCGCCGGCCTGGCACTGGGTGGCCTCGCCGCGATGCGCGGGCTGCCCGCCCGGACCGCCGCACTGTCCGCGGCCGCCGCGACGCTGGCCGGCTGGGCCGCGCCGCTGATCGCCCGATCGATCGGCGGTGAGCCGGTGGTCGCCGCGGCCGGCGTCACCGCCGCGCTGGCCGGCCTGCCCCCGCACGGCTGGATCATCGTCGTGGTCACGCTGGTGGTCGCGGTTGGCCAGGGGCTGCTCGGGGTATGGCTGTCCTGTTCGATCGGCGCGCTGTTCCGGCCAAGCGCCCGGTAGCCGAGCCCTGGAGGTGTGCGAAGGTGCCGGACACGACCGACCTGACCGTGGCCGACGCCACCGCGGAGCGCTGGGACGACATCGCCGCGGTGATGGGGGTGCGCGGCGACCCGCCGCTGTGCTGGTGCCAGTGGTTCCGGCATGACCGGCGCGGCTTCCACGCGACCTCCATCCCGCAACACCGCAAGGCACTGCAGGCACAGACCGCCGGCCCCATCCCACCGGGTGTGCTGGTCTACGAAGCGGGGGAGCCGATGGGCTGGTGCGGTGTCGCTCCGCGCGCGGACTACCCCCGGCTGCTCACCTACCGGATGGCGGCGGCGACGGGGGACGAGCCTGGCCTGTGGGCCGTGGTGTGTTTTCTGGTACGGGTGGGAGCCCGCCGCAAGGGCCTCGCCGACGTGCTGCTCGACGGCGCCGTCGACCTCGCCCGGCGGCACGGCGGCCGGGCCGTCGAGGCCTACCCGCTCGACACCACCGTGCGCGCGGCGGCCGCCCCGGAGCTGCGCCACGGCCCCCTGTCGGTGTTCCTGCGCGCCGGCTTCCGGGAAGTCGGCCGGCGGGCCGCCCCCGCGCGCCCGGTCGTCCGGCTGGACCTCTGAGGTCATCCCCGCTTTAGGTGACGCCACGCCGCCGCGGCCGGCGCGATACGGTCGGATGCATGGTTGACGCTGGGCGGTTGCTCGCCATCAGCGATCTTCATGTCGGCTACCCGGACAATCGTGACCTGCTGCTCAACCTGTGGCCGGAATCGCCCGACGACTGGCTCATCGTGGCCGGGGACGTGGCCGACCGGATCGCCGACGTGGTCTGGGCGCTCGACCTCCTGGCTCATCGCTTCGCCCGGGTGATCTGGTCGCCCGGCAACCACGAACTCTGGACGACCAAGCGGGATCCGGTCGCGCTGCGCGGCGAGGAGCGATACCACAAGCTGGTCGAGGCGTGCCGGGAACTGGGGGTCAGCACACCGGAGGACCCTTACCCGGTCTGGCCCGGACCGGACGGAGCGGTCGCCGTCGCGCCGCTGTTCCTCTTGTATGACTACAGCTTCCGGCCGTGCGGCGCGGCAACCAAGGAGGAGGCCCTTGCCCTCGCCTACGAGTCGGGGGTGGTCTGCACCGACGAGATGCTCCTGCACCCGGACCCCTACGACAGTCGCGCCGCCTGGTGCGAGGCACGGGTCACCGCGACCGAGCGCCGCCTGGCCGCCCTCGATCCCCGGCTGCCGGTCGTGCTGGTGAACCACTACCCGCTGGTGCGCGAGCCGACCAGCGTGCTGCGCTACCCCGAGTTCGCCCTGTGGTGCGGCACCGAACGCACCGCCGACTGGCACCGGCGGTTCAACGTAGCGGCCGTCGTCTATGGGCACCTGCACATCCGGCGAACCACCTACCACGACGGCCGGCCGTTCATGGAGGTGTCGGTCGGCTATCCGCGGGAATGGGCGGCTCATGGCCGTCCCACCGCCCCGTGCCAGGTGCTGCCGCGGCCGGAGTCGTGACGTGCTCGCGGCTCTTCTGCCCGATGCGGTGAGCACATTCGAGATCCGGGAGGATCCACCGGGCGCCGAACTGTATCCGGAGGAAGAGGCCTGCGTGGTCCGCGCCGTGGCCGGCCGCCGCCGGGAGTTCGCGACCGGACGCTACTGCGCGCGCGTCGCCCTTCGCGGACTGGGTCTCGCGCCGACCGCGATCGCCAAGGGCCGGCGCGGCGCACCGGACTGGCCGCAGGGCGTGATCGGCAGCATCACCCACTGCGCCGGCTACCGCGCCGCCGCCGTGGCCCGCGCTTCGGACCTGGTCGGCATCGGCATCGACGCCGAACCCAACGAACCACTTCCCGCGGACGTCCTCGACCTGGTGGGGCGGCCACCGGAGCGGCACCGGCTCGCCGGCCTGGCCGCGGCCGCGCCCGGGGTTGCGTGGGACCGGCTCCTGTTCAGCGCGAAGGAGTCGGTCTACAAGGCCTGGGCGCCACTGACCGGTACCTTCCTGGATTTCGACGGCGCCGACATCACCTTCGATCCCGAGATGGGCACGTTCCGCGCGCGCATCCTCGCCGGCGGGGCGCTGCCGGAAATGCCCGGGCGGTTCGTGGTCGGCGGCGGCTTGGCGCTGACGGCGGTGGCCTGGTAGGGATTCTCACCCGGCTGTCACCCGAAGAAGGGATTGGTCGCTACCGATGGATCGGACGATCCTCTGGGTATGGCACGCGTAACCGAGCCGTCGGTTGACGCCGCGTCCGCCGCACCGGCCGCCGCCGCGCGTCCCCGCCGGCGGCGCGGGTTCCACGTGGCACTGGGTCTGCTCGCGCTGCTGGTCGCCACCCTGCTCGTCTTCATCTGGGCGCACTTCGGGACCTTCAATCCGCGCACCGGACGGCTGAATCCCAGTGAGCACCCGCTCTTCTTCCCGGTGCTGATGGTGCATATCGCGGGTTCCACGGTCGCCATCGTCACCTGCGTGCTGCAGGTCTGGCCGTGGCTGCGCCGCAAACACCTGCGGGTGCACCGGATGTCCGGCCGGCTCTACGTGTTCGCCGGCGTCTACCCGGCGGCGCTCGCGTCGCTGGCGATCGTGGCGTTCTGGCCGTACAGCCCGCTGACCGGGGCGAGCGACATCCTGCTGTCCTTCCTGTGGCTGGGCATCACGACCTACGGCTACGTGCTCATCCGCCGGCACCGGGTCGCCGACCACCGCCGGTGGATGCTGCGCAGCTTCGCGCTGACCGCGTCCACGCTGATCAACCAGGTCCTCGGGCCTCCGCTCGGGCTGGTCCTCAAGCCACTGCTGGACACGAACTTCGCCGGCAGCACGGCCGTGCTGGACCAGACGTGGTCGGGCATCGACGGGTGGCTCGGCTGGACGCTCGCGTTCATCGCCGTGGAGTGGTGGCTGGAGCGGGAGCAGCTACGCCGATCGGCGCGTCGCTGACGCTCGCTCGTCGCTTGTTCACCACCCGGGTTGTCGTGGCCGGCATCAACCGGACGGCAACCGGCCTGGACCGGCTGCCGCAACGCCCGCGGTGCGTCGGTGACCGCCGGGACAGACGGGCGGTTGCCCCGCGCCCGGTCTCGAGCCGGGCGCGGGGCAACCGCGCGCAGGTGTCACTCCTCCTTGTGCCCCGGTCCGAAGCCACCGCCGATCGCGACATGGGCCAGCACGCCGTCGGTGCCTACCAGTACGGCGAAGATGTTGTCCATCTTGTAGCGCAGCGAGGCCGGCACCATACGGCTGACACGTACCCATTGGCCCCGCAGATTGCCTGCATAGTGCCGCGCTTGATAGAGCATCGTCTCGCCGTACCGGGCAATGACCGTCTTCTCGACGGTCTTCGCCGCGGCCTTGCCGAGGAAGAACCCGATGACCGTCTCCCCGGCCACTTTCAACGCCTCACCGAGCTCGCCGGCGACCAGGAAGAGCACGAGCGCGATGCCGCCCATGATCGCGCCGGCGATCGCGCAAGCCTCGCACAGCCAGCCGGGGACGAAGCCGAGCACGGCCGCCGCATCGCCCAGTACACGGGCGATCTTGCTGGCGATCTCCTTCCACTTCGCCTGCTGGTCCTCACCCTCCTTGGCCGGCCCGTCGGTGTTCTTCTTGCCGGTCAAGTTGTTGTACTTGCCGCGGGTGGGTCCAAAGACGCGGTCGCGCGCGGCGTCGCCCTCGACCGTGCCGGCCCACGGGCCGAGTTTCTGGCCCGGGCAGAGGTCGCCCTCTTCGCGCCCGTAGCAGCGACCGTCCGCGTCGCTGAGCGAGGGCGCGTTGTTGTCGGCGTACGCGTAGCCGTGCATCGTCTGCGGATCGCTCACGTTGACGACCGGGTCGACGGAGATGAACCGGCCGAGCCCGGGGTCGTACTCGCGGGCGCCGAGGTGGTCCAATCCGGTGCCGTCGACCGGCTGGTCGACAAAGCCACGAGTGCCCACCCAGGCCTGGACGGGGCCGCGCGACTCGCCGAAGGGCAGGCTCCGCCGCCGTACCACGGTCTGGTTCGGGCCGGAGATCTGGACCTCGGCCGTCTGGTGCTGATCGCCGACGATCCAGGTCAGCCCGGACGCCTTGCGCACCGCGACGGTGACACCCAGGTGCTTGTAGTAGCGCGTGCCAACCGCGGCGCCACCGCCGGCCGGTGCGAAGACCTCCGAGCCGTCGTCCAGGTACAGTGTCGCCCCGGCCGGGGTTCGGCTGATGAGGCGATTGCCGTCGGCGTCGTACACGTAGCTGGTCGCGCCGGCCGCGTCGGTGACCGAGGCGAGGTGCCCTTCGGCGTCCCACGCGAGGTTCTGCATGGCCGCGCCGGCCCGGGCCCGGGACGTCATGTTCCCGCTGGGGTCGTAGCCGAACGTGTCGCCGGCCGACGTCGACTGCACGGCGTGGGGCTGGCGGGAGCCGGCGGCCGGCTGGGCATAGCTCCGCGTGGTCGTGCCGGTCGGCGTGTGCACCACTTCGCTCGTCCGGTTGCCGGTGCTGTCGTAGGCCCAGTCACGGTAGTAGGGCGCCGGGCCGCCGAGCGCGGTCGCGGACGGGTTGGCCGTGCAGTCGCCGCTCGCCGGGGTCCAGGCGGTGGTGAGCCGCCGCAGGAGGTCGTAGCGGTAGCACTGCGTGTCCGGGGTGGCGCCCCCAGCTGGCGCGTCGACAACCCGCGTGACATTGCCGATCGGATCATAGGTGTATTTGAAGTGCGCGGCCTCCGGCTTCGTCTCCGGCGTGGTCACCGCCTCGGTCAGCCGGTTGGTCGGTTCGTCGATGGTGTAGGTGACGGCGGTCCGGGAGCCGAAGTTGCCGAGCACCCGCTGGGTCAGGCCACCGAGCTTGTCGTAGGTCACCGAGTACGCGTAGATCGAAAGGGCCGACAGGAACGTGGTCGGTGCGCCGACGTCGTTGTAGTTGAACGTGAGCTTCTCCTCGGCGAGGTCGCCGAGGGCGGGCAGCGTGGTGGTCGCCGGGCTGCCGTCGACCTTGTACGTGCTGGACGTGAGGAACTCGGTCCGGCCGAAGCCGTCGGCCGCCGGCACGACGAGCTTGGTGCCCAGGGCCCGGCCGCCCGCGTCGTAGCCGGTGATCTCGGTGCGGTAGTCCTTGGCGCCGAAGTGCCGGACGCTGCTGGCCAGCCGGCCGACGCCGCCGGGTGCGGTGTCGTAGGCCCATTCGGCCCGCGCCGGGCCGGTCGCGGAGCCGTCCCGCACGGACGTCCGGCGGCCCAGCTCGTCGTAGGTGGTCGCCACGGTGCCGCCCCGGGCGTCCGTCGTGCTGGTCACGTTGCCCGCGTCGTCGTAGGTCACGGTGGTCCGGCCGCGGTCAGGGTCGTCCGTGCGGATCCGCCGGCCCCGCTGGTCGTACTGGTAGGTCCACGTGTTGCCGGCCGCGTCGGTGACCGTGGCGAGGTCGCCCCGATCCGTGTACGTGTACCTGGTCGCATCGAAGTTACCGGTCGGCGTGGCGCCGTGATACTGGCGCAGCTCCACCGGATTGCCCCGTGCGTCGCGGACCGTCATGGTCGCGGTGCCGCCGGCCGGCGGGGTGACAAGCTCGCGCTCCCCGTCGTAGGCGGTCGTGGTGCGCCACTGTTCGACGCCGTTGGCCTTGAACACCTCGCTGACCACCCGGTCGGCGCCGTCGTAGGCCTTCTCGGTGATCGACGGGATCTGCACCTGACCGGTGGAGGTCACCAGCGTGCCGGACGGGGCGTCGGTGGTGAAGTAGTCCCTGGACGTCCAGGCCACCAGGCCACGCGAGTTGCGCACGGTGTCGGCGATGCGCCGCCCGCCGCCGGTCGCCTGCGTCTGCACCTGCCGCTCCCGCAGCTGCCCGTCGTAGAGCTTGACGGTGGTGCGATAGCCGGTGTCACTGGGTAGGAGCGTGCGCGCGACGACGTACGTGGGCGCGTCGTTGCGCAGGTGGTACTCGTACCGGAGGTTGGCGGTCTTGGTGGCCCGGTCCCGGCCCGGCAGCCAGATGTCGGTCAGCCGGCCGAGGCCGTCATAGGCGAAGTCGGTGCGGGCGCCGTTGCTGTCCACAATGGACTTTGGCTGCTGGCGCTGGGGCATCAGGTCGGTGGTCGTCGTCTGGCCGAGCGGGTTGCGCTCGACCTGCCGGGTGAGCGGTCCGCCGGTCGCCGGCGTGTAGACGGTCGTCGTGCTGTATCCGCGGGCGTCGGTGGCGACCGTCACCCGCCCGTACTGGTCGTGCTCGTTGCGAGCGGTGGTCACGTAGGACGGCCAGGTGCCCAGTTCCTCGGTACGCACGACGTCGCCCCGGGTCGGCGCGGCGCCGAACGTGGTGGCGTTGTCGTAGTACGTCCGCTGGTCGGACACCACGTCGGCCGGGCGGCTCGGCGTCGTGGCGCAACGGACGCCGACCTTCTCGGTGCGGCTGACCCGGTCAAGCATCCAGGTGGCCGGGCTGCGGGCGTAGCTCGTGCGGGTACACGTGTCATCGGCGTCGGTCGCCTCGTCCCCGAGATCGTCGACCATCGTCGGGAGGTTGTCGTCGTTGAACGTGGTGACTGTCTTGGCCCACCGGGTCGACCCGTCGGCCCGGACGACGCGGCTCCTGGTCTGCGACGTGTTGACCATGTACGCCTTGAGTGAGCCCCGGGTGGCGATCGGACCCCGCCGCCAGAAGTCGCTGATGGTGCCGGAGATCGCCGACCCGCCCGGACCGCTCAGCACGGTCTCCTCGCGAAGCTGCCCGCCGAGCGCCTCGTGATCGGGCAGGGACACGCCCTGCGAGTCGGTGATGCTCACGCTGCGAGTGCCGGAGGCCAGATGGTCACCGTCCATGCCGCGGAAGTACAGGTGCTCGGTCGCCGACTGGGGACCGGGGTCCAGGCCGCGGCGCACGACGACCCGGCTGTAACCGCGCCACTCGGCCCAGCTGCGGAACTTGGGCTCGGTCAGCTCGCCGTCGTCGTAGTGCCAGGCCGGGTTGTCGAGGTAGTCGTAGTTGGTCTGCTCGTGGCCGGAGGCGCCGGTGGCGTCCCACACGTCGACGCGGGTCACCACGTACTTGTGGAACCAGTCCATCGTCGGCTCGAGCCCTTCCGGTGCCCAGAACTGCGGCATGCAGCGCTTCGTGTTCGTGGCCGGGTCGGGCAGGCTGGTGCGGGTGCAGTCGGGTCCGGAGTAGGTCACGGCGATCTGGGCGCCGGACTCGGTCGTGATCGTGTTCATCCGCCAGCGGTTCAACGCGGGCCGGCCGTCGGCCGGCCCGTCCACCCGGTTGGGCAGCGGGTCGGCGCCCGGGTCGAAGAGGATCTCCGGCTGGGACACCGCTCCGCCGGATTGCCCGGTGCGGGTCAGGCCGCGCAACCACATCGGCGAGCCGTCGTGGTCGCCCGCGTTGAGGTATTCCTGCCGCAGCGTGATGGTGTCGACCGGGACGTAGTTCTGGCCGTCCCGGATCTCCGTGGTGATGGTGTTCAGCCGTTTCTGCGTCCAGTACGTCGGGGCGAGCTGGCTGGTGCACGGCGTCTGCGCGCAGAACTGGTCCAGCGGCGTGTCCGGCCACGACGACGGCGAGGCGAAGGTGCAGGTGGTGTTGGGCGTGCAGCGGTCGGCCACGCCGAACTGCACGCGGGCGGCCGGCGGGGCGGTGAACTCGGTGTCGGACCGTGTGCCGTAGTCGATCCGCGTGAGATAACCGCCGCGGGTGTACTCGGTTCGCTTGTTCGGATCGATCTCCCGCCCGTAGGCGCCGGTCTCGCGCGCGTAGAAGTAGGTCATGGTGTCGTTGTGCGGGTCCACGACGTAGTCGAGGTTCCACCGCCACGCCTGATCGCAGCGGGCGGCCTCGAACGACCCGCTGTAGCAGGGATCGCTGGGGTGATTGCCGTAGACCGGGGTGGTCCAGACCGACGCGGTCTCGTCCTTGCCGGTGCTCCAGCCCGGCCGGCGGTTGCGGCCGAAGTAGTACTGGGTGCCGTCGACCGTGGTGACCCGCCAGTACTCGTTGTCGTTGTCGCCGTTGTGCAGGCTGCTGTCGGTCAGCCGCTCGATGCGGGCGCCGTTGTCGCTCGTGCCGTGCCACAACCCGTCGTCGCCGCGGACAAGCTCGGTCGAGCTGCCGTTGAGCGACATGGTCGCGTTATCGCTGAACCAGCACTGTTCGGCGTTGGTGAGGGCGGCATTGTTCGGTGCGTTGCCGTTCACCGGGTCCTTGTCGTTGTTGCACGAGCGATAGCGCCGTTCGATGTACCCCGGCCACAGGTCCCAGCCGTCACCGACCCAGGAGCCTTGCGCGTTGGTCGCCGCGGTCCGCCCGTCGACACTGCCGGACGAGTACGCCAGGGTCAGCTGCGGGGTGAGGTTGCCCGGCACAGCCGGCGCCGGGATGGGATACGACCAGGAGAAGTCGCCGGTTTGCTCGGACGCCTGCCACGTCGACGCGGGCGACAGTGAGGTGGCCCGGTAGTCGCC
>Ga0070683_100003672_pt1 | contig 12516 bp, 10 predicted proteins | sample KBSC713LmetaG_FD_64662 | JGI IMG/M metagenome (GOLD analysis project Ga0070683, IMG submission 64662) | Corn rhizosphere microbial communities from Kellogg Biological Station, Michigan, USA - KBS C7.1-3L metaG | ecosystem: Host-associated > Plants > Roots > Rhizosphere ...
GAGCGGGAGCGAGCTCGAGATCATCGAGCGGCATGTCCACGCGTACTGCGACTCGACCCTCGCCGCGCGCATCGCCGGGCTCGAGGGCGTGCGCGTCGAGCGGCCGTTCGCCTTCGAGGTCGACGACGTGCTCCTGAACGGCAGGCTGGACGTGCTCTGGCGCTCCGGTGTTGAGGCGCTCGTTCTCGACTACAAGACGAACGCCATGGACGGCCGGGCTCCCGCGGCGGTCGTGGAGGACGAGTACCGCCTGCAGCGCGTCGTCTACGCCCTCGCCTGCTTCCGCGCCGGGGCCGAAGACGTGGAGGTCGTCTACCAGTTCCTCGAGTCCCCCGAGGAGATCGTGTCGGAACGCTTCTCCCGACCGGACGTCGAGCGGCTCGAACGGGAGCTCGGGGCCGTCATCGCTCGTATCCGGGAGGGAGACTTTCGCCCGACGCCGAGCGCGTTCGCCTGCGCGGGGTGCCCGGCGCTCGACCGCGTGTGCGCGGGCCCGGGCCTCGCGCTCGTGGACATCTGACCCCTGTAGCGTGCGTCTGGATGACCGTCGCGGCGCTCTACGACGTGCACGGCAACCTCCCGGCGCTCGCGGCGGCGCTGTCCGATCAGCGCCTCGCCGATGCGGAGGTGATCGTCTCGGGCGGCGACCTCGTGATGGGGCCACTTCCGGCCGAGTGCCTCGACCTGCTCGAGGCGGACGGACGCGTCCGCTTCCTCAGCGGCAACGGCGACAGAGAGGTGTGCGAGCTCGACGAGGACGGCGACCTCGTCGACGCAGCCCGCTGGTGCAGCGAGCGCCTCGGGCCGGAGCGCCTCGCCCGCGTCGAGCGGTGGCCCTCGACGGTCGAGCTCGAGGTCTCGGGGCTCGGCGCTGTGCTCTTCTGCCACGCGACGCCGACGTCCGACCTGCCGATCCTGACGGCCGCGACGCCCGCGGAGGACGTTGCCCGCAACCTCGGCGACGTCGCCGCCGATGTCGTCGTCTGCGGTCACACTCACGTCCAGTACGACCGGCGCGTCGGCCGGACGCGAATCGTCAATGCCGGGAGCGTCGGAATGCCCTACGAAGGCTCGCCCGCTGCGCGGTGGGCCGCTCTCGGCGCGGACGGCATCGAGCTCCTCTCGACGCCGTACGACTCCGTCGCCGCGCTCGACACCCTCTCGCGCACCGGATTTCAGCTGATCGAGCAGTGGCTCGAGCCACCCCTGCTCGGGCGGATCACCGCGGCCGAGGCGACCGACGAGTTCGAGCGCCGGCGCCGTGGCGCGTAGCTACGTCGGCGAGGCGACGCGGCGCGGGCTCGGAACGCGGCGCGAGCGGATCGGCCCGATCGTCGAGCGGCTGGCCCGCGAGCACGCGGATGCCACCATCGCACTCCGTTTCGAAAGCGACGTCGAGCTCTTGATCTCGGTCATGTTGTCTGCACAGACGACGGACGTCAACGTGAACCGCGTCACCGAGCAGCTCTTCCGCAAGTACCGAAGGCCCGAGGATTACCTCGCGGTCCCCGTCGAGGAGCTCGAGCGCGACGTGTATGCGACGGGCTTCTACCGGCAGAAGACGAAGTCGATCCGCGGTGCGATGCGGATGCTGATCGAGGAGTTCGACGGGAAGGTGCCGCGGCGACTCGACGAACTGCTGCGCCTCCCCGGCGTCGCGCGGAAGACCGCCAACGTCGTCGCAGCCGAGCTCGGCCACGCGCAGGGCGTCGTCGTCGACACCCACGTCCGCCGGCTGTCCCAGCGTCTCGGCCTGACGCGGAACGAGGATCCGGTGAAGATCGAGCGCGACCTTCAGCGGGTCGTACCGCGCGCGGACTGGGCGCGGTTCCCGCACCTGCTCATCTGGCACGGTCGCCGCATCTGCGACGCGCGCCGGCCCCTCTGCGAGGACTGCGTCCTGGCGGACTTGTGCCCGGCGGCGCGGGTGTACTTCTAGGGCCTGACCCAGCGCTGGACGACGAGCGCCGACCCCGCTTCCTGCTGGGAGAGCAGGGCGTAGCGCGGGGGGGAGACCACCGGCCGGGCTCTCGCGACCGCGAGATCGGGAGCGCCTACGACGACGACCGTCACGCCCTGGCCACGGCCGACCCGGCTCGTGCGAACGTCGGGGGCGTAGTAGGCGAGCGCGGCCGCCGATCTCTCGGGCAGGAGCACGACGGTGTCGCGGGCCGTCGTCTTCGCGCGCACGTCCCGCGCTGCCGCGCGCCAGTCTTCCTTCGGGCCCTCCGCGGCGGCGGTGGCAAGCGCGGCGATCGCGACCACGGCAACCGCGGCGCCGCTGGCGAGCCGGAGCCCGCGATCGGGGATCGACACCAGCCCGACGCCGGCTGCGAGCGCGACGCCGCCGGCGGCGACGGTGAGCGCCGTTCGCGGGAAGACGGGTAGCGCGACACCTGCGACGAGCACGGAGAGGAGCGGCATCAGGGCGAGACCGGCGACCAGTACCGGCTGCCAGAGCCCCGTCCTGGAAGCGTGCGATTGCCGCACGAGCACGATCACGCCCCATACGGCGAGCGCGACGACGACGGGGCTCCAGCCGAGCGCACGGCCGACGCCGAGGCCGATGTCGTGCAGGGAGAGCGGGCCGGCCCCGTCGGAGGCATCGGCGCGATCGACCACTGCGGCCGTGAGGAAGAAGAGCGACTCCAGGGTCGCGACCGCCACCGCCGGGATCGCGAGTCGAAGCTCGACCTCGCGGCGCGCGATCACGAGCGCGACGATCTGTGCGGCCAGCGCGCTCGCCGCAATCGGATGGGTCAGCGGCAGGAGCGCGGCACTGACGGCGTACACCACCCACCACACCACGTTGCCGCGGTCGACCGCGCGCGCGAAGAGCGCCGTCGAGAGGAGCATCGCGGCGAGCGCCAGCGCGAGCGGCCCGACCGTTCGCGAGAGCAACACGGCTCCGAGCGAGGACGCGAGCACGAGGGATGCGGCCGCACCCGCGTAGCGGCCAGCGAGGCGGCGGCCCAGGCGATAGGTCGCTATCGCGGCGATCACGGCGGCGATCACCGACGGCAGCCGCACCCACAGCTCGGCGTCGTTCCACGCCACGACGGGACGGAGCAGCGTCATGTATCCCGCGCGGGCGGGGTCGTCCGACAGCGCATGCTCGACGACGTCGGAGAAGGAGCCTCGAGCGGCGATCACCGTCACTGCCTCGTCCGTGTCGAGGGAACGGTGACCGAGTGCGGCGAGGCCGAGCACGAGCGCGAGACCGGGCCCGAGGTACGGCAGCACGCGGTCGAGAACGACCGCTGCACGTGCGTCCACGGCAACAGGCTCGCCGGTCGGCGACGGGGTGTGGGCCGGAGCGCTCACCCGAACCGAGGGTAGCGGCGGCGTCGGAGGTGCTTGCTCACCCGCGAGGGGCGCTCGGCGGCCCGCCTCGCGTAGCCTGGGCCGATGGCGCAGTCGACGGGCATCCCCGGCCTCGGGCCCGGCGACAGGCTCGGACCGTACGTCCTCGACACCGTGCTCGGCGAAGGGGCGATCGGGGTCGTCTTCCGCGCGGCCGCCGACGACGGGTCCGTGGTCGCTCTGAAGATCCTCCGGAAGGAGCTCTCGAGGGACGAGGTCTACCGCAGGCGCTTCGCCCGCGAGGCGCGGATCGCCAGCGTCGTCCGACACCGGCACCTCGTTCCGATCCTCGACCTGGGCGAGGCGCGCGGCTACCACTTCCTGGCGGTCACGTACATCGACGGCGGCTCGCTCCGTGAGCGCCTCGACGCCGAGGGGCCTCTCGCGCTCGACGCGGCGATCGAGCTCGCCGCCCAGGTGGGATCCGCGATCGACGCGCTGCACGCCCAGGGAATCGTTCACCGCGACGTCAAGCCGTCCAACGTCATGCTCGACGCCCTCGGAAACGCCGCGGTGACCGACTTCGGGCTCGCCAAGGGTCCTGCCTACACGGTTCTGACCATCCCCGGACAGGTGATGGGCACGCTCGACTACATCGCGCCCGAGCTGATCCGCGGTGAGGAATCCGGGCCGCCGGCGGACGTCTACGCGCTGGGCTGCATGGTGTACGAGTGCCTTTCCGGGGCGCCGCCCTTCGGCGACAGGCACGTCCTCGCCGTCGTGAACGCGCACCTCGAGGGAACGCCGCCCGACCTCTCGGAGCTGCGCCCGGACGTGCCGCGGGCGCTCGCCGAGGTGGTCGACGGCGCGATGGCGAAGCAGCCGGACGAGCGTCCACGCACCGGCACCGCGTTCGCGCACCTGCTGCGCGCGGCGTCTCGTTGAGCGACTGTTAGCTCGCGACCTTGCCGATCCGGTGGTGCCAGAAGCGCCACCAGCCGAACAGCGCCGCGTGGTCGGTGTCCCCCTCGCGGGCGACCGCGAGGATGTCGCGGTGGTTCGCCTGGCCAAGCCGCTCGTGCGTCCAGACGATGACCGCGTCGTCGCCGTCGAAGTAGCAGAACCTCTGTCCTCCGGGCTTGGGCGGCGTTCCCTCGTGCACCCACGGGCCTGCTCCGCCCCAGAACGTTCCGTCGCACCTGCCGCCGTTCGCGACCTTGGGCGCCGCGGCGCGGGCAGCATCGTACGCCGCCCTGAGCGCGGTCGAGTCCGGGAAGATCGAGATCTCCCAGCGGTCGGGCGGATTCTGGCCGGTGACCTCCGCGGGCTGCAGGCACACTGCGCTCTCGGCGGCGCCCGTCGCCGGCGCGTTCTGGACCGCGCAGTTCTTCCAGAGCGTTCCCGGAACGAGCGCAGCCAGCGAAAGGGGCGCTTCGGGAACCGTCTCGACGGTGCCCGTCACCGTCGGGGATGCGGCCGCGCTCCCGCCGTCGTCGCGGGCGACGAGATACGCCGCGGTCGCGGAGATGATGGCCGCAAGCGCGACGAGGATCGCTGTGAGCCCCCACCGCGGCATGCTCGGCGTTCGGCGTCCGCTGGGCGTCCCCGGCGGCGGCGTGGACGCCGCAGGCGATTCCGCGGGCTCTGCAAGCGGCGCTTCGACGTGCGACGCCGCCGGCGACGGGGGCGGAGGAGTCGCGGCGACCGGAACGTCGAGCTCGCCGGAGCCGTCGACGGAGATCGTCGCAAGGGGCTCCTCGTATCGTTCGGCGACCGGGTGCGACGCAGTCGGACTGCGTCGCAGAACCCCATGGACGGCGTCCACCAGCTCCGGCGCAGTCGCGTAGCGCTCGTCCCGCGACTTCGCCATCGCCCGGGCGACGATCCGGTCGAGCTCCTTTGGCAGGTCGGGCCGGACCTCCGTCAGTCTCGGCGGCGGGCTCGTCAGGTGGGCGTGCATCACCGCGACCTCGGCGTCCCGTTCGAAGGGCGGCCGGCCGGCGAGGCATTCGTAGAGCACGCAGCCGAGCGCGTAGACGTCGGTGCGACGGTCGAGCGTCAGCCCCTCGATCTGCTCGGGCGCGGCGTACTCGATGGTGCCCACGAAGATCCCGGTCCGCGTGAGATCGGGCGCCGTCGACTGCTTCGCGACGCCGAAGTCCGTCAGATAGACGTGCTCGGAGGGCTCCGCGATCAGGATGTTCGACGGCTTGACGTCGCGGTGGATCAGGTCGCTGTCGTGGGCGGCGTCCAGTGCGCTCGCGACCTGCTCGAGCATGTAGAGCGTGCGCCCGACGCCCAGGTGCCCCTCCCGTCGAAGGAGGGAGCGCAGGTCGGGCCCGTCGACGTACCGCATCGCGATGTAGAGCAGACCGTCGGCGTCGCCTCCGTCGACCTCGCCGGCGTCGTAGATCGGAATCACGTTCGGATGGTCGAGCCCGGCTGCACGCTGCGACTCGCGCGTGAACCGCTCGCGGAAGCTCGGGTCGTGCGCCAGCGGCGACGCGAGCACTTTGAGCGCGACCTTGCGCCCGAGGCTGACGTGCTCGGCGAGGTAGACGACGCTCATGCCGCCGCGGCCGAGCAGCGATTCGACCCGGTACCCGGCCAGCACCGCGCCGATGCGCGTAGCCTCGCTCATGCTCACAATGGTCCTGACGGCACGGTGAGCCGCCGTCTTCCCGCGCCAGCATGCCGCATTCGGAGGTGCCCGTCTAGACTGGACCGCATGCTCGGGCGCGAGGGGTCGTTCCGGACCTGCCTGACGCGCGGTCGCTGCGCGTGACGGGTCACGACGAGGTACGCCCCGTGACGGTGCTCTTCGCCGACGTCGTCGGATCGACGGCGCTCGCGGAGAAGCTGCCTCCCGAGGAGGCGAAGGCGTTGATCGGTGAATGCGTCAACCAGATGAGCCGCGCGGTGCACGAGTACGGCGGGACGGTGCAGGCGTACATGGGCGACGGCATCTGCGCGTACTTCGGCGTCCCGACCGCCCACGAGGACGACCCCGAAAGAGCCGCCCGCGCGGCGTTGCGGATCGTGGATGTCGTGCGGGAGTACGCACGGGAGGTCGAGCAAGCATGGGGGATCGAGCGATTCGACGTCCGCGTCGGCATCAATACCGGCCCGGCCGCGGTCGGCGTCGTGGGCGCCGTGGATCACCAGACCGTCGCGTTCGGCGATACGACCAACGTCGCAGCGCGCCTGCAGACAGTCGCTGCTCCCGGGACGATCGCCGTGGGCGAGGAGTCCGCCCGCCGCCTCGCGCATCGCTTCCGCCTCGAGGCGCTCGGCGAGCTCTCCGTGCGCGGCCGTGAGGGGCCTGTGACTGCCCGAGAGCTCGCCGGGCCTCTGCTCGCGAATGACGGTCGCCCTCACTCGGCGCCGCTCGTGGGCCGGAAAGTCGAGCTGGACCGCCTCCACGCGGCTGCGGACGGTCTCGCAGACGGCAAGGGGCAGGTCGTGCTCCTCGTCGGCGAGGCCGGGATCGGCAAGACGCGTCTGCTCGAGGAATTGCGGGGGATCGTCGGCGAGCGGGCCACGTGGCTGGAGGGGCAGTGCCTGTCCTACGGTGGTCTTCCCGTCTGGCCGTTCGAGGAGATACTCCGCGGGTGGCTCGCGATCGGCGAGGCGGAGCCGGAGATCGCGGCACGGACGCGCGCTCGGGCGCGCCTCGGAGCCTTGCTCGGTGCTGGTCTGGGACATGTGCTCGCACCGTTCGGCGGCTTGCTGCGCATCGATCTCGACCCTGATTCCAAGCCGGAATCGGCGAACGAGGCGACGCCGGCGGCGGTGCGACGGGCGTTCGGCGACTGGGTCGAGGCTCTCGCGGCGAACCAGCCGGTCGTGATTGCGGTCGAGGACATGCACTGGGCGGCGCCGCAGGCGCGCGAGATGGGAGAAGCGATCCTCGAGCTCACCGACCGCTCCGCCGTCATGGTTGTCGCCACCCTTCGGGCCGAGCCGGGCTCGCAGGGGTGGGGCTTCAGGCTGCACGCGCTCGGGAGCTACGCCCACCGCACGACCGAGCTCGGGCTCGCGCCGCTCGACGAGGGTGATGCCACCGAGCTCGTCGAGGCGCTCGCCACGGGCAGCCTCGACGAGGCGACGACGTCGTGGGTGGTAGGCCGCGCAGAGGGCAACCCGCTCTATCTCGAGGAGCTCGTGCGGCTCCTGCTCGAGGAGGCGGCCGTCGAGCGCAACCGAACCTGGACGCTCACGGTCGGCCAGGTGACGCTTCCGGCGCGCCTCGAGAACCTGCTCGTCGCACGCGTGGATGCGCTGCCCGAGGGCGCACGCACGCTCGCCCAGCTCGCCGCGGTGATCGGCCGGACGTTCGAGGTGTCACTGCTCGAGCGCGTCGCGGACACGGACGACGTCGCCGGGGAGCTGCTCGATCTCGTTCGGGCCGGGATCGTGCAGGAGCTGCGGCGGTACCCCGAGCTCGTGTGCGGCTTCGCACACGGGTTACTCCACGAAGCGGCGCTGTCGACGCTCACGATCGCGCGGCATCGGGAGCTGACGACGAGGGTCGCCGACATGCTCGAGGAGCTCCTCGGCGAGCGAGCGCCGCAGGAGGCCGAGCGGCTCGCGCAGTACTACATTCGCAGCAACAGGCTCGACCGGGCCGTGGCGTACCTCGAGCGGGCCGCGGCCGCGAGCCCTGGGGACCCCAGGCACGCGGCCGAGCTGCTCGAGGCGGCCGCGCGCGCGGCCGCGCGGGAGGGGGACGTTGAGGCCGAGCGGCGCCTCGAGGCACGGCTCGCCGAGCTCGCGGCCGGCAACTGAGCCAGCACGCCGGTCGTCGCTCAGAGCCAGCGACGCCAACGGAAGAGGGCGAGCTGCACGATCGTCGTCGCGAGGATCAACCCGACGGAGATGCCGAGCCCCCAGTACCACGCGCGGAACTCCCCGGCGAAGTTCTGCCCGTAGAAGCCGACGATGAAGCTCGGGACGAGCACCAGCGACGCGATCACCGTGAGCTTCTTGGCGACCTCGTTCTGCTGTTCGGCGATCTTGGCCTGGTAGTAGTCACGGACGCCTCCGAGCAGGTCGCGAGCGACGTCGAGCTCCTCCGTGACGCGGACCAGCGTCTCGTACGTGTCGACGAAGCGTGCCTCGACCTCCGCCGGGAACAGCTCCGACTTTCCGATGTCGACTCTCCCGTCGACGATCCGCCGCGCGATCCCCCGCGTGCCGCTCGCCGCTCGCCGAGCGAGGAGGAGCTCGTTCCGCAGCAGGGCGATCCGTCGTCGGACGTGCGGGCCGGAGAGATGCTCGATGTCGCCCTCGAGATCGTCGATCGACTCGTAGACGCCGTCGACGAGATCGAGGAAGGCGTCGGCCACGTCGTCGACCGCACCGTGGAAGACACCGCCGCAGGGCGATCCGGCCTCGATCCGCGCGGTGATGCCGTCGACGGGCGCGACGTTGCCTCTCGGGCCGGTCTTGCGCACCGTCACGACGGCCGTGGGAGTGGCGACCACGTCGAGCTCCAGGTACTCCACGTGCCCTTCGCCGGGAGGTGCGACGGGATGAGCGAGGACCGCGAGCACGTAGCCCCCGTGACCCTCGAGCAGCGGGCGGACGTCGCGGCCGTCGCCCGCAGGCCGTGCGAGCAGTTCGATCGACTCGAGGTCGATGTCACCCGCCACCGCCTCGAGGATCTCCTCGCGGCTCGGGTCGACGAGGTCGGTCCAGTGCGTCCCCACCGCAGTGCGACGCTAGCGATCGTGTCGGCCGGTACGGCCGCGCCGGGCTACGACCCGACGGCGGACAACGCCGCGTGCCGCTGCTCGCTGAGCCAGCGCTCGGCGTCGAGCGCGGCTGCGCAGCCCGAGCCCGCGGCGGTGACCGCCTGGCGGTAGACGTGGTCCTGCACGTCTCCCGCAGCGAACACGCCGGGGACGTTCGTCTCCGTCGACTTCCCGCGCGTCACGAGGTAGCCATTGTCGGGCTCGTGGTCGAGCTGGTCGAGGAAGAGGGCGGTGTTCGGGTCGTGGCCGATTGCGACGAAGACGCCGTCCGTCTCGACGACGGACTCCTCGCCGGTCACGGTGTCCGTCACGCGGATGCCCGTCACCTTGCCGTCGCCGAGCACCTCCTCGACGACCTTGTTGACCAGGAACTCGATCTTCTGGCTCGATCGCGCCCGGTCGACCATGATCGGCGAGGCGCGAAACTCCTCGCGGCGATGGACGAGGATCACCTTGCGCGCGAAACGCGAGATGAACAGCGCCTCCTCCATCGCCGAGTCGCCGCCGCCGACGACGGCCACGACCTTGTCGCGGAAGAAGGCGGCGTCACAGGTCGCGCAGTACGAGACGCCGCGGCCCTGGAGCACACGCTCCGAGTCGAGCCCCAGCTGACGCGCGCTTGCGCCGGTCGCGACGATCACGGAGTCGGCCCGGTATTCGTCATCGCCGACCCAGACGCGGAACGGCCGCTCCGAGAAGTCGACGCGCGTGACGTCGTCGGTGACGAACTCTGCGCCGAACCGCTCCGCCTGCCGACGGAAGTCCTGCATCATCGCAGGGCCCATCACGCCGTCGGCGTAGCCCGGGTAGTTCTCGACATCCGACGTGATCATCAGCTGGCCGCCCCAGTTGAACCCCTCGATCACGAGTGGCTCGAGGTTCGCGCGGGCGGCGTACAGCGCCGCCGTGTAGCCGGCGGGGCCTCCGCCGATCACGATCACATTCCGGATATCACTCACTCTCTGCACTGCTCCCAGTCTCGTTGATCCTGTTAACTCTAGAAACGAAACGGGCGGGGCGGGTGTTCCACGTCATGCGGCGTCGGCGTCCTTCGGAACGACCTCCAACTGGAGGGGCTGGAGCTGCGACGAGGCGTGCTCCGTGAGAGGAGCGAGGTCGTCGAGCGGCGACCGTGTCGCCGCGAGCCCCTCGAGCCGTCGTGCCGACACGAGGACGCGTGATCCGTACGAGCCGACCGCCTTGTTGTATGCGCTGACGGCCGAGTCGAGCCCGCGGCCGACCTTCGCCAGGTGGTCCGCCATCGTGCTGAGCCGGTCGTGCAGCTCCGACGCGACCTTCAGAACGGTCGCGGCGTGCTCCGACGCGTTTTCGTTCTGCCACGCCACCCGGATCGTCCGCAGCATCACGACGATCGTGCGCGGCGTCGTGATGAGCACGCCGCGTTCATACGCGTAGCCGAAGAGCTCCGCATCCTGCTCCTCGGCAGCCGCGAGGTAGGCGTCGCCGGGGAGGAACATGAACGTGAAGTCCGGTGACGGCGTGACGTGCGCCCAGTAGCCCTTCCGGCCGAGCTCCTGGACGTGCTGGCGCACCTTGCGCGAGAACTCCGCGAGCGCCGCCGTGCGCTCCTCGTCGCTCGCCGCGTTGGCCGCGCGCTCGAATGCGTCGAACGGCGCCTTCGAGTCGATCACGACGTTCTTCCCTCCCGGAAGGTGCACGACCACGTCGGGACGACCCCCCTGGCTGGTCGTCTGGCACGAGTAGTCGACGCCCTGCTCCATCCCGACGAACTCGAGGATCCGTTCGAGCTGGATCTCGCCCCAGCGGCCGCGCGTCTGCGTGCTGCCGAGCGCCACGGCGAGCGATCGGGTGCCTGCGGACAGCAGCTCGAGCTGAGCCGTCAGCCGGCCACCGTCCTCCAGGCGGCGTGCCTCGGTTTCGTCGACGAGCTTGCGAAGGTCGCCGAGCCGCTGCTGAACGGGGAGCAGCGTCTTCTCGACGCGCTCGCCGGCCTGCGCCAGGAACCCCTCGCGAGACGCATCGAGCGTCTCCTGCGAGATGCTGCGGACGGTCTCGGGGAGCTTCTCCTCGAGCGTCTCGAGACGTGCGGCGGACGCGGCTGCACCGGCGCGCGCCTCGACGAGCTCGCTCCGAAGCGCCCCGAGCTCCTCGCGAGCGGCCAGGAGGTCGGCGTCGCGGCCGTCGATCTGCTCGCGGAGGGCGAGCTCCCGGCGGTCACGCTCGGCGAGGGCCCGACGGTGCTCGACGTGTGCCGGCCGGAGCCAGAGCCAGCACGCGCCGAAGCCGACGAGGAGGGCACCGATGGCGACCAAGATGGTCATGAGGACCAAGCAACGTAGCTCGCACACCGGACGGAGCCGACGGAGGCCGCAGCTATTCTTCCCAGCCGATGCCGCCCAGGCCGCGCCCGCACGGAAAGCCTCATTCGAAGCGCACGCCGTCCACCCAGGGCGGTGACCGTCGCGCGATGGTGATGCTCGGCATCGGCGGGGTCGCGGTCCTCGCGATTGCAGCGGTGGCGCTCGCGTTCACGCTCGGCGGCGGGGGCAGGACCGGTGACGCCCGAGCGGCGCTCGAAGCGGCCGGTTGCACACTCACCGTCAAGCCCGCGGTGCCGAATGTATCGGATCACACCGACTTCCCCAACCCGGACGCTCGGAGTCCGAAGTGGAACACCGATCCGCCGACTAGCGGGCCTCACTACGGTCAGACGGTGATCTACGGCGCCTACAGCCAACCGCCTCAGGTCGGCCGTCTCCTTCACAACCTCGAGCACGGGGCCGCCTACATTCTCTACGGCGACGGAGTATCCGCCACGACGGTGCAGCAGCTGCGCGCGTTCTACGAGGAGCACGCGAGGGGCACGATCCTTGCGCCGTATCCGAGACTCGGGAAGCAGGTCGCGCTGGGCGCCTGGCTCGATCCGGGCCTCGACGAGGCAGAGAGCAATCGCGGCAGTGGCGTGCTCGCAAAGTGCCGAGCCTTCGACGAGAAAGCCTTCGACGAGTTTCTCGCCGCCTATCAGTTCAAGGGACCGGAACGGTTCCCGTCCGACTCGCTGCTTCCCGGCCGCAGCTAACGTCGCTCTCGCACCGCCGGGGTGGCGAAACTGGTCAGACGCGGCCGGCTTAAAACCGGCTGTCCTTCGGGACATGGGGGTTCGAGTCCCTCCCCCGGCACACCAGCTTAGGCGCTTGCGCGGCCAATTCCCTGTGGACGGTCCCCGATACACTCATCGCGCGATGGCGAGCACAGAGCACGTCCCATCGTTCGCTCACCTCGAGTACGACACGCCGCTCTACCGCACGGCGATCGCGCAGTTCGACCAGGCCGTTCCGTACGCGGAAGTCGACCCGGGGATCGCGGAGAGGCTCCGCCACCCGGAGCGGTCGATCATCGTCTCGTGCCCGATCAAGCTCGACGACGGCTCGCGCGTCGTCTTCCCCGGCTACCGGGTGCAGCACTCGAGCGTGCT
>Ga0070683_100003673_pt1 | contig 12516 bp, 4 predicted proteins | sample KBSC713LmetaG_FD_64662 | JGI IMG/M metagenome (GOLD analysis project Ga0070683, IMG submission 64662) | Corn rhizosphere microbial communities from Kellogg Biological Station, Michigan, USA - KBS C7.1-3L metaG | ecosystem: Host-associated > Plants > Roots > Rhizosphere ...
CCAGCGCGTGCGTCACGGTTTCATCGTCGCACAGATTTCCCTCGCGTTCGTCCTCCTCTCCGGCGCCGGCCTGCTCGGCGTCACTCTGCAAAAAATTCTCGCTACGTCCCCCGGATTCCAGCCCGACCACGTGCTGACCGGCTCGATTTCGCTGCCGTGGAAAACCTATCCGGACACGGCGCCGCGTCTCGCGTTCATCGAGCGCGTTGACGCCGCGCTGCGCATCCAGCCCGGGATCACCGCCGTGGGCTTCAGCTCCGGCCTGCCCTTCAGCGGCGCCAACAGCAATAACGCCGTGACCGTCGAGGGCGTCGCACCCGCGCCCGGTGAATCCATCCGGACGCACTACACTTGCTTCGCGCTCGGCGACTACTGGCGCGCGCTCGGCATCCCGCTCCTCGAGGGCCGCCTGCTCGATGACGCTGACAACCACCGCGATCAGCGCGTCTGTGTCGTCGACGCGGAATTCGCCCGACGCTACTGGCCCGGACAGAGCGCGCTCGGCCACCGGATCGCTGACGACGTCAAGGTCACACCGGAAAACGCCACCACCATCGTCGGCGTCGTCGGCAACGTGAAACAAAACGATCTCGCCGACACCAACGCGCTCGGCGCCGTTTACTTTCCCTACAAAAAATACGGCTGGAACAGCTTCTCCGTCATCATCCGCACATCGCTCGATCCCGCCGCGCTCGCCGTCACGCTGCGCAAAACCGTCCTCGCGATCGATCCCGGCCTGCCCGTGGACAACATCAAGACGATGCAAACCCTCGTCGACGACAGCCTCGTTTCCCGGCGCTCGCCCGCCGTGCTCGCCGGCGCATTCGCCGCGGTCGCGCTGTTGCTCGCCGCGATCGGCACCTACGGCGTGCTCGCCTATGCCGTGAACCAGCGCCGCCGCGAGATCGGTGTCCGCATGGCACTCGGCGCGCTGCCCGGCCAGGTGCTCAAACAATTTCTCACCCTCGGCGCGAAGCTTCTGTTGATCGGTGTCGGGCTCGGCGTGATCGGCGCATGGGGTGCCGGTCGGGCGATGCAGACCGTCCTCTTCGGCGTCGGCGCAATCGACGTCGGCGTTCTCCTCGTGACCGCTGCGACCCTCGTTGTGGTGGTGCTCTTCGCCACGTTCATCCCCTCGCGCCGCGCCACGAAAGTCGACCCGATGATCGCGCTCCGCGCCGAGTAGGCCCGACTTTGTCGGGCAGTTGAAGTTGGAGGTTGAACGTTCAAGTCACCGGTCAACCCGAGCCTCCCGCATCGTTCTCGTTCTTCGTTCCCTGTCTCCGATCTCTCACGTCGCAACCGCTTTTCCCTCATCTCAACTTTAAACTCGCGCATGAAATACGCACTACGCCAACTCGCGAAATCCCCAGGTTTCACCGCTGTCGCGCTGCTCACGCTTGCGCTCGGCATCGGCGCCACGACGGCGATTTTTTCCGTGGTCGACGCGGTCGTACTGCGCCCGCTCGCCCTGCCGAATCCCGCCCAACTCGTCGCCGTGCACTGTGTCATTCCTTCCGTCGCACGCCGATACCCGACGCTCCCGGTCAACGCCCGTTTCTACACCGAGTGGCGCGCGTGCACCGCGTTTTCTTCGCTCGCTTTGTTCGATCGCTGGACCGTCACCCTGACCGGCAGTGGTGAGGCGGCCCGACTTTCCGCAGCCGTCGCGACGGCCAACCTGCTCCCGACGCTCGGTGTCACGCCCGCGCTCGGGCGCGGTTTTTCCGCTGACGACGATCAGCCTGGCAAGCCAGCGCTCGCCATCATCAGCGATCGATTGTGGCGCGAGCGTTTTTCCGCCGATCCCGCCGCCATCGGTCGGGCGATCACGATCGACTCGCGCCCGATGACGGTGATCGGAGTGATGCCTGCTGGCTTCCATCTGCCCGATCAACACTGGAGCGAACCGGACCTCTATTTCACGCGCGCGTTCGGCGCCGACGAACTCGCCGATATCGTCGGGCGTTTCAACTATGACGTCATCGGCCGGCTCGCGCCGGGTATCTCGCCCGTGCAGGCCGAGGCTCAGCTCAACGCTGTCGCAGCCCGACTCTCCCAGCTTGCCGCGCAGCACACCGAGGTGCGGGTTGCGCTCACACCGTTGCACGACGAGATCGTCGGGCCGATTCGCCGCGGCGTGTGGATTCTCTTCGGCGCCATCGGCGCGGTGCTTTTGCTCGCGTGCCTCAACCTGAGCGTCCTCGGGCTCGCGCGCGCCGAGAACCGCAGCCACGATGCCGCGATCCGCGCCGCGCTGGGCGCTTCGCGCACACGCCTTTTCGCTCGGGCGCTCGGCGAATCGCTCGTACTCTGCGCGATCGGCGGCATGCTTGGTTGCCTCTGTGCAACTTGGGGGCTCGATCTCCTCGTCCATCTCGCTCCGCCCAATCTCCCGCGTCTTGAAGACGCCAGGATTGATCCAACAGTGTTGGCGTTTGCGCTCGCCTCGACTCTCCTCGCCACGGTGCTGGCCGGCCTCGTCCCTGCGTGGCACAGCTCGCGAAGCGACGCCGCGTCCGTTTACCTGTCACGCAACAGTCGCACCTCGACCGGCAGTCCGGCCGCGCGCCGGCTGCGGGCGATGTTCATTGCGGCCGAGATCGCCATCGGCACAATACTGCTCACTACTGCAGCGCTTCTCATCGGAAGTTTCCTGCGATTGACGCACGCGGATGCCGGTTTCAACGCCCCGCGCGTTTTCACGACCGATCTCGTCATTCCCGCGGCAAAATACCGGACGCTCGATGACCGTCGCGTCTATTTCGGTCGAGTGATTTCCGCGGTCTCCGCCGTTCCGGGCGTCGCTGCGGCGGCGGTCACCAATGCCCTGCCGCTCACCGGCGAAACGTGGGTCGACGCTCTCTGGCAACCCGGCGACACGCGTGCGATGTTCGAGCATCCGCAGGCCAACGTTCGCTTCGTCACGCCGGATTATTTCGCCGCCCTCGGCATTCCGCTGCTCGCCGGCCGCGCGTTCCGCGAGACCGACGGCCCGCAGGTCGCGATTATTTCCGCGCAACTCGCCGCCACGCTCTGGCCCGGTCAGAATCCCATTGGCCAAAAAGCCGTGCGTGGTGACGGCTCCGAGGAGATCGAGATCATCGGCGTCGCTGGCGAGGTACGTGCGAACGTTGATCACCGGCCGGTCCCATTTGTTTACCGTCCGCACTGGGCCTTCAGTTTCTCGCAGGCAACGCTTGCGATCCGTCTCGATGAAGCGGCGCCGACGTCGATCGCATCCGTCCTCCGTCAGGCCATTCGCCGCACAGACGCGGACGTGCCGCTGCCAACATTCCGGACCATGGACGACGTGTTCGCATCCGCCGTCTCCTCGCGGCGTTTCCAGCTTCGTCTCATCGTCGCCTTTGCACTCTCGGCGCTCACGCTCGCCAGCCTCGGCCTTTACGGCGTGGTCTCGCACAGCGTCGCCCAGCGCACGCGCGAACTCGGTATCCGCCTCGCGTTCGGCGCGCAGCCCGCGACGTTGCGCGTGATGGTTGTGGGGCAGATTCTCCGTCCGGTCCTCCTCGGCTTGCTTGCGGGAATCGCCGGATCGATAATCGGCGGTCAACTTCTCGCGAGTTTTCTTTACGAGACCAGCCCGCGCGAACCGTTCGCCTTCGCCGCCGTTGCGGCCGTTCTCGTGCCAGTCGCGTTTCTCGCCTGCTGGCTGCCGGCCCGCCGTGCGACGAAAGTCGACCCGATCATTGCGTTGCGCGCCGAATAGCGCGCCACGCGCAGATGAAATTGGAAGTTGAGGTTCAAGTCATCGAAGCCCGCCGCGAACGCGCTCTTCGACTTAATTTCAAACTTAGGTCAGATTTCATTCCCGACCATGCTCCTCGAGACGTTCTTCCAGGACACGCGCATCGGCGCGCGCGTGCTTCGCAAGGAAAAATCGTTCTGCGCCCTCGCCGTCCTCGTGCTCGCCCTCGGTATTTGCGGTGTCACTACAACCTTCAGCGTCGTCAACGGCGCGCTCCTCCGCGGCTTCTCGTTTCCCAACGCCGAGCGCCTGATGGGCATCCAGGTCATCGACGTCACCCAGCGCAACGCCAACCTCGCCGGCTTCGGCAGCCAGATCTTCGCCCTCGATTACGAGGATATGCGCGCACAGCAAAAATCATTCGACATGCTCGCGGCATATATTTCCGGCGCGACGGTCAACGTCACGATCGACGGCAATCCGCAGCGCTACACCGGCGCCTACGTCAGCGAGGATTTTTTTCGCATCCTGGGCGTCGCGCCCGTGACCGGCCGCGATTTCACGGCCGCTGACAACAAGCCCGGCGCCGAAAAAATCGCCCTCATCAGCCAGCAGCTCTGGCAGCGCGATTTCGGGGCCTCCCGGAATATTGTCGGGAAAAGCATCCGCATCAACGGCAAGCCGGCCACCATCGTCGGCGTGATGCCGCCGGGCTTCGCTTTTCCAGTCAACGAACAACTCTGGATCCCGCTCAACACCGAATATCCGCCGCAGCCGCGCAACGATCGCAACGCCCAGGGCAACGCGCCCGCGGTGCTCGGTCTGCTCAAGCGCGAGGTGGCGATCGATCAGGCGGGCGCCGAATTCAACGCCATCGCGAAACGTCTCGCCGCAACGTTTCCCGCCACCAACAAAAAGTTCGACACTGCGCGCGTCGAACCACTCATCAAGAGCTTCACGCCGCCGGCGATCCAGGGTCTGCTCTGGACGATGCTCGCGTTCTGCGCCGGCATTCTGCTGATCGCGTGCGTCAACGTCATGAACATGCAGTTCGCGCGCGCCGCGTTGCGGGCGAAGGAACTCGCCGTTCGCTCCTCGCTCGGCGCCACCCGCTTCCGCCTGATTCGCCAGATGCTCACCGAGAGTCTCCTCGTGGCCACGCTCGGCGCCACCGCGGGGATCGGACTCGCTTTTTTGGCCACCGATTATCTCCAGGCCGCGACGCACAATCAGGCGAATCCGATTCCCGCCTACATCACGTTCGACATCGACACCCGCGTTCTCGGGTTCGTGGTGATCGCGACGATGCTCGCCGCGATCGCTTCTGGATTCGTGCCCGCGTGGATTGCGTCGCGCGCCAATCCCGTCGAAGCCCTCAAGGAATCCGGCCGCGGCAATACCAGCCGCGCCATCGGCCTCATCACGCGCGGACTCGTCATTTTCCAGATTCTCGTCACGTGCATTCTGCTGATCGGTTCCCTGCTGGAAGCGCAGTCGATCGTTCGCCAGCAGCGTCTGGACTACGGATACGACACGACCGCATTGCTCTCCGCCCGCATGGCGCTCATGGACGGCGATTATCCCACACCCGAATCGCGAAAACTCTTTTTCGACCGGCTCGTTCGCGAGCTCCGCGGCAGCACTGAATTCGAAGCCGCCGCTCTGACGAACCGTTTTCGCATGACGTTTTCCGGCAATGGTCCGATCGAGATCGAAGGCCGGTCCTACAAAACCGACCGCGATCGCCCCAATGCCAACTTCGAGCAAATCACCGACGGGTTCTTCGACACCCTCGGCGCAAAAATCCTCGAAGGCCGCGATTTCACGATCGACGACAATGACGGCAAACTCCCCGTCGCCATCGTCAATGCCGCGTTCGCGCAAAAATATTTTGGCCGCGAGAGCGCCCTCGGCCGCCGGTTTCGCACGGTCGGCAACAACGGCCAGCTCTTCGGTCCCTGGCGCACCATCGTCGGCATCGTTCAAACCACCCGCATGCAACCGCCGTTCAACGCGCCCAACACGGACAGCACCGGTTTTTATGTTCCCTACTATTCCACGATTTTCGGTCCCGCGCAGCCCGCACCGATCAAACAGCAATTCGCCACGCTCATCGTTCGCCCCCGCGGCGGAGCCAGTCGCGCGCGCACGCTCGCAACCGCGCTCCAGCGCGCCGTGAACCGAGTCGATCCGAATCTCCCGCTGTACTTCGTCGGCACGCCGCGCGAAAATCAGGACACCTTCATCGCGCAAAACCGCATCATCGCCGGCATGTTTTCGCTCTTTGGAGCCGTCGCCGTGATCCTCGCCTCGGTCGGCCTGTACGGCGTGATGAGTTTTTCGGTCAATCAGCGCACCCAGGAATTCGGGATTCGGATGGCGCTCGGCGCCGACCACCGGCGTATCCTAAAAATGGTTCTCGACCAGGGCGGAATCCAACTGCTCATTGGCCTCACGTGCGGCCTCGGTCTCACGGCACTGGCCGCGATTCTCGCCCGCGAGAACATCAACAGCCAGCTCTTCGAAATCAGTCCGACCGACCCGTTGACCTATGCGGCCGTTGCGCTGCTCCTCAGCCTCGTTGCCCTTGTCGCGACGTTCGTTCCCGCCCGAAGAGCCACGCGCGTCGATCCGATGATCGCGCTCCGCGCGGAATGAAAGCGCTACCCGAATCCCACATCCATCACTCGAACTTCCTCGGCCGAATGATCGATCCAGAAAATAATCGCGTAACCGTCGCAAAAACGAAGCCGGTGCGGACGACCTTTTGCGTCGATTCTAATCAAATCATCCGCCCGCGGGACCGGGTTGCTTGCCATCTCGTCAAAAACTCTCAGGAGCTTCGCCCGCTCTCAGCCCGTCTGCGCCGCCAGGAATTTCGTCACGCGAGCGCTCGAGTGGAATTCCCAGCCGGCATTCACTTTGCTTTTGCCGACAATTCAGCGTCGAGCTTTCACAATTCGGCTAGCGTCGCCTTTTTTCCCGCATCCATCTCGTCTCGAATCTGGCTGAGTTCCTTGCGACGTTCCGGCGTGTCTTCACAAAATCGCTCACGCAGATGTGCGACCACCAGCGCTTTCTCTTCCGGAGAAAGCTTATCGATGGCTCTTGTAACTTCTGCGACCGACATGAACCACAGCCCGTCGCCTGCCCGAGGCAAGTCAACTCGCAGCCCGTACTCCAATCCCCAATCGGCAATTTTCTTCCTTCCATGACCCTCGAATCTCTTCTGCAAGATCTCCGCATCGGTCTCCGCGTCCTCTTCAAAGAAAAAGGCTTCTGCGTTCTCGCCGTCCTCGTGCTTGCGCTCGGTATCGGCGGAGTCACTACGATGTTCAGCGTCATCGACGGCGTGCTGCTGCGCGGCATGCCTTTCCCTCATCCCGCGCAGCTCGTCGACGTCCAATGGCGCGATCCGAAGCTGCCGCCGGAAATCACCAGCAATCTGCTGCCGGCTGACTACCTCGAACTGCGCGCGACCCAGCACTCGTTCTCCGATCTCGCCGCGTATCTCAATCTCTCGACCGTCAACATCACCATCAAGCGCATGCCGCAACGCCTTCAAGGCGCCTACGTCACGGAAAACTTTTTCTCCATCCTCGGCGTGAAGCCGGCGCTCGGCCGCGATTTCACGGCCGCTGACAACACGCCCGAAGCGCCGCGCGTCGCGCTCATCAGTCACTCCACCTGGCAGCGCGACTTCGGCGGCGATCCCGCCGTCGTCGGCCAGGGCGTGCGCATCAACGGTCGTGCCGCGACGATCATCGGCGTGATGCCGCCGGGCTTCGCCTTTCCCCAGTCGGAGCAAGTCTGGCTGCCGCTGTTCAACACCTTCGCGCCGCCCGCGCGGAATTTCCAGGTCGCCGTCGGGCTCGGCATCGCCGCCGCGCCCAATGTCGGGATCCTCGCGCGGCTCAAGCCCAACGTGACGCTCGCGGAAGCCAGACACGAGTGGAACGCGCTCGCCGCTCGTTTCGCCACGATGTATCCCGACACCAACAAGCTGCTGACCGAAGCCGCCGTACGACCGCTCGTCTATAATTTCGTCGGCCGCAATCAGCGCATGATGCTTTATATCATGTTCGGCGCCGTTGTGGGCGTGCTGCTCATCGCGTGTGTCAACGTCATGAACATGCAGTTCGCGCGCGCCACGTTGCGCCAGAAGGAACTCGCGGTGCGCAACGCGCTCGGCGCCACGCGCATTCGGCTCATTCGCCAGATGCTCACGGAAAATTTGCTGCTCGCCGGCCTCGGCGGCGCCTCCGGCGTGTTGCTCTCGCTCTACTCGGTCGACCTGTTCAACCGCGCGCTCACCGTCCAACAACCGCCGCCGCCGTTTTGGATTCATTTCGTCATCGATCCGCCCGCACTCGCCTTCACCGTGGCCGTCGCGATGCTCGCCGCGACTTTGTCCGGCCTCCTTCCGGCATTCGTTGCATCGCGCGCCAACGCCGCAGACGCGCTCAAGGATGCCGGCCGCGGCAATACCAGCCGCGCGACCAACGCGCTGATGCGCCTGCTTGTCATCAGCCAGATCGGTCTCACGTGCGCGCTGCTCGTCCTCTCCACGCTCGTCATCCGCTCCGTCATCAACCAGCAGCAGATCAACTACGGCTACAATACTAACTCGGTGCTCGCCGCGCGCGTCGGCCTGTTCTCGACCGACGATTATCCAACGGGCATGGAACGCGGCCGATTCTTCGCTCGCGTTCTCCAGCAGTTGCGCGCCACGCCGGGCATCGCGGCGGCCTCCGTCACGTCGCGCTTCCGCATGACGGTCGGCGGCAGTGGTCCTTATGAAATCGAAGGCGTTCCCTACGCCACGCAACGCGACCGCCCGCAAGGCTCCTTCGAAAATGTCAGCGAAGACTATTTCGCCACGCTCGGCCTGAAGGTTCTGGAAGGCCGCGATTTCACCTCCGAAGACAACGACACGCGCCAGCCGGTCGCGATCGTCAACGCCTCGTTCGCCCGCAAAAATTTCGGCGCCGCCAGCCCGCTGGGCCGTCGCATCCGTCCTTTCAACCCAGCCAGTCCCAGCCCGTGGCGCACCATCGTCGGCGTCGTGCCCGACACTGTGATGCAGGCGCCGCCGTTCAACCCACAGCTGGACAGCACCGGGATGTTCATTCCGCTGACCGTGCTCCCGCCGCCATTTGCCACGATCCTCGTGCGCACGTCCGGCGGCTCGCCACACGCGATCGAAGACGCGTTGCGTAAAGCCGTCGCCGCGGTCGATCCCAACCTGCCGCTTTATTTCGTGGAGACGCCGCAGCAGAGCCATGACGATTTCCTCGCACAAAATCGCATCCTCGCAACGATGTTCAGCCTCTTCGGCCTCGTCGCGACCGTGCTCGCTGCCGTCGGCGTTTACGGAGTGATGTCGTTTGGCGTCAGCCAGCGCACGCAGGAATTCGGCGTGCGCATGGCGCTCGGCGCCGACCGCCGTCAGATCGTGACGATGGTGCTGGGCCAGGGCGGCCGGCAATTGCTGATCGGACTTGGTCTGGGCCTGTTGGCCGCGATGGCGCTCGTGCTCTGGTTTACCGGCGCGTACGCGGGCCTGTTCTTCGGCGTGAACCGGTTCGATCCGGCGATTTATGGCTTCGTTATCCTGCTGCTCACTCTTGTGGCGGCGATCTCCTGCCTCGTGCCCGCGCTCCGCGCAACCCGCGTCGACCCGATGATCGCGCTCCGCGCCGAGTAGGCCCCGACTTTGTCGGGCAGTTGAAGTGGAGGTTGAAGTTTAAGTTCGCGACGGCCGGCTCCTTCTCCTCTTCAACCTAAACTTCACCCTTAAACTCGCCAAAGGCGTGCGTCCCAGTCGTGGGAAATCGCGGTTTCGTTTCCGAACAGTTCCAAGTTCGCCAGATGTTCTGGTGAATTTTAATCGATTTTAGTGCAGCGGGTAACACAAAACCCGCATCGCCGGGCACGTCGTGTGCAACCGCTCACCGGCGACCCCGAAAGTCGAATTCTAAAAAAAGCACGCATCTTCACCGCTCTCCCTTCCGTAAAATTCCCGATTAAGCTCCCCATGATCGCCGACCTCCGTCTCGCTCTCCGCCTCTTCACGAAATCGCCGGGCTTCACCGCCGTCGTGCTGCTGACGCTCGCCCTCGGCATCGGCGTGAACACGTCGATGTACACTTTGGTCGACGCATTATTTTTCCGCACCGTTCCGTTTCCCGAGCCCAACCAGCTCCTGAGCATATTCAGCACGAGCCAGCAAAACCAGCGCGACCTCTTTTCCGCGGCGGAGGTGGACGAGATGCGCGCGCAAACCGCGGGTCCGGGAAAAGCCTTTGCGTCGATCACGATGTACGGGTATTGGGATGATGTCCTGGCCGAACCAAACCGTCCGGCCGAGCGGTTCCTGTCCGTCGACGCCAGCGTGGATTTTTTCGCGACGTTCCGCGTGCAGCCGATCCTCGGCCGCGCGTTCACCGCCGCGGAAGAAGTTCCCGGACGCAATCGCGTCGCGATTCTGAGCTATCATCTGTGGCAATCGCGCTTCGGCGGCGATCCGGAGATCGTCGGTCGTTCGGTCCGACTCAACGCGGAACAGGTCACGATCATAGGCGTGATGCCGGCGAACTTTGTTGCGCCGCTGTTTTTTGGGCCGGTTGATCTGTGGCGGCCGATCACGATTCCCCCGTTCATCGTCGAGGCTCGCAGCCATCGATTTTTCAACGTCATCGGCCGGCTGAATCCCGCCGTCACACCCGCGCAGGCGCTCGCACAACTCACGCCGGTCGGCGCGCACTGGGCGAAAGACTATCCGGAACTCAGCAAGGACCGCGGCTTCAATCTCATGGCGCCACATAAAGCCGCGATGGACAATACGGGCCAGTTCATCGTCTGGCTTTTGTTCGGACTCGGCGCCGCGGTGCTCCTCGTCGCGTGTGCCAACATCGCCAATCTTCAACTCGCGCGCGCCACCGCCAACGTCAAGGACCTCGCCATTCGCTCCGCGCTCGGCGCGTCGCGAGCCCGGCTGATCCTGTACCAGCTCACGCAATCGCTGGTGCTTTCCGTCGTCGGCGGCGGCTGCGGCGTCGTGGTCGCAATGTGGCTGAATGCCATTTTCGGTCACGCGATCCGGCTCGGCAACGGCGAGAGCGCGACCACGCTCGATCTTCCGATGAACGCCCGCGTTCTCCTCGCCGCATTCGTCGTGTCCTTGTTCACCGGTCTCCTTTTCGGACTGCTGCCCGCCTGGTTCGCCTCGCGCAGCGATGCCGGATCGCTTTTGAAACAACAGACGCGCGGCTCCTCCTCCGGCCGCGGCCCGCGTTTCATGCGCCACGCGCTCATCGTCGGCGAGGTCGCCGTCGCGCTCACCCTGCTCGGCGTCGCCAGTATCATGATACGCGGGCTCGACGGGCTGCTCAAACGCGACACGGGGTGGGACACCGGGCGCGTGCTCGCCGCCAACATTCATCTGCCGGAGCAATCCACCTACACGAGCGACGATTCGCGACGGCTTGCGATCGAAAAACTTTCCCGCCGCATCGCGCTGATTCCCGGCGCGGAACACACTGCGGTCGCAAGCTCCGCACCCCTTTTTGGTTATTCGAAGGTGGTTCCGATTCAAATCGCAGGACAGACATCCGACGATCCGAAGATGCAACCAAACGCCGGATACACTCTGATCGCATCCGACTATTTCGCGACGCTGGGAATTCCACTCCTCGACGGCCGGCTCTTTCCGCCCGAACTGAAGGCGGGCGACGCACCCGTGGTCATTATCAACGAGACGATGGCGCGTCATTTCTGGCCCGGCAAAAGCGCGATCGGCCAGCGTATCGGCGACCGGGATGGCGAAAAGGTCGTGTGGCGCGAAGTGATCGGCGTCGTGCGCGACATCCAGTTCGTGCTCAACATCACCAACCCGCCGACCATGTACCAGGTTTACAAGCCGCTGGTGAACGAGCCGTGGGGCTACCTTTTTCTGCTCGTGCGTGGGCCGGCTCCGGCCAGTTTCAAAAATGAAATCAGCCGCGCCGTGAGCGACATCGACCCCGACGTCGCGGTGCAGGAAATGTACACGATCCCGGAGGCCTCGGACCGCTTTAACCACAATCTCGTCGTGATCAATGACACGCTCGCCGGCTTCGCCCTGCTCGGGCTCGTGCTCGCCGCCGTCGGGCTCTACGGCGTGATTTCGTATCTCGTCGCGCAACGCACGAACGAGTTCGGCATCCGGCTCGCGCTCGGTGCGAGCCCCGGAAATGTCCTGCGTCTGGTCATGGGCCACGGCATCCTGCTCACGGGAATCGGCCTGGTGATCGGACTCGCCGGCGCTTACGCGTTGAACCGCTTGCTGGGCTCGTCGTTGCCACGCGTGGCCGACTCCGATCCTCTCGCGTTGCTGACGACCGCGGCCGCGCTCTTCGTCGTCGCGCTGCTCGCGTGCTATTTTCCTGCCCGCCGCGCAACCAAAGTCGATCCGCTCCAATCGCTCCGCGCGGAATAGCGGGCGCGGCGCGGTTGAAGTGAAAAGTTGAAGCCAGCTCGAGCCCACGCCGCCGTCTCTCGACTTAAACTTTAAAACTCAAACTCGCATTCATGCGCTACGCGTTACGCTCTCTCGCGAAATCCCCTGGTTTCACCATTATCGCAATCCTCACGCTCGCGCTTTGCATCGGCGCGAACAGCGCGATCTTTTCCGTCGTCCACGCGATTCTGCTCAAACCATATCCGTGGCCGGAATCCGAGCGGCTCGTCTACGTTTACAACACGTACCCGTTGCTGGGACTCCAAAACGCCGGCGTCTCGATTCCCGATTTTCTCGACCGCCGCTC
>Ga0070683_100003674_pt1 | contig 12516 bp, 11 predicted proteins | sample KBSC713LmetaG_FD_64662 | JGI IMG/M metagenome (GOLD analysis project Ga0070683, IMG submission 64662) | Corn rhizosphere microbial communities from Kellogg Biological Station, Michigan, USA - KBS C7.1-3L metaG | ecosystem: Host-associated > Plants > Roots > Rhizosphere ...
CTTCGAGGCCGCCCGCGGCTACCTCTACCGCTCGGCGCCGCTGCCGCCCGAGCTGCGCAAGGTCGCGCTCGACGCGGCGACCGCGGTCTATGACCCGGAGCGGCTCGGCGCCGCCCTCGGCGACCTGCTGACGATCCCGCCGGAGCTGAACCTCGATCACATCCGCCCGACCGTCTCGCTGGAAAAACGGCTGCGTGCCCTGCGCGAGGCGCTGCGCGGTCACAGCAGCATCGACTTCGACGAGCAGTTCGGCGAAGAGGATCGCCTCACCCAGGCAGTCACCCTCTTCGCCCTGCTCGAGATGTACCGCAAAGGAGAGGCGACCTGGGAGCAGTCCAAACCCTTCGGCCCGATCCAGATCCACAAGCAGGAGGCCCCAGCGAGTGAGTGACCTGACCCGGACGATCGAGGCGCTGCTCTTCCTCTCGCCGCAGCCGGTCAACGCGCGTGACCTGGCCGAGGCGACCGAGGCCACCGAGGGCCAGGTCGACGAGGCGATCGCGCTGCTGCGCGAGGACCTCGCCGAGGGCAAGCGCGGCGTCGTCTTGCGCGAGGTCGCCGGCGGCTTCGCCCTGGCCGGCGATCCCGCCAGCGAGCAGGCCGCCCGCCGTCTGTTGGCCAAGCCGCGCACGCCGCCGCTGACCCAGGCTCAGGCCGAGACGCTGGCGATCGTCGCTTACCTGCAGCCGGTCACCCGGCCCGAGGTGGCGCGGATCCGCGGCGTCACCTCCGAGTCGGCGGTGCAGACGCTGGCCGAGCGGGGATTGATCGAGGAGTCGGGGCGGTCTCAGTTCGGGGCGGCGATCTTCAGGACGACGGAGCTGTTCGAGCGGCTCTTTGGGCTCGCCGGGTTGGATGCCCTGCCCGATCCGTCTAAGTTCGATCCGACGCCGGAGGACGAGCGCGAGCTGCGGGAGAGACTGCTCAAGGCTGGGGAGCAACGTAGTGAGCCTTAGCCGGTCCTGCTGACGTGAGGCTCGCCAAGTTCCTCGCGCATGGAGGAGTTGCCTCCCGGCGTAAAGCTGAGCTGATCATCTCCAAGGGTCGAGTCAGGGTCGGCGGGGAAGTCGTCACCGACCCGGCCCGCGATGTCACGGATGCTGATGAGGTCCGTGTCGATGGCAGCTTGGTTGGGACGGAGGCTCGGGAGGTTTGGGCTGTGAATAAGCCGGCTGGAGTCGTCTCGACGGCTAGAGAACCTGGAGGGAGACCCGCCGTAGTCGAACTCGTGGACACCACGGCGCGGCTCTATCCGGTGGGGCGGCTCGATGCCGAGTCGACCGGGTTGCTGCTGCTGACGAACGACGGGGAGCTGGCCAATCGGTTGACGCATCCGCGCTATGGGGTGCGCAAGGCCTATCGGGCGGAGTTGCGGCGGCCGCCTTCCGACGCCGACTTGGGGCGGTTGCAGCGGGGGGTGGAGCTCGAGGACGGGATGACTGCGCCGGCCGAGATTCAGCGGATCGGTGAGCGCGAGATCGAGATCGTGCTGCGCGAGGGGCGCAACCGCCAGGTGCGGCGGATGGCGGAGGCGATCGGCAACCGGGTGGTGAAGCTGCGGCGGGTGCGCTTCGGACCGATCGAGCTTGGGCGGCTCAGCCAGGGGCAGGCGCGGCGGCTGGGGGAGAAGGACATCGCCCGGCTCTGGGAAGATGCCAAGCGATGAGTGAGGAACGCCTCTTCGCCGTCCGCGGGGCCGTGCAGGCCGTCGCCAACGAAGCCGACGCGATCGTCAGCGCTACCGAGGACCTGATGCGGGAGCTGCTCGACCGCAACGAACTCGGCGCCGAGGCGATGGTCAGTTGCCTCTTCACCACGACCGAGGATCTCAACGCCGAGTTCCCCGCCGTCGCCGCCCGCCGGCTCGGCCTCGACACGGTGCCGCTGATCTGCGCCCGCGAGATCGACGTGCCCGGGGCGATGCCGCGGGTGATCAGGACGATGGTCCACTACTACGCCCCAGTCGGCCACAAGCCCGAGCATGTCTATTTAGGAGCAACGCAGGAGCTGAGGGGCGACCTTCACGCCGCGCAGTAGAACGGCTCGGCACAATGGAGCGATGAGCGTCACCTTTGCCGAGAAGCTCGCCCGCATGCCGGGCTACCAGGCCGGCGTGCCGACCGGGCAGGCGCCCGAGGCGATCGCTGCGGGCGGCATCGCCCAGCTCGCCTCCAACGAGTCGCCCTCGCCGCCGCACCCCAAGGTGATCGAGGCGATCACCACCGCGGCCGGGGCGATGAATCGCTACCCCGACCCCGACGCGACGCTGCTGCGCCACCGCATCGCCGAGCGCTACGACTCCGACCCGGCCCGGGTCGCGGTCGGCAACGGCTCCTGCGAGATCCTGCTCGCCGCCGCCGAGGCGCTCTGCGAGCCCGGGGCGGAGATCCTCTACGCCTGGCCCGCTTTCTCGATGTACCCGTACCTGCCGGCGCTGACCGGTGCGCGCGAGGTCCGCGTGCCGCTCGGCGAGGACGACGTCCACGACCTCGACGCGATGGCGGCCGAGGTGACCGCGGCGACCCAGCTCGTCCTCGTCTGCAACCCCAACAACCCGACCGGCACCCACGTTCCCGCCGCCGCGGTGGCGGAGTTCTGCGCCGGGCTGCCGGCGCATGTCACCGTGATCCTCGACGAGGCCTACGTCGAGTTCCAGACCCACGACGACGTCGACGCCGGCGTCGACCTGCTGGCCGATCTGCCCAACCTGGTCGTGCTGCGCACCTTCAGCAAGTGTTACGGCCTCGCCGGCCTGCGGGTCGGCTACGCGCTGGGCTCGCCCAGGTTCCGCGCCGCGATCGATGCTGTGCGCCAGCCCTTCAGCGTCAACGCCCTCGCCCAGGCGGCCGGCGCCGAGGCGATCCTGCACCAGGACGACGTCACCAAGCGGGTCGAGAGCACGATCGGCGAGCGCCTCCGGGTCGAGGAGGGCCTGCGCGAGCTCGGCCTCACCACCGCCGAGACCCACGCCAACTTCTCCTGGATCGACCTCGGCGACGCCGAGGAGCCCGAGGTCGTCGCCGGCCTCGCCGAGCGCCAGATTGCCGTCCGCCCCGGCACCCCGCTGGGCGACCCCGGCCACATCCGCGTCTCCTACGGCACCGCCGCGGAGAACGGGCGCTTCCTCGCCGCCCTGGGCGAATTGCTCGACTAGCCACGCCTCACCTGCTACAAAGTCAGGGAAGGTGAAGCAATCAGCCGACACGACGAGCCTCAGCAGCGCCCCCGGCGCCGCGCTCGCCCACGCGCGCTTCTCCTATTTCTGGCGATTTAGCTAGGCGTCCGGCCTCGCGGCTCTGCCGCATCACAAGCAGCAACGGGCCCGGGCGCCATTAGAACTCGTCTCGCCGCATGCGTGCGGTGGGGAAACCGGAAGTAGGCTTGTGAACGTGGAGGAAGGTGAAGGCAAGATGATGATCGGGATGAAGGGAGAGACTCGAGACCGGGTCCGCGACCAGCGGATCGAGCGGATCGAGGAGCTGGTCTCGCCCGATGCGCTGCTCGCGGAGCTGCCATTGGGTGACGATCGCGAAAGCGCCGTGGTGCGCGGCCGCGGTGAAGTCGGCAACGTGCTCGACGGCAGCGACGACCGGGTGCTGGTCGTGGTCGGGCCCTGCAGCGTGCACGACCCGGCGGCGGCGCTCGATTACGCCGGTCGCCTCGCCGAGCAGGCGCGCAAGCTGAGCAGCGACCTGCTGATCGCGATGCGGGTCTACTTCGAGAAGCCGCGGACGACGACCGGCTGGAAGGGGCTGATCAACGACCCCCATCTCGACGGCTCACTCGACGTCAACACCGGCCTGCACGTGGCCCGTCGGCTGCTGCTCGAGGTACTCGACTACGGCCTCTCGGTCGGCACCGAGTTCCTCGACCCGATCACGCCCCAGTACATCGCCGACGCGGTTTCCTGGGGCGCGATCGGCGCTCGCACGACCGAGAGCCAGACCCACCGCCAGCTCGCTTCCGGCCTCTCGATGCCGGTCGGCTTCAAGAACCGCACCGACGGCAACGTCCAGGTTGCGGTCGACGCCGTGCGCGCCGCGGCCGCGCCGCACGCCTTCGCCGGGATCGACGACGCCGGCGCGCCGGCGATCCTCTACACCGGCGGCAACCCCGACGGCCACGTGATCCTGCGCGGCGGCCGCGGCGCGCCCAACCACCGCGCCGAGGGCGTCGCCGAGGCACTGGCGCTGCTGCGCGCGGCCGGCCTGACCGAGCGCCTGGTGATCGACGCCTCGCACGACAACAGCGGCAAGGACCCCGCCCGGCAGCTGATCGCCGCCGGCGAGATCGCCGACCAAATCGCCGACGGCAACGCCGCGATCGCCGGCGTCATGCTCGAGTCCTTCCTGGTCGAGGGTCGCCAGGACCTCGGCGACGGCGAGCTCGTCTACGGCCAGTCGATCACTGACCCGTGTCTCGATTGGGAAGCGACCGTCTCGGTGCTGGACCAGCTCGCCTCGGCAGCAAGGGCGCGGCGCGGCGGATGAGGATCGCCGTCCTCGGCGTCGGCCTGATCGGCGGCTCGATCGGGTTGGCCGCGCGGCAGCGGCTCGACGCCGAGGTGGTGGGCTTCGATCCCGATCCGGCGACGCTGGAGCGGGCGCGCGAGGAAGGCGTGATCGACCGCGGCGCGGCCACAGCGGCCGAGGCCTGCGATGGAGCCGAGGTCGTCTTCTGCGCCGCCCCGGTGGCCGGTCTCACCGAGCTGGCCAAGGCCGCGCTGGCGGCCTGTGGTCCGGAGACCGTCGTCACCGACGTCGGCTCGACCAAGCGCGACATCGTCGCCGCGCTCGGCGGCGACGAGCGCTTCATCGGCGGCCACCCGCTCGCCGGCGCCGAGACCTCTGGCGTGGAGAACGCCCGCGCCGACCTCTTCGAGGGTGCCCGCTGGTACCTGACGCCGAAATCGGCCCGCTCCAGCGGCCTGCTCTACGACCGCCTGCAGCGCACCGTCGTCGGCCTTGGCGCCCGCGTGCAGGCGATCGACGCCGAGGCCCACGATCGCCTGATGGCGACGATCAGCCACCTGCCGCACGTCGTCGCCAACGTCCTCGTCGGCCAGGCGGTCGAGGAGTTGACCCGCGACTCCGAGCGCATGCCCGAGGTGGGCCCGAGCTTCCGCGACACGACCCGGGTCGCCGGCGCCAACCCGGCGATCTGGGGCGACATCTTCGCCAGCAACCGCGACGCGGTCGCCGAGGCGGTCGACGGCGTCGCCGAGCGCCTGCGCGAGGCAGCGGCGTTGATCCGCGAGGGCGAGCGCGACGCCGTCGCCGCCTGGCACGCCGGGGCCGGCAGCGACCGCCGCCGCCTGCTCGAGACCGAACTCGCCGGCGGGCCGCTGCGCGAGCTGCGCGTCGTCGTCACCAACCGACCGGGCACGATCGCCGAGCTGGCGCTGGCGCTCGGTGAGGCCGGCGTCAACATCGAGGACATGGCGCTCTACCCGGCTCCCGACATGACCTCGGGGGCGGTCTCGCTCTGGGTCTCCGGCGACGAGCAGGCAGAGCGCGCCGCGACCCTGGTCCGCGAGCTGGGCCACAGCGTCAGCGCCGTCGGCAACGGCGCCTAGCCCGGATGGCGACGCGTTTCGATCCGAGCGGGCCGCTGAGCGGCAGCCTGCGCCCGCCGTCGGACAAGTCGATCTCTCACCGCACCGCCTTGATCGCCGCGATGGGGGAAGACGTGACCGAAATCGAGGACTACCTCGACTCCGCCGACACCCGCTCGACGCTGGCCGCGGTAGGGGCGCTCGGCGCCGAAATCGACGGCGTCACCCCCAACGCGATTGCGCCCGTGATCCGCATCCAGGGCGTCGGCCTGCGCAGCGCCCGCAGCACCGCGATCGATGTCGGCAATGCCGGCACCCTGCTGCGCCTGCTGCCGGGTTGGCTTGCCGGGCAGCCGGGCGGCAAGTGGAAGCTCGACGGCGACGACTCGATCCGGCGCCGCCCGGTCGATCGGATCGCCGTGCCGCTGCGCCAGATGGGCGCCCATCTGAGCTGCCGCGAGGAGCGGCTGCCGCCGCTGGAGATCGAGGCGGCCCCACTGCAGGCGATCTCCTACGAGCTGCCGATCGCCAGCGCCCAGGTCAAGTCCTGCCTGCTCTTCGCCGCCCTGCTGGCAGAGGGGGAAACCTGGCTGCGCGAGCCTGCCCGCAGCCGCGACCACACCGAGCGCATGCTCGCCGCCGCCGGCGCCGACGTCGCCTGGTTGCGCGGCGGTCTTGCCGTGCGCCCGGCCAAACGGCTCGAACCAAGCGAGCTGGCGGTGCCGGCGGATTTCTCCTCGGCCGCCTTCTTCCTCGTCGCCGCCCTGCTCGTGCCCGGCAGCGAGGTGACGCTGGAGGGGGTCGGCAACAACCCGACCCGGACCGGCCTGCTGACGGTTCTCCAGCGGATGGGCGCCGAGGTCGAGCTCGAGCCGGTGGGCGAGCGCGGCGGCGAGCCGATCGGCACCCTGCGCGCCCGCGCCTCGGAGTTGCGGGCCACCGAGGTGGGGGGCGATGAGATCCCGCTGGCGATCGACGAGCTGCCCCTGCTTGCCCTCGCCGCCTGCTTCGCCGAGGGCACGACGACGATCCGCGACGCGGCCGAGCTGCGCCGCAAGGAGTCCGACCGGGTGGCAACCACCTGCGCGGCGCTCGAGGCGCTCGGCGCCACGGTCGAGGCGCGCGAGGACGGCATGCGGATCGAGGGCGGCGGCGGCCTGCGCGGCGGCACGATCTCCTCCCACGGCGACCACCGGATCGCGATGCTCGGCGCCGTCGCCGGCCTCACCTCGCGCGAGGGCGTCGCGGTCGAGGGAATGAACGCCGCCGCGGTCAGCTACCCCGGCTTCGAGGCCGATCTGGCCTCGCTGGCACGGCGCAGCGCCTGAGCGCGCAACGCCGCGAGCGAGCGGCGTCTCTACGCTGCCGCCCATGGTCATCGCCATCGACGGACCCGCGGGGGCCGGCAAGTCCACCGTGGCCCGCGCCCTCGCCGCCAAGCTCGGCTTCACCTACCTCGACTCCGGGGCGATGTACCGCTGCGTGGCGCTGGCGGCGCAGCGGCGCGGCGCCGACCTCGACGATGCGGGCGCGATGGCGAAGCTGGCCGACTCGATCGCGATCTCGCTCGAGGGCGAGCGGGTCGGGCTCGACGGCGAGGACGTCAGCGCCGCAATCCGCGAGCCTGAGGTGACCGAGGCCTCCTCACGCGTCTCCGTCCACCCGGGCGTGCGCGAGGCGATGGTGGCGCGCCAGCGCGAGCTGATTGCCGCCGGCCGCTACGTCGCCGAGGGTCGTGACATCGGCACCGTGGTCAGCCCCGACTCGCCGCTGAAGGTCTTCCTCACCGCCTCCGCCGAGGAGCGCGCCCACCGCCGCGCTGCGCAGCGCGGCGAGGATCCCGAGATGGTTCTCGCCGCCCAGCGCGAGCGCGATCGCCGCGACGAGACCCGCGAGCACAGCGCCCTGCGCGCCGCCGCCGACGCGGTCGAGATCGACACCACGGGCCTCTCAGAGGACGAGGTCGTCACGCGGATCGCGTCCCTCGCTCACGACCGGGGTCTCGCCCAATGAGGTGCAACGTTTTGTGGTCCTCAGGGAGCCGAAAAACGTTGCACCTGTCGGAGGGGTGGGTGTGAGCCTGCCTATCGTCGCCATCGTCGGTTTCCCCAACGTCGGCAAGAGCACCCTGGTCAACCGGCTCGCCGGTGGCCGTGAGGCTGTCACCCACTCCGAGTCCGGTGTGACCCGCGACCGCAAGCGGGTGCGCTGCGACTGGAACGGCCTTGCCTTCGAGCTGCTCGACACCGGCGGCATCGACCTCGAGGACTCCTCGGAGCTGGCCCGCGACATCCAGCGCCAGGCCCGGCTCGGGATCGCCGAGGCCGACGTGGTGATGATGGTCGTCGACGCCCGCGCCGGCGTCCGCGCCGGCGACGTCGAGCTGGCCAAGACCCTGCGCGGCTCCGAGGTGCCGGTGATCGTCGTCGCCAACAAGGTCGACCGGCCCGAGGACGAGCACCTGACGGCGGAGCTGAACCAGCTCGGCCTCGGCGAGCCGTTGCCCGTATCGGCCAGCCACGGCCTCGGCACCGGCGACCTGCTCGATCGCGCGGTCGAGCTGCTCGGCGAGCACGCTCAGCCGAGCGAGGATTCCGACGCCGTGCGGGTGGCGGTGATCGGCCGGCCCAACGCCGGCAAGTCCTCGCTCGTCAACGCCTTCCTCGGCTCCGAGCGGGTGATCGTTTCCGACCGCGCCGGCACCACCCGCGACTCGATCGACACCGAGGTCGAGGTCGACGGCCGGCGCGTCGTCCTGGTCGATACCGCCGGCCTGCGCCGCCGCTCGAAGGTCGCCGGCACGGTCGATTACTACGCCCAGCTGCGCTCCGAACACGCGGTCGAGCGCGCCGACGTCGCCCTCGTCGTCTGCGACGCCGGCGACGGGATCACCGCCGAGGACCTGCGCGTCGCCGAGATGGCGATGAAGGCTGGCTGCGCGACCCTGCTGGCGCTCAACAAGTGGGATGAGACCCGCACCGATGTCGACGACGCCCGCGCTCGCGTCACCCAGAAGCTGCGCCTGCGCCCGGCCGTGATCACCTGCTCGGCGACCCGCGGCCGCAACGTCGCCAACCTGCTGCCCAAGGCCCTGGCGCTCGCCGACCGCGCCGCCGAGCGGATCCCCACCCCCGAGCTCAACCGCTTCGTCACCGACGTCGCCGCCAAGACGCCGCCGCCGTCGCGCCGCGGGCGCCGCCTGCGCATGTACTACGCGGCCCAGGTCGGCGAGCGGCCGCCGCGGATCGCGATCCAGGTCAACGACCGCAAGTTGATCAACCGCGAATGGGCCTACCACCTGGAGAACCGCCTGCGCGAGACCTACGGACTCGAGGGCGTGCCCCTGGTCATCGACTTCATCCCGCACTCGGGAAACCGTCGCGGCGGCTGAGTCGCCACCGCTCGAAATAACCAACTACGCTTGGGCCCATGAGCGATATCCAGCCACTCGCCGAGGGCGAGTACCTCTTCACGTCCGAGTCCGTCACCGAGGGACACCCAGACAAGGTCGCCGACGCGATCTCTGACGCCGTGCTCGACGCGGTGATGGCAGGCGATCCGGAGGGTCGCGTCGCCTGCGAGACGCTGGTCAACACCGGCATGGCGGTGGTCTCGGGTGAGATCTCGACCAGCGTCCACCTCGACGTGCCCGAGCTGGTCCGCGAGACGATCCGCGGGATCGGCTATGACCACGGCGACTACGGCTACCACTGCGACCACATCTCGGTCCTGGTCTCGCTTGACAAGCAGTCGCCCGACATCGCCCAGGGCGTAGACGAGGCGTACGAGACGCGCACCGAATCGGCTGACGACAAGCTGCTGATCGCCGGTGCCGGCGATCAGGGAATGATGTTCGGCTACGCCACCGATGAGACCGAGGCGCTGATGCCGATGCCGATCCACCTCGCCCACCGGCTCGCCGAACGGCTCGCCGCGGTGCGCAAGGACCGCACGCTCGAGTACCTCGGCCCCGATGGCAAGACCCAGGTAACTGTTCGCTACGCCGATGGGCGCCCGGTCAAGGTCGAGAAGCTGCTGATCTCGACCCAACACGCCGAGGGCGTCGAGTCGGAGTCGAAGATCAAGCCCGACCTCTGGGAGCACGTGGTGCTGCCGGTGCTGAACGCCGAGGCACCCGACCTCTTCGACGAGAACGAGCTGCGCCGGCACTTCCTCGTCAACCCGACCGGCAAGTTCGTGATCGGCGGCCCGGTCGGCGACGCGGGCCTCACCGGTCGCAAGATCATCGTCGACACCTACGGCGGCATGGCCCGCCACGGTGGCGGCGCCTTCTCGGGCAAGGACCCGTCCAAGGTCGACCGCTCGGCCGCCTACGCCTCGCGTCACGTCGCCAAGAACGTCGTCGCCGCCGGGCTCGCCCAGCGCTGCGAGGTCCAGGTCGCCTACGCGATCGGCGTTGCCCGTCCGATCTCGCTGATGGTCGAGACCTTCGGCACCGGCACCCTGCCCGATGCCCAAATCTCCCGCCTGGTGGAAGGCGAGTTTGATCTGCGGCCCGGGGCCTTCCGTCAGTACCTCGACTTGCACCGTCCCGTGTTCAGTCAGACGGCCGCATACGGGCACTTCGGTCGCGAAGGGGATGCTTTCACCTGGGAGCGGACGGATCGGGCTGACGCTTTGAAGGTGGCGGCGGAGTCTGCTGCTGCGCCTGCGTAGACAGCGGACCCCGCCCACCGCAATGGTCAACCAGCAGCAGGCGGCTGGGGTTCGCCCAGGCCATGTGACCCGGCGACATTCCCGGTCGCCTGGTCCACGCTGTGTACGACTTGCTGCGGGTCAGCCACTCCGTAAAACACGAAGTTGTAGTCATCGCCCGCCGCCGTGTCGAAGTCGACGTCGCCGATCTGCATCAGGCGCTGGTAGACCGACTGCTTGTAGTTGACGTTCTGGACCCGCTCCAGGCGAGTCTCCTGGACCTCGCGGGAGACGATGCCGCGTTTGATGTTGAGCCGGCGGTCGGTGATCGTGTAGGTGGTAGCGACGCGCTTGACGAAACCGATCAGCACGGTCGCGGCGACGATCACGAGAACGACGAGGAAGACGGTCCCGCTGCCCGAGCCGAAGAGCTTGAAGAGGACGCCGACGATCGCGGCGATCAGGATTCCCTTCAGGTAGAAGCCTAGGATCGCTCGCCAGGACGGGTGGCCCTGGAAGATCACCTGCTCCCCGGGACTGAGGTTGAGCGCCATCCCCGCGCAGCATACCCGCGCCGTCCGCGGCTCTCCATACGGTCAACAGGTGTCGATAGCGAAGGTCGAGCCGCTCACCACCGCCCGCGCCCTGCGTGGCCCGTTCGACTATCGCCTGCCCGAGGCGATGGCCGATCTCGCGGTCGGCAGCGTGGTCAAGGTCCCCTTCGGCCGGCGCCGCATCCTCGGCGTCGTCGTTGGGCTTGCCGACGCCTCTTCGCTGCCCGCTGACCGGCTCGCCGAGCCGATCGAAGCGCTCGAGGCAGGCACGCCGCCGGAGCTGGTCCGGCTCGGCCTCTGGATCGCCGAGGAGTACTGCTCGACCCCTTCGCGCGGCCTGCAACTGGTGCTGCCGCCCGGCACCGGCGCCGCCGGCCAGCGAGTCCGCTCACGTCAGGAGCTGCGCGCCGAGATAACCGTGGCGGGGGAGGAGGCGCTGAGCGGCGACGGGCGGCTCGGCATCAAGCAGCGCGCGGTGCTCGAGGCGCTGCGTGGAGGGGAGATGTCGGCACCGGAGCTGAGCGAGGCGGTCGGCTCGGACCGCGGTGTGCTGCGCCGGCTCGAGCAGCGTGACCTGATCGCGACTCGCAGCTCGCTGGTGCGGCGCCACTCGGCTGCGGTGCAGGTTGGCGCCGCCGCCGGCCGGCCCGAGCTGCTGCCGGAGCAGCGGGCCGCGGTCGAAGCGATCGTCGCTGCCCTCGATGGCGAAGCCGGGGCACCGCGTGAGCAGCTGCTGTACGGGGTCACAGGCTCGGGCAAGACCGAGGTCTACCTCGCTGCGGTCGAGGCAGCCCTGGCCCGGGGCAAAGGGGCGATCGTGCTCGTCCCCGAGATCGGCTTGGCGCCGCAGGCGGTGGCGCGCTTTCGGGCGCGGCTCGGCGACCGCTTCGCGGTCCTGCACTCGGCTCTCTCCGACGGCGAGCGCTACGACGAGTGGCAGCGGCTGCGCAGCGGCGAGGCGAGCGTCTGCGTCGGCCCACGCTCGGCGGTCTTCGCGCCGCTGCAAGACCTCGGCCTGGTCGTGATCGACGAGGAGCACGACGCCTCCTACAAGCAGGAGGGCGATCCCTGTTACGACGCCCGCGCCGTCGCCCGCCGCCGCGCCGCCGAGAGCGGCGCCGTGCTCGTCGCCGGCACGGCCACGCCGCGACCGGAGTCCTGGCTGGAGCTGCCGCGGCTGGAGCTGCCGCGCCGGGTCGACGGGCAGGCGATGCCGCCGGTGCGGGTTCTCGACATGCGCGAGGCCGATCCCCGCTCGGGCGCCCTGCACGCCGAGACCTGGGCCGCGCTGGAGAAGGTACGCGCCGCCGGCACCAAGGCGATCGTGATGGTCAACCGGCGCGGCTTCGCCCCCTGGCTCACCTGCCGCTCCTGCGGCCAGCACTGGAACTGCCCCAACTGCGACGTCTCGCTGATCGTCCACCGCCACAGCGGCCGGCTCGTCTGTCACCACTGCGCCCACCGCGAACCGCTGCCGAGCGCCTGCGGGGTCTGTGACTCGACCACGCTCTCGCGCGCCGGCGTCGGCACCGAGCAGGTCGAGGCGCTGCTGACCGAGCGGCTGGCGCCGATGCCGGTCTTCAGGCTCGACGCCGATACCGCCGCCGGGCGCGGCGCCCACGCCCGCATCCTCGCCGCCTTCGGCGAGGCCGAGAGCGCCGTCCTCGTCGGCACCCAGATGGTCGCCAAGGGCCACGACTTCCCCGAGGTGACGCTGAGCGCGATCCTCGACGCCGACGCCACCCTGCGCTT
>Ga0070683_100003680_pt1 | contig 12506 bp, 8 predicted proteins | sample KBSC713LmetaG_FD_64662 | JGI IMG/M metagenome (GOLD analysis project Ga0070683, IMG submission 64662) | Corn rhizosphere microbial communities from Kellogg Biological Station, Michigan, USA - KBS C7.1-3L metaG | ecosystem: Host-associated > Plants > Roots > Rhizosphere ...
CGCGTGACCGCGCGAATGGAGCGCGGGCGCGGTGCCAGCGCGGTGGAGGATGCGCTGGTCGCGTTCATTGAGTGCGCCCAGGGGAAGACCACGATCGTAGACACCTCGTGGGCGTATGTCGGGCAGGACGATGAGTGGTGGTTCGACCTGTACGCGACGCGTGGCAGCGCGCAGCTCGTGCCGCTGCGCGTGGTGAAGGAGCTGAATGGCGAACCGTCGGATGTGACGCCTCGCGGCGCCGCGACACGGGACAGCATCTTCATTCAGTCCTATCGCGCGGAGCTGGCACACTTCATCGCGCTCGTGCAGGGCGATGCGGCCTACGAGCCTCCCACCGACCAGATCCTCGTGCACCGGATCCTCGAAGCCATCTATCGGTCGGCAGACGAGGGGAAGGAAATTCGCCCGTGAGCCTGCGCGTGCTCGTGCCGCACCGGCGTGAGGCCGTGGCCATCGTCATCTCGGCGGTGCTCTTCGGGATTGCGTTCCCGCCCTTCCCGCTGCTGGTGCCGGCGTTCGTGTGCCTGGTGCCCGTGACGCTGGCCGTGGTGCGCCGTGCGGACGCGCAGCAGCGCTGGCAGGGCGCCGCGCGCATCGGCTTCTGGTTCGGTCTCATTGCGTACGGCATCAATCTCTACTGGATCGCGATCGCGCTGCACATCTACACCAATCTCGCGATCCTGGGATATGTCGCCTCGCTGCTGGTGCTCGCGCCGGTGGTCGCCGTCGCCATGGCCGTGCTCTCCGCTGTGCGACGGAGGACGCGGTTCCCGGTGGCCATTCTGCTTCCGGTGATCTGGGTCGCCTCGGAGCTGCTGCTCGACCACATGGGCCCGCTGGCGTTTCCATGGCTGCCGCTGGGGCTCTCCGTGTCAGGCGTGCCGGCGCTGTCACAGGCCGCCGACATCAGCGGCGTGCGCGGGCTGAGTTTCTGGATCGCGGCGACGAACGGGCTCATCGTCGACGCCTGGATGCTGCGCACCGCGCGGCGCGTCGTGCTGAGTCGCGCGGCGGTCATCGCGCTCCTGCTCCTGCTGGTCGAGGCCTATGGCGTGTGGCGCATTGGCTCCATCCAGCTCCGGCCCGTGGCACCGGTCGCGATCGTGCAGCCCAATGTGCCGCAGACGGAGAAGTGGCAGAAGCAGTACCAGTGGAAGATCGTCGGCATGCTCGCGTCGCTGTCGCGGGAACGGCTCGCGCGCCACGACGCGGCGTTGCTGCTCTGGCCCGAGGCCGCACTACCCGGGTTCCTGAGCCAGCATCCTGATTGGGCCGATACGGTTCGCACACTCGCGCACGACTACCACACCCCGATTCTCTTTGGCGTGCTCGACCTGGTGTACCATCCGAACGGGGATTTCGATTACTACAACGCAGCAATGCTGGCGGATTCCACCGGCAGGCTGGGTACGCAGCCCACCTACCACAAGACCTATCTCGTTCCCATCGTCGAGCGCGTGCCCTTCGTGAATCCCCGGTGGTTTGAGGGTCTCAACTACTTCGGCGGCTATGGTCGCGGCGGCACGCCGGTGCCATTCACCCTTCCGTTTGGAAAGGTGGGGGTGCTCATCTGCTACGAGTCCATCTTTCCGCAGCGCTCCCGGCAGTACCGGCGCGACGGCGTGTCGCTGCTCGTGAACATCACGAACGATGCCTGGTTCGGCACGAGCCTGGCGCCGCACCAGCATGCGGCGCACCTCGTCATGCGCGCCATCGAGAATCGCGTGGGGATCGTGCGCGCCGCCAACACCGGCATCTCGGAATACGTGGACCCGTTGGGCGATGTACACGGTGCCACGGGGCTGTTCGTGCCGGCCACGGCCACCTATCAGGCGCAGACGACGGACGTCATTTCGCTCTACGTTCGTCTGGGCGACTGGATTGGCGCGCTCTCCGCGCTGGCGACGCTGGCGCTGGTCGTGCTGGCGTGGCGCCGACGCCGGATGCCGTGAGCGGACTTTCGGTCGGGATCGACGTCGGCGGCACGTTCACCGATCTTGTCTCGATTGATGACACAGGTGCTGTCGCCGCCCACAAGATCCTCTCCACGACTGACGATCAGAGCACGGGCGTGATGGCCGTGCTCGCGGCGCTGGACGTCGAGCCGGCGGATGTGCATCGCATCGTGCATGGCACCACGGTGGCAACGAACACGCTGCTGGAGCGCACGGGCGCGCGCGTCACATTGCTGGCCACCGAGGGGACGGAGGATCTGCTCGAACTGCGCCGGCAGGATCGGGCCTCGCTCTATGATCTCTCGCTCCACCACCCGGCGCCGCTCGTACCGCCCGATCGCTGCGTGGCCGTCGCCGAACGCGTCGAACCACAGGGAGTCACGCGCTCCCTGGACGTAGCCGCCGCGGCCCGCGCCGTGGACGCTGCGCTCGGCTGTGCTCCCGATGTCGTGGCCGTCTCGCTGCTGCATTCCTATCTGGAGCCGGGACACGAACGGGCCATGGCGGACGCACTGCATCGCGCGGCACCCGCGCTGGACGTGGTCCTGTCGAGCGACGTGCTCCCGGAAATCCGCGAATATGAGCGCACGGCGACGACCGTGGCCGAGGCGTATCTGCGCCCGGGCGTGGCGCGCTATGTCACCCGACTGGATGAGACGCTCCGGAGCGCGGGATATCCCTCACTCGCGGTCATGACGTCCGCCGGCGGAATGCGAAGCGCAGAGGACGCGACGCGCGCCGCCGCCGCGCTGGCGCTCTCGGGTCCCGCGGGTGGTGTGGTGGGGGCCGCGTTCGTGGCCGGGCTGATGGGAATCCGTGACGCGCTGACGCTGGACATTGGAGGGACGAGCGCCGACGCGGGGATCATTCTGGACGGGGAGCCGCTCACCGAACCGGGCGGCGAGGTTGCCGGCGTCCCCATTGCGCTGCCGCGCGTGCTGGTGGACACCGTGTCCGCAGGTGGTGGAAGCATTGGATGGGTGGACCCCGGTGGTGCGTTGCGCGTCGGCCCACGCAGCGCCGGCGCGCATCCCGGACCGGCGGCATTTGGTCAGGGCGGCACCGATGCCACGCTCACCGACGCGCACGTGGTGCTCGGCCATCTGCGACACCAGCAATTGAGCGGCGGCGTCGCGCTGCACAACGCCGAGGCGCGTGCCGCGATCCGGCATCTTGCCGCGCTCGTGGCGAGTGATGCGGAGCGCGTGGCAACGGTCATGGTGCGCATTGCGAATGCATCCATGGCGCGCGCGCTGCGTCGGGTGAGCGTGGAGCGCGGCGTGGACCCACGACGTTGTACGCTCATTGCGTTCGGTGGTGGTGGGCCGCTGCACGCGTGCGCGCTCGCCGGTCAGCTCGGCGTGCGCACGGTGCTTGTACCCCCCTTTGCCGGAGTGCTCAGCGCGCTCGGGCTGGCGCTGGCCGCGGAGCGTCGGGACGGCATGACGAGCGTGATGCGCCGGACGGATACGCTTACGGGAGGGGACATCACGGCATTGTGTACATCGCTGGCCGCGCGTGCACAGGCCGGCGCGACGCACCGCTGGTGGGCACGGGCGCGATACGAGGGGCAGGGGCACGAGCTGGATGTCGCGGTGTCGCCCGGCGACGATGGCGCGGTGGTGGGCAGCCGATTCGCCGCCACGCACCAGTTGCGCTACGGCTTCACGCTCGAGCGAGCCGTCGAAGTGATCGGATTGCGTCACGCCGCAACGAGCGCCGCGCGCACGGCGCGTCTGGCCCGGCGCGGTCACGCGTCGTGGGATGCGGCACGTGTGGACAGCGGTGGCGACGTCGATGCGACGGTGCGCGGCCCGGCGGTCATCACGCTGCCCGACGCGTCGCTCCTCGTGGAGGAGGCGTGGACCGCGCGCGCGCTGCCGATCGGTGGCTGGTTGCTGGAGCGCGACGCGTGAACGGCAGCGTGCACATGGATCCGCTCGACCTCCAGGTGATGGCGCACGCCTTTGCGACGGTGGCCGAGGAGATGGGCGCCGTGCTCATTCGCGGCGCGCTCTCGCCCAACATTCGCGAGCGGCGCGATGCGTCCACGGCGGTGTTCGACGTCGACGGGCGCATGGTGGCGCAGGCGGCGCACATTCCGGTGCATCTCGGCGCGATGCCGGAGAGCGTGCACGCCGTGCGCGAGCGTCATCCGGCGCCCGGCGATGTCTTTCTCCTCAATGATCCCTTTCGCGGCGGGTCGCATCTCCCGGACCTCACCCTCGTCGAAGCGGTCGAGCGGAACGGGACGATCGTGGCCTACGTGGCCGTGCGCGCCCATCACGCCGATGTGGGGGGCATGAGCCCGGGGAGCATGCCGCAGGGAGCGACGGAGCTGGTGCAGGAGGGACTGGTGCTGCCGCCCATCCGGCTGGTGCGCCGTGGCGCGATGGACGACGACGTGATGGCACTCGTGCTGGCGAACGTGCGCACGCCGATGGAGCGGCACGGTGATCTGCGCGCGCAACTGGCCGCGTGCACGGTGGGCGCGGATGGCGTGCGTGCGCTCATTGCGCGTGAGGGCGAGGCGCCCGTGCAGGAGGCGGGCCGTGCCCTCCTGGACTACACCGAACGGAGCGCGCGCGCGGTGGTCGCGGCGCTGGGCGCGTGCACGGGACGAGCCGTGGACGAGCTCGAGGGCGATGGCGTGAGCGAGGACAGCGTGGCGGTGGCGGTGGCGGTGGATGTGCACGATGGCCGGCTGCGATTTGATTTTGCCGGCACGGCGCCGCAGGTACGCGGCAACGTGAACTGCCCCATTGCCGTGACGCGTGCCGCCGCGGTATTCGTCATGCGAACGCTCATGCCCGACGACGTGCCGACGAACGACGGCATTGCACGCGCGGTGGAGGTCGTGGCGGAGCCTGGTTCCGCCGTGCACGCCCGATGGCCCGCCGCGGTCGCTGCGGGCAACGTCGAGATGTCCCAGCGGATCGCCGACACGATGTTTGCCGCGCTCGCGAACGCGGGCGTGGATGTGCCGGCGAACGGGCAGGGCACCATGAACAACGTGACCTTTGGCGGCGCCGGCTGGACGTTCTACGAGACGCTGGGGGGAGGACAGGGCGCCTCCCGTCGTGGCCCGGGCCCGAGCGCCGTCCACGTGGGCATGAGCAATACGCGCAATACGCCGATCGAGTCCCTCGAGTGGGCGTATCCCATTCGTATCGAACGGTACGCCATTCGCTGGTCGAGCGGCGGGGACGGCCAGTACGCGGGCGGGAACGGCATCGTGCGCCGCTATCGCGTACTGGAGGCGTGCACGCTCACCCTGCTCACGGAGCGGCGGCGCCGCGCGCCGCACGGGGCCCATGGTGGGGGGGACGGACAGTGTGGGGCGAATCTCCTCAACGGCGAGCGGCTGCCGGCGAAGTGCCGGGTTACGCTGTCACCCGGAGACGTGGTGGAAATTCGCACGCCGGGTGGGGGAGGGTGGGGTTTCAAAGGGGTCAGAGTCGATTGATGGATAAGTCCATCAATCGACTCTGACCCCTTTGAAACTGACCCCTTTGAAAACCATTGAAACCCGTTGCGAACCCTCGGTTACGCCCCGGACTTGTCCAGCTTCTTCAGCTCGCGCTGTGCCGGCGCGTAGTCCGGGAACGCGGCGAGCGACTTCTGCAGCAGCTCCACCGCTTCATCCGGCTTACCGGCATCCTTGGCGGCCAGCGCGCGGGAGTAGAGCAGCGTCGCCTGGAAGGGCACCTTCTTCGCCGTCTCGAGTGAGGCGTCCTGCACTGCCTTCGGCATGGCCGGAAGCTTGAGACCCTTGTTCAATTTGTCCGCCAGCTGGGCGATGAGGGACATGAGATCATCCTGCTTGCCGGTCACCGTCTCCACGTGCTCGATGGCCGATGTCTCGACGTTCACCGCGCGCGCATCGAGCCGCATGGTGCCCCGCCCGTCGGTCACGAAGCCACCGAAGATCATGTGATGCGCGCCGAGGAGCTTGCCGATCTTCACCGCCGTCTCCTGGTCCACGCGCGCAGTGGCGCTGAGGTCCTGCTCGTCCATCATCTTCTTCAGATTGTCGCGTTCCACGACGCGAATGCCGGGATTGCCCGACAGTTCGGTAATGAGGAGATCCGCGATGCCGGCACTGAGCGGCTGCAGATCATTGTGCGACGCACCAATGGCGCCGTCGGTGAAATACATCACCGCCACGGTGGGGCGTGAATCGGACGCCGGTGTCGCGGCGGCGGCAGCCTGCGCCGGCGCGCCGCCCGACAGACCAGCTAACATGAGCGCCGCGCCAGCAGCGGTCGCGGCGAGAGAGCGGTGCATGGTCTCCTCCCAGAGCCAGGTACGGTGTGCAAGACGAGTGAAGGTAGTCATCTCAAACGGTGATCTCCATGCCTTCGGCTGCAGCTGCGACGACCAGCGATGCACGCGCGGGAGTCAGTCCGCTGCGATACGCGCCAAGCATCCGGTCGATTTCATCATCGCCGCGATCGGGACTGTGGTGAAACAGAATCAGCCGTTGTACTCCCGCATCCGCCGCAAGGTCCAGCACGTCAGTCCAGCGGGAGTGTCCCCACCCGCGAAACTGCTCGTACTCATCGTCCGTGAACGTGGCATCGTGAATGAGCACGGCGGCGCCGCGGGCGAACTCCACGATGGCCGCGCGTGACTCGGCCGACTCGGGTCCCGCGGTGGCGTCCCCGAGTTCGTTGTCCGAGATATACACGATTCCTCCCCCGTGAACGCCACGCTCGCGCACCCGGTACCCCAGCGCCCCGCCCGGATGACGGACTTCCAGTGCCTCCACCGTGAAATCCGGTCCCGTGAATGCGCCGTCCAGAGCGCGCAGCTCCACGGATGCCGCCACGTCGTCGAACCCCACCGGGAAGACGGTCTCCGACATCTGCTCGCGCAGCACCGAGCCCACACGCCGCGCGAGCACGGGTGCGCTCCAAATGCGAAAGTGATTTCCCGCCGTGTAGATCGGCGCGAAAAAGGGCAGTCCCTGCACATGATCCCAGTGCGCATGCGAAAGAAAAATGTCTCCCGAAATCGCGGCGCCGCCTGCCTGTTCGACGAGCGCTCTCCCGAGCGCGCGAATGCCGGTGCCCGCATCGAGGATGAGCAGCGCGCCGCTCGCGCTGCGCACTTCCACGCAGGCCGTGTTGCCGCCATAGCGCACCGTGGCTGCGCCCGGCGACGGAATGGATCCGCGCGTTCCCCAGAAGCGCAGCGTGAGTGGCATTGGCCCGCGTCGCATGATGCTGCAATCTGGGAGTCGGGCCCGCTGCTCGACAGCAGGTGCGTCACCCGGCCGTCGTGACGGGTGTCACATTCGAATCTGGGCCAGTCGCTCCAGCCCCGCGCGGTCGCCGATGGAAATCTTCCGGTGCTCCACGCGGATCAGTCCCTGATCCTGAAAGCTGCGCATCGCGCGCGAGACCGTCTCCCGGCTGGCACCGATCATCTGGGCAATGGTCTGGTGCGTGAGCCGCTTCTCGATGGCGGCGCCACCGCTCTCCGCTGCGGCGTCCAGCAACAGACGCGCGATGCGGCCGTCCACATCCAGCAGGACGAGGCTGCCGATCTGCTCATCGGCGCGCCGCAGCCGCCGCGACAGCTCCACGAGCAGCGCCCATGCCACGGCGGGGGATTCGTTCACACGCCGCCGGAAATCCTCGCGACGCAGCACGATGAGCTGCGAGTCCTCGGTGGCAATCACGTGCGCCGAGCGCGGGGCTCCGTCAATGATGGACAGCTCGCCGAAATGCGTTCCCGGTCCCAGCAGGCCCAGGATCACCTCGCGCCCATCCTCACCAATGAGGACGACCTTCACACGCCCGCGCCGCACGATAAACAGCGAGTCGCCCGGATCGTCCTCGAACAGGATGACGCTGCCGCGCGGATACGACCGCTCGCGCGTCAGCTCCGCAAAGCGCGCGACTTCCGTGGCGTCCAGTCCACTCAGCAGCGGAACTGTCGCGAGGAAGTCTGTCGTCTCCACTGCTCAGCGGGAGGTGATGGTGAAGGACCCGTACAGCTCGTGCGCGTTCACGTTCTGGACTCCGGTGTCGATGCGACCGAACTCGGCCCCGATCGCGGGCTGCAGGGCGACACCGCCAACGCGCCACTGCACTCCGACATTGCCCCCGCCCAGCGTGGCGCCCGCGGTGCCGAGTGTATTGTCAATGGAGAGTCCCGTGAAGTGACGCCCGCGCAGGCCCGCGACGAATGCGAATGACGGTGACACGGGAATGAGTCCCTGTGCTCCGACTTCCGCCTCGTTGCCGCTGGTTCCGCTCACCGCCGCCCCGCCGCGATGATACGCCGTGCGATACCGGTCGAACGCGTAGAAGCTGAGCTCCCTGAACAGCGGCGCCGTGGTGCGGAGGCGCCACTCGCCGGTGAACATCGGACCGAGTGTGACGGCGTCGAGCGGCGTCGCGCCGCTGCTCGTGGTAATGCGGTCCTTCGTATAGATGGTGGACGCAAGACTCACCGACATCGCGCTCTGGCCCACGAGTCCGTCCGTTCCGATCGAGAGGCGCACCGCCTGTCCCGGGCGCAACCCAACGATTCCGGACCCGAGGCCCAGCGCAATGGCCTGCGCAGGCGTGTACTCGCCGCGGTACTCGTAGCTGGTTCCCAGTCCCCACGACCAGGTGCCGATCTGTCGTGTGTAGACGAGACCAGCGATGCCACCCAGTCCCGTGCCCAGCGCCGGCGCGTCGAACCGGAGCTGCGGCGCGCCCACGACGCGCTGCACGCTCAGCTCCTCCGCATCGAGATTCGTGGCGCCGGTTGGAATGTTGAGGCCGAAGGTGGCCAGCAACGCGTCGCCGCCAAAGCGGATGGCCGCGCGAACCTTGGTGTCGGTCGGCCCCGAAAGATGCAGCGTGGGCGTCGCCGCGCTCCGCAGTGCCACGTCGCTCGTCATCCATCCGGATGCGACGTCAATGGTCACGTTGCGTCCTTCCGGAATTGCGGCGACAATCGGAATCGTCCACTGGCTCGCCCACTTGATACTGGCCACTTCGGTGGCGTCGGTGCAGCAGTCGAAATGCCAGATCGCGTAGCTGGGTGAAAGCTGCCACCCGGCCTGGCCGCCAAGCGGCGCCTGTGCGGCCAGCGAGGGCGCCGTGCCGATGACCGCGACGCTGACCGCGGCGATGGTGCCGAGGATGCCGGCGCTTCTTCCCAGGGAGAACCGGCGCGGAATCCGCGCGTGCGTACGAGCTGAAGTCACGGCGTGAAGATCTGAATGATGATGGTGCCGAGCTGTCCCGACTCGAACGTCGCCCGCTCGTTGAAGTCGCCAGGATCGCGAATGGTACCGAGCGTGCCGGCCGGACTGGGATTGAGCGCATCCACGATGCCGGAGAGCGTCGCGGGTCCGATGCTGCCAAGCCGCACGCCGGAGCCGGCGTTGCCGCCGGCCGTCTCGTCCATCCGCTGCCGGGCGAGCGCAAAGCTCGGATCAATGAGCACGGCGCGCGCATAGTACGCATGCGCGAGCGCGATGTCGCCCAGTGATTCGGCCCGCACGCCATTGCTGTACGCCAGGAACGCCGCAAGGTAGCGCGTGGGGCGCTGCTCCACCGCCGCATGCTCGGCTGGCGTGAGGGTGACGCCCAGTTGCGTGAACAGCTTGAACGCAATGTCCTTTTCGGCGTCGAGGATACCGCCCAGGCGACTCGTTTCGGTGATGGCGCCCGGCTCGAGCGTACCCTGCGCCGCATCCGCGACGCGCGTGTCAACGGCAATGCTGCCGTCGCTGGTGGACGCGAGCGCGCCATTCACGATCCGCCTGGCGCCAATGAGCTTGCCTACGCGCGGCGCCGTGGAGCTGTCCACGCGACCCGTGCCCGCGAGACGCAGCTCCTGCAGCAGCGCGTTCACGCGAATACGATCCACCACCTGGAGCTGCGCGCTGCGCGAGAGGTCGGTGAGCAGGAGATCGGCGAGGCCGTAGCCGAGCGGCGCGAGCGATGAATCGGCCGGGGCGACGGAGAGTGGCGCAACACCCACGGAGCGTTCAGGAAGCTGCGCTGCATCGAGCGTCCGTTCACTGGCGATTGCGGCGCGCGCGGAGGAATCAGCCGCGGCCCGTGCCGGCGCCAGCGGAGAGAGAGCCCGCGGGTGCGCGCACGCTCCAAGCAGAGTGACGGCGCTCGCGACGACTGCGGCGCGGAGTAGAGCGGGCATGGCGATCGGGGACGGGGAAGCAGCGGGACAACGCGGGCGGACAGCGTGCAGTCAGGGGCAAGAATACGGGGTTGGGTGGAAACTGTCAAAGCAGGCGCGGGCGGCAGGCACCTGTCCTCACGCGGCCATTGACAGATGCCAGTCGTCGCGGGACGATTGAGCGGCTCACCAGGAGCACACATGTCGAGTCGGGCATCATCCATGCAGGTCGCGAGGGAGCTCCGGTAGCGCCATGCCGGACGTGACGCGGCAGATCGCCAGCGCGTTCGCGGATCAGTACGTCGTGGAGCGCGAGCTGGGTAGAGGTGGCATGGCCACGGTGTACCTGGCAACCGATCGGAAGCACGAGCGTCCGGTGGCGCTCAAGGTGCTGCACCCGGAACTCGCGGCCAAGGTTGGCGAGGAACGCTTCCTCGCCGAGATCAGGATCACGGCCCGCCTCGACCATCCCCACATCCTCACGCTCATCGATTCCGGCGACAAGGGCGGGTTGCTGTTCTACGTGCTGCCCTTCGTGCAGGGCGAATCGCTGCGCGCGCGACTGGACCGCGAACCGCAACTGCCCCTGGGCGACGCGGTGGCGATCGTCAGAGATGTGGCGAGCGCTCTCGACTACGCTCACCGGCAGGGCATCATTCACCGGGACATCAAGCCCGAGAACATCCTGCTGCACGAAGGCGAAGCGATGCTCACCGACTTCGGCATCGCACTCGCCGTGAGCCAGGCCGCCGACAATCGGCTCACCGAAACGGGGCTCTCGCTCGGTACGCCGGCGTACATGAGTCCCGAGCAGGCCACGGGCGACCGGCACATCGATCAGCGGACCGACGTCTACTCGCTTGGCGCCGTATGCTACGAAATGCTTGCGGGCGAGCCGCCCGTGACGGGCGCGACGCCGCAGGCGGTGATCGCCAAGCTGCTTACCGAACGGCCGACGCCGCTCGCGATCGTGCGCGACGGCCTGCCGGAGTACGTGAGTTCGGCCGTGGCCCGTGCCCTGGCGAAGCCCCCCGCGGACCGCTTCAGCTCGGCCGGGGAGTTCGCCAACGCGCTGGACGCCGGTGCCGCGGGCAACGCGCTGCCCGGCAGGCGACGCCGGCCGCTCGTGTCGCGGGTCGCCATCGGCGCACTCGCCGCCGCCACGGTCGCGCTGGTCGTCCTGGGCCTTCGCCATGCGCGGGCGCGATCACCAGGCCGCCCTGTTCTGGGCGAGCGCATCCAGCTCACGAGCTCCGCCAACGTGCTGGATCCGGTCATCTCGCCGGATGGGAAGCAGCTCGCATACTTCGCCAAGCGGTGCGACGAGCAGCACTGCACCTATGCCGTGGCGGTGCAGGACGTGGGGAGCGCCACGGCGCACATCATTCTCGATGGCGCGACGGACTGGTACGGGATGGGATGGAGTCCCGACCGCCGCAACCTGATCGTCGGCTGCGCGCTGGCTGGGCGGATCGGAGCCTGGCTCGTTCCGGTTCTGGGCGGTACGGCGCGATTCGTCGGATCTGCACCGGCCACATTCACCGGCGGCGGCGACACACTGCTCGTCGCTTCGCCAGTCCGACCGGACTCGGTATTCTGGATCTGGAGCACCACGCTTACCGGACTGGTCACGGACAGCCTCCGCGTGTCGGGCGCGTCGCTTGGTGTGAAGTTCCTCGATGATGTTTCGGGTACGCCCTGGATCGTTGTCGGCGTCGATCGAGCGGGCGGGCCGCTCCTCGAGCTCATGGATCGACGCGGACATGTCGCCGACCAGCTCGAGCCGCCGAGTCCGGACACCTATGCCTTCGTGGCTGGTGGAGCGCTCTGGTTGACGACCGCGGCGCACGCCATTGTGCGCATCCCGATCGATGCCACCCATGGCCGCTTCGCGGAACGCCGGGACACCATTCCGGGCCCGTTCAATACCTTCTCGCTGACCGCCGATGGGTCGAATCTCGTAATGGATCAGGGAACCTACGAATGGTCCGTCTGGCGACTCACGCTGCCGGACCTGTTCGCCGGCCGCCTGCCGGACTCTGCCCGCATTGCGCAGGCGTCCACGCCGCTGAGTGTGCGACTGTCGTCGGATGGCACGCGACTGCTCTGGATCCGGCAGTTATCGGCGAGCGGTGGCAACGATCAGGTCACGCGTCTCGGCGTGACAGCTGTTTCGGGCGGTCCGGAGACCGCCATCAACATTGACGGGACGTTTCGCGCAGCCTGGTGGGAGGACTCCGTCCGACTTGCGATCGCCTCCCGCGGCCCGCACGGTGAAGTGCACGACATGCTCGTTGATGGGCGCAACGGCCGACAGCTGTCGCGCTTCGAGTTTCCTGCCGATTCAGGAGGGTGGGACTTCACGGCGCTGTCCGACGGCATGGCCTGGATTCCCGCCAGCGC
>Ga0070683_100003681_pt1 | contig 12506 bp, 11 predicted proteins | sample KBSC713LmetaG_FD_64662 | JGI IMG/M metagenome (GOLD analysis project Ga0070683, IMG submission 64662) | Corn rhizosphere microbial communities from Kellogg Biological Station, Michigan, USA - KBS C7.1-3L metaG | ecosystem: Host-associated > Plants > Roots > Rhizosphere ...
AGCTCGTCTCACTTGGCGTCGGCTTCGGGGGGATCGCTCCGTCGCAGGTCAAGCCGACCAACGTTTTCGGCCTGAGTGCCGACTACGGGCAGCTCTCCCCAGCCTGGCGGCTCCAGTTTCGTGTCACGTACTGGGAATCGAAGTTCCAGCAGTCGGTGATCGACGCGTTCGCCGACACGCTTCAGAAAAATCTCGCCGATCCGAACGCGACGACGGTGAAGCGCTCCCCGATCTCGATCTACGACGTCGCCTTCGGCCTCGGCGCACGACGCATCCTGATGCCGGCCTCCGATCTCACACCGTTCTTCACGGCAGGAATGGCGGGTCACGTGATCAACGCCGAAGGCGATTTCATCAAGGGCACGTTCGTCGAGCGCGCGCTCGACGACATTGCCGCCGGTGTCTTCGGTGAAGCGGGCCTGCGGGCCCGCCTTCTCAAGCGCGTGCTGGTCGAGGGGTCGGTGCGCGGCGATCTCTTGAGCGGCTTTCGATCCTTCCAGTGGATGGCGACCGGCAGCTACTACTTCGGTGAAGCGCGGAGGGACGTGCCGCGATGACCGAAGCGACTCGCATCGGTGTGGTGGGCGCAGGCGCGATCGCCCAGCTGGCGCACCTTCCGGTGCTCTCGAAAATGCGTGGGGTCGAGGTCGTTGCGCTCTGCGACAATGATCGGCACAAGGCACGCGCGCTCGCCGACCGGTTCGGCGTCCGTGACGTGGTGAACGACATCGAGGACATGCTGGAGCTCGACGACCTCGCGGCCGTGGTGGTCGCGACCCCGAACCACCTGCACGAGCCGCACGTTCTGAGTGCGCTGGCCGCGAAGGTGGACGTCCTCTGCGAGCGGCCGCTCGCGCTCAGCGCGCGCGGGGTCGAGCGCATTCTCGCCGCGGCCCAGCGGTATGAGCGCAAGGTGGTCGTCGGAAACAACCATCGGTTTCGAACCGACGTCCAGGCGCTCGAACGTTTCATGTCCGGCGGCGAGCTCGGGAAAGTCACGGGCATTCGCGCCGGCGCTTACCACTTCAAGGGACTCGGTGGCTGGCGGCTTCGCAGGCCGGAATCCGGCGGCGGAGCGTTCTTTCACAATGGCGCGCCTTTGCTCGATCTCGCGCTGTGGATCTCCGACGCCACCGAAGTCGAGCGCGTCAGCGCCTCGATGGAGCGAGGACGCGGATCGAGCGCCGTCGAGGAGTCCATGCATGTGTCGCTCACGTGTGCGTCGGGCATGGTGATCGTGATCGATGTCGTGGACACGTACATCGGCCAGGAAGAGCGCTGGTGGTTCGAGATCCTGGCGACGCGCGGCAGCGGGCGACTTGCGCCGCTCCGGGTGGTGAAGGAGCTGAATGGCCGCGCGACCGACGTGTCACCGAGCGGCGCCGCCGGACGCGAGAGCGCATTTCTCCAGTCGTATCGGGCCGAGCTCGCGCATTTCGTGGCGGTGATCCACGGGACCGCTCCATATGAGCCGCCCGCAGATCAGGTCCGGCTCCATCGCGTGCTCGAGGCCATCTACAAGTCCGCGGAGGAGGGGAAGGAGATCCACCTGTGAGCGGCATCGGCATCGGCGTCGACGTCGGTGGCACGTTCACGGATCTGGTCGCGATCTCGCCGGACGGCGACATCAGCGTGCGGAAAGTACTGACCACGCCCGCGGATCAGAGCGAAGCCGTCTCCGGCGCCCTGGAAGGATTCGACGCCTCGTCGGTCGAGCGCATCGTGCACGGAACGACCGTCGCGACGAACGCGCTGCTCGAGCGGAAGGGCGCCCGCGTGGTGCTCTGCGCGACCCGGGGCTTCACCGACGTCATCGCTCTGCGGCGGCAGGATCGCGCATCGCTCTATGACCTGAGCGTTCATCACCCGGCGCCGCTGGTGTCGCCCGAGCTGGTGGTCGGTGTAGACGAACGGATCTCTCCCGAGGGAGTGACGCGAGCGCTGACGGCCGAAGAAGCGCGCCGCGTCGCCTCCGCGGTGCAGGCGCTCCAGCCGGACGTCGTCGCCATCTGTCTGCTGCATTCGTACGCCGATCCATCCCACGAACGTGCACTCGCCGACGAGATACGCCGCGCCGTCCCCACGGCAGACGTCGTGCTCTCGTCGGACGTCTTCCCCGAGATCCGGGAATTCGAGCGCACGACGACGACTGTCGCCGAAGCCTATCTTCGCCCGCGCGTCGCCGAGTACCTGCGTCGGCTCAGCGAGCGGCTCGAGCGCGGCGGTTTCGGAGAGCCGGCCGTCATGACGTCGAGCGGTGGCATGACGCCGGCGCGCGAGGCGAGCCGCAAGGCGGCGCAGCTCGCGCTCTCCGGGCCCGCCGGTGGCGTCGTCGGAGCGGCGACGGTGCTCGACAGGCTGGGCATCGATCAGGCGCTCACCATCGACATCGGCGGCACCAGCGCGGACGTGGGCCTCATCCTCGGCCGTCAGCCGCGCGTCGAGCCAGGCGGCGCCATTGCCGGAATTCCAATCGCGCTGCCGCGTGTGCTCGTGGAAACCGTTTCAGCCGGCGGGGGCAGCATCGCCTGGGTGGACGACGGCGGGGCGCTTCGCGTCGGACCCAGGAGCGCCGGATCAGTGCCGGGGCCAGTAGCCTTCGGTCGCGGTGGGACGCAGCCCACCGTGACCGACGCCCACATCGCGCTCGGCAACATCCGCGATGCGCGCCTGAGTGGCGGTGTCAAGCTGGATGCCGAGGCCGCGCGCAAGGCCGTCAGTGATCTGGCAGCGAAGCTCGACGCGCCGATGGAACGGGTGGCGCGCGCAATCATCGCCACTGCGGATGCGTCGATGGCCAGAGCCTTGCGGCGAGTGAGCGTGGAGCGTGGCGTTGACCCGCGCGATTGCACACTGGTTGCCTTTGGCGGAGGCGGTCCGCTGCATGGATGCGGGTTGGCCGAGCAGATCGGCGTGACCCGGGTGCTCGTGCCGCCTCACGCGGGCGTGTTGAGCGCCGTCGGCCTCGCGCTCGCGCGGGAGCGTCGCGAAGCCATGTCGAGCGTCATGCGGCGCACCGACGCCGGCTCGGACACCTCGCTCAAGGCATTGATCGCGCAGCTTGCACTTCGCCTCGATGGCGATCCGCAAGCAGCCCATGCATCGATCGCGCGGGCGCGTTACCTCGGCCAGGGCCACGAGCTCGACGTTCCAGTGCCCGCGGGCGGCGATATGATCGCGTGTGGCGCCGCCTTCGAGGCGACGCACGAGGCGCTCTTCGGATATCGGCTGCGACGTCCGGTGGAGGTTGTGAGCGTCAGGCACACGGTGTCCGGGGCTGAAAGGCCAGTGCGCCTGACGAGCGATGCGAAGCCCGAGACGATGAAGGGCCCGGTGTCGCTCGCCCTTTCGGATGCAACGCTGTACGTCGCCCCGGGCTGGACCGCCCGATCGCTGCCCATCGGTGGCTGGATGCTGGAGCGTGACTCATGACCACCGCGGCGATGGATCCGCTCGAGCTCAGCGTGATGTCCCACGCGTTCGCGATGGTGGCCGAGGAGATGGGAACGATTCTCGTGCGGGGCGCGCTCTCGCCGAACATTCGCGAGCGGCGTGACGCATCGTCGGCGCTGTTCGACGCCCGCGGCCGCATGATCGCCCAGGCCGCGCACATTCCCGTCCACCTAGGCGCGATGCCCGAATCGGTGCGCGCCGTGATGGCGAAGCATCCGAGGGTGGGCGATGTCTTCATCCTCAACGATCCGTACGCCGGTGGGTCTCATCTCCCCGATCTGACATTGGTCGAGGCGATCGGGATCAGGGGCGAGATCGTCGGGTACGCGTCGGTCCGCGCGCATCATGCCGACGTCGGCGGAATGAGCCCCGGCAGCATGCCACAGGGGGCCCGCGAGCTGGTGCAGGAGGGCCTCGTGCTTCCCCCGACGCGTCTCGTTCGCGAAGGGACGCTCGATGAGGAAATCCTCACGCTCATTCTGGCCAACGTGCGCACGCCGGCGGAGCGGCGGGGAGACCTGCGGGCGCAGCTCGCCGCATGCGCCGCAGGTCGCGAGGGGTGGATCGCTCTGATCAACCGCCTGGGCCGCGCACGCGCGGATGCCGCGGCGAGCGCCCTTCTGCAATACACGGAACGTCGCGCGCGTGCCGCGATCAGGGCACTGGGCGATCGCCGCGGAAAAGCCGATGATCGACTGGAAGGCGACGGGGTCACCGACCGCGATATCCCGGTTGTCGTGGCGGTTGAAGTGAGAGGCGACACGCTGCGCCTCGATTTCACAGGTACGTCGCCCGCGGTCGCCGGGAACGTGAATTGTCCGATCGCGGTCACGCGCGCCGCCGCGGTCTTCGTGCTGCGCACGCTGCTCGACGACGACGTCCCCACGAACGAAGGCATCGCCGCGGCGATCGACCTCCAGGTTCCACCCGGTTGCGCGGTGGATGCGCGCTGGCCCTCCGCGGTCGCGGCGGGCAATGTCGAGATGTCCCAGCGCATCACCGACACGATCTTCAGCGCGCTCGCGGACGCCGGGGTTGCCGTGCCGGCTCAGGGCCAGGGGACGATGAACAACATCACTTTCGGTGGAACCGGCTGGACGTTCTACGAAACCCTGGGCGGCGGGCAGGGAGCCAGCCACCGGGGACCCGGGCCAAGCGGCGTGCACGTCGGCATGAGCAATACGTTGAACACGCCGATCGAGTCGCTCGAGCGGGCATATCCCATTCGGATCGACGAATACGGACTCCGGAACAACTCCGGCGGCGCCGGCGCTCAGCGCGGCGGCGACGGAATCGTGCGGCGCTACCGCGTGATGGAGCCGTGTACGGTCACGCTGCTCACCGAGCGGCGGCGGCACAGGCCGCAGGGCGCGCATGGGGGCGCCGCCGGAACGGTTGGCCGGAACTCCCTGAACGGCCAGCCCATTCCGGCCAAATGCCGCATGGAGCTCAAGGCCGGCGATGTCGTGACGATCGAAACGCCAGGCGGCGGCGGTTTCGGAAAAGCCTGACCGCCGACTATTCCTTGTCCTTGTTTGCCGCGTCGAAGACCTTCGCCTCGACGAACGTCTTCAGCAAAGCCTCGTCCAGCATACCCTCTTTGGCCTCGGCATGGAGGATGTCCAGCGCGCGCTCGGTGGGCACCGCGCGCTTGTAGGGGCGATCCGACGCCGTGAGCGCATCGTAGATGTCCGAGATCGTCATCATCCGCGTTTGCACGGGGATGTCATCGGCCGTGAGGGCGCGGGGATATCCGCGTCCGTTGAGCTTCTCGTGATGCCCGAAGGCAATCTTCGGAATGTTCTTCAGCTCACGGGTCCACGGGATCTGCTCGAGGAACTTGTACGTGTGCGTGACGTGTGACTCGATCTCGCGCCTCTCGCGATCGTCGAGGTTCCCGCGCCGAATCATCAGGAACTTGAGCTCATCGTCGCCGAGCAGCTGGCGCTGGATGCCGTCGAAATCCACGTAGAGCTGGTGGCTCAGCGCCGAGAGGTCCTCGAAGCTGCCCTCGGCCAGCACCGTGGGCTCATTGGCCTTGGTGACCGTATCGACGAAGTGATGGAGCTGCCGTCGCTTCTCCATTCGCTCGGCGTTCATTCGCGAGCACGCTTCGGCAAATCCCTTCGTGCCGTGCGCCAGCAGGTACTCTGCGCGCTCGCGCTCGAACTCGAGGTCGGCCGCCTGCATGAGGTATGCGAAGCGGTGGCGGATGAGCTCGAGGTCGGCTGGATACAGCTTCTTCTGCTTCACGAGCACCTGCTCGCGCACGCCGACCTTGCCGAAGTCGTGCAGCAGGCCGGCGTAACGCAACTCGCGGAGCTCTTCGCGCGAGAAGCGCAGATTGCGATAAGGACCTTCGCCACCGCGATCCACGGCTTCGGCGAGGCCGACGGTCAACTGGGCGACGCGCTCGGAGTGACCCTTCGTCGTCGGATCTCGCGCCTCGATCGCGCCGACCGCGGCCCTCACGAAGCCTTCGAACAGTTGCTCGATGTCCTCATAAAGCCGGCTGTTCTCGATGCCAACCGCCGCTTGCGACGCGAGCGCGCTCACCAGCTCGACCGAGCGCGCGTCGAAGGGAATAACCTCTTCCTCGGTGATCTCGGGCGACGTGAGCCTCACGTCGGGGCGGCGTTTCCGGTTGATGAGCTGCAGAACGCCGATCACCTCGTCCTTGTGCGTGATCATCGGGATCACGAGCATGGACTTCGTCCGGTAGTTGAAGCGCTCGTCGAAGCTGCGGTTCTGCTGGTAGGGGACGTTGTGCGGAAGCTGATACACGTCGGCGATGACGAGCGGCTCGGACGTCGACGCAGCATACCCCGCGAGACTCGAGTGATCGATCTCGACCGTCGATTCACGCAGCGCCAGGTTCGGGAGCGTGTAGTTCTGCGCGAACCGGAAGCGGAGCGACTTCGCGACGCCGATCTCGTCCCGCTCGGTGAGATACAGCGAGCCCGCATCGCAGGATGTAATCCGCCGCGCCTGGGACAGAATCATCTCCAGCAGCACCGGCAGCTCGCGCTCGGTGGAGAGTGCGACGCCGACGCGCGTCAGCTCGCCGAGCTCACGCCGGCGCTCCTCTTCCTCCAGCCGCGCCCGTCGCTCGGCCACGATCGAGACCGCATGATTGAAGGCGCCACGCAACGTGGCCAGCACGACCTGCGGACGCGCGTCGGCGGGAATGAGGCCGATCAGATAATCCTGCGCGTGGCTCTCATCGAGCGTGGTCTCGCCCTGGTCGGCCAATCCTACCAGGGCAGCGCGCTTGGCCAGCTCCGCGATCGCGTCCTCCGTCACGCCGGAAAGGAGCGCGCGATCGAGGATGATCACCATCGGCCGGTCTGGGCTGACGGTCTCGATCTCCCGGACGCTCTCGATTCTGCGGAGCTCCAGATCGTCCTCGCGCCGTCCCGGCGGGAGGGAAGGGATCGACCTCCCCGCCGACGTGATGAGCAGCGGTCGCGGGCGTGGTGCTTCGGGAGGAGTGAGGGGCTGCTGCGGCATGCCTTGAAAAGAAGAACCCGCTGGGCGAGCCAGCGGGTTCAAAACTACGACTGCGAGGCGATCAGTTGCCAGCGCTGACGGCCTTGAGAAGCTCATCGGCCGGGGCAAACGTCGGATACTTGTCCTTCACCTGCTGTGCGAGTGCCTTGGCCTTCGCGTTTTCCTTGCGGTCCTTGGCGTCGAGCGCGCGGCTGTAGAGCAGCATGGTGCGCGCGTCGAGCTTCACGGCCTCGAGCTTCTTGACCTCGTCGGCCTTGAGGACCTTGGCGTATTCCTGCGTGTTCGAGGCGGCAGGCGACGGCGTGGCACCCTGCTGCTGCGCCGCGGGAGCGTTGTCACCGGCGCGACGCGCGCCGGCATTGCCCGCGCAGGCCGTGACGCTCATGCCGCTGATGAACTTCGATGAGGCGTTGGCGATCAGCTCCATCACGTTGTCGCCCTTGCCGGGCTCCTTGATGGCGTTCTGGATCTGGCCCGTCTCGTTGCTCGTGGTGTGGACCGTGAGCATCTGGTCACCGTTCGGCCCGCGCATGTACGTGCCGTAGATCGAATAGCAGGCGCCCAGGAGCTTGCCGATGCGCACCGCGGTATTGGCGTCAACCGCGCCTTCCTTGGTGAGCTTCTGCTCGTCCAGGATCTGCTGCACGCGGACGCGATCGACCACGCGCACCTTCGAGCTGCCGGCGAGATCCGTGATCATCACGTCCGTAATGCCTTTGCCGATGCCATCATAGTCGCGGGCGCCAGCGCCGAATGAGCCGTTGTCGAACACAAGCACCGCGACGACCGGCGCGTTGTTCGACTGGGCGACAACCGGGGCGGCCGCCACAAACGGGGCGAGCGCGACGAGCATTCTCAACGAGCGATTCATTGTTCCTCCAAGTGGGGCCTAGACAAAAACCGTCATGCCTTCGGCGGCAGCGACCACCGTCATCTTCGCGCCGCTTTTCTTCACGATCGACTCACACCGCTTCACGGCTGCATCCACCTCGTCGTCGGTGCGGTCGGGCTTGTGATGGAACAGCACCAGCTGCTCCACCCCCGACTCCATCGCGAGCTCGGTGGTCTCTTCCGGTGTCGAGTGGCCCCAACCCCGGTGCAGGTCGTACTCCTCGGTCGAATACGTGGCGTCATGAATGAGGACTTTCGCCCCCTTGATGAACGCCACGAGATCCGACCGCCATGTCTCAGACGAGCCGGCGAGGGCGTCGCCACCCGACCCCAGCTCGTTGTCCGAGATATACACCGCGGTGCCCGTTTTATCCGTGATCTTGATTGCAAGCGCGCCCCCGGGGTGGCGCACATCCATGGCCGTGACGTGGACGCCCATGTTGTAGGACTTGCCAACGCTGATCGGACAGAATTCGACTCTTGCCGCCACGTCGTCGAACGACACGGGAAACACCACCGGACCCATCTGTTCCCGGATGACCTCGGCGATCGGACGCGGCAGCGTATCCGAGCCCCAGATGCGAATCGTGTTGCCCTTCTGGAAGAGCGGGGCGAAGAACGGAATCCCCTGGATGTGATCCCAGTGGCCGTGCGTCAGCAGGATGTCGGCGGCGAGCGGTCCGGTGGCCGTATCGGCAAGCCAGCGGCCGAGGCCGCGGATTCCCGAGCCGGCATCGAGCACGACAAGTCGGCCGTCCGTCCCACGGACTTCCACGCACGGCGTATTACCGCCGTACCGGGCCGTGAGCGGACCCGGGCTCGGGATGGAGCCACGCGTCCCCCAGAAGCGAAGGCGAAGACTCATGAAAGGGGCGCGCTCACTCCAGCCCCGACGGTACCACGGCAGAGCGCCGTCGCTCTACTGGAATTGTCACGGGCGGGGGGTGACTGTGGTCACATGCGAACCTGGGCGCGCTGCTCGAGCGCAGGCCGGTTCGCGAGTCCGATGCGGCGTCGTTCCACCGTGATCCAGCCAGCGTCCTGGAAATCCTTCATGGACCTGCTGACTGTTTCCCGGCTTGCGCCGATCATCTGGGCGATGGTCTGATGCGTGAGCGCCTTCTCGATCGAATCGCCGCCGGTCTCGTTTGCGAAATCCAGCAACAGGCGGGCGATGCGTCCCGGGACGTCGAGCAGCACGAGGCCGCCGATCATTTCGTCGGCGCGGCGCAGGCGCCGCGACATCTCGACGAGGAGCGCCCACGCCACGGCCGGGCTCGCGTCCACGCGCCGGCGGAAATCCTCGCGCCGGAGCACGATCAGCGTGGAGTCGTCCATCGCGATCACGTGCGCGGACCGCGGGAGCTCGTCGATCAGCGACAGCTCTCCGAAGTGATCACTTTCGCCCAGTACGCCGAGAATGACCTCACGTCCGTCTTCGCCGATGAGCACGACCTTGCAGCGCCCCGAGCGAATCACGTAGAGGGAATCGCCGGGATCGTTCTCGAAGAGAATGACGCTTCCCTTGGGAAACGTTTTCTCACGCGACATGTCCGCGAACTGCTGCAGCTCGCCGCGGTCCAGTCCGCCGAAAAGCGGGACGGTCGCCAGGAAATCGGCGGTCGAAGTGGTCAAGGAGAAATGGCGGGAAAAGGAGGGTGGTAGCCCGGGTGTCCAGCACGCGGACCTACGGGCGCGAACTTAGTCCTCGAATAGGCGAGTGTCAAACGCTCAACCCATTGTCGGGGTGCCTTTTACGGCCGCCCCTGGTTATATTGGAAAGCTGTTCCAAGATACCGTTCCTGAGAGGGCTCCATGAAAGCAGATATCCATCCCGCCTACCACACGGCGACCGCGAAGTGCGCGTGCGGCAACACGTTCCAGACGCGTTCTACGATCGCCGAGATCCATACTGACGTGTGCTCCGCCTGCCACCCGTTCTTCACCGGCAAGCAGCGCCTGGTCGATACGGCCGGCCGCGTCGAGCGCTTCCGCCAGAAGTTCGCCAAGAAGACCGAGAAGGCCGAGGCCTGAGTAAGCGTTGAGCCTTCGCGACCGTCTCGCGGCCGCGCTGGCGCGTTTCCAGGAAGTCGAGCAGTCGCTGTCGGAAACGTCCACCATGCGCGACACGTCGCGCATGGCGGACCTCGGCAGGGAACACAGCCGCCTCGCGCCGATCGCGGATCTCGCGGCAAGACTGTACAGAATGGACGACGAGCTCGCGCAAACGCGCGAGCTCGTTTCTGTTGATGACCCGGAGATGGCCGCCGAAGCGCGTGCCGAAGTCGACCGGCTGAACGCCGCGATTGCGGACGCCGAGCGGCAGATCCAGCCGCTCCTCGTCCCGCGCGATCCCCTCGACGACCGCAACTGCATCGTCGAGATCCGGCCGGGCACCGGTGGCGATGAAGCCGCACTCTTTGCCGCCGACCTGCTTCGCATGTACCAGCGCTTCGCCGATTCGAAGCACTGGAAGATGGAAATCATCTCGATGTCCGAAGGCACGCTCGGCGGCATCAAGGAAGCCGTGTTCAAGCTTTCGGGCAAAATGGCGTTCGGCACCATGCGCTGGGAATCCGGCGCGCACCGCGTCCAGCGCGTGCCCCACACCGAGAGTCAGGGTCGCATTCATACGTCGGCGGCAACGGTCGCCGTTCTGCCGGAAGCCGAAGAAGTCGACGTGAAGATCGACGAAAAGGAATTGCGCGTCGACGTGTTCCGCGCCTCGGGTCCGGGGGGTCAGGGCGTCAACACGACCGATTCGGCCGTTCGCATCACGCACCTGCCCACGGGGCTGGTGGTGAGCCAGCAGGATCAGCGCTCGCAGATCCAGAACCGCGCGAAGGCGATGGAAGTCCTGCGCGCCCGGTTGCTGGATCTCAAGATCGCCCAGCAGCAGGCCGAGCGCGCGCGCATGCGCAAGACGCAGGTGGGAACGGGGGATCGGTCGGACAAGATCCGCACATACAACTTTCCGCAAAGTCGCGTGACCGATCACCGCATCGGCTACACGTCGCACAATCTCGCCGGCATTCTCGACGGTGATCTCGACGACCTCACCGAAGCGCTGCACACCGCCGACGTCGAGGAGCGCCTGGCAGGAGCCGAATCGTGAGCGGCGCCGCCGACCTTCGCGAGTCCGGGCCGGATGAGCCGACCACCGTAGGCGCACTCATTGGCGAGCTGGCGGCCATCTTGAATACCGCTGGCGTTCCGGATGCTGGACGCGAGTCGCGCGAAATCATAGCGGCCATGAAAGACGCGCCCCGATTCTGGCCCACGGTGAACGCGCACGTGGAAGTGTCGGTCGAGGAGCGGCGGTTTGCGCGCGCGGCGGCCGCCAAACGCGCTGCCGGCGCTCCCTTCGCCTACGCGGTGGGCACCGCCGCATTCCGGAAGCTCACGCTCGCCGTGGACGAGCGCGTGCTCATTCCGCGGCCGGAGACGGAGCTGATTGTCGACCTCGTCCTTCAGCTCACCGAAGCATGGCCAGGCGGGACGGCGATCGACATCGGCACGGGATCGGGGGCAATCGCGCTCGCGCTCGCGAGCGAAAGCACCCTTGACCGAGTGCTCGCCGGCGACGTTTCCAGCGACGCGATCGCGATCGCGCGCGCAAATGCGGGGCGGCTGGACGCCACTGCGCGCGAGAAGCTGGACTTCCGCGTCGGCTCGCTTTTCGCCCCCTTCGAGGGCGAGCAGGCGCGAATCGTGGTGTCGAACCCGCCATACATTGCGGCGTTCGAAGCGGACGAGCTGCCGGACAGCGTCCGCTCGTGGGAGCCGTCCGTCGCGCTGTTCGGCGGACCGGACGGGATGGGCGTCATTCGCCGGCTGATCCGCGACGCTCGGCAGGTGCTGGAGCCGGAGGGCTGGCTGGTGATGGAAGTGGATTCCCGGCGGGCCTCCACGGTGGTGGAGGCGCTGTCGCTGTACGATTCCTACGCCGACATCGGCGTGCGTTTGGACCTGGCGGGACGAGAGCGTTTCGTCATCGCCCGACTGCGGGAGAAAGGGAAATGATCGAGGACAAGGCGAAGGAGCTCGGCCGGCTCATCGGACAGAGCAGTGAGTATCAGGCGCTCAAGCGCGCGAGCGATGCGCTGAACGAGGACAAGGACACCGTCGGACTTCTCCAGTCCATGGAGAAGCTGCGCGTGGATGCGCAGCGGGCGATGGCGAAGGGCGAGCGCCCGACCCAGGAGATGGAGCAGCAGCTCGACACGCTGCTCGGCCAGATCCAGGGCCGCGCGAGCTACCAGCGTCTGCTCGTTGCGCAAGAGAATTTCGACAAGGTGATGCAGAAGGTGAACGACTGGATCATGGAAGGCATCGAACGGGGTGCCGCGTCTCCCATCATCACGCTCGGCTGAAATGCTGATTGTGCTCGAGGGGCCGGAGGCGGTCGGAAAGTCGACCCAGCTGCGCCGGCTCGTCGAGTGGCTGACACGCTCGGGTCTCGACGTCGTCCCGCTGCGTGAGCCGGGCGGAACTCCGCTCGGCGACGAAGTCAGGCGACTCGTGCTCGAGACGGACTGGACTCTCGCGCCGCGAACGGAAGCGCTTCTCTTCATGGCGTCGCGCGCAGAGCTGGTGGAGCAGGTGATACGGCCGGCCCTGGCGGCGAAAAAGGTCGTCGTCCTGGACCGCTT
>Ga0070683_100003683_pt1 | contig 12502 bp, 13 predicted proteins | sample KBSC713LmetaG_FD_64662 | JGI IMG/M metagenome (GOLD analysis project Ga0070683, IMG submission 64662) | Corn rhizosphere microbial communities from Kellogg Biological Station, Michigan, USA - KBS C7.1-3L metaG | ecosystem: Host-associated > Plants > Roots > Rhizosphere ...
CATTGCCACATTGTCGAATTGTCAAATTTTCAAATTGATAAAATGAGTGTTTTAATTTTTGTTGATCATACAGACGACGGACATATAAAAAAAGCATCACACGAAGCCATTAGCTATGGGGCAAAAATTGCTGAACAAACGGGTGATGTAGCAGAAGCAGTTGTTTTAGGTAAGGTGAATGAAGATCTTGCTGCACTGGGACAACATGGAGCCAAAAAAGTGCACCAGGTACAACATGACAACCTGAATATGTTTGATTCGCAGGTGCAATCAAAATTAATTGCACAAGTGGCAGAACAAACAGGCGCAAAGGTCATCGTCTTCTCAAACAACTCAAGCGGAAAAGCCCTGGCACCAAGAGTAGCCGTTCGTTTAAAAGCCGGACTGGTGGCCGGTGCTAACTCATTACCCGACACATCAAATGGATTCAAGATTCGTAAAAATGTTTTCTCGGGTAAAGCCTTTGCAACTGTTTCAATCTATACTGATATCAAAATCATTTCGCTCAACGTAAATGCATTTACCATTACAGAAGGCGGCGGAACAGCAGAAATAGTTCCATTTAATGCAACAGTGGATGCACCAAAAGTAAAAGTAACGGGCAGTACCAAAACATCTGGTAAAGTTGCCTTAACTGAAGCAGATGTTGTTGTTAGCGCAGGAAGAGGAATGAAGGGTCCTGAGAACTGGGGAATGGTTGAAGAATTGGCAGATACACTTGGCGCAGCATTAGCTTGCAGCAGACCCGTGGCCGATGCCCACTGGCGCCCTCACAATGAGCACGTAGGACAGACAGGCATCGCAATTGCTCCGAATCTTTATATCGCCATCGGAATTAGTGGTGCCATTCAACATTTAGCTGGTGTCAACAGGAGTAAACACATAGTAGTCATTAATAAAGATCCGGAAGCTCCTTTTTTCAAAGCAGCAGATTACGGAATTGTGGGCGATGCTTTTGACGTAGTGCCTAAACTTACCCAGGCAATAAAAAAAATGAAAGGAATATCGTAATATGAAAAGCCAAATGAAGTTATCATTTGGCTTTAAAATTATACTTCAGGAGTAAAAGGCCGTGGCAATTTAAATTATAGCAGAGTTTACCGTTCACGAAACATCAGCTAATAAATTAAAGAAAGATAGAAATAGACCAGAATGTTTTTTTTAAAGTCATTTTCCATTAACTGCTTAATTTTGAAACTTTGTAGATAGCAGAACAATATGAAAAAAATAGAACTGGAAATTGTGGCTCTTTCTCATAGCATTACCCAAACGCATTCATATGCCGTGGTGCTGGGGGAAGTGAACGGATTACGCAGGTTACCGATCGTGATTGGAGGATTTGAGGCCCAGGCAATTGCCGTTGCGTTGGAAAAAATGCAACCCAGCCGTCCCCTTACCCACGACCTTATGAAAAATTTCATGACTGCTTTCAATATCGAACTTCACGAAATCATCATATCTGATCTGCAGGAGGGTATTTTTTATTCCAAACTGGTGTGCTCCTCTGATAATTATACAATCGACATTGACTCCAGGACATCCGATGCACTGGCGCTGGCCGTTCGGTTTGGCTGTCCGGTGTATACTTATGAACATATTCTTGAAAGCGCAGGTATTTTAATGGAAGACCCCGGCACTGGAAAAAAGAAAAAAACAGCGACCATAAGCACCACACGCGACGACGAGGGTGAAGGCGGCAGTGATCTTAAAAAGCTAAGTGTGGAGGAGTTGAACACGTTACTGAATGAAGTACTTGAGCAGGAAGATTACATAAGAGCCATTGCCATACGTGATGAGATCAACGCCAGAAAGAAAGGCCGTTAAACATGATCGTTTTTCCCAATTGTAAAATCAATCTCGGGTTACATATTCTCCAAAAAAGAACAGACGGCTTCCATAACCTGGAAACTGTTTTCTACCCTATCGCGTTGCATGATGCATTGGAACTTATTCAAAACCCGTCACCTACCACAGACATTGAATTCACCACTTCGGGTTTAGAAATACCCTCCACGATCGAACAAAATATTTGTGTTAAAGCATACCGGCTTTTAAAAAAGGACAAGCCCGAATTGCCTGCAATAAGAATGCATTTGCATAAAACAATTCCAACCGGCGCGGGACTTGGTGGTGGAAGCAGCAATGGTGCTTTCACGCTCATTTTGTTGAATAAGAAATTTAATTTAGGATTAAGCGAAGACCAATTACTCCAATACGCCTTGCAACTGGGAAGCGATTGTCCGTTTTTCATCAAAAACCAGCCTTGTTTTGCTACCAGTAGAGGTGAAATGCTAGACGAATTGCAACTAAATCTATCGGGTTATCAAATCGTTTTAGTTAACCCTAACATTCATATTAATACAGGGCAAGCATTTTCTAAAGTCACCCCCAGGTCAGACCGAACCAGTATCCGGGACATCATTCATCAGCCAATAGCACAGTGGAAAGAGACATTAAAAAACGATTTTGAAGAAGGTGTTTTTTCAGAATATCCGCAGATCAAAATAATTAAAGAACAATTGTACCAACAAGGGGCTGTGTATGCATCAATGAGCGGCAGTGGTTCTACGGTGTATGGACTATTTAATACACATACCCAGCCACAATTTGATTTTCCTGCACATTACTTCATCAAGACTTTATAATAAGGCGTCATTGCGAGATAATAAGACGTCATTGCGAGTAAAGCGAAGCAATCTCCTGTAAAGAGAAGCAATCTCCTGTAAAGAAACGTTGTTTAAACATAGATTGCTTCGTCACACCCTTACTCAAAATACTTACTTCGTTCCTCGCAAAAACGTGACCAATACTGACAACAACTCTAAATAGTGAACGGTTGAGGATCTATCGATTAGAATGTCTTCCAATGAACCGGGTTTGATAACATCTTTCAAATTAACGAGCCATTTTCGCATCTTGCTTTACATTTGCGGCGAAATGCAGATCTACAAGGAATTTTCATTTGACTCCGCTCATTTTTTGCCTAATGTTCCGGATGGACACAAATGCAAAAACATGCATGGTCATACTTATCGTTTAAAAGTTGTGATTGAAGGTCAACCCGATCCACATTTCGGATGGATCATGGACTTTAAAGAATTGAAGGATGCACTAACACCAGTAATCGACCAACTGGATCATAAAGTTATCAACGATATTAAAGGCCTGGAGAATGCAACTGCAGAAAATATCACTATTTGGATATGGAAGCAAATCAAACCTGTACTTCCTTTATTGAGCAGAATAGAGCTGTATGAAACACCGACAACCGGCGTAATTTATTCTGGTATGTAATTATTGATTATTCGTTATTAATTATTAGCTCCCTGGATTCAAGATCAGTAAACAGTAATTAATAATAAATAATCGAGCTTAAGAATGCAACTCCTTCAAAAGGTCTTCCAGGTCCAAAGCTTCAGTAACCATTTGCAATTTTCCCTCTGCGTCAAAAGGCCATTCTTCTCTTGGCCGATCCCAATACAATTCCACACCATTCCTGTCAGGATCATTCATATACAATGCCTGCGATACACCATGATCGGAAGCTCCTGTGAGCGGATATTTTGCCTGGATCAGTCGCATTAAAACGTCCGCGAGATCTTTTCGCGTCGGATACAAAATGGCAAGATGATAAAGTCCTGCAGCGTCAACAGGCGCCGGGCCCGCATTTTTGCTGTGCCAGGTATTCAATCCAATGTGATGATGATAACCCCCGGCAGAAAGGAAAACAGCACTACTTCCATAATATTGCGTTAGCTCGAAGCCAAGGATATCACGATAAAAACCCAAAGACCTTTCAATATCTGCTACTTTCAAGTGTACATGCCCTATTTTCGTTTGTGCCGGAACTTTGTAATCCATTTGCGTTATTTTTGCGGAACAACAATAGTAATGAAAATCTTTTCTTTCCTTTCCCTCAATTTGGACCTTCTCAACCACTGAGTTTATTTTTCTATCGCTCGTAAGTCCTTTTCCTTTCATTACTTAAAACTATTTTATGGCCACTTCAACCGATGTTTTTAACAGCACGCAATATTATTTAGACCTCGAAGAAAAATACAGTGCTCATAACTATCACCCGCTTCCGGTTGTGCTCAATAAAGGACAGGGCGTGTTTGTGTGGGATGTAGAAGGAAAAAAATATTTTGATTTTTTAAGCGGCTATTCGGCAGTGAACCAGGGACATTGCCATCCAAAAATTCTTGCGGCATTAACAGAGCAGGCGCACCAACTGACATTAACAAGTCGTGCTTTTTACAGCGACGTATTCGGTGAATATGCAAAATTCATTACCGATTTTTTTGGATATGATAAAGTGCTTCCCATGAACACAGGCGTTGAAGCTGTTGAAACAGCCATCAAGTTGGCACGTAAATGGGCATACGAAGTAAAGAGAGTCAAAGATGAAGAAGCGAAGATCATCGTGTGCGAAAATAATTTTCACGGAAGAACATCAACGGTAATTTCATTCAGCTCAGATGTATCAGCCCGAAATCATTACGGTCCTTATATGCCTGGTTTTATTTCCATCCCGTTCAATGATTTGAACGCATTGAAAGCAGCTTTAGCCGATAAAACAGTTGCAGCATTTTTAGTAGAGCCTATACAAGGCGAAGCCGGGGTGATGGTGCCAAACAATGGCTACCTGGAAAATGCGTACACCCTTTGTAAAGAGGCCAACGTTTTATTTGTGGCAGATGAAATACAAACTGGTCTGGCACGAACAGGTAAAATGCTGGCTTGCCATTATGAGGATGTGCGACCAGATATTTTAGTGCTTGGCAAGGCATTGAGTGGTGGTACATTGCCGGTAAGTGCCGTACTTGCGGATGATGAAATCATGTTAACGATAAAACCGGGTGAACATGGTTCAACATATGGTGGCAATCCACTGTCCTGTAAAGTTGCTATTGCTGCTTTACAAGTTTTAAAAGATGAAGATCTTGCAGCCAATGCGATGCAGATGGGCAATCATTTTAGGACACAGTTAAATAAGCTGAGTTCACCCTATGTAAAAGAAATAAGAGGAAAAGGATTGCTCAATGCCATTTTGATCAGTCACTCGAACAAAGAAGCTGCATGGGACCTGTGTCTCCAATTAAAAGAAAATGGGTTACTGGCAAAACCAACGCATGGCGATAAAATACGCCTGGCACCGCCATTGATCATTACAAGAGAACAAATTGACGAAAGTATTGCCATCATTGAAAAAAGCTTACGATCACTGGACTAAAATCGCAGTTAACTTTTATCATATTTCAATATTGATTCGAGTACTAGCTTTATACAAACGCAAAGAATGGACACGCACCTACATCATAAAGAAGAACATTTAACCAGCAGCGCATTGATTTCGGATATTGTTATTGGAATGAGCGACGGCCTTACCGTTCCTTTTGCACTAGCAGCAGGATTAAGTGGTGCAGTAAGTTCAACTGGTATTATTGTCATTGCAGGAATTGCTGAAATAGCAGCAGGTTCTATTGCCATGGGCCTCGGTGGTTATCTTTCCGGGAAAACAGAAGAAGATCATTACAATAATGAAAAGAAAAGAGAGTACTACGAAGTTGATCATCTTCGACACCGGGAAATTGCAGAAACAAAAGAGTTTTTTGCCAACCTTGGCTTAAGTGAACAATTGCAGGAGCAGGCAACGCAGGAAGTTGCCAAAGACAAAGACAAATGGGTAGAGTTTATGATGAAATATGAATTAGGTTTGGAAGAACCTGATCCAAAGCGGGCAACGAAATCTGCACTCAACATTGGATTGTCCTATGTTGTTGGTGGACTGGTTCCACTCTCTCCTTATTTTTTTGTAGATACGCCTTCAACAGGGTTAAAATATTCTGTTGCATTTACACTCATTTGTTTATTTGTATTCGGATGGTTTAAAAGTAAGATCACGGGTGTACATCCATTCTGGGGCGCACTACGCGTAACCATGATTGGCGCCGCGGCTGCTGCAGCTGCTTTCGGAGTAGCAAAGATTTTTGAATCTACCTAAATTCTGTTTGCGAATCATTTTAAGTTTAGTTAAGTGCGTAAATGATTCGTAAACCCATTGGCACACTGGGAAACACTCCATCATCAGTCGGATTAAATATTCCGACTGGTCTTTCATAAACGATGTTGTGATCTACAACCAAACTTTTTTTGTTTCTCACCCCAAGTCCAAAATAAACATCGATGTAACCTTTTCTACGGCGATCGAGGGGCGAAACAAATCCTGCCACTATATTAAACCCATTGATCTTTCTCCGGTATTTAAACTCCTGTAATTGCTCATAAGAGGGAACGCCATTAACCGGGTTTTTGCCCACCCAGTCATACATTTTATGTGTGACCTGTTTATAAAACACTTGTGGTTGCAGGTAAAATCGATCATTTTCAGAAACGAACCATTTTACTGAAGGGCGAATGATAAATCCGGTGCCATTGCTTGTTGATTGACCATTACTGATGTATTGCGAAGCGAAAATGTATCCTGCCTCATTTGACATGTAAAATTTTGGCGCAAGCTTGTATTCGAAGCCAGCCATCACCGTAAGATCTATCTCAGCCAGGGTCAAGGGATTCAGACTTATAGCCGTTCTGTTTTCTGTGAACGGTAAACGCAAATATTGTGCGGACACAAAAAATGGAAATACCAGGAACAGAAGTACAATTTTTTTCATTAACTGATTTGCTTGATCAAGGTTGGATTTTGTGGAACAGAAATATCATAAAGAATGATGCCGGTGGACGTCCAGCAAATTAAGATAGTATTATAAGCAATAACGTCAATGAAATTTGGAAAGCTGCTTGTGGTTACACCTTTTATAAAAACCGGGCTATAAGGTTTGGAAATATTATAAACGGAAATTCCATACCTGCGGTCACATACATACAGGGTAGTGTCCGAGTAGCCTAATCCATAAGGCTCGCCAACGGGCATTGCGTTCTTTTGAACAGGATTTTTAATATCTGTAATATCATACACGGCCAGAACACTTGTGGTTCCCCCGCATGGTCCATTCGTACGCAGTGTAGAATATGCTACATTGTCTTTCGCAACAACAGGGTCGCAACGACGCATTACCGTGGGTGAAATCGCCTCAGATAATTTTTGTGGGTTTGAAGGATCATCAATACTGAAAATATACACCACACTTGTTGAGCCAAGAAACAATTTATCCTTAAATGGAAAAATGGTTTCAATTTCAAATCCTGCATCAACAGAACGTTTTAATGAAGGCTTTGAAGGATCTGCAATATCAAACACTTTCAAAGTTTGCTTGTCAACTGTATACAAATAATCTCCAACAACAGTAAACCGGGCTAAGGATCCACCTTTGCCTCCCCCGGTAGCATAAGCGCTGGAGTCGCTCGATGAAGATTTATCACAGCCGAACAAAAAAAAGATAGCGATGATTGGTAATAATTTTCTCATAATAGTTGGTTTATCTTCTGCATTTAGGATTTTCAATCAGTTTTTCTTCCCAACCCACCACTACCCCTTTGGAAGGATCAACACATTCAAAGTAAGCACCGTTTAAAGGGGGATACTCCTGGCTGATTTGCGGGAAAGCATTTTCCACCCTGTTCACTAACCGTGGCGAATTGATATCTGATATATCAAAAACAACAAGATCGTCAAGATTGTTTGTGTAAAGAAAACCTGACTTTACAGCCAATTCACTGGCAGCAGGTACATTGAGGAATGAAATTTTGTGCGCCTGTTGCGGGTTGGAATTATCGATGATGTGAATGCCATGGTTTTGTTCTACCTGGAACAGGTAATTACCATAAGCATAAATCTTACCGGGTAACACAGTAGGTTTTGCCGCTTCAGCGCCAATCTGGTTTGCTTCTTCTTTAGAAACATAAATGGGAGCATAGGCCATAAATCTTGAATCATTTCTCCATTGGGGATCGCAGGCAAATAATAAAACAGTCAGCAGCAGGTAGAAGTATCGCATGAAGGTTGGTTTGACAGGTATAGAAAATATTTTTATAAAAAAGTTTAATTAAATACAAATTTTTTTAAAACAATGCCAAAGCGGTATTTTATAATCTCTGAAAGCCCATATTTGCTGCTCAAACAATGAAAGGATTTCAGAGTGAAGCAAATCATTGGCTACATCAGGGACTATTTTTACGAAACGGATAAAAGAATATTAATCACAGCCTCATTCTTTATCAGCCTTTTCATTTTCATTAATTACTATTTTGGTTTAAATGGTTTCATCTCTTCCTTGCCTGATTGGCAACAATACCTTGGCTGGTACTTGATTTTCCTGGTTGCATATTCATTTGCCTACATTCTTTTGATTGTTTTTAGGCATGAAACCGTTTTCAAAAACAAAAACTTTCTTCTGCTGTTTTTAATTGCGCCCGCTATTTTTTCATGGAAAATGGTATTTGATATTGATTTTCATTTTAGCCATGATAAAATGCAGAACGCCTATTGGAACCAGGTAATTTACTGGCCGTTTAAACTCATTATCATCAGTATACTCCTGTTTTTCATTTGGAAACGAACAAAGGAAAAGCAACCATTTTATGGAACAGGCATCAAAAATTTTAGTTTCAAGCCGTATATCATCATGTTGTTGATTATGGTTCCGCTTGTGGCAGTTGCATCAACGCAGCAGGATTTTCTTTCCATGTACCCAAAGCTTAAATCCATTTCCTTTCTCAATGAAAACAATGGTTGGTACAAGCTATTGTATGAACTTTCCTATGGTAGCGATTTTGTTTCCATCGAACTTTTCTTTCGTGGATTTTTAATCCTTGCGTTTGCCAAATGGTTTGGTAAAGATGTCATTTTACCTATGGCTTGTTTTTATTGTACGATCCACTTCGGCAAACCATTGGGAGAATGCATCAGTTCTTATTTTGGAGGATTGATTTTGGGAATTGTTATCTATCACACACGCACCATATTTGGAGGATTGATGGTTCATTTAGGAATTGCATGGATGATGGAACTGGGAGGATATTTAGGTCATCAACACTTCTGAACCTCACCATCTCCCCTCGTTCCTGGAGTTACCAGGATTGAGGGGCCGTGATGAGGTAAACTGCAAGCCTGTAAGCCGGATTCTGTTTACGTCAGCAGTTTGCACTGCACGACGAAGTGCTATCATTTATCTGGGATGGTCATTACTGGCCACCTCAATCTGCCCACCCTTCCCGCCGCCCCGTTAGTGGAGACTTGAACGAGCCATTCAAAAGGCAGGATATACGTGGCATTTCAGCCCACAAGGTTTACCCGAATATTACAATCTCTTGTAACAACCGTGAGCTCTTACCTCACGTTTTCACCCTTTCTCTTTTGTTATCCTGAGCTAGTCAGGGACAATAAAAGTGGTAATTTTCTGTGGCACTTTCTCTTTCCCGTTAAATACGGGACGTCCCGCCGTTAGCAGGATGTGGTGCTCTATGCTGTCCGGACTTTCCTTATCCGCATAAGCGGACACGATAGCGCAGCTTGCAGCACTGCAAATTTAGGAAGTTACGTTTTGAAGAATGGTTAAGATTATGGGGCAGGCTGCATTGCTATTATTGAGCTTATGTTGCATCGCACTCTTTTACGTTCGGTAATTTTGATGAACATACATCAGTCATTCCATTGGGTAAATCAATCTCCAGTTTGTATTTGCGCTATTGAAAAACAACCGCGTTTTTTTTAATAAGCACTTGAGGATAAACAAATTGAAAATATTGTCACATGGGAAAACGGTAGCGTATATTAGCGGAAATACTACTGTTGGTGGCAATTTTCTACTGACATTTCGTACACAAACAATGGGCTGACAAATGCGGACTTTAAGCCTTTTATCTATTTGTTGTATTTGCATTTTGACACACATAAGCTGCAAGACAAAACCATTATTTGACAAAATTCCCAAACACGAATTATTCGTTGACAAAAATGTTACTTGGGTTGACTTTAATGAAATCCCAAACTATCGAAAAAAACTTGGAAAGAATGAAAATGACACAATGATTATTTTGACAAGTGACAAAATGTTTTTAATCACTGGACAATATGGTTGGCTTCTTAATGACACCATCATAATGCCGTCATCTGGAGAATTTGGAATTAACTATGACGTACTAGAAAACAAAAAATATAAGCTTGGGATTGACACAGTAATCACTGTTGGACAGAAACAATTTATTAGACAACTTCGAGCAAAGTTTGAATGGTGGGACGAAATTATTCCTAGAATTAAAGGCTTGGGAAAAGGTTCAGTTATTGTTAGCGGACCATAAACGACAATAAAGTGCCACCAACAAATGCATTTGTAAAAGCATGGCTTGACCAGCAGCACTTGTACAGCAGTAATTCTTTCATCTTTTGTTCAAGCGCGACAGGACGCTATTCAACATTTGTATTTATCTTCAACATCAGTTTTTCAATTAAGCATTTGTACCAGGCTGACGGACACAAAACTCCATGCCTTCACAAATGCTTTTACGTTGTAGGTAACACCAAAATCAGCTTTGTTATAGACATTCAACCTCATGCAACATGAAATTCATATTTTTTCTCTTTAATTTCCTTTCTTTCTCGGTTTCTGTTTTTGCACAAGACGGAAAAGTTGTAGAACAAAAAAAAATTGAAGTAAATATTGATTCCATCATAAAACCTTCCTCGCCATGGAATGCGGTTGCTAAAAGGTACTATCAGAGTGTTGACATTTATCGGATCACCTATTTATCTGATGGCTTGTTGGTAAAGGGATATATGGATATGCCAAAAAAAACTGGAAGATACCCGTGTATCATTTATAACAGAGGCGGTAACCGGGACTTTGGGAAGTTAGGCATAAGTGATTACCTTATTGATATGGCTCAAATGGCAAGCTGGGGATACTGTGTGGTGGCTTCACAATACAGGGGAAACGACGGTGGACAAGGTGCTGAAGAATTTGGCGGAAAAGATGTGAATGATGTCGTTAACATGATTCCATTTCTTAATTATGTAGACAAAGCCGATACATCACGAATTGGCATGTGGGGCGTTAGCAGAGGCGGAATGATGACGTATTTAGCCTTAACAAAAACCAAGCAGATTAAAGCTGCAGTAGTGTTATCAGGTCTGGTTGATTTAAAGCAGTCAATTGAGACAAGAAAGGATATAGATTCCATGTTAACTGTTTGGCTGGCGGGCTACCGAAATGATAAGGAAAGGTTCATAAAAGAAAGATCTGCTTTGCAGTTGGCTGACCAAATATGTAAATCAACCCCCATCTTCATAATTCAGGGAACTTCTGACTGGAGGGTGACCACTCCACAAGTGTTAGATTTATCAAAAAGATTCTATGAGTTGAACCGACCTTTTCGTCTTTCAGTTTTCGAAGGAGCCGATCATGGTGTTACTGAATTTATGGATGAAGTAAACAGACAAACAAAAATCTTTTTTGACGATTATGTACGTGACAAAAAGAAATGGCCTTCTCTTGAACAACATGGAGGATAGAAAAGGTGCAACCTACAACATTGATATTGCTGCAAGTCGGACTGGACGTTGAAACTTCGGCTGTTGGATCGCTGAAATTTTGTTCGGGCAGACGAATATGTTTGGCTTTTGTTGTTAACTTAAAATTTATATTTTTCAATTGGGCAGCGGTTCCGGGCTGGACGTTATAAAATATCCCACCTGCAGCAATACCTAATCATTAGCGGTTATTGTAAAGAAAACGGCAATAATTAATCAATGAAAATATATAGACAATACGTAGACGACAGAAAATGAAACTTAATCATATCAATTTAGTTGTTTCAGATGTTGTAAAAGCAATCAATTTTTTTGAGACGTACTTCAATTTCAAATGTACTGACATTAAAGGCGACAACATTGTTGCAATATTAAGGGGTGCGGATGGCTTTACTCTTGTTGTTATGACAAACAAAGAAGGCACGGCTATTTATCCAGAGGCATTTCATATAGGCTTTATGTTGGACAACACAAATGCTGTAACGGAAACTTATGAAAAATTAAAGAGTGGCGCTATTGCTGTTGGACAAGAACCAAGAAAAATAAGAGACAGTTTTGGGTTCTATTTTAACTTTGACACGATAATGATTGAAGTTGGACATTATATAAATTAGTCCGACAAAACAGGATTAACGAGAAGGACAACGAACCGCTAACAGTGTTTATAAAATTGTGGCTGGACGTTAATCATTCAACTATAAATTGCTATTTTGATTTTGTGGTTAATTGAAGCTTATGTTTTTCACATGCCACACCTTCATAAACACTTTAACGTTGTGCGTCACCTTATTTAGACACTGGTTTAGGATCAAGTTTTTATTTTGGATAGCTATAGATCCATTTTTTAAATTTTAAACTTTAATTCATGAGAAATGTTTTCCGAACAGCTTTAATTGCGACTGTATTTATTTTGGCGTGCAACAATCCATCTACCACTGATAATCCAACTGCAACCAGGGACAGCGCCAGCCATGATGACGACAAAAGTGTAAAAGCATACATAAGAAAAGAGGC
>Ga0070683_100003688_pt1 | contig 12494 bp, 13 predicted proteins | sample KBSC713LmetaG_FD_64662 | JGI IMG/M metagenome (GOLD analysis project Ga0070683, IMG submission 64662) | Corn rhizosphere microbial communities from Kellogg Biological Station, Michigan, USA - KBS C7.1-3L metaG | ecosystem: Host-associated > Plants > Roots > Rhizosphere ...
TACCGGGGTATCGAGACCGTCGGTCAGGTGCTGCCGTCGTTCTTCGCGCTGGCCGCGGAACGCAGTACGGCAGGCCTGGCGCCCGACCAGGCGACGCAAGTCTCCGACGCGCTCCGTGTCGCGTACTGCCAGCCCGCCGTCGGCGCCTTCTTCAACTTCGAGCTCGCCGACGAGCGGAACCTGGCCGGCTGGCAGTCCGGGCTGCTCTGGGCCGACCTGACGCCGAAGCCGTCATACGGGCCTTTCAAGGCAGCTGTCCGCGCCGTTGCCGCCGGACGGGTCGACTGCGCCCGCTACGCCAAGCTGTCGGCGGAGACCGGCGTCGGGATGGGGTTCACGACGCGGCCGAAGCGCAAGAACCCGTCCGAGCGCGCGTGAAGTAGCCTCTGCGCGTGATCGTCCGCTCGCTCGAGCAGGCCGAGCCCTTCACCACTGCGGACGGAAGCACGATCCGCGAGCTGCTCGGCCTGCCGACTGCTCCCGTGCGTAACCAGAGCCTCGCCGAGGCGACCCTCGCAGGCGGGCAGGCGACGGAACGCCACTACCACGCCGAGTGCGAGGAGATCTACTACGTCGTCGAGGGCTCGGGCGAGATGGAGCTGGACGGCGAGCGGCGTCCGGTCGGCATCGGCGACGCCGTCCTGATCCCGCCCGGTGCCCGCCACCAGATCCGCGCGGACGCCGACGGCCTGCGCTTCCTCTGCTGCTGCGCTCCCGCCTACCGACACGAAGACACCTTCTTCGACTAGTCCCGAACGTTTCAGGCGGGGTCAGACCCCCATGGAAGTGTGTCGAGAGTGCGCCGAGACCGTGACGCCGGTGCGCAGGAACGGCTTGAAATCGAGGGCACGCATCCTGTGGACGGTTCGTCACGCTTCTGTACGGGGTCAGACCCCCTACAGAACCGTCACGAATCTGCGCCAACTTCTGCGCCGCCGGCTGCGCGTGGGCCGGCCGGCGGTTGGGGCGGGGGCGTGTGGGTAGGGTTGGGCCGATGGGACGCGTGACGATCGGCCTTCAGGTGATTCCCCAGCACGGTGACTTCGAGCAGATGAAGCGCGCCTGGATCGAGGCCGACGCGATGGGCGTCGACCGGATCTACAACTGGGACCACTTCTTCCCGCTGAGCGGCGACCGGAACGGCAAGCACTTCGAGTCGCTGACCGTCCAGGCGGCGATGGCGGCGCTGACCACGAACGCCGAGATCTCGTCGCTCGTGATCTGCAACTCGTACCGGAACCCGAACCTGCTCGCGGACATGGCGCGCACGATCGACCACATCTCCGGCGGGCGATTCGTGCTCGGAATCGGCTCGGGCTGGTTCCAGCACGACTACGACGAGTACGGCTACGAGTTCGGCACCGCGGGCAGCCGCCTGCGCGACCTCGACCGTGCCCTGCCGATCATCAAGGCCCGCTGGGAAAAGCTGAGCCCTCCCCCGCTCCGGCGCATCCCGATCCTGATCGGCGGCAGCGGCGAGAAGGTGACGCTGCGGATCGTGGCCGAGCAGGCCGACGAGTGGCACACCTTCGGCGACGCCGGCGCGCTCGCGCACAAGTCGCGCGTGCTCGACGACTGGTGCGAGAAGGTCGGCCGCGATCCGAAGGAGATCGTCCGCTCGACGACCATCTTCTCCCAGTCGCGCGGCGAGCAACGGGACGGCGAGAAGCTGATGGAGCTCGGATTCACCGACTTCGTCGTCAGCGTCCAGGGGCCCGACTGGGATCTGAAGGAGCTGGAGCAGGCGCTGGCCTGGCGGGACGGCCTCGGCTAGAGCCGCGCCAGAGCACGGTCACCGTCAGCGTGGCCGCCAGCACCGAACCGGCCAGGCCGAGCGCGAGATCGCCCAGCGTGTCGGTGTAGGCGGTTCGCAGCTCGGACGAGTGCCGGATGAACGTCCAGTATTCGACGAGCTCCCAGAGGATCGCTGTGACCGCCCCGAAGCCGAACTGCCAGGCCCCACGCATCGAGGCGCCTCTCGGGCAGGCGCACGAGCAGCTGTCCGAAGCCGGCAACCAGAATTGCCCAGTTGACGAAGTGGTTCGCGTCGTCCCACCACCCGATCGTGTCGTAGAGGTTGAGGGCGTTGCCCGCGGTGTCGATGAGGAACGGGAGGCCGATGAGGATGTCGAGGACGTACGGATACGCAACCCGCGGCGGCGCCCGGTGAACCACCACGCCACCGGCACGACCAGAATCGCCAGCGGGTACGCGATCGCGCGACCGGTCATCGCCTTCCCGGCGAACTGCGGCAGATCCGGCCGCGCGACGGCGAGGATCAGCAGCGAGACCACCGCGACCTTCACCGCAACGTCGAGCACCAGTAGCGTCCGCGCCTGAACGTGACGATTCTCCTGCGCCTCGTTCCGATCGCGTGCGCGCTCGCCCTCGCGCCGGCGGCGGGGGCCGCGGTCGTCGCCTACTCGGCCGCGCAGAGCATCCCTGCCTCGGGCCGCCTCCCCCAGGGCGGCACCCCGACGGTGAGCCTGAACGCGGCGATCGGCGAACGCGAGGGTGCGTGGCTCGTGGCGACGGAGGCGCACACGGTCTCGGCCACGATCGACGCCCAGGCGCTCGGCCCGCTGAAGGCGCAGGTCTTCTTCGGTCACTTCGTCTCGTTCGGCACCCGTGCCGTCCCGGACGCGCTGCTTCCGTGGAGCGGCTCACCCCGGCAGACGGAGCAGCCGAACCAGCCGCTCTATCTCCAGGTGCTCGTCCCGCCCGACGCCCGTCCGGGCAACTACACGGCAACAGTCACCGTCACGGCCGACGGCAGGCCGACGCCGATCCGCGTCTCGATCCGCGTCTTCGACGTGCAGCTGCCGGCTCCATCGGCGATCCAGGGCAACCTGCTCTCGTCCTTCCACGTCGTACCCCAGTCGTACGTGTCGAAGGTCGACCAGCTCTACCGCCTGGGCTCGAACGCGGCTCGCTCGGCCGCGAACGCGAAGCTCTTCTCCTTCCTCGCCGCCAACCGGATCTCGCCGGCAGGCTGGGGCTTCGGCGAACCGAGGTCGCGCGCCGGCTACTCGTCCTCGCCCAAGTGGTGGCTCGACTCCGCCGGGAACATGGTGAAGCAGAGCCCGGCGTCGTTCGCGACGCTGCGCATCCCGATCTCGAACCAGCGGGCGAGCGCGGGCAACCGGATCGCCGGGATCTCGCCGTTCGAGCTCGACTCCTGGTGCGACTACCTGCGCAGCGTGCGCGGATTCTGGGATGCGCACGGCTGGCTCGACGGCCACCTCTCGTACCTCTACACCCTCGACGAGCCCGGCCTCGAAGGCATGCGGCTGGTCGCGCAGCAGGCGGCCACCGCCCACCGCTGCTGGGCCGGGTCGAACATGCTGGTCACCGGCAACCCCACCAGGAGCAACCGCTTCCTCTGGGACGGGAAGGCAGGCGACGATGCCGACATCTGGGCGGTGCTCTCGCGCCGCTACTACGGCCGATACGGTGACCCGCGCGGGAAGCTCGCGACGATCGCACAGGCGCGGAGAGCCGGCAAGATGATCTGGTCGGTGACCTACAGCGGCGTCGGCGGAAGCCCCGGCTACAGCGCCGCCGAACCGCTCTCCGACCCGCGCATGTTCCTGCTCTGGAACGCGCTCGAGGGCATCCAGGGCACGCTCTACGGCCAGGGGCTGACCTCGTACACCACCGGCAACCCGCTCGACGCGGTCGCGGCGAACGGCGAGTCGGTGCTCGTCTACCCCGGCGCCGACGGGCCGGTGGCGAGCGCGCGCCTCGAGCAGATCCGCGACGGCATCGAAGACTGGGACCTGCTCGACGTCGTTCGCCGCAAGCGCGGGCCGGCCGCCGTGCGGGCGATCCTCGGCAAGGCAGGCCTGTTCAGCGTCACCGGCCAGAGGGTCGAGCTCGCCTGCACTCTCGGCTGCGAGCTCCACGGCTCGACGCGCTTCTCCTGGCCGCAGTGGTCGCACGACGCCTCCACGGCCCAGAGGATCGAGGCTGCCCACCTTCGGGCGCTCCGCGTCGCGGCCGGCTAGTCGCCGGCGGCCGCCGCCCGCTCGACCAGCTTCGGCGGCGCGACCGCGGCAAACGCGTCCTCGACGATCCCGGCCAGCTCGTCCCAGTCCAGCCCGCGGTCGAGCCGGACGCCGAGCCAGCCGCGATGCCCGACGTAGGGTGGGACGAAGAACCGCTCGGGATCCGCCTCGACCAGCATCGCCTGCAGCCCCTCGGGCGCCGCGCACCAGATCGCGAAGCGCCCGTCGCCGTGATGGTCTGTCAGCACCATCACGAACGCGCGCTTGTCGCGGACGAAGAAGGTCGGCGCGCCGTGCGAGAGCCGCTCGTTCGTCTCCGGGAGCCCCAGGCAGATCCGGCGGATCCGCTCGAGCGTGCGCTTCCGTCCGCGTGCGTCCACCGCCGCGCATTCTCTACCCTTCCGCACATGGCCGACCTGCCGCTGACCGGAGGCTGCCTCTGCGGAGGCGTCCGATACGAGCTGGCGGAGGTGCCGGTGGTCGCGGGCTACTGCCACTGCACGCGTTGCCAGCGTCGCACCGGGAGCGCGGCTGCCTGCTCTGCCCTGATCGTGCCGGGCTCGATGCGAATCACCCAGGGCGAGGAGCTGCTGGGGTCGTTCGACCCGCCCGACGGGTGGTCGAAGGTGTTCTGCTCGGCCTGCGGCGGCGCCCTCTGGGCGCAGAGCAACGACGATCCCGCCCTCCGCAACGTCCGCATGGGCACCTTCGACGGCGACCCCGGGCTCGCGCCCTCCTACCGCCAGTTCACGGCCTACGCGGCCGCCTGGGAGCCGATTCCCGACGACGGCCTGGCCCGGTATCCCGATCGGCGGCCGCCGTCGTGACGCCGCTCCACGTCACCGACCCGACCGTCGTCCCCGGTGTCGGCGCGAAGGTGATCCGCGAGCTGGTCGGCAACGCGAGCACCGGCACGGACACGCTCAGCGTCGCCCGGATGACGAGCCCGCCCGGCTGGGAGGAGCCCGCCCAGACGCCCGGGTTCGACGAGGTCACGGTCGTCCTCGACGGCACGGTCGTGGTCGAGCACGACGGCGGCTCGATCACCGCGAAGGCCGGCGAGGCGGTCCTCGCCCGCGCCGGCGAGCGCGTCCGCTACTCGACGCCCGAGGGCGCCGAGTACGTCGCGATCTGCGTCCCGGCGTTCGCGCCGGACACGGTTCACCGCGAGCAGTAGCGTCGTTTCGTTTCACCCCGGCGGGAACAAGCCCGAGTGGGCCGTGATGCGCCCCCGGCGCCGCGTTTGCCCTCGCGTCGTTCGGGCTAAGCTCCCCGGCATGTGCCGGAACATCAAGACGCTCCACAACTTCGAGCCGCCGACGACGCGCGAGGAGATCGACGCCGCCGCCGTCCAGTACGTGCGCAAGGTGAGCGGTATGCAGAAGCCGTCCCAGGCGAACGCCGAGGCGTTCGACCGTGCGGTCGAAGAGGTCGCCGCGGTCACGCAGCGGCTCCTCGACAGCCTGGTCACGTCGGCTCCGCCGCGCGACCGCGAGGTCGAGGCCGAGCGGCGCCGCGCCCGCGCAGCCGTTCGCTTCGGCACGGCCGCCTAGATGCGCTTCCGCCGCGGCGCGACGCTCGATACGGGCCAGGTCACGGATGCCCGCGGGCGGCCGAGCGGCCTCGCGCTCGGCGGTGGCGCCGGAGGCCTCGGGATCGTCGGGGTGCTCATCTTTCTCGCGATCACGCTGCTCGGCGGGAACGGCGGCGGCCTCGGACAGCTCGGGGCGCTCGACGACCAGTCGGTCGGCCAGGGCAACACGCCGTCAGAGATCAAGCAGGACTGCCGCACCGGCGAGGACGCCAACACCCGCGACGACTGCCGGATCGTGGGCGTCGTCAACAGTGTCCAGAAGTTCTGGGCCGGCGTCTTCCAGGCGAGCAACCGGACGTACCAGCCGGTCAACACGGTGTTCTTCACCGGCCAGATTCAGACGGGTTGCGGCTACGCGAGCTCGGCGGTCGGGCCGTTCTACTGCCCGGCGGACAAGCTCGTCTACATCGATCTCGGCTTCTTCGACGACGTCAAGGACCAGCTCGGTGTCGAGGTGACGCCGTTCGTGCAGGCGTACGTGATCGCCCACGAGTACGGCCATCACGTCCAGGACCAGCTCGGCGTCCTCGACGCGATCCGCGGCGACCGCCAGGGCCCCGAGAGCAAGGCGGTACGCTCGGAACTCCAGGCCGACTGCTACGCCGGCGTCTGGGCCGCCCACGCGGTCGACACCGGGCTGATCGAGGAGCTGACGCAGGCCGATATCAACTCCGGCCTCGACGCCGCGGCGGCGATCGGCGACGACCGGATCCAGGAGAAGACGCAGGGCCAGGTCAATCCGGAGACGTGGACGCACGGCTCGTCCGAGCAGCGGCGACGCTGGTTCTCGCGCGGCTACGAGACCGGCAAGCCCGCGGCCTGCGACACGTTCTCGGGCTCGATCTAGACCGGCCGATGGAACCGACCATGCGCGTGGCGACACCGGCGGACGCCGAGGCGATCGACGCGCTGATGAAGGAGTCGGGCGCGGCGCTCTTCCCGGACGTGTACGACGGACGGCAGGCGGCGAGCATGGTGCAGTTCGTGTCGCAGGTCGATCCCCTCCTGCTCGAGGACGGCACGTACTTCGTGCTCGAAGCCGGCGACGAGCTGGTCGGCTGCGGGGGCTGGAGCCGCCGGGACAAGCTGTACACGGGCGGCGGCGACGCCGGCGACGAGCGGCTGCTCGATCCGGCGACCGAGCCCGCGCGGGTCCGCGCGATGTTCGTGCGGGGGGACTGGACGCGCCGGGGGCTGGGCCGGCGCATCCTCGACGCGTGCGAGGCGGCGGCGAAGCAAGAGGGCTTCCGCACGCTCGTCCTGTCGGCGACGATGTCGGGGCTGCCGCTCTACCTCGCGTACGGATTCGAGCGGCTCGAGGATCAGGAGATGACGATGCCCGACGGAGTGACGGTCACCTGCGTGGCGATGCGGAAGCCGATCGCGTGAGCGCGGACGAACGCCTCGCCGAAGCGATCGCCCTGCGCGAGTCGGGCGAGCTCGAGCAGGCGGTGCCGCTGCTGCTGGCGCTGCGGCAGGAGTTCCCCGACGACGCCCGGATCGCGGTCCAGACGGCGTGGACGCACGACAGTCTCGGGCTCGAGGAGGAGGCAGCCGGGCACTACGAGGCGGCGATCCGCGGCGACCTCTCCGACGACGAGCTCCGCGGTCTCTACCTCGGCCTCGGCAGCACCTACCGCACGCTCGGACGCGACGCGGACTCCGAGCGGATCTTCAGGGAGGGGATCGAGCGGTTCCCCGACTTCAAGCCGCTGCGTGTCTTCAACGCGATGCTCGACTACAACCTCGGCCGCCAGCGGGAGGCCGTGCGCGCGCTGATCGAGGTGCTGCTCGAGGCGAGCGACGATCCGACGATCCAGCGCTACCGGCGCTCGCTCTCGGGCTACGCCGAGGATCTCGACCGGAGCTGGCTAGGCGAGCGCTGATCCGGCGTACGCCCGCGTGGTGCGGGCGTACGCCGGATCGAAGCAAGAGCGGGCTAGCCGCCCTGGTGGAACGTGACGACCGAGTCGAACGTCGTCCCGGAGACGTAGATGTGCTTGCCCCCGCCGGTGGAGAAGATGTCCGTCAGACCGCCGATGCCCTTCCCGATAAGGCAAGGGCCGGTGCCCGTCTCGTTCACGCAGCCGGCCGGATCGGCCAGCGGAGTAAGGGCGCCGGCATGGACGCCGCTCTTGGTCCGGCCGAAGGCAGCAACGCCGCTGCTCCCGGCGACGTAGACGAACCGGTTCGTCTTGTATGCGAAGAGCCGCGAGAGGGAGCCGATGCTCGCCAGCCTCGGACCGGCAGTGCAGGCGCCGCCGCCGGCGCTGACGCAGCCGTCGGTGCCGGCGAGCTGGGTGAGCGCGCCGGTGCTCTTGTTCCGCCCGAACACGCCGACGACGTTGTTGCTGCCGGCGACGTAGACGCTGGTCGGAGTGCCCTGCTGGTCGGCCGTGACGCCGATCGGCCCGGAGACGTTCGAGAGGCTCGGGCTGGGGATCTGCGTCAGCGCCCCGGTGGTCTTGTTGCGCTGGAACACGAGGACGTCGGAGCCGTCGACGGCATACAGCGTCTTCCCGTCGCGCGAGATCATCATGTCCACGATGGTGCCGAAGCCGAGGCCGCCGGTGCACCCCGTGCCCGTGCCGATGCAGCCCGCCTCGTCGGAGAGCTGCTTGAGCGCGCCCTTCGTGCCGCGGTGGAACGCGGCGATCCTGCCCGGCCCGCCGACGTACACGTAGCTGCCGAACGCGGTGATCGACTCAGCCCCGCCCAGGCCGTTGGCGCCGCCACAACCGGTGATGGAAGGCGTGCTGAGACAGAACTGCTGGTTCGAGCCGTTGTTGTCGAGCTCCTTCCACCGGCCCGACTGCGCGTCCTTGGTCAGCGTGACCAGGGCGTTGCTTCCGGTGGCGGCGATATAGGCGTTGCCGCCGACCGAGACGACGTCGTTCGCCCCGACGAGGCCGTGGCCGTCCAGGCAGTTGTCGCTGCCATCCTCGTTGGTGCAGCCGCCCTGGTTGTTGCCCGAATCCATCTTGAGCTGCTTGAGTGCGCCGCTGACCCGGTCGCGCTGGAAGACCGCCACCGCGTTGTCCGACGGCGAGACCACGAACACGCGGCTCTCGTCGTCGGCAAGCGCCATCGCCGACGGCGCGTCCATGTCGACGACGGGGGAGCACGTGTCGGAGCCGCTGCCGCTGATGCAGCTCCTGAAGTCGAGCTGGCCGCCCACGGCGGCAGTCGTGATGCCGTAGGCAGCCGACGCGACCATCGCTGCCACCAGGGCGGCGACGGCGAGCGCAGCGCCCGAAAGGCGTGAAAACTTCACTGCAAGACCCCCTTCTGCTTCCGCTTCCAATCCATAGAAACCGCAGTCCTTTCCCTTCCACAGAAAACAACCGACTCATCGTCGGCGAACGCCCAATGGTAGCGGGGTCGGCGGCGGGTTGCAGAAAGGGCGGAACCGATCGACCGGGTCCGGTGTACCAGCGGTGTCGACCCAAGGAGGCGGAGATGCGGGTGTCCCGTTCGATCGTGGCGGTTGTGGCAATTGCAGCGGCGCTGGGAGCCGCCGGAGCGGCGTTGGCGGTCGGTCCCTGGCCGGGGCTGGCGACGTCGGTGCAGGCGCCGTCCGGCGACGTGCGGTACGCGGCGCGTAGCGGCGGCAACACGGTGATCAGGAAGATCTCCGCTGCTGGGCAGTTGCTCGCGTCGAAGCGGATCGCGGGCGCGTACGGGATCCCCGCGGTCACCTCGAACGGGCTCGCAGGAGGCCTCTCCCCCGACGGCCGGCTGCTCGTGCTCGCCGAGCCGCCGACGTACAACGGTCTGCGGCAGCAGAGCCGCTTCGTCGTCCTCTCGACCGGGACGCTCGCGAAAGTGGCGACGGTCACCCTGCCAGGCGAGTTCGGCTTCGACGCGATCTCGCCCGACCGGCGGACGCTCTACGTCATCCAGCACGCGACGCAGTCCGACCTGGTGCGGTACGTCGTCCGCGCCTACGACCTGGCACAGCGGCGCCTGCTGCCGCGGGCGATCGTCGACAAGCGGGAGCCCGACGAGCGGATGCGCGGCTATCCGATCGCGCGCGCGACCTCGCCCGGAGGCGCCTGGGTCTACACGCTGTACATGAAGGTGCCGGGGTCGGCGGTCACGTTCGTCCACGCGTTGAACGCGGCCGGGCGCTCGGCGTTCTGCATCGATCTGCCGGCCTGGACCGGCGGCGAGGACATCTGGGACGCGCGGCTCGAGCTCGCCGGCGGCACGCTCGTCGTCCAGCACGGTTCCGGCAGCGTGTTCGCCCGGATCGACACACGGACGCTGCGCGTGAACTGAGCTCGGCTCATCTCGTGCTCCCGTTCACGCAGAGCGCGGCCAGGTCGACGCCCGCGTACTCGGGCTGGTGCACGACGCAACCGAGCCGCGGCGAGACGAGCTCGGGGATGGCCGAGTACCCGTAGACGGCGTCGAGCGACTCCTTCTCGATCCTCACCGCGAGGGCTGCGGCCCGAGCCTCGCGGGCAGGTGCCGCGAGCCTCGCGATTCGGCCGAGCTCGAGCCGGTCCTTCACAGGGAGGTACTTCAGCCTCTCCAGAAACGGCACGGGATCTCCGTCGTCCGAGCCCGCTCCGCTCCAGGCGATGTCCGCGCCGGCAACCTTCGCGTCGACCGTGCCGTTCTGGTAGTCCGCATTGGTCAGCGGGAGTACGGTCGTATCGATCCCGATCGCGGCGAGCTGGCCGCGCACCGCCTGTGCGAATGCTGCCGCCTGCGGATCGGCCTTCGGATCGAAGGTGGCGAACACCGCGTGGAAGCGCCGGCCGCCCGTCAGCGCGCGGGCTCTCCGGAGATCGGGTCGTAGCGGGTAGAGCGAGGCCGCGTCGAAGCCGGGCAGCTTGGGCGGGAGCAGGCGCGTGGCCGGGATCGCCTGCTCGATCTCTCCGAGGACGCGGCGGTCGAGTGCGTACTGCACCGCTCGGCGTCGCCGGGCGTCTGCGAACAGCGGGCGGCTCGTATTGAGGGCGAGCAGATCGGTCCCACCGAACCCCACTGGTGTCAGGCGGTAGCGCCGCCCTGCGGTCCGCGCGGCTGCCGTATCCGGCGCGAGTGCGGGATCCGACTCGAGCATGTAGTCGAACCCATCTTTGGCGATCCGCGCAGCGCCGTCTCCCGGAGCGACGCCGAACCGGTAGACGATCGCGTCGACGTGCTGCGGGCGCGGCCCGTGATAGTTCGGGTTGCGCTTCAGCACCGCCGCCGAGTCGGTGTGAGCCGCGAGGTAGTACGGCCCGGCCGACGGAATCGGCGCATCCACCCCGTGCGAGACGACCGGGGTCGAGTCGGGTACGACGCAGTAGAGCGAGAGCGCGATCCGTCTCGGAAAATCCGGAGCCGGCTTCACGAGCCGGATGGTGAGGGTGTCGCCGCGGACCGAGAGGCCCGCGACGTGCGGAGCCTTGCCCGCGTGGTAGGCGGCGGCGCCGACGATGTCGGAGGCCGTGGGCTCGAACCAGGGGAGCTTCGGGGAGACGACCCGCTCGATCGTGTGCCGGAAGGACTCGGCCGTCACGGGCTCGTTCGACGGCGGCGAGAACCGGTAGCCGTTCCGGATCGTGAACGTATAGGTGCGTCCCCCGTCGGTTACCGCCGGCCATGCCGTCGCCACCTCGGGCACGAGCTTCCTGCCGGCCTCGCCCTCGACGTCGGGATAGTTGAGCAGCTTGGCGCAGGTCGCGTAGTGGAACTCGAGCTGCGGTGCGTCCCACGATGACCACAGCGCGGGGTCGGTCGGCGCTCCGCTCCAGAAGAGCGAGTCGTCCTTCCGCGCGACCCGCACGATCCGGCCCTTCAACCCTGCCGTCGCGTCCGCTGCGCTCTGCCGTACCCCGACGACGACGAGACCCTTCTGCACGGCGACGCCGGTCAGGTGGTGGCCGAGCCTGTAGGTCCGCCTGGCGTCCGTCGTCGGGTCGATCCGCACCACCGTCCCGGCCTCCCCGTCCGCCGCCCACAGCGACCCGTTCCCGTAAGAGAGGCTCTCGATCCGTGCCGGGAGCTTGATCGTGCTGACGATGCTGCCGTCCTCGCCGAGCTTCCAGATCGTGGCGTCCGGATTGACGGCCGCCCAGACGTAGCCGGCGCCGGCGGCGAGGCAGCAGATTCCCTCCTTCAGGTGGACCCTGTGGACGATCGAGTTCGTACCGGGGTCGATCTTGCGAAGGTCTCCGGCGGGCGCGCTCGCGACCCAGAGGGCGCCGTCGGCGAAGGCGAGCGCGCTCGCCTCGCCGCCGAGGATCGAGAAGCGGTGGCGGACGCGGCCCGTCGCCGGATCGAGCCGCTCGACCCAGGCACCGGGGTTTTCGCCACCGTGCGCAATCCAGACCGAGCCGTCGGCAACGAGGACGTCCTGCGTCTGCTCGTTTCCTGCCTTCGGTAGCGGGATGCGGTCGGCGACCACGTTCAGCGCCGGGTCGACGCGCAGCAGCGTGCGCGAGTTCAGGTCTGTCACCCACACCGAGCCGGCGCCGGCCGCGAGCCCGCTCGGGGTGATCCCCAGACCGATCCTGGCGACCGTCTTGCCGGTTTCCGGATCCACGCGGGTCAACTCGCCGTCGACGGAGACGCTCCAGAGTGACCCGAGCCCAAAACGCACGTGTGCTGTCCCGGGCACCGCTACCTGTCGGACGACCTTCCCGCTCCCGGCGGCGAGGAAGACGTTCGACTCCGGCTGGGCGAGTGCTCGAGCGCTGTGCGCCCCGCCCTGCGTGACGAGCACGATCGCCGCGGCGGCGCCGCCGGCGACCACCAGGGCGAGCGCCCCCATGAGCGCCCCCCGGCGCCGCCTCACGGACGCGACGACCGGGGCGGGATCGAGCGCCGGATCCTGGCGGAGGATCGCCTGTTCTCGCTCCTTGAGCGCCTGCCCCGGCTCGATCCCGAGCTCCTCG
>Ga0070683_100003689_pt1 | contig 12494 bp, 9 predicted proteins | sample KBSC713LmetaG_FD_64662 | JGI IMG/M metagenome (GOLD analysis project Ga0070683, IMG submission 64662) | Corn rhizosphere microbial communities from Kellogg Biological Station, Michigan, USA - KBS C7.1-3L metaG | ecosystem: Host-associated > Plants > Roots > Rhizosphere ...
TGTAGCCGTCGGCCCGCAGCTGGCCGATGTCGCTTTCCAGCAGCCGGCGCAGCAGCTTGAATGCCGCGCCATAGGACGTGCCCCCGCGCACCGACAGGCCAGGCAGTTGGGTGGCCGTCGACACGTCGCACAACGGCAGCACCACGCGGGCGTCGTCGGAGAAGTCAACCATGCCGAAGCGCACTTTGTCGTTCAGGATCGGGTTCTTGGCGAGTGCGTCGCACACCGAGGGCAAGATTTCGTTGGCCACGTCGAGCTTGGCGCCCGACATGGAATAGCTGACGTCGACCACCAGATAGAAGGGGAGCAGGATGCCGTTCTCGGTCATGTCATTTCTCCTGTTTCTGAGCCGTGGCCAGCGTTTGCCACGACTTCCGGATCTTCGTTGATCGCTTGCTCGACGCCTGTGTCGGCACCTCGCGCTGGGCGTTTCCGCTGAAGAACCCCTCGACGAAGCGTTCGCGCTGCTCGTCGGTCATGTTGTGGTGGAACAGAACCGATCCCACCATGCGGCGATGGTCGTTCTCGACCGCCCACAACCGATCCCGATGCACTCGCTGCTCTCGCCGCATGATGGCGGCGGCACTCGACAGCAGTGTGAAGAGTGTTGCTGAGCCGGCGGTGCTGGCGATGCTCTGCGTGGTCGCATGCGCGTAGAAGCCGTAGGCGGCGGCTGCGATGGCGATGACGATGAACGCGACGCACAGGGACGCGTACACGTTGACCCGGATCCTTTCCTGGCGCTCAGCCGGGTCATAGAAGCGGGTGATCCGCTCGACCTCCTCGACGTCGGTCGCGTCCTTCAACCGACCCGCCAGAGCGGCGAACTCGCCCTCCCACCGCTTCAACCGCAGGTCATGCTCCATGGTTTGCTGCGCGGCCTGCTTGGCGAAGGTTGCCTCGAATCCTCGCAACGACTGGTAGAACTTCCCCGTCCGAGTCTCGTCGGTGCTCCGGTGCCGGGCGAGGGCCTCTTCGATCCGCGACAGCTTCCGGTCGAGTTGCGTGCCGGCCAGCGTCAGGATCTCCTGCTGGGCGAGCAGGGTGAGGCGGGCGAGACGTTCCCGTTCCGGGCAGTGCGGTTCGACCACCACCGCGAGCGCGGCGATGTCATCGAGGATGCGCCCGATCCGTTCGCCCAGAATGATGAACCGGTTCGTCAAGTCCTTGACGGTCGCGGCCGCCTCACACAGGTCGAACTGGGGCTCGAGCTTGTCCAGCAGTGCAGCCCAGTCGTCGTCCGCACGGCCAGACACGGTCGCCGGCCGCTCCCGGACGCCGCCGAACAGCACCTTGACGACCCCGACCGTCGGCGCGTGCCGCATTCGCTCGGCGCTGGGCAGCCGGGAGAGTGTCGCGGTGAGCAGGTCGTCCGCCGCGGCGATGCGCTTGAGGCTGTCCTCGGACACGATGGGCGTCATTGGCGGCGCTCGGTGCCCGGGTGTGCGACGCGACTGACCAACTGGGCGATCTCGGCGCGGAGAGCGGGAGCGGTGGCCGTCGCCGCGGTCAGCTCACCGGCGGCCTTCGTGACGCGGTTGGCGTCCACCGGACGGGCCGCACACTCGACGCGGAGGGCGTCGAGCGCGCGATGGGCCGCCGCCACGTCGGGCAGCAGCGACGCGTACCGCTCGATCTCGGCGTCCAGCGTCGTGAGCTCGTCGTGCATGTTCACCTGGGTGTTGTGGTCGCCGATTATCACGTTGTCAGAGTTGATCGAGCGGATGTGATAGTTGCTCATTGCGCGACTCCAAGGGCTGATACGGGTTAGGGGTTCGACGACCACGGCGCCGGGTTGTTCGGTGGCGGAGGATTCGAGTTCTGGACGTTGTTCGAGCCCACGACGGCGTTCTGCGCGTTGACGGAACCGATCGTGTAGGTGTGGTTGTTGACGATGTTCGTGAGCTTCTGGTTGAAGTCCGTCGTGTCGACACCGTGCTGTTCGAGGAACGCTTCGATGGCGTTCAGGACGCGGCGTTGCAGGGCATTGACGTGCATCTCCTCGTCGGTGTAGGCGAAGAGGAACACCCGCTCGTCCGCGGCGGCCGCCGCCCGGATGCTCAGGCCGGCGCCCCGGCTGACTGGACGGTTCTTGCGGATGGCGCGGTACTTGTCGGCGAGGTCCTTGCGGCGTCGGCGGGCCGCCGCATGTTCCCGCTTCAGCTCCGTCGGCAGCTGGCGTAGCACCTTGTACGCACCGAAAGCGTCGCGCATGGCCCGGAAGGTCATCTCAACCGAACCCGAAGGCATGTGGTCGATGGTCGTCAACTCGGCCCGTAGCGGCAGCAGCACGTAGGCGTGGCACTCGATGAACAGGTCACCGCTGACCATCGCGGCTCGAAGGTAGAGGTTGACGGCCAGCTCGCCGCCCCACGACGTCTTCTCCACGCACAGGTAGGTCCGGATGTCTGGCCGGGGCCTTTCGATCCCGAGCCGCACCGACTTCGGCGGCACCGAGGTGGCGGGGCGGTTCAACTCGTCGGGCAGCAGACCGGGCACCGCGGCGGTGGAGTGGCCGGCCACGAAGAGCCGGTTGTGCGCGTCGACGTGAGGGATGCCCGAACTGCGGACCGCCAATGTGACGGCCTTGTGAAGGTCGGCCGGCGTGAATGGGACGACGGTGCGCTTGTTGCCGGTCGAATCGGTGGCCGGCTTGGTGGCGTCGAGACTCATCTGCCATCCATCGCGAAGCCGCCGTCCCCACGCGATGAACGCGTCTCCGCCCTCGAAGATGATGACGTTGCTCGTGTTCAGCTCTTCCAGCCGTGACTCGTCCTCGGCCGACAGGGCGGGCGCCAGGTCGCGCATCGGCGCTTGCGGCGACACCATCTCCCCGAGCCCGCGGTAGAGCGCGAGCCGGTCGAAGAAGACCGAAAGGTAGACGCCGACCACACCGACGAGCACGGCGAGCACCAGTAGGGCGGCGGACCTGAAACCGATCGCGACGAGCAGGAGCACCAGGGCGCCGGCCAGTACGCCGGCCATCGACAGGCGCAGCCGGACGATCCGCGCTCTGGCCGCCTTGGCGTGACGCGCCAGCGCGACCAGGTCTATCCCGCATGCGGGCGACGCAGCACGAACCGACGGCTCGACGAGTTCGGCGAGCACATACTCGGCGAACCGCGGCGCGAAATGTGCCGACGAGCACAAGTACCGGTCGACCGCGACGCTTCCGCCGAGGTTGGTGTTCGATACGCGTTTGCCGCCCTTGACATTATGGCGAATTGCGGTTTTCACGGACGCCTCCTGCTCTGCCGGTCCAGGTGAAAGCACGCTTCGTCGATCGACGGCACCCGACCGAGAACCAGCCCAACAGTCACGTGGTCAGCTGACGGACAGGTCGGGCGGCGCCGATATGCGGACGAATCGGACTCGGTCCGTCAGGGGACACGCAACTGGAGGTGGTGGAATTGCCGCGCGTGTCCGAGGGGTTCGACGAGTTCGGTAACCCGCTGGGTCGTGCCTTCGATCTGGGCGGGGGCGACGAGGCGCGGATTCGAGGCGAGAAGATTCTCTTCTACGTCTGTACGATTTCCGACGGCAACTTCGCGGAGTCGGAGTTGCGTAGCCTCATGGCCGAGCGCGGACTCCAGTTCGACGTCATGCACGCCCCCCGGATCGGCGGTTGTGCCCTGACCGAGCAAGTGCTCGCCCGATATTCCCAACTGTGGTACGTCTCCGGCCAGGTCCCCACCTTGAGCGCCGGCCAGGTGCAGATGATCGTCAACTATGTACGGGCCGGCAACGGTCTGGCGATTTGGGCCGACAATGAGCCGTACTACGCGGATGCCAACCTGCTCGCTCAGGCACTGATCGGCACGCGGTTCTCCGGTAACACGCCGGGCGACATGATCATGACCCCCGGCGGTCGGCGGACGCCGGGCCGCTTCGTCGAACATCAGCTGACACAGGGCGTCAACAACCTGTACGAGGGAATCACCATCTGCAGCATCGAGCCCACCTCCGCAGTGACCATCCTTGGGCAGAGTCACGATGGCCAGTCGTGTCTGGGCTGTTTCGAGCGCGAAGGCCAGCGCATCGTTCTGGACACCGGGTTCACCAAGCTGTATCGCGAGTTCTTTCACAAGAGCGCGGGGCTCGGCCGATACTTGTCCAATATCGCCTTCTGGCTGGCCCGAGGAAGCCGCGGGGTCGACTACCAACTGCTGACGCCCGGCCGCGAGCGCATTGAAACCTTCACCAAAGGCGAGGCCCCCAAGGGATATCAGTTCACCGTAGCCAAGCCGGCGGCCGTGACGTGCATCCTCCAATGGGACGGTAACGCCACCCTCCGTCTCAGCGTGCGGGCGCCGGACGGCACCGTCGCCGGTCACGAGACGTCGCCTCGCAGCCCGGTACGGCTGACCGTGCTGGCACGCTCCCTCGGCACCTGGGTCGCTCAGGTTGAAGGTGTCGACGTGCGGGCGGATCGCATTCCATACGTCGTCACTCTCTCGACCGAGGGCGAAGGCAGGCCGAGTGGCGGCCGTGCGAGACACGTCATCCCCTTCTACTTCGTCTGTGACGTGTCCGCGACCGGGTCGCGAGTCCTCGGTGACGTGAGCGCCGTACTCCGGTACATCCAGCGCGACCTGGCCAAGGACCCCGTCCTCGACAGCATGGTGGCCGTGAGCGTGATCACGTTCGACGACCACGCCCACACCGTCGTGCCACTGGCGGCGCCGTCGAAGGTCATCCCACCCGCGCTGACCCCCGGCGGCGACCGCCGGTCGTACGGCCCGGCTCTTCGCGAGTTCCACCGGGCGTTCGCACAGGATCGGGCGCGGCTGGAGGCGACCGGCGCCAAGATCTTCCGGCCTTGCGTGTTTCTCCTGACCCATGGCGAGCCGGTCAACACCGACCACACCCACGCCATGCGCTCGTTGCTGAGCTATGACCCGGCCACCAAGCACGGCAACCGGGCCTACCCGCTGATCATCCCGATTGGCCTGCACGGTGCGTCCGAACGCACGCTGGCGAGCTTGGCCTACCCCGACTTCGGCGACCCCGGTAAGCGAGGGCGCTGGTTCCTCGCCGAGTCGAACGCCACCACCAGGCAGACGCTCAAGCGCATCGCCGATTCAATCTGCCGGACCGTGCGGGACACCCAGACCGCCGTCGGCCAAGGTGCTCGTGCCCATGTTCCGCCGGCATCGATCCCTGGAATGCTGGCCGGAACCGCCGGGCTGGAAGCCCGGATGAGCACCGAGCGGGCTTAGGCTATGGCGGTCCGGCACTGGCCTCCGCGGCCTTCTATGAGCACGATGGCGTCGCCGCCGGCCCGGTCGCCGAGGTCGAGGTGGGCGCGGCCGTCGGCGAACGCCTCGTCGAAGCGGCGGCCGTTGGCGACGGCGGTGTAGAACCCGCCGGCGAACTCGATGGCCAGCGCGTCGGAAATCGCGCGTGAGGTGCCGACAACGCAAGGTCCGTGCACAGCGATCGCGTCGGCCAGGCGCTCGGTGAAGCAACCGTTGAGCACAACGCACCGCGTCGTGGCAGCGTGGTTGGCGAACAGCTCGGCCAGCGCCGGCGTGGACACCTCGAAGGGGCGACCCCGCTCGTCGGCGAAAACAAGTTCACCGGTTTCGCTGCCGTGACCGCCGAAGTGCACGACGACCGGTCGGTGGTACTGGATTTTCGGGCCGATGTCGTAGTACCGGGCCGCCGGCGCCGACACCACATCCAGGCGTTCCCGGTGACGGCCCGTCTGCACGGCGTGTTCAATGGCGCGGTACTCCTCGTCGAGACGCAGCCCATCCGTGCCGAACGGGTTCGAGAACACCATGAGGATCCTGTTGCGGGGCAGGGATTGCGCCGATCGGCCGCTCGAGTAGTTGGTCTGCGTGTTGTAGTCGCCAACCACGACGTTCTGCGCACGGCTGATCTTGACGTCGTAGCGCGCCGATCCCGGGGCATTCGCCAGGTTTTCAAGATCCGACGCGAGGGTGGGATCGGCCTCCAGTGCCGCGTACAACTGGGCGCGGAGCACCTCCGCCAGCGCGGCGCTGCCGGGCTGCTCGCCCAGGTCAGTGGCGGCCAGGCGGAGCCGGTCGCCGCGCGGCGAGTCGAAGAGCCGGCGCGCAATCCGATCATCGGCCGATCGTTGCCCGACGGCCGGGCCATACCTCGTCACCAGCATCAACAGATGCGACAGGGCGGCGGAGGTCAACGTGTTGAGGTCGGACACACCAGCCTCTGACGGACTGTCCGTCAGAGGCTGCCATGGGGAAGGTGTACGCGCTCATGGCCGGCATCGAGCGCTACTGCGACTCGAGCGTGTCGCGGCTGTACGGCTGCCGCGCCGACATCGCTGACGCGAAGGCCGCGCTGTCGGCCCGGCTGCCGGACGAGGCCGATCTGCGGCTTCGTGAGCTGTACGACGACGACGCGACCCGTGACGCCGTCATCGACGGATTCCGCACGCACCTCGCCCGGGCCACGAGTGATGACGCCGCCGTGTTCTGGTTCAGCGGCCACGGCTCGTTCGCTCAGGTGCCCCGCGAATTGTGGCATCTGGAGCCGAACGGCCGGACCATGCAGACGCTGGTCTGCGCCGACAGCCGCGTCGATGGTCGGGCGGACCTGCTCGACAAGGAGCTCGGGCTGCTCCTTGACGAGGTCGCCGACCGCGGCTGCCACATCCTGGTCGTGCTCGACAGCTGCCACTCCGGCGGCGCCACCAGGGGCGGTGACGTCCGTGTACGCGCCGCCAAGCCGTCCATCGTGGACACGACCGAATACCTGTTGCCAGACCTCGTTGCCCGCTACGCGAGCCTCTCGGCCGGTGCGCCGCGGCAGCGGCACGTCACGCTGTCGGCGTGCCGGTCATTCGAGACTGCCATGGAACAGCCGCTCGACGGCGTGCCGCGCGGCGTGTTCAGCTGGGCGCTGTCGCGCGCCCTGCGCCGGGCGACCGCCGAGGCCACTTACCGCGATCTGCTAGCGCTGACTCGCACCGAAATGGAGTGTCTGTCGGCTCTCCAGCGGCCGCAACTGTCACCGGACGGCCGCGGGCTCGGCGACCAACCCATCTTCGGCGGACCGCCTCGAACAGCTGGACCTGCGCTGACGGTGCGATGGGGCGGCGACGGCTGGCAGGTCGACGCGGGCGCCGTCCACGGTGTAGCACCGGGGACGCGGCTGACGGTCATTGACCGTAGCGTGAGCCGGGAGGTGCGGCTGACGGTGGTGCAGGCGGGCCACAGTCTCGCCGAACCGATCGGCTGGCAGCCCGACCCCAACCGCATCTATCCGGTCATGCTCAGCGCCGCGGCGCTGGCCGCCGTGACCGTCGCCGTCGATCACGACGCCCTCACCGCGCTGTCAGTAAACCTCGCGGAAAGCCTCTCGTCGTCATCCGTGACGATGACCGGCGACGCAGGTGCCGAGCTGACGATCGGCACCGACGACAGCGGGCTGCGATTGGCCGACCGCGGAGGCACCCCGATCCGCCACTGGCCGGCCGGCACCGGAGCAGTGCCGATTGTCCGCGACGTTGAGCACATTGCCCGCTGGCGCCAGGTGTGGCAGCTGTCGAACCCGCGCTCCGGACTGCGCGACCTGGTGTCCATCGAACTTGTCGAACCGTTGCCGGGCGAGAAGATCGCGCCGCCGGGTCGCGACCCCGTCGTGCCTGATGCCGACGGCGCAATCCGTCTCGCCGACCGGCGACGATGCTTCATCCGGCTCCGCAACCGCGGACCAAGGCCCCTGTTCTGCGTGTTGCTCACCCTCACCGACACGTTCGCGGTCAGCGCGGGGCTGTTCACCGGCGCCACCGTCGCCGCTCACTGCGTCGCCGCGGCGGCCGAGGGCGCCCCGGTCGAATTCAGCCACGCGCGCGCCTGGCTGAAGCTGATCGTCACCGACGACGACTTCGACGCAGCACCGTACGAACTGCCACCGATCGGCGAAGTGTGGCGGGACCTGCGCGGCGGCGCCGGCCTGCCGGCCAACGACTGGTGGACGACGAGTGTGCAGTTGATCGTCCGGGGACCCCGGGAGAATGTGCGTCCGCATGAGCGCTGACCGTCCGGAGATCTCCGTCTCCGACAGCGAGGCCGTGCAGATCGGCGAACACAACAGCCAGAACTTCTATTTCGGCGTGGCCGGCCCTCCGCTGCGCGCGGAGGCGCTGCTGGAGCACGTCCGCGAGCTCGCCCCGGAGGTCCTCGAGGATCGCGAGACCGAGCTTGCCGAGCTGCGGGACTTCTGCTTCGGCGACGAGTCGTACGCGTGGTGGGAAGGCGATCCGTGGTCGGGCAAGACGGCGCTGCTGGCGACATTTGTGCTGAAGCCGCCCGCGGGCGTCGGCGTGCTGCATTTCTTCGTACGGGCCGGCCAGTCGTTCTGGAGTGACAGCGTGGCGGTCGGTCTGGCGCGCAACCGCCGGCCGATCCGCGCGCAACAATTGCTGGCGGAGGCGTTCGCCCTAGGGGAGTGGACGATCCCGCTGCACGGACTGGTCGTGGTCGCTCCCGACGTCGTGCGCGCCCTGGTCACTGCCGCAGATGCGTGATCAGCCGAGACCGAGTGCGGTGATGACGGCATTGACGATGCGGTCGAGTTGGGCGGGGTCCTGGGTCATGTGCCGCAGTCGCTCGGCGTCGGCCGGTTCGGTGCCGGGGACGCGGTCGATCTCGTCGACCGAGTCGGCGCCGCCGAAGGCGCGACGGAGAACATCGGCGACCACTGCCCGCGCCGGTTCGCCCCGGCCGATGCGCTCGAGGATGTTCTGGACCGCGGCGGCGGCGACGGCGGCGAGGGCGGCCTCGTCGCGTTCGTTGGCCGAGACCAGCTCGAGCGGCGGGGGCTCGGGGCCCTCGCTGGAGGCGGAGTGCATGGCGGAGGACAGGGGGGCGTGCTTGTGCCCGAGCGGCCGCTCGACGTACTGCTCGTACCAGGCGGGCCTGGCCCGCATCGCCCTCAGGACCTCTTCCACGTCGCGCCGCGTCCCATCCTCCGACGGCACCGTTTCACCGCGAACGATCGCCCGTCGCTCCGACCACGCACCGATCGGCCAGAGTTCGGTGCCCGCGGTCGCTGTGACACCGACCCAGGTGAGGATCGCCTCGGCCAGCTCGACCAGCCATGCGTCGTCGCCGAGCCCGACGATGAGCCACTTCGGCACGCGCGGACGCTGCTGGGCGCCACGCTCACCGCGTCGTTGCCGGTGTGCGTCGATCGTGATCGTCTTGATCCGACCGGCGATCCACGCCTCCAGTATGTGGACCGGCACGGTGGCGTGCCGCATGATCCAGTCGACGACTGCGCCGACGTCGTCGGTGAAGGCGTCGTAGCAGTCGGGCGGCATCCGCCGTACCGAACTCGCGCAGCCGACGTGGCCCCGGCGCAGCTCAAGCGGTTTCGTGAGCACGTTGAAGACCACCGGCCACACGATTTCGTACACCGCGGCGCGCAGCCGGCGGCGCAACGGCGTCGAGGCGGCGTTGTAAATCGTCGTGAATTCGCCCCGGCGCAGCAATTCGCGTATATGCCAAATCAGCGCGCTTTCGCTGTCATATTTGTCGACCACGGCGGCACCTCCGATGAACATCGACCGCGACAATCGAACTGTAAAGCGATCGGCGACGCCTGAAGCCGTCCGTGGACGCACATTCTGAGGTTGGCTCTAACTCCCTAAGGAACCGCTTCTACCTGGTCAAACAGCGACTCGGGAATTTTCCCGATGGGCATTCTTGAAAGACTCAGAAATGCGAGTGGCGGCGTTTCCAACTGGATCGGAAACGCCGCCACTCGCCGACCCTTCAGCCCGAGAGCTCGCTCGGCCGAGGGTTGCTGTCGGTGTCGAGATCCACCACGACGGTCCCGACGGTCTTACCGTTGAGGTAGACGGTCACCGGGCGCTTGTCGCCGTCGAACAGGGCCAGCTCCGCCACTCCGCCCTCGCTCATCGCCGTGCGGATCTGCGTGCGGACGGTCTCCACGTCGGCGTCCGCGATGACCCACTCGGACCGGTCGACGATGATCTTCTTGCTGTTCACGGTGCACACTCCTTCGTGGTTGGTGTTGTCGGCCGCAGCCGCCGTCGGCGGTGCGGTGGTCTGCGTCATGCCGCGGGCGTCACCGAGAACGCGAACGAAAAGTCCTGCGCACGCAGGAGATCGGCGGACGGATGTCGCCCCACGCCGAACGCTTCGCCAGCGAGCAACGATGTGCGATAGAGCCCGACGCTCCGGCCCACGGCGGCCGTGAGCAGCCGGTAGGCCGTGTTCCCGAGGACCACGCAGGCCCCGGCCGCCGCCATCGCGACGCCGGCGTGGGCGCTACCGGCGGCGAGGCCGATCAACTGTGCGCCGGCGCTCTGCACCTCGGCCGAGGTCAGTTGCTGCTGCAGCAGATCGCCCAGGGCGAGCCCGCCGGCGGTGTCCCGGCTGACCCAGATCGCCAGGTCGAGGAAGTCGACCGCCGGACCGTGGTACATGAGTAGCCGGTCCAGCGGCAGGCGTTCGCCGTCGTGGATGCGGGCGAACCGCTCGGTGCGGGCCCGGTACGCGACGTGCTCGTCGTCGTGCCCAGTGATTACCAGGGCGTCGAGGCGGATGTCGGTGCCACCCCAGGACCGGTTGCGGTGGACGACCAGTTCGTCGAGCTGTACGGCGACCCTGGTGGGTCCGGCACCTCGCGCTGACCGCGACATGAGCCGCAACTCGATTGGCGGTCGCTCGTCAATCTGGAACGTCGCCTCGTCGCGCGGCAGCGGCGCGCTCGGCACCAGGTCGAATGCGATCACACGGGCCATGGAGGCGGTCGCCGGGCCCGACGCCGTGATCAGATCCCGGGTCGCCGGCCGTGCGTGGGCCACGAACCGGTCGACCGGCGAGACGGCCCGGACGCCGACCTGTCCGAGGCCACCGATGTCCTGCGGCGCGGAAGTGAGCAGGACGACGATCGTCTCCTGGCGCGCCTGTGCCGCATCGAGGTGGGGTGGCCAACCGAGCTCCGCGCCGTCGAGAGTGCCGGCGTAGGGATCCGCGCCGAGCACGTACTCCTCGCCGGGCGACAGTCGGATGCCGCCCGGGTCGAACGTGGTCAAGGGGGTGATATCCGCAGCGACCCCGACATCGATCAGCGACGCGTAGACCGGAAGCTTGCCGTCGTTGCGGACGCGCACATAGATGCGGTCGCCGACGTTGAGCACCGCGCCGGAAGGCGGCAACTGTTCAATGCCGCCGGCGCCGACGCGGCCCCATTCGACGGTGATCGGCTGCTTGAGGGGGAATGCGCCGTCGCCGGACAGCGTCCGCAGAGCGGTGGCTCGGGCGATGCGCTCAAGGTCGTCGATCACCTCGGCGACCGAGCCCGCGGGCCGTGGATCGTGCAACGGCCCGGCGTGGTCATGTACGGTCAGCCCGCCGTCGTCGCCAACGTGGACTCCGATCGCGGCCAATTCGCCGTCGGCGGCCATGTGCAGCCGAGGGTTTCCCTCAATCGCGGCGATAAGGTGCGGCTCGGCGCCGTCGACCCACACCGGCAGGGTCGGCGCCGCGGCCTTCGTCAGGTGTGCGCGCGACCCCGGGGGAACGTCTGGTCGGCCCGGACGCAGATGCACCGGCGCGAAGGCGGCCACCGCGGTCACCTTGTCGATGGTCGCCGTCGCGACCGCGTCGGTCTCGTCGGCGCCGGCCGCCGACGGCGGCATGATGAGGAACTCGTCGCCGGTCTGCACGCCGAACAGCGGGGCGTGGTCGAGTCGGATCCGCCCACCAAGCAGCGGCGTCACCGCCAGCGCACCGACAGCTTCAGCCGGGACCGTCTCGAACAGCCGCCGTCCACCGGGGCCTTCGACCTCCGGACGCTGGTTCGGCACGAGATTCGCTACCCGGGTGCGGACCCGCTCCATCAGCGTAGACCAGCCGACCGGCAGTCCTTCGAACTCCCGCAGCGCCTGCACCAGCGACTCGGTCAGCATCCCGGTGCGCTGCCGCTCGCTGTTGGTGTACTCGTAGGCCGACTGCCACGCAGCGCAGGCGACGAGCCGGACGGCGTGGGGATTGCCCAGCGGGTCCCAGCCGGCGCGTATCTGCCCAGGCAGTGCGGCGACGTGCGCGCGCAACGTTTCGCCTGACGGGAGGAAGTCTGGCCGGGGCAGGGCCCGTGCCAGCAGGTCGGCGTCACGGGACATGTGCGCGGCGTGGCAGCAGTCAAATGCGATCACCACGTTGCGCGTGCGCGTCGTGAGCCGCTTGACCAGCGACGACAGCTCGATCGAACTGATGCCGCGGAAATCATCCTCAGTGGACTCATGGTAGTCGGCTGGCACGATGAACTGCAGGTCGATCGCCCCCGGCCCGGTGGCCGCGGCGGCCCGCGGGAGATAGCCGCCATGGCCGCTGTAGTAGAGGAAGATCGCGTCCTGCGAGTCCGCGGCGGCGATCAGCTTCTCGAGGGCCCCGAGAATGCCGTCGCGGGTCGCCGCCGACCCTTCGTAACGTTCGACGTCGAACTCGCGACGGGCGAGCGCTTCGGCCATC
>Ga0070683_100003690_pt1 | contig 12494 bp, 10 predicted proteins | sample KBSC713LmetaG_FD_64662 | JGI IMG/M metagenome (GOLD analysis project Ga0070683, IMG submission 64662) | Corn rhizosphere microbial communities from Kellogg Biological Station, Michigan, USA - KBS C7.1-3L metaG | ecosystem: Host-associated > Plants > Roots > Rhizosphere ...
GTGCAGAAACGCGAGGCCTTCATGGAGAAGACGAATCCATCCGGCGTCTCGCTCTTCCATTTCGCCCAGCTCGCCGGCTTGAAGCTCGAATAGTAAGTGCCGTTGATTTCAATCGATGTGAGTTTGCGGCTGGCGTATTCGAGCTCACGCTTCTGTGTGAGGTCGTCCGGATAGAACACGCCCCGCCACGGCTCGAACGTCCAGCCGCCGATGCCGACATAGGTCTTGCCAGCCATACTGCGCTCCCAATTGGTCTTGGATGTGTATACTCCAGCCAACGCTACAAGAACGAATGAGAGTCCGCCTGTGGGAGGCAATCTGGGCCGTCTGATCCTGACGCTGATGCCGGCGCTTGCGTTGCTTGCCGGCCTGCCGGCGCTCGCGCAGCAACGGGGCGGGCCGCCGCCGGCGGTCGGCGTCGTCGCTGCCAAGCAGCAGGCGATCACGCAGTCGAGCGAGTACATCGCCCGCATCCAGGCGACCAACCGCGTCAACCTGGTGGCGCGCGTCGCGGCCTATCTCGACGAGGTGCTGTTCACCGACGGCGCCGAGGTGAAGAAGGGCCAGCTGCTCTACCGGCTGGAGCAGGGGCCGTTCCAGGCCGACGTCCATGCCCGCGAGGCGTCGATCGCCCAGTTCAAGGCGCAGCTGCGCAACGCCGAGATCGTGCTGCAGCGCGCCCAGGCGCTGCTGAAGACTCCGGCCGGCCAGCAGGCGACGGTCGATACCGCGCTGGCCGCCCAGGACGCGCTGAAGGCGCAGATCCTGGGCGCCGAAGCGCAGCTGCAGCAGGCCAAGATCAACCTCGACTACACCGAGATCCGCGCGCCGATCGACGGCAAGATCGGCCGCACCGCCATAACGGCGGGCAACTACGTCAATCCCGGCAGCGGCACCCTGGTGTCGATCGTCAGCCAGGACCCGATGTACATCGTCTTCCCGGTGTCGACCCGCACCGTGATCGAGCTGCAGCAGCGCGCCGGCGGCAAGGCGGGGACGCTGGTGATCCGCGTGCGCCTGCCCGACGGCGTCATGTACGACCAGCCGGGCAAGCTCGACTTCATCGACAACTCGGTGACCGGCAACACCGACACCATGGTGCTGCGCGGCACCGTGCCGAACCCCAAACGCCTGCTGGTCGACGGCGAGCTGGTGCAGGCGCTCCTGCAGGACGTCAAGCCGACCGAGGCGCTGGCCGTGCCGCGCTCCGCCGTGCTGGCCGACCAGCAGGGCGACTACGTGTTCGTGGTCGACAAGGACAACAAGGTCGAGAAGCGCCCGGTCAAGCTCGGCCAGTCGACGCCGGCGCTCGCCGCCGTGACCAGCGGCCTCAGCGAAGGCGACAACGTCGTGGTCGACGGCATCCAGCGCGTGCGCCCGGGCCTCGTGGTTGCGCCCGGTCCCGCCGCGCAGCAGGTGCAGCCGCCGGCCGGGGCCACGCCGCAGGCGGCAAAGCCGTGATCTCCGCCGCCTTCATCCGGCGGCCGCGGTTGGCCGTCGTGATCGCGATCGTCATCACCATGGCGGGCGCGATCGCCATGCTGCGCATTCCGGTGGCGCAGTTTCCCGACATCGTGCCGCCGCGCGTGCAGGTCACCGCGAACTATCCCGGCGCGTCGGCTGCCGTGGTCGAGGCCGCGATCGCCCAGCCGCTCGAGGCGCAGATCGTCGGCGTCGACAAGATGATCTACATGAAGTCGACCAGCGGCAACGACGGCAGCTACAACCTCACCGTCTCGTTCGCGGTCGGCACCAATCCCGACACCGCCACGGTCAACGTCAACAATCGCGTGCAGACGGCGATCCCGCAGCTGCCGCAGGCCGTCCAGCTGCAGGGCCTGTCGGTGATCAAGCGCTCGGCCGCGGTGCTGCAGTTCATGAACCTCTACAGCGAGACCGGCCAGCTCTCGCCCGTCCAGATCACCAGCTACGCCACCATCAACGTGCTCGACGAGCTTTCCCGCGTGACCGGCGTCGGCCAGGCCTTGCTGTTCGGCAAGCTCAACTACTCGATGCGCATCTGGTTCGACACGCAGCGGCTGACCAGCCTGAACCTGGCGCCGTCCGACGTGGTGCAGGCGATCCAGGCGCAGAACGTGCAGGCACCGGTCGGCCGCATCGGCGCGCGGCCGGTTTCGGACGACCAGCAGTTCCAGCTCAACGTCCAGACGCAGGGGACCCTCACCACACCCCAGCAGTTCGCCAACATCGTGCTGCGCGCCAATCCGGACGGCTCGGTCCTGCGCATCGGCGATGTGGCGCGGGTCGAGATGGGGGCGCAGAACTCCGACACCGAGACGCGCATCAACGGCCGGCCGGCCGTTGGCGTGGCTCTCTACCTTGCGCCCGACGCCAACGCGGTCGCGACCGCGGCCGCCGTCGAACGCACCCTCGACCGGCTGCGCGCCCGCTTCCCGGCCGACCTCAAGGCCTACGTGGTCTACGACTCCACCGTGTTCGTGAACGACACCATCCACGAGGTGCTGACGACGGTGCTCGAGGCCTTCATCCTGGTGGTGATCGTCGTCTTCCTGTTCCTCGGCAGCGTCCGCGCCACCATCATCCCGGCGGTCGCCGTGCCGGTCAGCCTGATCGGCACCTTCGCCTTCCTCCTGCTGGCCGGCTACTCGGCCAACACCGTCTCGCTGCTCGCGCTGGTGCTGGCGATCGGCATCGTGGTCGACGACGCGATCGTGGTGGTCGAGAACGTCGAGCGCGTGATGCAGGAGCATCCCGAGATGGAGCCGCATGAGGCCACCCTGGAGGCGATGCGGCAGATCACCGGGCCGATCATCGCCATCAGCCTGGTGCTGCTCTCGGTGTTCGTGCCGGTCGCCTTCATCCCCGGCATCTCGGGCCAGCTGTTCCGCCAGTTCGCGGTGACCATCAGCATCGCCATGCTGATCTCGGCGCTGAATGCGCTGACGCTCTCGCCGGCGCTGTGCGCCATCTTCCTGCGCCACGAGATCCCGACGCGCGGGCCGATCTTCCAGGTGCTGCGCGGCATCAACCTGGTGCGCGACGGCTATGCCCGCGTGGTACAGCGGCTGATCCGGGTGTCGCTGATCTCGCTGCCGCTGGTGGCGTTGATCGGCGCCGGCATTTTCGGCCTGGCGCGCATCACGCCGACCAGCTTCCTGCCGGAGGAGGACCAGGGCGCGTTCTTCCTCAACGTGCAGCTGCCCGACGGCGCCTCGGTAGCGCGCAGCAGCGAGACCATGCGGCAGGTCGAGGCGACCTTGAAGAAGATGCCGCAGGTGCAGGACGTGTTCTCGGTGATCGGCTTCTCGCTGCTCGACGGCGCCAACGAGGCGAACACCGCCTTCGCGGTCGCCAAGCTGAAGCCGTTCGCGGATCGTCGCGGCGCAGCCGATTCGGCGCAGGCGCTGATCCGGCAGATGTTCGCCGCCGGCGCGCAGATCCGCACCGCCAACATCGTCGCCTTCAACCTGCCGCCGATCATCGGCCTCTCGACCAGCGGCGGCTTCGAGTACCAGCTCGAGGCGCTGGAAGGCCAGGACCCGGTGCGGCTGGGCGCGGTGATGGGCGGGGTGGTCGCCGCCGCCAACCAGGACCCGCGGCTCGCCCGCGTGTTCTCGACCTTCACCGCCAGCAACCCGTCGATCTACCTCGACATCGACCGCGACAAGGCGCAGGCGCTGGGCCTCGCCATGAACGACGTCTTCACCGCGCTGCAGTCGACGCTGGGCGGCTTCTTCGTCAACAACTTCAACCTCTACGGCCGCACCTGGCAGGTGAATATCCAGGGCGAGGCCAACGACCGGCGCCGCATCGAGGACATCTTCCAGATCCAGATCCGCAACCGGCAGGGCGAGATGGTGCCTTTGCGCTCGATCGCCGAGCTGCGCTTCGTGCTCGGGCCGCAGGTGATCACGCGCTACAACAACTATCGTTCGATCACCATCAACGGCGCGCCGGCGCCCGGCCGCTCATCGGGCGATGCGCTGACGGCGATGAAAGAGGTGTCGGACAAGACGCTGCCGCCGGGCTTCGCCTTCGAATGGACCGGCACCGCCTTCCAGGAATACGAGGCGGGCGGGCAGACCGGGCCGATCCTCGCGCTGGCGGTGATCTTCGCCTACCTGTTCCTGGTGGCGCTGTACGAGAGCTGGGTGATCCCGATGCCGGTGCTGCTCTCGGTGTCGGTCGGCGTGCTGGGTGCCTATGCCGGTATCCTGATCGCCCAGCTGACGCTCGATCTCTATGCCCAGATCGGCCTGGTGGTGCTGATCGCGCTCGCCGCCAAGAACGGCATCCTGATCGTAGAGTTCGCCAAGGAGCAGCGCGAGAAGGGGCTCGAGCTGTACCATGCGGCGACGCTGGGCGCGCGCATGCGGTTCCGGTCGGTGATGATGACCTCGTTCTCCTTCATCCTCGGCCTGGTACCGCTGGTGTGGGCGCACGGCGCGGCGCAGATCAGCCGGCGCGACATCGGCACCTCGGTGTTCGCCGGCATGCTGGTTGCCAGCACCGTCGGCGTCTTCCTGATCCCGATGCTGTACGTCGTGTTCCAGCGCCTGCGCGAATGGAAGCCGGGCCGGCTGAAGCACCGCGGAGTCGAGGGTCACTTCCCGCGCAAGCAGCGCGAGCACTAGGCTTTACGGGAGCGCCCGCCGGTAAAATTCTGGCGGGCGTTCCGGACCGAGGTCCAGTCTAGCGTAGCGCCGCTGTCTTCGGGGCCATGAGTGCGCGCACCTGCTCTCGCGCCTTGACCAGAGCGGTGTCGATGAACGGCCCCCAGGTCGATTCAGTGATGACCGCATAGGTCTTGGCTTCGTGGACGTCGACCGTCGCCGGTGTGGCGAGCGACGGCAGGTTGCCGCTCATCTCGAACTTTACCCTGTTGTTCAGCCTGAGCGCGCCGATCCAGACCCAGAACCCGTCTATCCGGACATTGATCCTGGGCGCGGTGGACGCGGCCGCGTCGTTGGCCTCGACGACCCGGTATCCGGCGTCCCGCAAGCCGGCTTTCACCGCGTCGCCGACCAGCGAGGAGGCCGTCTGCGGCGGATTGAGCAGCACGTCACCCCATGCCATGCCGTAGCCGTTGCGCTTGCGGCCGAACGCCCGCGATGTGATCTGCGGATCGTTGATCTGCTCGGCGAACTTGAGCGACGGGGTGGATGGATCGGTGGGCGCCGCCTCGAACCTGCGCGCGTCGACCGGGGGCAGAACCACCACGGCTGTGCCGCTTTCGGGCTGTTTGGCGCTCTGGGTGGGTACGGCGACCTCGCTGCGGGTTGCCGCGCAGGCCGACAGGGCCAACATGCAGGCAGCCGCGATCGCGACCGATTTCCAACGATAGGTCATGCTGAGTAGTCTCCCCTTATTTTCCCGTATTGGTTGCTTGCGTGACGGTGCGCGTCAAGCCTGCTCTCGATCGGGGCGCCTCAGCCTTCGAGCAGGCGGGCGGCGCAGCGGTTGTGGGTGGCGATCACCGGCCGCATGTCCATGGTGACGATCTCGCCGTCGCGCACGACCTGGCGGCCATGCACGACGGTGTGGCGCGCCTGCTGCGGCGCGCAGAACAGCACCGCGGCCACCGGATCGTGCAGCGCGCCGGCATAGCCGATCGTGTTGAGCTCGAGCGAGAAGAAGTCCGCGCACTTGCCGACCTCGAGCGAGCCGATGTCGCTGCGGCCCAGCACCCGGGCGCCGCCGATCGTGGCGAGCTCGAGCGCCTCGCGCGCGGTCATCCATTCGTTGGCGCGCACGGGATGTGACTGCCCGAGGAACATGTACTTGCGCGGGCCCTCGGGCGGCAGCAGGCCGAGCCGCAGGCGCGCCAGCAGCATCGCCTGGCGCGCCTCGGCCAGGATGTTGGACGAATCGTTGCTGGCCGAGCCGTCGACGCCCAGTCCGACCTTCACGCCCGCCGCCATGTACTTCTTGATCGGCGCGATGCCCGAGCCCAGCCGCATGTTGGAGCATGGGCAGTGGGCGGCGCCGCAGCCGGTGCGGGCGAACTTGGCGATCTCCTCGTCGTCGACATGGATGGCGTGGGCGAACCACACATCCTCGCCCAGCCAGCCCAGCGTCTCCATCCAGTCGACCGGGCGGAGCTGGAAGCGCTCCAGCGTGTAGCGCTCCTCATCCATCGTCTCGCAGAGATGGGTGTGCAGCTTGACCTTGTAGTGCCGCGCCATCTTGGCCGATTCCTTCAGGAGCTCGGCGGTGACGGAGAAGGGCGAGCAGGGCGCCAGCACGACCTGCGTCATCGAGCCGGGCCTGGCGTCGTGGTAGCGCTCGATCACGCGCTGGCTGTCCTTGAGGATGAAGTCCTCGTCCTCGACGCAGTCGTCGGGCGGCAGGCCGCCCTTGGACTCGCCGAGCGACATCGACCCGCGGCTGGCATGGAAGCGCACGCCGAGCTCACGCGCCGCCTCGATCTGGCAGTCGACATTGTTGCCGTTCTTGAAGACGTAGGTGTGGTCGAACACGGTGGTGCAGCCCGACTGGGCCAGCTCGGCCAGGCCGATCAGCGTGCTGGCGCGCGAGCCCTCGGCGTCGGTCCGCGCCCAGGCGCGGTAGAGCGCCTTCAGCCACGGAAAAAGGTTGTTGTTCTGCGCGCCGGGGAAGTTGCGCGTCAGGGTCTGGTTGAGATGGTGGTGGGTGTTGACGAAGCCCGGCAGGACGATCTGGCCGCTGAGGTCGATCACCGTGTCCGCCGTCGCCGGCAGCTCGGCCGTCGGCCCGACCTGCTTGATGAAGCCGTCCTCGGCGTAGAGCCCGGCGTTGCGCAACTCGCGCCGCTGCCCGTCCATCGTGACGAGGACGTCGGCATTCTTGGCCAGCAGTGATGGCATGTCTGTTCCCCCCCAAATCCCGAGGCTACCCTAGCAGCTCCGCGGCCGGACGGTGGGGTCCGAAAACCGCTGGCGTGGTGTCTTCGAGCCTACATATTTCCGGGATGACCAACCCGGAGCCCGCCATGTCCCTGCTGATCAACCTCGACGTGCCCGACGCCGAGGCCGCCACGCGCTTCTACACCAAGGCGTTCGGCCTCACGGTCGGCCGCCGCTTCGGCAAGGATTTCGTCGAGTTGCTGGGTTGGGAGGCGCCCGTCTACCTGCTGGCCAAGAACGCTGGCACGGTCGGGGCAGGCGGCGATCTCCGGCGCTACGAGCGGCACTGGACGCCATTCCATCTCGACGTCGTCGTCGACGATGTCGACGCAGCGGTCGAGCGCGCCGTCGCCGCCGGGGCGACGCTCGAAGCGTCGGCCAAAGACGCGCCGTACGGCCGCATCGCCATGCTGGCCGATCCGTTCGGCCACGGCTTCTGCCTGCTGCAGTTCAGCGCGAAGGGATACGACGCGCTGCTCGACTGACTATTTCGGCTCGACGCGCGTCGAGGTGGCGGGCCCTTCGCCGGTGATCAGCAGCACGCACTCCTCGTCCTTGGCGCCGTCGTAGTGCACCTGCTTGCCGAAGTGCGTCACGAAGGTGCCGGCCGGCACCGGCACGGTGCCGGCGGGGTCGAAGCTGTTGCCGGTGCCCATCCACCACGTGCCCTTGAGCACCGTGATGAAGCGGTCGTTGGGATGGAAATGCGGCCGGCTCATGTTGCCCGGCAACCAGTTGACCATCACGACGTAGAGGCCGGGCTTGGAGGGATCGCCCGCCAGGATCGCCTGCCGGGAGCCGGGCGAGGTCTGCTTCCATTCGATCTTGTCGGGCAGGACATAGGCGATGGCGGCCGGATTGAGGTCGGCGGCCATCGCGCTGCCGAAGATCGTCACCGACGCCCCCAACCCGAACAACAACCGGATCAACGACCGCATCGCCATCTTCCTCCGCGTCATCGGTGGATCGAGCGTGCCAGCGCAGGTGGCGGCCGGACAGCGGCTTTTTCTTTTTCGCCCGGCCGTAAATCGAGAGCGGCGTAGGGGCATGATTTCGGGGCTTTTTGCGCCTCCAGAGACGCAGCGCTTCCCAGGAGGCGCTTCTCGGCCGACCGAGATGGGCAATGGGACCGGCTTTGAGCGCGCTAAATCGGCACTTTCCGTGGGGGCCAATGCCCGTAATAGGAATCTGCGGGCGATTGCACTTACTATGTAAGCGACGAGGCGAGAGCGCTGGCCATGGGCCGGCGCTGCCATTCATGGCGCCGGGAAAAACGGTGGAACGGAGAAAAACGGAAAAAACGGAGAAAAATGGTGGAAACGGGGTTTGGCTTACAACAGCCCGAGGCTGCGGAAGCTCGCATGGCCCTTGCGGCCGATGACGAGGTGATCGTGGATTGCGATGCCGAGCGGCTCGGCGGCGGCGCGGATCTCCTTGGTCATCTCGATGTCGTCGCGCGACGGCTTGGGATCGCCCGACGGGTGGTTGTGCACGAGGATGAGGGCGCTCGCCTCGTGGTGCAGCGCGCGCTTCACCACCTCGCGCGGATAGACCGGCGTGTGGTCGACCGTGCCGCGCTGCTGCACCTCGTCGGCGATCAGCTCGTTCTTGCGGTTCAGGAACAGGATGGCGAAGCGCTCGGTCTTCTCGTGCGCCAGCGTGGTGTGGCAGTAGTCGATCAGCTGCTGCCAGTTGCCCAGTACCGGCTTCTTCGCGACCTTCTGGTGAGCGAGCCGCCGGCCCGATTCGCGCAGCGCCCGGAACAGCACCAGCGTGCGCTGGTCGATGTCGAAGTCGCGGAGATGCGCGGGCTCGGCCGCGAACAGGTCGCCCAGGGTGCCGAAGCGCTCGATCAGCCGCTTGGCCAAGGGCTTGGTGTCGACCCGCTCGATCGCATAGAACAGCAGCAGCTCCAGCAGTTCGTAGTCCTCGAACCCCTCGGCGCCCGACTTCAGCACCCGCTCGCGCACCCGCCCGCGATGACCGTGATAGTGCGGCTTGGGCTCGATCGCCGCGGCGCTGTTGTGGCCGATCGCCGGTGCGCTCTCGAGCGCCGCGGCGAGCTTCGTCGTCGGGTCCTCGCCGGTGAATTCCCAGCACATGTCGAGGCGGTTCCACGTGCCGCCGGCGTCGCGCAGAAGGGTCCGGTGCGGCAGCGTGTTGCCGCTCACCCGCCACAGCGTGTCGTTGGCCTGAAGCCGAAGGCCCGCCGACAGCAGCGCCAGCAGGGCGTCGTCCTGCGCCGCGCTGTCCTCGGCACTCTTCATTTTCGCTCTCCCCATGAGCCGACTTTTCCCACCAACCACGGCAGAAAGGCGGCAGGAAATGGCTAAAGCCATGGATTGCGCTCGGGCCATGAGCGAGATCGACCAGGCCTGCACCGCCTTCGCCCAACAGGAGAACCTGCCTGGCCTGCTGGCCGGCATCGTGCAGGATGGCCGACTGGTGCATGTCACGGCGCTCGGCCAGGCCGACCGCGAGGCGGGCCGGGCGGTCACGGCCGAGACCGCCTTCCGCATCGCCTCGATGACCAAGAGCACGACGGCGCTCGCCATCCTGGCGCTGCGCGACGCCGACAGGCTCACGCTGGACGCACCGCTCGCTGACTATGTCCCGCTGCTCACGTTGGTGGCGCCCGCGACCCGCGACAGCGCGCCGGTGACGGTACGGCACCTGCTGACCCACACGGCGGGCTTCGTCACCGACGATCCATGGGCCGACCGCGTGCTGGGCATGAGCCCGGAGGCGCTCGACGCGCTGATCGAGGCCGGCACACTGTTCGCGCGGCCGCCGGGTATTGCCTTCGAGTACAGCAATCTCGGCTATGCGCTGCTCGGCCGCGCGATCACCAACGTGACAGGCGAGCCGTACCAGAGCTTCATCCGCCGCACGCTGCTGCAGCCGCTCGGCATGACGCGCACCACCTTCGACGCCTTTGAGGCGGCGCGCGGCGACTTCGCCTGGGGCTATCGCTGCGACGACGGTGTATTCTCCCGCGAGCGGCTGGAGCCCGACGGCGAGGTCGGGGCGATGGGCGGGCTGGCGACGACCGCCGCCGATTACGCCCGCTACCTCACGTTCCTCCTGAGCGCCTGGCCACCGCGCGACGATCCCGAGACCGGGCCGGTGCGCCGCGCCAGCGTGCGCGAGATGGGCCTGTTCCACGCGCCGCCGTTCCTGCCGGATGCGGTCGACGGCCGTGCCGGGCCGGCGAGCGCCTACGGCTACGGTCTGGTCGATGCGGACGACGAGACGCTGGGGCGGCGGCTGCATCATCCCGGTGGGCTGCCGGGCTACGGCTCGCACATGCTGTTCCTGCCGGGGCGCGGCGTCGGCGTGTTCGCCTTCGCCAACCGCACCTACGCGCCGATGTCGCGCCTCACGCCGCGCCTCGCCGAGCTGTTCCTCACCGCTCAGCCGAAGCCCGAGCCGCAGCCGCCATCTGCATGGCTGAAGCGCGCCGTCGAAGCGGTCGCCGCAGCCTACGCTGCCGGGCGCATCGAGACGGCCGCGTCGGTGTTTGCCGAGAACCTGCTGCTCGACAGGCCGGCTTCGCTGCGTAATGCAGAACTCGGCACACTGAAGCAGCAACTCGGAGAAGGGCGTCTGGAATCGATCGAACCGACGCACGCGCTGTCCGGCCGCTTCGTGATGGCCTGCGCCAGCGGCCGCCTGCGCGGCACGATCATCCTGTCGCCCGAAGCCGAGCCCGGGATTCAGAAGCTCGTGCTCATGGCCGAGTCGCGATGAAAGACATCCTCGAGCCCGTCGACGTCGTCGAACTGCTCGCCGACCCTGTGGAAGCCGAGCTTGGCGACCACGCGCTGGGACGGAAGATTGTCCGGCCGCACCGAGGCGACGAACCGTTTCACGCCGTGCTGCTCGGCGGCCCAGCGCATCAGCGCTCTGGCGGCCTCGGTCGCGTAGCCCTGGCATCGCCAGCGCGTGAACACGGAGTAGCCGAACTCGACCGAATCCTCGACAGGCCGGGTATGGAACCGGATGTGGCCGATCATCTGCAGCGACGGCTTGAGCAGCAACAGGCGCGCCGACCACGGCCCGTACGCGGGGTCGGTTGCGAGCGCCGCACGGGCGAAGTCGGCGACCACCGGTTCCTCGAAGCCGTCCTGGCACGCAACCGCGTCGAGCTCGGCCTGCGTCAGCAGGCGCAGCACCAGCCGCGGCGTCTCGATGTCGCTCAAGAAGCGTTCAGGCCAAGCAGCCTGGTTCTCAGCGCGTCGAGCGCACGGTCCGGCAGCAGGCGTGGCAGGGCCGCGAGCAACGTCGAATCCTTGCCGGCATGGTAGCGGATCTTCGGTCGCGCCGCGGTGAGCGCGCGGTGGATGACGCGGGCGATCACTGTCGGATCGCTGCCGTTGTTCTCGCGCGCGGCGGCCTTCGCCGTGAAGATCCGGAACATCGCGCCGTAGCGGCTGCGCATCTCCTGGGGCCAGCGCGCGATCTCGTCCTCGGCGCCGCCCAGTGTCTTGTCGACGGCGGGCGTACGCACCGCGCCGGGCTGGATGACCACGACGTGGATGCCCTCCGTCCGGAGCTCCATGCGCAGCGAATCGCTGAATATCTCGAACGCGGCTTTGCTGGCGCACAGCGCTCCGCCGAACGGGATGGCAAGTCGCGCGCCGACCGAGCCGATGTTGACGATGCGGCCGCGCTTTCGCCGCAGCAGCGGCAGGAAGGAGCGAATCATCGCCAGCTGGCCGAACAGATTGATGTCGAAGATGCGTTTCAGGCTCTCGGGCGAGGTCAGCTCGACCGGACCCGACTGGCCGATGCCGGCGTTGTTCACCAGCCCGTCGAGGCCGGCCCCGGCGGTCGCCTGATCGATGTGCTTGACCGCGCGCTCGATCTGGTCGTCGTGGGTGACGTCGAGCAGGACGGGCACGATGCGCTCGCCGCCCGCCTGGCGCAGCTCGGCGCCGTCGCTGTCTCGCCGGCAGGCGGCGAACACCTGCACGCCGTTGGCGGCAAGATGGAGGGCGGTGGCGCGGCCGATACCGCTCGATGTCCCGGTGACGAGGACGTTCAAGCCGAGGCTGCCTGCTTCTCGGGAGCAGCGACTTTGCTGAGATCGTACGGCGGCTTGGTAAGCCCCGCGGGCGAGAGGGTGAAGAACTCCACGCCGGTCTCGGTGATGCCGACCGAATGCTCGAACTGCGCCGAGAGCTGTTTGTCGCGCGTCACCGCGGTCCAGCCGTCGCTCAGGATCTTCACCTGCCAGGTGCCGACATTCACCATCGGCTCGACGGTGAAGAACATGCCGGGCCGCAGCTCCGGCCCGGTGCCGGGGCGGCCGTAATGCAGGATGTTGGGCGCGTCGTGAAAGATGCGGCCGAGGCCGTGGCCCGAGAAATCGCGCACCACCGAGAAGCGCTGGCTCTCGACATAGGTCTGGATGGCGTGACCGATGTCGCCGACATGGCCGCCCGGCTTGGCCGCGGCGATGCCGCGCATCATCGCCTCGTAGGTGACGTCGCACAGCTTGCGGGCCTTCACGCCGACCTCGCCGACGAAGAACATGCGGCTGGTGTCGCCGTACCAGCCGTCGAGGATGGTGGTGACGTCGATGTTGACGATGTCGCCGTTCTGCAGCCGCTTGTCGCCCGGGAT
>Ga0070683_100003696_pt1 | contig 12484 bp, 9 predicted proteins | sample KBSC713LmetaG_FD_64662 | JGI IMG/M metagenome (GOLD analysis project Ga0070683, IMG submission 64662) | Corn rhizosphere microbial communities from Kellogg Biological Station, Michigan, USA - KBS C7.1-3L metaG | ecosystem: Host-associated > Plants > Roots > Rhizosphere ...
TACCTGCCGAAAGCGCTCGAACAGCGCGATAAGAACCGCGCGCAGTGGCCCGCTTCGGACCCTGAAGCCCGGTGCTTCATGCTGGGAGTTCCCCGAGTCACCTATCACAACATGCCGTTCCAGATCTTCCAAGGCAACGGGGATCTGCTCATGGTGTACCCGTTCGACGCCACCAATCGCGTCATCCATATGACCGGCCACGGCGAGCCGCCCGTGGATACCTGGATGGGTAAATCCGACGGTACCTGGGAAGGCAACACGCTCGTAGTGGTCACCACAGGCCAGAACGAAAAATCGCAGCTCGATCGGGCGGGGAATTTTCACAGCAACCAGTTGAAAGTGACCGAGCGTTTCACGCTTTTGGACTCGAGCCACATCCGGTACGAGGCGACGCTCGAGGATCCCAAGACCTTCTCGAAGCCTTGGACCATCGAGATGCCTCTGTACCGCCTGATCGATGAGAACGCGCAGATTATGGAACATAAGTGCGTTCCGTTCGCGGACAAGCTTCTATATAGCGATCTGATGCACCTGGAGCCGCAGCAGAAAAACGCTCCGGATCCGAAAAATTTCAGGGAGAGAACTCAATGAACACCAAACTGATCACGATTCTGGGAACGGCTGCGCTCGCTATGTCGGTAGCGGCCATTCCTGCGTTAGCCCATCACTCGTTCTCGGCCGAGTTCGATTCGAACAAGCCAGTCACGCTGGAAGGCACGGTCGTGAAGATGGATTTTGTGAATCCTCATTCCTGGCTGTATCTCGATGTCAAAGGTCCGGACGGGCAAGTCCAGCATTGGTCGGTTGAGGGTGGCGCGCCCGGCGTCCTGCTGCGCAACGGCTGGACTCGGAACACACTTCCTGAGGGAACCAAGATCATTGTCCACGGATTCATGTCGAAGGACGGGGCGTACCGTGCGAACTCGCGGGATATCCAGCTTCCGGACGGCAAGAAACTGGACACCGGTAGCAGCTACGGCAAAGAAGTGCCCAAAGAAGCGCCTAAGAAATAGTCATGCGTAAATTGTTGCTGCCGGCTGTTGCCCTCGCGTTTTCTCTGCCATCGGCGTTTTCCCAGCCCAATGGATGGAATGACCCGTTCCCGCCCCACAAGATAATGGATAACTTCTATTACGTGGGGACCAAGGAGCTGGCTTCCTTCTTGTTTGTCACTCCGCAGGGCAACATCCTGATGAACAGCAACTACGAAGCTTCTGTGCCGGTCATCAAGGCGAACGTCGAGAAGCTGGGGTTCAAGCTTAGCGATACCAAGATACTGATCGCCGGTCACGCGCATCCCGATCACGTCGAGGGCGATGCGATGATGAAGGAACTGACTGGCGCCCAGGTCGTGGTTGGACGCGTTGACGAAGCCAAGACACGGGAGTTTCGTCCTGGTGGGAAAGAGCACCCGATCGACCGCCTGGTGGACGACGGCGAAACAGTCACGCTCGGCGGAACCACTCTGACAGCCCACATCATGCCGGGCCACACGCGCGGCTGCCTCGCCTGGAGCACGACCCTTAAGGAGAACGGCAAATCCTACTACACGTTCATCGAGTGCAGCCTGAATGGCCGGTTCGTCAACACGCTCGATCAATACCCGGGGATCCTCGACGATTTTCGCGCAACCTATAAGAAGGCCCGCACGTTTCCCGTGGAGCTATGGGTAAGCTCGCATGCGTCGTTCTATAACCTGGCCGAGAAGTACGCCAAGCTGGAGAAGCGGGGTCCCAACGACCCTAATCCTTTCGTAGACCCTGAGGGCTACAAAGCTCACGTTGACGAATATGAGAAGAGCTTCGAGGCGGCGCTGGCTGCGCCTGCTCAGGGCAAGGGCCGCGGCCAAGGCAAAGGCAAGCAAGACAAGTAAGAACTGCCGGATTCTCCAACTCGACTTGTAAAATCATTTCCTCTGCTGTCGCCGCAGTCCAGGCACCGTTATATTCCGAATGGCGTGTTCCGCGCTCCAACCACATGGCATCATTGCTCTTGCGGGTCAATGAACATTCCTTCACGCTAATGTATCAATCGTGTTGATGCCTGATATCACCTGAAACAGCTAGACGAAACGTGACTCGGCTGCCTATACTGACGGAAGCTTCGGGTCTTTTTAGGTTATACGCGCATACCCATTTTGCGCTCGTCTAATAGTGGCACCTTGCTGCCGCTCGCCCGGTTGAGGTCATGAAACCTTGGACCGGAATTGTGTTTGGAGAAACTATTTATGAATCGAATTGCACTTTTAGCTGGCCTGCTGTTAACGGCCTCTATTGGGTTTGGCCAAACCGCATTGGCCACGATCACCGGAACCATTTCGGACGCAACGGGAGCCGTGGTCGCCAATGCGCCGGTTACCGTCAAGAACCTCGATAACGGGCAAGTCTACACGGCTGCCAGTTCGGAAACGGGGAACTTCACCGTTTCGCAGTTGCCCATCGGCGACTATGACCTGACGGTCACAGTGGCGGGCTTCAAAACCTATTCCCACACTAAATTCCACCTGGCGGCCGCGCAAACCATGCGCGAGGACGTGGCGCTGCAAGTCGGCCAGAACACCGAATCGGTTACGGTCACAGCAGAGTCCTCCTTGCTGAAGACCGAGAGCAGCGAGCTGGTGTCCAACACCACGCTGTCGGAACTCAACAACCTGCCGGTTCTGCAGGTCGGCGCCACCAACGATGGCGTCCGCGATCTGTTTTCCGCCTCGAAGCTCCAAGCCGGAATTCAGTACAACAACAGCGGCGCTTTCAGCGCAGTGGTCCGTACCGTCATCAACGGCACCCCGAGCAACACCCTTCAGACTCGCCTGGATGGCGCGACCATGAACCCCACCAGCACGCGCCTGGGCGGCGCCACCATGGAAACGCAGCCCTCGGTGGACGCGATTCAGGAAATCGCCATTCAGACCAGCAATTTCGCGGCAGAGTTCGGCACCTCCGGCGGCGCGATGGTCAACCTGGTCACCAAGAGCGGGACCAACCAGTTCCACGGCAGCCTCTATGACTACGCCGTTAATGAAGTCCTGAACGCTGGAACGCCCTACACCATATTGCCGGGCAGCCCGAATGAGCACGTCCGCAATCCAGTGAAACAGCATGACTACGGTGTGACGTTCGGCGGTCCTGTGCGGATTCCGAAGGTCTACGACGGCACCAACAAGACATTCTTCTTCTTCAGCTTCGAACAGTTCCGTGTAAACACCATCAACAACACCTTGCCGGCCACGGTGCCAATTGCAGCCTACCGCCAGGGAGATTTTTCGAATCTCATCACGGCTGAGAATCGCCTGCTGACAACCGCCACCGGCGTCTACACGGATCCGCTCGGCCGCACCATCCAGAGCGGCACGATCTTCGACCCACGCACCGAACGCCTGGTAGGGTCTACTCTCGTGCGCGATCCTTTCCCCGGCAACAGAATCCCGACCGACCGCTTTGATCCGGTAGCCGCCAAGATCCTCGGCTTGGTTCCGAACCCGCAGGGTCCGAATGCCAACCAGGCGGGCAGCAACTATCTGGCTGGGTTTGACCAGGGCCGTGTTTCCAACATCCCCTCCTTCAAACTCGATCAATCCCTCGGTTCGAAATTGCACCTTTCGATCTACCTGCAGCGGACCAACACCGGCACGCCGCGTACCATCACTGCGGCGGATGACCTGCCGGATAACATTACCGGATCGGCCATTTCGGCCAATGCCGCGAGGACCGTGCGCGTCAACCTGGACCACACTTTGACGCCGACGCTCCTGATGCACTACACCCTGGGCTGGAACGACTCGGACTTCCTGCTGCAAAGCCAGAATTTCCCGTACGACGCGCAGGCGGCGCTAGGCATCCCCGGCCAGACAGCGGCCCGGACTTTCCCGATCATCAACAGCCAGGTCTCCACGAATCAGGCGCTTGGCGGCATGAATACGCTGGGCGGATCGTTTGACCAGCATTTCTTCGAGCGGCGCCCATCATTCAATACGTCCGCGACGTACGTCCGTGGTTCGCATACCTACAAAGCGGGTTTCGAAATTCGCCAGGAGAAGTTCCCCAACTACGATTTCAGCAACTCGGCCGGAATCTACGGCACGGGTAACGCTTGGACAACGCAGACCTCGCTGTCGGGAATAACTATTTCCAACGGCGCTTTTGCCGGATTCGGTTTCGCTTCGTTCCTGCTCGGCGGCCTGAGTCCGTTCCCCGGCGCTATCCCGGGTACCACCGTGCAAGGCGCATCGGTGAACGCGCCCATCGCGGCCGAGACCGCGAAATTCCAGACTGCCCTGTATCTGCAGGACACCTGGAAGGTCACGCGCAAGTTGACCCTGGATTACGGCGTTCGCTGGGACTACGGCACCTACCAGAGCGAGCAGTATGGCCGAGTGGCTTCCTTCTCTCCCAAGGTACCGAATCCCTCGGCTTCGGGACGGCTCGGCGCCAAGGCGTATGAAGCGACCTGCAACTGCAACTTTGCCCATCCTTATCCTTTCGCGATCGGACCGCGGCTCGGCATGGCGTATCAAATCAACAGCAAGACGGTCATTCGCGCCGGCATCGGCGTGGTTTACAACGCCACCTCAAACCAGACCGGCAGTTACTCGAATAACGCGGCCTCCGGTACCCCGGCCTTCGGACAGGTGGTCGGATTCCTGAAGGACGGCATCCCGGCCGGAGTCAAGGCCGTGTGGCCCACATTCGACCCCGCCGCCGGTCAGGCTCCGGGAACGGTCGTGACCTCACCTACCTACCTCGATCCAAACGCTGGTCGCCCGGCGCGCCTGCTGCAATACAACGTCGATCTGCAGCGCGAATTCGGCCGTGATCTAGTGGTGGACGTGGCTTACGTTGGCAACCGCGGTGTGTGGTGGGAAGCCAACAGCGCTACGAATCCTTTAGCTCCGAATAACGCTCTGAATCAACAGACCCTACGGAACTTTGGGTTTACGGACTTCTCGAGCAAGGCAGAATCGGATTTGCTCACCACGCCTATCTCAAGCCTTTCCGCGGCGCAGAAGTCCACGCTGGCTGCACGCGGCATCGGGTTCCAACCCTATGCCAACTTCCCGGCTAATCAGACGGTCCGCCAGGCGCTTTTGGCGTACCCGCAGTACACCGGGCTTCTGCCATCAGTGGGCGCTCCGCTCGGGAAGACCTGGTACGATGCGCTTCAGGCGTCCGTCACCAAGCGATACAGCCATGGGTTCCTCCTCAACGCGAACTACACGTTCTCGAAGAATCTGGATCAGCTGACCACGATCGATCCCTTCAACCGGAGCCTCGGCAAGAACATTAGCGCCAACGACCTGCCGCACGCATTCCGTCTGACTACTCAGTACGAAGTGCCTACTCACATTCGCTCCGATCGTCCCGTTCTGAGGAACAAAGTTGTGTCCTATATCCTGTCTGGCTGGAGCACGGGCTGGACGCTGAGCTACCAGAGCGCTCCGCTGGTTGGCCTGCCGACCAGCAATGGTTCTGTGCCGATCAGCAATTTCCTCGGCTACGGCCCCGGCCCCGCGCAGCTGATCCCGGGGATGAGCCCCTGGTCGGTTGACTGGACAGATTACAGCGGTACCCATCACACCGATCCGCTGGACATCAACTGCCACTGCTTCGACCCGACCAAGACGCAGGTGCTGAACCCGGCGGCCTTCACCAACGTTCCTAACGGGCAGTTCGCGGCTAACGAAAGCTCCATCCGTTCGTTCCGCGGATTCCGCAGGCCCGATGAAAGCGCCAACTTCGGCCGCAATTTCCGCATCAAGGAACGCGTAAACTTGAACCTGCGCGTTGAATTCGCCAACGTGTTCAATCGCACCGTGTTGCCGCAACCTTCTGTCGCGGGCAACTTCTCCAGCGCGCCTGTGAAGTTCACGTCCGGTCCGAATACCGGCTTGTACAGCTCAGGCTATGGCACGATCAACCCGACTGCCGGTCTCACCGGAGCACGCAGCGGAACGTTCGTCGCCCGCTTCCAGTTCTAGTTAGATCGATCGCAATCTCGAGGGCGCGGAGTTCACCTCCGCGCCCTTTTCTTTTGTCCGAGGGATCGAGGGCGAACCCAATCAGATATACAATGGCTCTTGCCCGAGGCGCCGCACGTTCCAACTTCGAGACGGCTGGTCCCCGTCGTCTTCAGCGTCGCGATAACGTCAATATGTCTTTTCGCATCGGCCGGTCGTTTGGATTGGCCGAATGCGTGGGTTCTCCTGGGCCTCAACCTCACCGCCAGCATCGCGACCATGGCTCTTCTGTGGCGGAATACCGAGCTGCTCGCCGAGCGTAGCAACGTCAAAGCCGGCAAGAGCTGGGACAAGGCCATCGTCGGCGTGACGGTTCTGCTGGGTCCGGTGGCCACCTGGATTACGGCTGGTTTGGATACTCGGTATCACTGGTCGGACGCGATGCCGGCCTGGACGTTCGCCGCAGGCGTTGCCGTAGCGGTGCTCGCGGCCGCCCTGATCGCATGGGCCATGCGATCCAACAGGTTTTTCTCCTCGGTGGTTCGCATTCAGAAGGATCGCGGGCACGTAGTCGTCGCGAGCGGGCCCTACCGTTTCGTACGGCATCCCGGCTACACCGGCATGGCGGTATTCACTCTGGTCACGCCACTGATCTTGAACTCGCGCTGGGCTTTTATTCCCGCTGTGGTTACTGCTGCCATGACCGTGCTGCGAACGGTCCTGGAGGATCGCACCCTGCACAATGAGCTGGACGGTTACGCCGATTACGCGCGTCGGGTGAAGTACAAGCTGGTGCCAGCTATCTGGTGACGGATCCGGTCTAACCGCGTTCGCGCGTTAGACCCGATTGATACTCTCCATCAATCGAACTGGAGCCTCCTCCACGCCAATGCATGCATTGCGCCGAGTTTCGTACTACAGCGGCGATCGCCACTCAGGATGGCCGCAGTCCCGCGAGCCGGTAGAGCGTTAGAAACAAGGCGTCACACCGGTAATGGGAAGGATCCGGGCAGGCCTTAGCATTGCATGCATTTTTGTGATATCGTGTTTGGGGTTAGGGGCTCGTGATGCGCGGGGGGCGCTTCTGACGTGACCAACATCGATCTGAAACTGCTGGCCGTAGTTACCGAGTTACACAAGACCAGGAGCGTGTCTCAAACGGCCGAGAATCTCGACCTGAGCCAGTCGGCCATTAGCATGAGTCTGGCGAAGCTCCGCAAACATTTCAACGATCCATTGTTCGTTCGGACCTCATCGGGGATGAACCCGACTCCACATGCGGTGGAGCTCATCGGACTGCTGAAGAGCGCGGAAGACATCCTTCAGACAGCCCTGGATCTGCATGTGGTGTTCGACCCGCTGACATCGGACCGGCGGTTCAACTTGTATTCGACCGACATTGCGCAGGTGACGTTGATGCCGCGCCTTATGCAACGCCTGAAGAAGATCGCCCCCAACGTTGGAATCGATCTGCGGAGGCTCTCGGAAGATACCCCCGAGTTACTCGAATCGGGGCAAGCCGACCTGGCGGTGGGCTTCATCCTGCCCATGGGCGCTGGTTTCTGCCAGCAGAGACTGTTCAAGGAGAGATTTGTTTGCGCTCTTCGGCGCGACCATCCGAGGGTCGGGGATTCCTTGAGCATTGACCAGTTTCAGGACGAAACCCATCTGGCGATTACGCCGTGCGGAACGGGTCATGGCGTGGTGGAAAAAACGCTCGAAGCGAAAAACATACGACGCAGGGTCGGTTTAACCGTCCCCAGCTTTCTGGGCATCGCGTCCATTATCACGAACCTGGATTACCTGGCGGTTCTTCCCGAGCAGCTCGCTCGTCATCTGGTGAGCGCGGGCCAGATTAAGGTGCTACCGTTACCCTTTAGCATCCCGAGCTACCACATTGTTCAGCACTGGCACGAACGGTATACGCAAGATCCCGCCAGCAGGTGGCTCCGGTCGGTTATCGCCAGTCTGTTCCTGTGCTCCTGAAGGTGTCCCTTATCATGGTTAGTACGCATCGAGGGCCAGGCGATAATTTGTATTCACATCGCATTTTCGTTAAGGAGAACTTATGAAATATCCACTTACCGGCTATCACCACATCACGGCGTGTGCCGGCGGAGCGCAGGAAGACGTCGATTTCTTTACGCAAGTAATGGGTTTGCGGATGGCCAAGCAGACCGTTCTGATGGACGGGTCCATTCCGATTTATCACCTGTACTACTCGAACGCGAACCTGGAGCCGGGCTCGGTGATGACCACGTTCCCGTATGGCCGCAAGCAAGGCCGGCCGGGATCGGGCCAGGTTTCCGCGACGGCCTTCACGGTCGCCAAGGGATCGCTGCCGTTCTGGAAAGAGCATCTGAAGCGGCACAAGGTGGAGCACGAGGCCCAAGCTGAGCGGTTCGGGCAATCCTTCCTGCGGTTCAAGCATCCGTCGGGGCTGGGCGTGGAAGTGATCGAAGACGAGGCCGACAAGCGGGAAGGCTGGAGCACTCCTGAAGTCGGAAAGAACGAGTCGCCCAAGGGATTCCATGGAGCCGTGCTCTCGGTTCGTGAAGTCGCCGAGACCGAGCGCTTCTTCGTGGATGCCCTGGGATTCCGCAAGACCGGCGTCGAAGGTAAGTACCACCGTTTTGAAACGGGTACCGGCGGCGCGAACAAGACCATCACTTTGCTGCAGGAATCCGAGCGTCCCGCGGGAAGCTGGACGTTCGGCGCGGGGACGTTCCATCACATCGCGCTGTGGGGAGCCGATCAGAACGCGCTAGCTGAACAGAAGGCGATCTACGAAGAACTCGGCTACACCGATGCCTCCGAAATCAAGGATCGGTTCTACTTCTACTCGATGTATTGCCGCTGCCCCGGCGGGATTCTCGTCGAGAGCTGCTGCAACGCTCCGGGATCGTTCGAGAAAGACGAAACCAAGGAAGAGCTGGGTAGCAAGCTTCATCTGCCGCCGTGGATGGCCGATCGCCATGACGAAATCCGCGCGTCACTGGAGCCGATTCAGGTTCCGGAAACCGCGATGGCAGCGACGAAGAAGCCGGTAAGAGTCTGACAGGAGATCCGGCGCTTCAGGCCGTGCGTTTCGGCCCGACGCGCCGGATTCCCCTAACTCTGAGGGGGTCAGAGTCATAGGGCTGGAAGCAGTATAGGGGCGGACGCAGAGATAGTCGATGGATTTGCGTTGATACCCGGTATTATCATGCTTGATAACAGTCGAATAATGGACACTTAATGACCCGTCGAAAAGTCGCTGCCATGCCGAAAACTGCGCCGGTCCGAATCCCTTCAGGGGTGAAAGACCCCGGCGAATCTCAAACGGGCCGGGCCACACTGGTGCTACGCGAGATGTTGCTGGAAGGACATTTTCAGCCGGGTGAGCGCATCCGGGAGGTGCCCCTCGCCGCGGAACTCGGCGTGTCTCGCATCCCGCTTCGGCTGGTGCTCGAGCGCTTAGCGCACGAAGGCCTGCTTGCCGTATTACCCACTCGAGGATTCATCGTTCAACATTTCTCTACCGCCGATATTTATGAGGCAATCGAGCTCCGCGGCTTGCTGGAAGGCATGGCGGCGCGGATGGCGGCCGAGAGATTAGCGGATGTGGGAGAAGCCGCCAATCTGCAAGCGATTAACAAAGAATTGCTGCTTCTGGTGCAGAGGCGAAAGCTGACATTGGAATGCCTGGAGCAATACATCGATTTAAACGCGAAATTCCATGCTGAAATCCTGCGTTTATCTCAATGCCGGATGTTACATCGGGCCATGGAACATGTCTGCTCACTGCCCTTCGCATCCCCCAGCGCGTTTGTCAGGCGGCAATACGTCGCACCGGAATCCTGGGAACTTTTTCACATCGCCATAGACCAGCACCGCGGCATCGTAGATGCGATCATCAATCGCGAAGTCGCGCGGGCCGAGACGCTCTCTCAGGAACATGCTCGCGTGGCACGCCGGAATCTGGAGAGCGCGGTCAAGAACGGCGAAATCGGCCGATTCGTGCCTGGAATGAAACTCGTCAAACTAGAGGGCTACCATCACTCGGACTGATATAATGTATCAGGATGTCTCCATCGACTCTCCGTTCGACTGAGGCTATCCTAGATCGGCGGGCGTATTGCGCCTCCGCACCTTCCAAACGCTCAAGGGGGCTTATGAATATGAAAGATTTCCACTTCCGAAAGGCACAGGCGATCGGCCTGGCTGCGCTTTTGCTCGGCGGATCGAGCTTAGTTCTGGCGCAGAACGGTGGCGCGTCCGCTACCGCCGCAGCGCCTCAGCCTGCCGCCGCTAAGCCGAAGCCCAACTGGCCGCCGGAAGGTCCCACGCCGCGAACCGCCGACGGGAAACCGGATTTGTCGGGGAACTGGCAGCCAAACGCTATTCGCGAGAACGTCGATCTGGCAGCGGTATTGGCCGCGGCAGGAACGCCGATTCCGATGCTGCCGGAAGCCGAAAAGATTCACAAAGAGCGCCACGATAATTTGAGCAAGGGCGATCCAGAGTCTTACTGTCTGCCGCCCGGGGTGCCGCGCATGAGCACGACGCCCTATCCCTGGACCATCGTTCAGACGCCGCAGCTCATCGTGATTGTGTACGAAGGTGGAGCGCACATCTGGCGGAAAATTTTCATGGATGGCCGCCCGCACGATCCTAAGGTCGAGTACACCTGGCTGGGCGACTCCATCGGGCACTGGGAAGGCGACACGCTAGTGGTCGAGACGGTCGGGCAGAACGACATCAGCTGGCTCGACGAGGGCGGCACGCCGCACTCCGCCGATATGAAGGTAACCGAGCGCATCCGGCGCCCGGACCTCGGACATCTGGAAATCGAGCACACGATCGAGGATCCGAAGACGTTCTCGAAGCCCTGGAAGTTCACGACGCATCCGAGCCTGTTGAAGGGCGAGCTGATCGAGTACATCTGCCAGGAAAACAACAAAGACATCCAGCACATGGTCGGGAAGTAATCCCGCCCGCGCTCTCATCGGCACATGGCGAGGGTTATAAACCCTCGCGCAGGATGATGCTGGAACACGAGGAGGGTTAATGAGGATCGCTCTTGGCCTTCTGGCCGCATTCACTCTGGCGGCACAAAACGCGAACGATAATTCGGATGCGCACTTGGCGGCGGCGAAAGCCGCGGCGGGCGAGGATTTTCAGAATCTGCTGAACTTCCAATGCTACGGACCGGGTCCCGGAGGCCAAAGAACTCCGCCTGGCGCGGCGCCTGTGCCACAGGCTGGTCAGGGCGCGGGTCGAGGTGCCGGACGTGGCGGCGGGCGCGCCGCGGGGCCGCCGGACCGATCGACATGGCACGTCGAACCGGTGAAGGTTTTCGACAACCTCTACTTCTTCGGACAGTCCGAGTACTCGGTGTGGGCGATCACCACGTCCGAAGGAATCATCATCCTGGACACGATCTTCGACTATTCGGTCGAGGACGAAGTTGTCGACGGAATGAAGAAGCTCGGCTTGGACCCTGCCAAGATCAAATACGCCGTCGTCAGCCACGCTCATCCCGATCATGACGGGGGCGCGAAGTACCTTCAGGATCACTACGGCACAAGGGTGATCATGTCGCCGGCGGACTGGGACGTGCTCGATAAGAGAACCAACGGCACGAAGCCGAAGCGCGATATGGAAGCCACTGACGGCCAGAAACTCACGCTCGGCGACACCACCGTGACGCTGTACATCACGCCGGGGCATACGCCGGGCACCATCTCCAGCGTTTTCCAGGTAAAGGACAACGGCGCTACGCACGTTGTGGCTCTGTGGGGCGGGGTAGGGCTCAACTCGGACCGGGCGTCGCTGCAGAATTACATCCGGTCGGATCAGCGATTCGCCGGCATCGTGAAGGAGGCGGGGGCGGATATCATCCTTGCGAACCACACCGATTGGGACGGGTCCAAAGTGAACTTTCCGGCTCTGGCTCGCCGCGCGCCGGGCAGCCGGAATCCCTACATCGTGGGGAACGCGAAGGTTCTGAACTTTCTGAAGGTCGCCGAAGAATGCGCCACGGCGCGCATGCCAGCGGCGAACTAGCGAAACAGCCTAGGGCAGGGAATACACGACGAGCGATTGGCTGTCTTTCGGAGCGCCATTTTGCGGGGCTCCGCTGGCCGAGATAATCGCGACGTATTGCTTGCCATTTTTGCCCTGAAACGTGATCGGAACTGCCGTCGAGGTGTAGGGCAGCTTTGTGACCCACAGTTCCTTACCGGTCTTCGAGTCGAAGGCGCGCAGCCGGGCATCGCGGGTCGCTCCGACGAAGACCAAACCTCCCGCCGTGACGATGGGTCCGGCGCTGTTTGCCGATCCAGCCAGTTGCTTGCCCTCGGGCAAACTCTCGACGAGTCCGAGAGGAACCTGCCACGCGAAGTCGCCTGTATTCGCGTTGACCGCAATGAGGCGGCCCCACGGCGGCCGGAAGCAGGGCAGGTTGGCCACGGTTTTGCCGCTCGCATCCTTGACCGGCGCGTTGAATCCGAAACCTCGCGGATTGCCGCGAACATACTCGACAAGACC
>Ga0070683_100003700_pt1 | contig 12476 bp, 8 predicted proteins | sample KBSC713LmetaG_FD_64662 | JGI IMG/M metagenome (GOLD analysis project Ga0070683, IMG submission 64662) | Corn rhizosphere microbial communities from Kellogg Biological Station, Michigan, USA - KBS C7.1-3L metaG | ecosystem: Host-associated > Plants > Roots > Rhizosphere ...
TCTTCGCGCAACGGAAGCTCCGGCGAATACGCGCAGCTCGTGCCGATGCTGATCAATTTCGCCTGTGCCTGCCGCTCCGCCCACCATGCCAGCACCTGGGTGTTCAGCCGTTGATTCTTCACCCACTGCTCCCCGGGATGCCGGAGACAGAAGTCGCCCGCCTGCGTCCACGCGGCGAGATGAAAAATCAAATCGAACTTCTCGGCACTCCACGGCGCGAGCGCGCCATCGCGCAGAAGATCGCACTCACGCGAGGTCGGCGCCGTCACCTCGTGACCGCCGGAGCGCAAAGCGGCGCACAAATGTCGCCCAAGAAACCCGCCGCCACCCGTGACGAATACGCGCATGCGCCTAAATCTCCTTCGGATTCACCGGGAAAAAGAATTCCACGCCCTTCGCAATCAAATCCTGGTTCCGCGCCAGAATTTCCGTCTTAAAGTTCCAGGCGAGCACGTAATAGACGTCCGGTGGCGCCGTGAGCTCGTCCTCAATTTTGACGGGGATGTGACTGCCTGGCGCAATCAGCCCGCGCCGGTGCGGATTCCGCTCCGTCAAACATTCGATCAAGTCAGGTCCGATGCCGTAATAATTAAGCAGTGTGTTTCCCTTGACCGGTGCGCCGAGCCCATAAACGCGTTTTCCCGCCGCGCGACAGCCACGGAGAAAAGCAAGATTCTCGGTTTTCCGCTCGGCGATGCGTTGCTGAAACGCAAAGTACCACTCCAACGTATTTGCTCCCGCATCATCCTCATCGCGACCAAACGCCTCCAGCCGTTCACTCGGTTTCGCGCGCTCGGCGTGCGTCGCAAACGCAATGATCGATCCGCCGTGGATCGGCGACAACTCGGCATCGAACAGCGCGAGCCCATGCCGGCGTAATAATTTATCGAGCGTGCGGACGTTGTAGTAGAGCAGGTGCTCGTGATAGATCTGGTCGAACGCATCGTTTTCGACGATGCGCTTCATATAGAGGAATTGAATTACGAATACGCCGTCGGCGGCGAGGCTGATCCGGATTCCATCGGTGACCGAATGCAATTCCTCGAGGTGAAAGAATACTCCCGACGCGTTGATCACTTCGAATTTCCGGCCGATGGAGCGCGCCGTATCCGCGTTGAAAAACGCGCGCACCGTCGTGAGTCCGGCGTTGTTCGCGATCTCCGACGGCAATTTTGCCGGTTCGACGCCGAGGATCTCGTAGCCAAGGTCGCGATAGTGCTGCAGCTGAGTGCCGTCATTCGAACCGATGTCGAGCATCGCCTTCCGCGGTCGGTTCGCGAAGAAACGCCCGTCCACTTTTTTCGCTACGTCGCGAAAATGGTCGCTCAAAGTTTTCGTCGTGCCCGAAAGGTAGGTATGATCGGCAAACATTGTTTCCTTCGGCACCGTGTAATCGAGTTGGGCCGTGCCACATTGCGCGCACAAAACCACACGCAGCGGATAAACCGGCTCGCGACCGACGTCGGGCGGTTTGAGAAAATGGTTCGCCCAGGGTTGCACGCCGAGATCAACGGCCGTGGTGAGGTGGGTGGAATCGCAGACGCGACAAATCACGGGAGGAATTCGTGTTGGTTATCGGTGATGAAACGCTCGGCTTCAGCGAGGCTTGCCGGCGTCCCGATGTCGAGAAAAGCCGCAGCCGTTCGCGCAACCGTCACCCGACCAGTGGGCGCCAGCCGTGGAAAAACATCCGTCTCGAAACTCAACGGTCGAGTCGCGGGCAGCCCATTAATCGCGGCGCCCGTGAACGCGTAAACCCCGGAATTGATCAAACCGGCTCCGGGATGTTTCTCTCGAAACGCGACCAGCCGCTCCTCGGCATCGACCTCGAGCGTCCCGTAGCGCGAGGCATCGTCGAGCGCGACTCCGAGGATCGCAGCGTCCGCACGACCGGCGGCGAGTGGCGCAAGCAACGGACGAGGGTCGGCAAAGACCAGCGAATCACCATTGACGACGAGCCACGCATCGCGCAACGCGATCTGTTCCGGCAAACAATTCAAAAAACCACCGGCCGTTCCGAGCGGAGTTGTCTCCGGCCGGCAGGTTACGTGCGCGCCCGGAACCGGCCGTCCGGCGAAATGCGACGCGATCACCCCGGCGAGATGGCCGGTCGAAAGAATAAATTCCGTGCAACCGTGGCGGGCGAAAAATCGCACCACCCACTCGACAAACGGTCGCCCCGCAATCGGCGCCATCGGCTTCGGCACGTCCGGCAATAAATGCCGCACGCGCGTGCCATATCCGCCCGCGAGAATCACAACCGGCGGCGGATGCGTGGACGCGAACGACTCAGACATTACTGAAACGTGAATTGCGCAGAATCGTGTAGCCTTTGATCAGCTCCTTGATTCCACGGTCGAGCGGCCATTCCGGAGCCCAGCCGGTCGCGAGAATCCGCTGATTGGATACGATGTAGTCGCGCTTGTCCGGGTCTTCGCCGACCGGCGCTTCGAGAAACGTGAAGCCCGGAACATGCCGCTTGATTACAGCGCACAACTCGAGCTTCGAGAGGTTCGCATCTTCGAGTCCGACGTTGTACGGCTTGCCTTTCATTCGCTCGAAATTCGCCAGCGTGAAACCAAATACGCGCGCGACGTCCTGGATGTGAATGAAGTTGCGCTTGAAATGCCCTTCGAAAATCACGACCGCACGATCGGTGACGGCGCGGTGGACGAAATCGTTCACGAGCAGATCGACACGCATCCGCGGCGAGAGGCCAAACACGGTCGCGAGTCGAAACGTCAGCCCGTTCTCGCGGGTGAGTACTGCGCGTTCCGCGGCAACTTTCGTGGTCCCGTAAAGCGAGATGGGATTGAGCGGCGTGTCCTCCGTACAGAATTTTCCTTTTTCGCCGATCCCGTAACCGCTGTTGGTGACCGGCATCAGAATCCACTGCGATGAGGCAGCGAGCCGGCAGAGCATCTCGACTGCATCCTGATTCGTCGTGCGCGCGGCGACCTGATCGGCCTTGCACATCGGCGCACCGACCAGCGCGGCGAGCGGAATGATGGCATCGGCTTTGGCAACCAGCGGCTTCATCACCGCCTCGTCGCGACAGTCTCCCCGCACGATGTGAAAGCTTTCGTGTCGGCAGCATTCGAGCAGGCTCGCCTGGCCGAAAAGAAAATTATCCACGACGGTGACCTCGTGGCCAGCCGCCAACAGATGCGGGACAAGGACGGAGCCGATATAGCCAGCTCCGCCGGTTATAAGAATCTTCATGGGTGGTGAAAGAAGGACGGATGACGGAAAAGCGCCGACCGTGCAGCACCTTTCGTCACGCTCGGCCGAAAATTGATTGGGAGTTGCATCGCCGATTATTAAATCCCTTTCACCTTGTGTCGATAAACGGCTAATGACCACAGCCATCCTCACGCCCCGGGCCAAGCGCGCCGGGACGCGCCCACGCCAAGGATCCGGCGCCCCCTCAGCTCCTGCTTCAGCTTCGAATTCACCTTTCTCGCCCGCGGCATTTTCGGGCCGCGACACGATGGTGATCTCTCGTGCACCCATTCGCGTGAGCTTCCTCGGCGGCGGCACGGACTTTCCCGATCACTTTCGTCAACACGGTGGCGCCGTCCTCGTGACCGCAATCAATCGTTACGCGTACGTCACGGTCCAGCCCTTCCTCGAAGAATATTTCGACCACAAGATCCGCCTTTCGTATCGCCGCAGTGAAGCGGTCAACACCACCGCCGAGATTCAGCATCCTGCGATTCGTGCCGCGCTTGAGAAGCTCGGCCTCTCGTCCGGACTGGAAATGCATGTGATGGCGGACATGCCGGCGCGCACCGGCCTCGGTTCTTCGTCCAGTTTTGTCGTCGCAATGCTCCAGGCGCTGCACGCGCATTGCGGTCGTTTCCGCTCCGCCCGCGATCTTGCCGATGAAGCAATCGAGATCGAACGCAATATTCTCCGCGAAGCCGGCGGCTGGCAGGATCAGATCATTGCCGCGCACGGAGGATTCAGCCTCGTGACATTTGGTCGCGACGGCAGCTATCACGCCACGCAGGTTCCGCTCACCTCCGAACGAATTCACGCGCTGGAAGATCACATGCTGCTCGTTTATACGGAAATTCAGCGCGACAGTTTTTCTGTTCTCGGACAAAAAAGTCCGGTCGTCGGCGATAAGTCTAAAATTCTCGCCCGAATGTCAGACCTCGCCCAATTGGGAGTGGATTACCTCACCTCCGATCGTCACATCGCGCGTTTCGGCGAATTGTTGCACGCGGGATGGGAACTCAAGAAGCAGGCCGGTTCCGTCACCCTGCCGCAGATCGACGAATGGTACCAGGCCGGTCTGAAAGCAGGTGCCACGGGCGGCAAACTCCTTGGCGCCGGTCAGGGTGGCTTTCTGCTTTTCATCGCCGAGCCGCGCTATCACGACGCCATTCGCGCGGCTGTAGGCGGACGCCCCTCCGTTCGCGTGCGGGTAAATTCGCCTGGCGCTCAGATTATTTTTTCGCAGCGCTAAGCAGGATGTATCGGAAAGATTGCGATTTGCGTCCGATGAAATCGATGCAACCGCGTGCGTCCGCCTCCAGTGTTCGCGTGCATGAGTTCGTTCTATTCGTCAGCGGCGCGATAATTGTTTTCTTCGTTCTCGTAGTCGCAATCGTTCTCTTGCTCAATCCTGGCAAGGGTCGATGGAGCTGAGAACGAGAAAAATTACGATCGCAGGAATGGGATTGCTGGCATGCGATCATTTTGCCCGCGACGGCCGCGGCCTGGCCATCGCCGGTTAATATCTTCCGCGCTTCGCCATGCGACAAATTCATCTTTGCGATCCCCAGCTTCACGGCGAGGGCGGCCACTATATGAATCACGATACGCAGCTCGTGCGCGAGCTGCAGAATCGCGGCCTGCCGGTCGCGATCTACAGCCGGAAAGGCTGCACCGTAAAATGCGCGGGCGTCGCGCCGGAGCCGATTTTTTCGTACGATATTTTTCAGGAGGCGGCGACCGACGCGCAGGTGTGGGCCATTGAAAATTTTCAGGCCATTAACCAGGCTTTCCTCGCGGATCTTTGCCTGATCAGTCCGGAGCGTTTCAAAGCCGACGATCTCGTTTATTTTCCGAACCTTCTTCAAAACCAGCTCTATGCCGTCGCGCTTTGGCTTGGGCGGATGCCCGCCGATCGCAGGCCGGCAGTCGCGGTGATGCTGCGTTACCTGAATCATGCGATGGACTACGTGCAGTCGCGCGCAAACAAGGAGCATATCGCGCATTTCTACCGCTACGCCGCGCGGGCGCTCCACCAAGTCCAACCGCGAACCGTCATCTGCGCCGACACGCGCGAACTCGCGATGGCGTATCAAAAAATCCTGTCGTTGCCCGTACTGGAGCTGCCGAATCCAATGGACGTTTCGGACCTGCTCGCGCGCGCCGCACCGCGGGCCGCGAATGCCCGGCCGACCGTCGTTTATCAAGGGCACACCAGCGCACTTCGCGGGCTTCATTTCTTGCCTGAGATCATTGAGCGGTGCGCGAAGCTTCAACCGCGCCCTCGTTTCATCGTGCAAGTTCAGAGCCGTGACGCCGCCGCCACCCAGCTCGGGCCGACGCTCGAACGGCTCGACCGACTTGCCGCCGCGGGCGACGACGTGCGCATCGTCAACGGCGCGCTGTCGTCCGCCGATTATTTTTCGCTGCTCAACGAAGCCGACATTGTGCTGCTCCCCTACTCGCCATCATTCTACGGGCACGGTTCCTCGGGAGTGTTTACGGAATCAGCCTCGTTGGGCAAAGTGATCGTGGTCTCGCCCCAGACTGTTCCGGCGCGTCAAGGTTATGAATACGGACTCGGCGTCGTGACTGCTGCCAAGTGGACGCCGATGGCAATGGCCGAAGCGGTCGCCGCTGCACTCCGCGAACTGCCGGCCCTGCAAAAGAAAGCGGTCGCAGCCGCACCTCGTTTTCGGGCCGAACACTGCGCTCACGTTTTCTGGGAAAGACTGCTGTCCTCCGTCCCCGCCGTCGCGGCCCGCGCCGCTTCATTACCTGCCTCATCTTAGCCGGACATTCGGCAACAGAGCTCGCTATTCATCCACGTCCGAACGCATCGCCTTGAATTCGCGCATTTCCGCTCGAACCGGCGAATGCAAATATAATAAACACGCGGTAAAAAATCCTACAAATAGTAAATCAAATGTCGACTCAGGATATCAACGGATCACCCTCCAATCAGCGCGCGAACATCAATATAAAATGAAATATATCATTAGTCTATTCCTTATAAGCGTCTGCTTTGTAGGCCGGCTCAGCGCCGTTAATCTCGATTTTATAGAAGGCGGAACAATTAGCTCAGATGTCACCCTCAACGTACCCTCAGATTACGCAACAGTGCAGAGCGCGCTAGACGCACTCGACAACCGTTCCGCCAAAGCGTCTGTCACGATCACCGTCAAGATCGCCGACGGAACCTATTATTTTTCCTCGGCGCTAACCCTACCACGGGGCGTCGGGCCTAATCTTGAAATTATCGGAAATGTGACCAGCCCAAGTTCCGTTGTTCTGGTTTTCAATAACGGCACATCAGGGATCGCTGTAACCAATGGTCAAACCGTTAAACTGATCAATGGATTAACATTAGACGGGGTAAATAAAGCGCCAGATTCGGCTGGCATATATTCATTTAATCATGGTTCCGTTACAACTGGAACAGCCATAATAAGCAAACGGTTCTACTATGGGGTTATGGCGCAACTTTGCTCCTCCATCATGTGCTACGGAATCACAGTCTCTGATAATATAGCCGGAGGTTCGTCAAATAGCCATTCAACCATTTGGGCCTATGATGTCATCGCAACAAATAATAGCAGTTACGGCTTCTTTGTGAACTACAGCGGGCTGATCCTCGCCCAAAATTCAATAGTCACTGGTTCAACAACGGCATATTTCGCGCAAAATGCCGGAAACGTCTTTCATTAATGTCCCCCACGTGGGTTTCATGTACGATCGTAGGCTATATAAAGCGAATTACTCTCGTGTGTTTCCTTAGGCAGAAAACGAGGTGCTGCTAAAGATCCATTCCCCAGCACGTTAACCCCGTGTCTCAAATTGGAAATCCCTATTGCGGCTTTCCTGGTCGGCCGTTAGTACTGGGCGCGCAATACACAAGTACTCGAGTTTGTCGCTATAGAATCATTGCTCCAAGCTTGCGCAAATCGCATAGGCTGTTGGAGAAGGTGCCCGGCCTGCGACCGCTCTCAGAATTTCCCGTTTCTCGATGGCTTCCAACTCGCTTTTGATCGCGGCGGCCATGGTATTTAGCCGCGTACTATAGGCTAGATTCCCGCCCAGTCGTGCGGCGTTGGCGGCGCGCTTGACGGTTACCAATACTTCGACGTCGAGTTCAGCACTGTGCCTTCGGACAGCCTCGGCAGGCGACGGGTAGGTCATCAGCCGGGCCGCGACTTCCATCAGCCGCTTTTGCTCCAGGTCTTCGCCTACTTCCGCTGCGAGTGCGGCGAAGCCGTCTGCAAGTTCCACGCAAACGTCCCGGGCCTTTTCCGCGAGTAATCCACAGAGCGTGACGAAGCGCCGGTCGAACTGTCCAGTATTTGCAAACGGGATTCCGCGCTGACTCTCCGCGAGAATTCGACACAATGTACCTCCGATGCCGGCGTTTTCCGGGACCGATGGCGGTCTACCGCCAACCAGCGATTGAAAATATTGCGCCACCATTTCCAGGTCGCGCGCTTGTTCATTCTTGCCCTGCCGTCCGAATTCCTGAGCTTGCTGTCGGAGGGCCATGACAAAGCGCTCGGCCGCTTTGTCCAATGCGACCACGTTGGTATCCGGCGCGGGCGTGGAACTTAGAGGCAAACTTGGCACCGCCTCGCGGCGCCACAAGAATCGCTCGCCCGAAGCATGCGTACCCGTCACGGGCTTGCCCTGCCAGACGTTTGAATGTTGTTCAAAACGGTTGTCGTTAAATACCGACCACGTCAGCTCCGCTCCACCAACCTGCGCCAAAACGACTTTCGCTTCGGCTTCGGCAATCCGTTCCACTCGATTGCGCTCGCTGACTGCCGCGCGCGGTGAAAGCTCCGGCATCCAGTCGAGCTCCCGATACGCCTGCAACGCTGACGTCACCGCTTTCACCGATGACTCCGGAATGATCGCCGATCCGCGGAGTGCGGCAAATTCGACAATCGCGTGCGCAAAATCCAAATCCGTGCTGTTGTGAGCCGAATAGGATTTACGATAGCCGACCGCCTTTTTGAAGAGTGGCCACGCGTCGTCGATGTTTCGACGGGACAGCGCATATTGGACTCCGGCGGCACTGCGGTGTAGATACCAGGCGCGTAGATCCTCGATTTCGGCCCGTGGGCTCTGCGTCGCACGCTCCTCGGGATAGTTGAGGAATACACCGAGTGTCAGCGGGAGGGTCTTGCTCTTGATAAAGGGCAGGACGCGGTTCTTGAACTCCGTATCACCTGCGGCACCAAAGCTCTCGTCATAATAGCCGCAGCGATCGTGAATACTCTTGCGATATAGACTTCCCACCCAACTCAGGTAACAGGTTTCGAGATACACCAAATCCTGATCGTAAGGAATCCGCTGATAAATCATCACGTCCCGTTGCAACGTGCCATGCGGATCTACCTCCGTGATCACTGAATTGCCCTGCACCCAATCCAGTGTCGGATCGTTGTCCAACTCGCCCGCAAGCAGCGCAAAACAATCGGGACGTACCATTTCGTCCACACCGAGAAAGGCGAGATATGGCGCACGCGCGAGTAGAATACCTCGATTCCAAGCTTTCTGAATCGTTTCCCGTTCTGCCGTTCGCGCGTAGATCGCCTTGATCCCCAGCGACACCGCCAGTTCTTGATAAATCCGATACTCGTCGGTGGGCGAATGGCTGTCGACGAAGACCACCTCCGCTTGACCATTTGCAATCCACGGCTGCTGGGCAAGCATCCGAAGAAACGTCTCGAGCTTGTTCGCTGCTCGATAGAGCGAAACGATAACGCTAACCCGCGGCAACTTCGCCGTCCGGTTGTCCTCCACAAATTCGAACGGTCGCTCCGGCACGCGCTCGTGTTCGGTGCGCGCAATTTCGAGGAGTCGATGGGCAAGCTCGAAGCGCTGCTCTTTCGGTCCATAAAGAGCGATCACAGTTTCCGCTTCACGCGGATATCCATTGGCTTTCAATGTGGCGACCACAAGCGGCAGCAGACCTAGTCGATCGCCGTCAGTCGCCCGCATCACCCGAATTTCATATGTAGCCGCAATAAAATCATTTCCCCTCATCCGCTCCAGACGAGCGAGTTCGGACCATACCCGCGCACGATCGATGCGGATCCCGCCCGATATATCCGCAGCATAAGCAAACTTTGCATCGATTTCTTCCGGCGTCCCCTCGGGAAGATAAAATATTTGGCGATAATGCCCCCACAACTCGACGTCTCGGATAGGCTGGCGGGGTCGTGCGTTCCAGATGTGATTCCGCATCACATCCCACAGTCGAACGCCGACACCAGCCAGTCGCTCGAATCCAGCAGTGCGCTGCCGTCGGTGAAAGACCATGATCCGATCGTACAATTTCTCGGCTTGGTTCCTAAGGTACTCCTCGTTCTCCGACTCGCTTCCGTAAATTCGCCCAAGCGTGAGACCGTCAACCACGGGGTTAGCCCGAGCGAGCGCCTGCCCCAGACGGTCACGATATCGATTGTAGTCGTTGATCACTCCCAACAGCGCCGGTGCCCCGGCATAAAGATTATCGACGTCCAAGGTCGTGAAAGGCACTCCCGGGTATGTCTCACGCAGGAAGCGACACACGCCCGCTTTTGCCGACACCGCTATCGGACATCCCGAGAACACCGACTCCAGCGCCGTGAGGTTAAAGGTGTCCATCCGCGACGGCAGTACCGTGATACCACGCGTAACAAAAAGCTGACTCATTTCGACCTTGCTCATGCATGGGTGATATTCCAACGGTACCCCGCGCCGTGCCGCCATTCTTAACAAGTGATCTTTCGAGCTCACGCCACTCCGATCCACGATGCTGGGTCCAATTATCCGTGCCGCGCCATAAGAACCAGCCGGCAGCCAGGCGAGTAACTCCACAAACAAATCGGGCCCTTTGAAACCCTCGGTACGACCAATAAAATTCAATGACACTCCATCTGCGCTTCGATCCCACTTCACCGGCGCGGGGTGGTCCACAAAACGAAGGGGATTGATATAGTGACCCTCGTGCCCGGCAATCGTGCGCCAATGTTCCAGATAGTCCCGACTGAGACCATAACGAATGTCTGCCACCCGATACTGCCATTGCTCCCGCTGATCTGCGCTCACATCGATCCATTCGCGCGGTCCCCAATTTACGCGCTGTGTCTCCGAGAGATTGCCGTGCAGCGCTAACGCAACCTTGCACGATTTCTGTCCGTGGCGCTGCAACGCGGTCCCGAGCAGGTAGCCGATCACGCGGTAATCAGGAGTATCGACTATATCAAACTGCACATGCGCGACCGACGCCGCGATATTAGACACTTCGAGGAAATCGGAGTAGGACCAAAGCTGAATATCCAGGTCACAGAATTCCCCCGTCGGCTTACGAACTTCATAAACCTCTTTATAGGGAATGATCTTTGCATTCGGCGGTCGAACGGACGCAGCAGGTTCACTGCGCCCGAGGTAATAAAATTCAATCGCAGGATTGCTCTCAATCAGACGCCGGTACACGGTCTGTCCGCCTCCCACTGACTTGTACAAATCATATTCTACGAGTAAAACTTTCATTTAGCCTTCAATTCGCCCGCTGACCGAATTGAATATAGAAGTGCGGTCTCAAGCCAAACGCACACCGTCTGAACTCGACCCCGACCCGGTGATTATTAATCGGCTTCGTCACTTGGTTTCCTTCTTGAGCACAATCCAATTTTGATAGCTGAACGCCGGCGGAGGCAGAAAATCCACCACCTCCATATATCTGGCCCACAGCTCAACGATAATTTCTCGCTTGTAGAAAGTCTGACTGACGCTCGGGTCGCCGTAGTATAAGTAATCATGCTTCATCCGAGGTTCCAGTAGCATCGATGCGGGGTGGCCTTCAGAAACCCATTTTTCATGTCGGTTTTTGTGATAATATTCCCAAGCCGCCTCACACTGGACCGACTGCAGACACAGGCCACCGGGCTTAAGCACGCGTTTGAATTCCATCAACCAGGTATCCCATTGGTATTTGGTGTGGGTGAAAACGGAGATTCCATAGATTACATCGATGGAGTTGTCCTCAAACGGCAAATGCGGCATGGCCGTGCCACATAATACAGTGATCTCTCTCGGAAAATGTCGTCGCATCCACTCGATCAGCACAGCCTGAATATCGATTCCCATCAATTTCCAGTTAAAGTTGCGGCTTTCCTTGAGAAATTGACGGAGGACGCGACCCGAGGAACATCCAAAATCAAGAATCGTTATATCATGATAGCACGCATGGTGTTTCTTAATTATCTCGCAGATATAATCGTGATCCGACTTTCCCCAATTGAGATACTTGATATCGTCATCCGGAGAATAGCCGGGACGGTAATTTGCCGGCGGGAGCGGCAACTTTTCGCCTTCAATATATATTGGAGTGCCGAGATCAGGTGGATAGGTCTCTCGCTCGAAGCCCATTGGCCAATGAAAGAAATGTGTCGAGAACCTCAGATCATGACGAATACTATCGATTTGCCCTTTTTGACCGGCGATAATATTGTTTAGCTGTCGAATCAGCCCCAACGTTTTAAGATTCTCATCTTTGAGTTGCGCTAATTGTGCAGCGACGTGAGGAGAAACAGCGGATGATTTCAAATCTGTCGGGATCGTGGCGCCAGTATTCATGAATCGTGATCGGCTAGACTTTTTTGGGGATCGAATGTGTCTTTACTCAAGAGGTTCAAGCATCAGCATTAGCGACCGCCAGCGTACGGCGGGCCACATATTCGCCGATCGCGAGGCAGGCGGTGGCGCCGGGACTGGGCGCGTTAAGCACGTGGAGCGCGCCGGCTCGTTCCACGAAATGAAAATCCTGCACGAGCGTGCCGTCCGGAAGCATGGCTTGCGCCCGCACTCCCGCCCCGCCGGGCTCGAGGTCAGCCATCTCCAACGCGGGCACCAGCCTTTGTAACGACGCACAAAATCTCGACTTGCTGAATGAACGCGCGATTTCTTCACAGGCCATCCGCCGATGCCGGCGCATGAACGCCCACAGTCCGCGGTATCCAAGCGCATCGTACAGATCACCGGGTTTCAGCTTCCATTTCGAATAACCTTCGCGCGCCAGCGCGAGCACCGCATTGGGCCCCGCTTCCACGCCACCTGCAATCATCCGCGTGAAGTGCACGCCGAGAAACGGGAAGCTTGGATCCGGCACCGGATAAATCAAATTGCGCACCAGGTGCTGCGCCGACGCGCGCAGTTTGTAATACTCGCCGCGAAACGGCACAATCCGCGCGTCGCGCTCCTCACCGGCCGACTCG
>Ga0070683_100003703_pt1 | contig 12472 bp, 15 predicted proteins | sample KBSC713LmetaG_FD_64662 | JGI IMG/M metagenome (GOLD analysis project Ga0070683, IMG submission 64662) | Corn rhizosphere microbial communities from Kellogg Biological Station, Michigan, USA - KBS C7.1-3L metaG | ecosystem: Host-associated > Plants > Roots > Rhizosphere ...
GGTGCAGCATTCGGCGCGCTGGCCGGCGGCGGCGCAGGCACCGCAGGCTCGGCCTTTACCGGCAACAAGCAGATTGTGCTGCCCGCCGAGACGCTTCTCACCTTCCGGCTGCAGCACCCGGTTCGCGTGACGGAACGCGGCCGCGGCGAGCAGGATCCGCAGTTGCAATCCCGCTAATCTGTTGCGCGTGACCGACTGCCCACCTGCCCGTTCCGCACGGTGGGCAGTCGGCGTTTCACACGCCCATCCCGCTACAATGAATCTGTGATCGACCTGGTTCAGATTGCGCCGGCGCGCACCGCTCCAGCCCCCAAGCCGGAATGGCTGAAGGCGCGCGCCCCGGTTGGTGAGAACTTCCACGCGCTGAAGCGGCTTGCGCGATCGCTCAATTTGCACACGGTATGCGAAAGCGCGCACTGCCCGAACATCGGCGAATGCTGGCATCACAAGACCGCCACCTTCATGATGCTGGGCAACCTGTGCACGCGCCGGTGCGGATTCTGCGCAGTGCCGAAGGGTCGACCGGAGCCGATCGATTTCGACGAGCCGCGCCGCGTGGCCGAGGCCGTCGCTGCCCTGGGCCTCGAGTTCGCCGTCATCACCAGCGTCAATCGCGATGATGACATCGTGGGCGGCGCCCGCGCATTCGCCATGGTCATCGCCGAGATTCGCAAGCAGGCGCCCGGCTGCGGCGTCGAGGTCCTCATCCCCGATTTTCAGGGCAATCGCGAAGCCATCCGCACTGTGGTGGACGCCCAACCCGAAATTCTGAATCACAACATCGAATCGGTGCCGCGACTTTACCGCGTCGTTCGATCGGGCTCGCGTTACGAGCGAACCCTCGAATTGCTGCGCTACGCCAAGGAATTGAATCCCGCAGGGCGCACCAAGTCGGGCATCATGGTCGGGCTAGGGGAAGAAACGCACGAACTGCTCGATGTCTTCCGTGACCTCGCCGCAGTGGGCTGCGACATCCTGACCATCGGGCAGTATCTCCGCCCTTCCCGCGATCACCTGCCCATGGCGCGCCTCTATACGCCGCGCGAATTCGCCGAGTTGAAAACCGAAGCGCTAAAGATGCGTTTCCGCCACGTGGAGAGCGGCCCGCTCGTGCGCTCGAGCTATCACGCGCACGAGCAGGCGGCATCGACCGGGCTCAGCGTGCTCGCGTAGGTAACGCGCGGGTGGCGCAACCCGCGGTTGTAAAATAGCCTCTGGCAACACGCCCTTTAGAACCAGGAGCAAACCGATGGCTGTCTCTGCTATGGCCGGCATTCCGGCACTCAAAGACCTGTACAGCGACCTCAAGCGGCGCATGGACCAGGCGGTCGCCACATTCCAGTCGCAACTGGCATCCACACGCACCGGCCGCGCCAGCGCGCACATGCTTGACCAGATCAAGGTGGACTACTACGGCACGCCGACTCCCATCAGCCAGATGGCGCAGGTGTCTGCTCCGGAAGCGCAGTTGATCCTGATTCAGCCCTGGGATCCATCCGTTGTGAAGGAAATCGAAAAGGCGATCCAGGCGTCCGATCTCGGATTCAATCCCCAGGGCGATGGCAAGATCATCCGTATCCCTGTGCCGCCCATGACCGAGGAGCGCCGCCGGGATGTGGTCAAGCATCTCAACAAGATTCTCGAAGAGCATCGCACCGCGGTGCGCAACGTGCGCCGCGACGGCAACGACGCGCTCAAGAAACTCGCCAAGGACAAGAAGATCAGCGAGGACGAAGAAAAGCGCGCTCTTGAGGAAACGCAGAAGATGACCGACGAAGAAATCCGCAAGATGGAAGAGATGTTCCACCGCAAAGAAGCGGAAGTGATGCAGGTGTGAAGGGCTGATTCAGCCACTTACGCTAAAAGAGAGCGCCCCATTCGCAGACCGGATGGGGCGCTCTCTTGGATTTCGCTGCTCAAAGCGCCGGCTGCATCGACTTGCTCTTCGCTCGCTTATAGAACGGAACCGGCACCTGCTTCGCCCTCACCTGATTCGCGCGCACCTGCACCAGTACCTCGCCCCCGCTCGCTGCCACTTCCGCCGGAACCAGCGCCATGGCGATATTCGTCTTGAGGAAAGGCGCCGGCGACCCCGAAGTGATCACCCCAATCTCTTTCCCTTCGAGATCGAGGACCGGGTACCCATCCCGCGCAATGCCGCGATCGACCATTTCGAGCCCGATGATTTTCCGCTTTGGCCCACCTGAGTCCTTCACGGCCTGCAGCGCCTCGCGCCCAATGAACTCGCCCTTGTCGAGTTTCAGCCAGCGGTCGAGCCCACCCTCAAGAGCATTGATCTCCTCGCTGATCTCATGGCCGTACAGGCTCATGCCCGCCTCGAGGCGCAGCGTGTTGCGCGCGCCCAGCCCGCAGGGGCGGATACCGAATTCCGCACCCGCATCCATCAGCGCGTCCCACATCTTCACCGTCGTCGCCTCGTCGCTCGGCACATACACCTCAAAGCCATCCTCGCCGGAGTAGCCCGTCCGCGCGATCAGTACATTGGCAATGCCCGCGACTGTGCCCCACGTGAACCAGTAATTCTTAATTGCGGCCAGGTCCACCTTCGTCAGCTTCTGCAGCGTTTCCAGAGCGCGCGGTCCCTGCACCGCGATCTGCGAGTAATGCGGCGAATAATCGGCAACATGTGCGCCCGGCTTTGAGCCGACCTGCTGCCGTATCCACGCGTAGTCCTTGTCTTTGGTCCCGGCGTTCACCACCAACAGCCAGTCATTCTGCCCCAGCCTGTGCACCAGGATGTCGTCGACAAACGTGCCCTGCGGCGTCAGCAGCGCCGAGTAGTGCGCCTGCCCATCCTTCAGCTTCGTCACGTCGTTCATCGTGAGGTACTGCACGGTGTCCATGGCGTTGGGGCCGCGGAACTGGATCTCGCCCATATGGCTCACGTCGAACAGCCCTACGCCGGTGCGCACCGCCATGTGCTCGGCGATCAGTCCTCCGCCATTTCCGGGATACTCGACCGGCATGTCCCAGCCGCCGAAATCCACCATTTTGGCTTTGAGTGCACGGTGGGTGGCGTTCAAGGCGGTTTTCTTAAGGGCGGTTACGGCAGGTGCGGCAGGTGTGCTCATCGGATCCCTTTCGTTGCGGCAGGCTCTTTGTCCTGGCGCATTTCCTTCACCACGATAGGCAGCGGGGATGCCGCCGGTCAAACCGCCCCAGCGAAGCCGTACCATGAAGGGAACAGGGGAACTGAAGGCACTTCGATGAATGCAATCCGCGGCATCCTTCTTTTTGGGCTTGGCGTATTCGCTCTCTACAAGGGCTGGCTCATTCACACCGGCCAGCGTGCCTGGCTGGCCTACATCCTCGGTGTGGTCGCCATCGCGCTGGGCATCTGGCGCCTGCTGCGCCGCCCCGACATGCCGCTCGTGTAACGCATCAGGGCAATCGTATGAGGGTTTGGTTGCTCAATGAGGTTCGCCTTCCACCGCGCCGTAGGCGCAAAGTTGGTTAGCCCCGCGTTTCAACGTGGGGAAAGCCTGAGAAAGGGTCCGGAGTCTCGTACGGACGACGTAAAGCGCTCCCCCTCGGGACAAGGTGTTGGGCGCGAGGAAAAGCAAAAGCAGGTCCTTCTCTTTCGATACGCTCACGGTCAGGATGACAGGTGGTCTTCCAGCGCGACTATGCTTCTTCTTTATCCGAGGGCTCGTCTTCCCCGTTATCGCCTTCTACTGAAATGCGCAGCGACCGCAGCCAGTCGCGATCGTTCTGGGTGAACGGCAGCTCACCTTCCACGTCTTCGCTGTCGCCTGCATCCGCTTCTTTTGCCGAGACTTCGTTCAAGCCGATGGTGGCCTCGAGCATGAGCAATACGTCGAAACCGTGCTTGCGGATGTCCTGCACGACGCCTGCAATCTGTTCGCTTTCGATGACGGACTCATGAATGGCTTCGCCGAGCTGCTGGATCAGTTCGCGCAAGCGAGATGTCAAAACTTACCTCCTGACAGCGGCCGGCGCGGAACGGTGCGCTGGAAGCAACGGCATTTTAATCTACCTTAAGTCGGCCAGCGGAGAAGGGCAACCCTGCTTTCCTCGAGCGGCCAAAAGCCGTGCCAACCCCGTTCACTGCTACCATCATAGACGGCATGAGACCACAGACCGTTGGCCGGGTTTTAGGTGTCGGACTCCGCATTGCGGGCCGCATGGCGGGCCAGCGCCTGGCCGGCAACGGCAGCTCGGCATCCACTCCCGTGACCGTGGCTGGAGTGGGCGGCCCGGCAACCACTCGCGTCAGCGCCCGCCAGGCCGGAAGGACGACACGGGCAGTCAGCGGTGGGGTAGCACGAGGCATCGGCGGATTTCTCCGTCCGTTCCGTCGCGTCGGCGGCATCGTTTTCCTCGAAGTCACGGGCGTGTTCTTCTTCCTCTTCGTGCTGGTCTTTGGCAACTGGGCCTGGAAGCTGCGCGCGCAGTATGGGCACGGGCCGGAGCATACGAGATTTCTTGTCTATGCCGGAATGTGCGTGGCCTTCCTTTACCTGACCCTGAGCTCATTCTGGCGGGCGCGGCGGCGGTAAGCGCTCGTTTAGTTCTTGAGGGACATGGCGCCACTTCCGAAATCCACCTCACGGGTAACGGCTCTTGAAGACGCGCTCCATCCTCTCCCGGACAATCCTCGTCGCAGCCGGCCCCGGCTCCCGACCTGCACACTTTACTCGCGTGCTGTCAGCCATTTAGGTTGAGAGCATGACGGGCGTTCCGCTCTTCCTCGAAAATAAAGTGGCATTGATCACCGGCGGATCGCGCGGCATCGGCGCAGAGACCGTCAAGCTATTCATCCAGGCCGGGGCGCGGGTGGTGTTCAGCTTCCAGAAGGCGCAGGATCGCGCGGAGACCCTTGCAGCAGAGTGCGGCGGAACCGCGCACTGTGTTGCCGTGCGCCAGGAACTGGCCTCGCCGCCTGACGGACGAGCCTTGGTGAACTCCGCCATCGAGGCGTTCGGACAGGTCGATATTCTCGTGGTCAATCACGGAATCTGGCCCCCAAATGACGCGCCGATTGCCACCATGCCGGAGCAGCAGTGGCGGCACACGGTCGGGGTGAACCTCGATTCGGTATTCGGCCTGGTGCAGGCCACCGTGGCGCAGATGGACCGTCAGAATCCTGCTCCCGGCGATCCTGACACGCGCGGCCACATCGTCCTCATCAGTTCCACTGCCGGACAGCGCGGCGAAGCGTTTCACGCCGATTACGCCGCCACAAAGGGCGCGGTCATCAGCCTCACCAAGAGCCTGTCGAGCGAGCTGGCTCCCCGAGGCATCCGGGTAAACTGCGTGGCGCCAGGCTGGGTGACCACCGAAATGTCTCAGGGCACTCTCCAGCATCCGGAGCTCGGGCCCAAAGTGGCGGCGAGCATCCCGGTCGGCCGCGCCGCTCATCCGCGTGAGATTGCCGGACCGGTCCTGTTTCTATGTACGCCGCTAGCGGGCTTCATCTCCGGCGAGGTTCTGAATGTGAATGGCGGAGCCGTCCTGGTCGGCTAAAAGAACCAGCGGGCGCGTCTCCATCGATTTTCCTGCCGGATGGGAGCGCGCCCGACGCAGATCAGCGTCAAACCATTGAGGGCCTTTGATCTTCGGGCTTTGGCCAGACGGGCCTCTGAGTCTAACATTGCCTCGCATGGAGAAGAACTGGATGCGCCGTATCGGTTGGGTCGCATTGGGATTGGTGTTGCTGGCTGCACCGTGGGCTGGTCAGGCCCAGGCAAACCAGACACAGGCTGTCGAAGATGAAGCCGCCAAGAACGCGCAGAAGGCGCGCGCCGCGCTCAACGCGATGGTCGAGGCGCTGGGCGGGCAGGCATGGCTGAATATAAAGAACCGCTTCGAACAGGGCCACGCCGCGGGCTTCTATCACGGCGATCCCGACCCAGGAACGCTCCAACTGTTCGAGTATCACAGTTGGCCCGATCACGACCGGATCGAAGCCACCAAGCACCGCGATGTCGTGGATTTCTTCATCGGCCGCGAAGGCTGGGAATGCACCTACCGCGGCAAACGCGCCATTCCGCAGGACCAGCTCGACGACTATCTTCGTCGCCGCGACCACTCCATTGAAACGGTGGTGAAGCTGTGGATGAATGACCCCAAAACGATTCTCGTGTATGAGGGCCAGCACCTTGCCTCTCGCCACATGGCCGACCAGGTGACGTTGATCTCGGCGCAGAATGAGGCGGTCACCATCCTGATGGATGTGCAGACTCATCTGCCTCTGAAGCGCAGCTTCCAGTGGCGCGACCCGCTGTATAAGGACAAGAACACCGACTCCGAGGAGTACGACGACTACCACGTGATGGAGGGCATCCCGACGCCGCTCACCGTCACGCGATACAAGAATGACGAGATCGTGCGCCAGTTCTACGTGGAGCGCGTGCATTACAATCAGGACCTCGGAGCAGACTTCTGGGATGTGAACGCCGTGGCAAAGCGGATCAAGAAATAGCGTCACCACCGGGACACAGGGATCGCGCGAGAACCGGCAAGCGCCAGCCACTCCGCACCGTTGTTTATAATCCTCAAGAGCGCGGTGCGGCATGCGCCCTTGCTTCCCGGAGCCAGTGCAATGATCATCGACATCCAGGAAATCCTGGGTCTTCTCCCCCACCGCTACCCGTTTCTCCTGATCGACCGCATCGTCGAATTCGAACCCCGCAAGCGGTGCGTCGCCATCAAAAACGTCACCATCAACGAACCTTTCTTCCAGGGACATTTTCCCGGTCATCCCATCATGCCCGGCGTGCTGGTGATCGAGGCCATGGCCCAGGCCGGCGGCATCATCATGACCCACGAGTTGCCCGATCGTCATGAGAAGCTCGTTGTCTTCACCGGCATCGAGCGCGCCAAGTTCCGCCAGCCCGTAACCCCAGGCGACCAGCTTCGCATCGAGATCGACGTGCTCGCGTTCCGCACCCGCGCCGGACGCATAGAAGGCAAGGCATACGTCGACGGCAAGATGGCCTGCGAGGCCGTTCTCACCTGCGCCGTTGTCCCGCGTGCGGGCGCAGAGGGCAAGCCGGAGACGAAATCCACCCCCGACAAGGACCTCGACCAGATGGCAGCCTCGGCCGCCTCGGTCACGGCGACGGAATGAGCGTCCATCCCAGCGCGATCGTGGCGCCCGGGGCAGTGATCCCCGAATCCTGCACCATCGGCCCCTTCTGCATCATCGGCCCCGAAGTCGTCCTCGGCGAGGAATGCAACCTCGTCTCGCACGTGGTTGTGGACGGCCACACCCGCCTCGGCTCGCGGAACATCATTTATCCCTTCGCTTCGGTCGGCGTGGCGCCGCAGGACTTGAAATACAACGGCGAGCCGACCGAAACCGAGATCGGCGACGAAAACACCATCCGCGAATCAGTGACCATCAGCCGCGGCACGAGCAAAGGCGGCGGCCTCACGCGTCTCGGCTCGCACAACCTGCTCATGGCCTATGTGCACATCGGTCACGACAGCCAGGTGGGCAGTCATTGCATCCTGGCCAATGCGGCCACCCTTGCCGGCCACGTCACCATCGAGGACTACGCCAGCGTGGGCGCCTTCTCGCCCGTGCACCAGTTCTGCACCGTCGGGCAATACGCCTTCATTGGCGGCGGCACCATTGTCACGCAGGACGTGATGCCCTATTCGCTCACGTCATCGCGCCGGGAAAACAAGGCATTCGGCATGAACAAGGTGGGGCTCACGCGCCGCGGCTTCACCCAGGAGCGGCTCAACACGCTGCAGAAGGCGTTCCGGCTGCTGCTCAATTCGCGGATGAATACGACGCAGGCGCTCGCGAGGCTTCGCGAACTGGAAGGCGACGATGCCAAGGTCCTCGCCGACTTCATCGAGCGCAGCCAGCGCGGAGTAATCAAGTAATCCCATGACCCTCGGTCTCATCGCCGGCAATGGCCGCTTCCCGTTTCTGCTGCTCGATGCGGCACGGGCGCAGGGGCTCTCCGTCGTGGTCGCTGCCATTCGCGAGGAGACCGACCCGGAAATTAACGAGCGCGCCAAAGCCGACTCGGGGATCACCGTGCATTGGCTCTCTCTTGGCGATCTCTCGCGCCTCATCGGCACCTTCCACAAGGAAGGCGTAACCCAAGCCGTGATGGCCGGGCAGGTCAGGCACAAGCAGATCTTCTCTTCCATTCGCCCGGACTGGCGGCTCGCGAAGCTGCTGCTCAACCTGCGCACCCGCAACACCGACATGCTGCTGGGCGCTGTGGCCAAGGTGCTGGGCGACGAGGGCATCGAACTGATCAGCTCTACCGCTTTCCTTGAGCCGCTGCTGGCCGACGAAGGTGTACTCACGGCGCGTGCTCCCGACGAGGACGAGCGCAAAGACATCGAGTATGGGCTGGGCGTGGCGCGCGCTGTGGCCGGCTTCGACATCGGCCAGACCGTCGTCATCGCCTCGCAGGCCTGCGTGGCAGTGGAAGCCATGGAAGGCACCGACGCGGCCATCGAACGCGCTGGAGCGCTGATGCGCTCGCTCGACGCGGATGCGCCCGGCGATGCGTCCACGATTCACCCCAGCGACGACGACTCGTCGCCGGAAACCCCGACGCTTCGTCGCCGCCTCACAGTCGTAAAGGTCGCCAAGCCGAATCAGGATATGCGCTTCGACGTGCCGGTGATCGGAATGCAGACGATCGATGCCATGATCCAAGCCGGCGCTTCTTGCCTGTCCGTCGAAGCCGGCCGCACCCTGCTTTTCGATCGCGAATCCCTGCTGCGCCGCGCGTCGCAAGAAAACATTGCCATCATTGCCGTTCCGCGCACATACTGAATCCACATTGCTCGCCCCGATTCAAAATCTCACTTACACGGAGGATCCATGGCCAAATCGCTCAAACCGCCCGCCAACGCGCCGACCGCCTCGCTGAAATCCGCGGCCAAGAAGAAGAAGACCGCCCGCAAGGCCCCGACCGCATCGCTCAAGCCTCCGCAGTAACGGGAGCATTCGCCCACGGACTCGACGCGTGGAATAGCTGTCCCCGGCTTTGCACCGAACAACGACGGGCCGCTTCTCCCCCTCCTCGTGTCGATCCGGCATTCATCCGGCTCGCAACATCCCGCCTAAAACAGTGGCCGCAATCCCCTCCTCCGCGCTAGAGTGTGAGCAGAGCCGCCCATGCGGCCTTCCGCCATGTGTGCCTTGGCGGTGACATTGACCTGCGACCCAATTCTGCGCTTCGCGCAGCAATTCCCCGGCCCTGATCGCACCGTTACGCAATCCAATTGGAGGTCTCCCGATGAAGAAGCCTGTTTTGCTTGCATGTGCCGCCGCGCTTTTGTTCGCCGGCGCTGTCCTATCTGTCCGCGCGGCCGATGAACCCATGCCCTCTGTCGGCCAGATGGCGCCCACCTTCACACTGCCCTCGCAGGACGGCTCCCAGATCGCTCTGGACAGCTTCCACGGAAAGTGGGTGGTGCTCTACTTCTATCCCAAGGACATGACCCCTGGCTGCACCATAGAAGCCCACAACTTCCAGCGCGATCAGGCGAAGTTCGACGCGGCCAATGCGGTCGTCCTGGGCGTGAGCGTGGATACGGTCGACAGCCACAAACAGTTCTGCACCAAGGACAACCTGACGTTCAAGCTGCTCGCCGACCCGGACCACAAAGTCGTCGACCAGTACGGCTCCCTGGGACACTACGGCACCATGACCATCGCAGACCGCAACACTTTCCTGATCAACCCCGAAGGAAAAATCGTGAAGGTATGGACAAAGGTTGATCCGCAGCACCACTCGGAAGAAGTTTTGGCCGCGCTGAACGAAATGAAAATGTAGACCAGTCTGTGCGCAGACGCAAAAAAGCCCGGCGCGATGCCGGGCTTTTTTGCTTGCCTGATGTTGCCTTGATTACTTCTTCTTCGCGGCCTTCTTTGCGGGCTTCTTGGCTGCTGCCTTCTTCGCCGTAGCCTTCTTTGCAGGAGCTTTCTTCGCTGCTGCCTTCTTGGCGGGCGCCTTCTTTGCTGCCTTTTTAACTGCCAACGGTTTACCTCTTTGGGTGGTTTTTCTGGCGCTCTTGGCCGCGGATTTCTTCGCGGCCCTTCCGCCCTTTGCACCAGACTTCTTTGCGGCGGACTTGGTTGGGGCCTTCTTGCCCACAGCTTTTTTCGCAGGCGCCTTCTTGGCCGCGGCTTTCTTTGCCGGGACCTTCTTGGCTACAGCCTTTTTCGCTGGAGCCTTCTTGGCAGCCTTCTTTGCGGGAGCTTTCTTCACAGCCTTCTTCGCGGCCGGTTTGGGTGCGGCCGGTTGGGGCGTGGTACCCGACGTCACTTCAGAGACTCCCTCATCATCATCGGAAGAGGTGAGTACGCTGGAGGTTTCGACTTCTTCGTCCTCGTCGTCCATCGCCTCGTCGTGTTCATCATTCACGTCGGAGGGACCGGAATTATCGTCGGCACTCATTGCGTACATCTTGAATACTTCGTCCATCGCATTGCCTCCAGCGGCTCGGCGCTGTGTTCCATGCATGCAGATTAAATGCTCCGCATGCGGAAGTTATTGTAGCAATAGCTTGCAGCAATGGCTATCAAAAGACAAGTGTTGAATGAGGCACGTCGCTATTTTTGCGTCTTCGAAGAACCTTTATCGTGCGCACTGCGCTTGCTCTCAGCCGATTTCGTGTGCGAGGTCTTCGTCGATTCCTGCGTAGATGACCCGTGCGCGCCCTTCTTCTTCGCTGGCGGGTCGTCCGCTTCACGCGAAGACTTGCTCGATCCGCGCTTCGCAGCTTTCGGATGAAGGTCGGCATCCGTGATCGTGGTGCGGTGATGTCGGCTGCCCGAACGCCGCACCGTGACCGGCTCCACCACGTGCAGCCGCTGCCCCGCCTTCACTCGCGTCCCGGCGGGGAGCTTGTTCCAGCGGCGAAGCTGGTCCAGCGAAACGCCGAAGCGGTCTGCGATGGACACCAGGGTGTCGCCGCGCCGAGCCGTGTACATGACGGTGTGAGCCGACGGAGCTGCCGATGGAGATACGGGGACCACGAGTGCTTCCAATCCCGAGAGACTCTGTCCGGGGTCGAGCTGGTTCGCTTCAGCCAGGTCAGAAGCCGACACATGATAGGTGTGCGCCACCGTCTCGAGCGTGTCGTCCGGCGCCACGCGGTGATAACGCCACACACCCCGCTTGCTCTCGGGAATGGCCGCGATTCGCTGCTGGAATAACGTCGCGGTGCCCGCGGGCAGATGCAGGTCGAACGATGCCTCGGGCGGCGTATCCATACGCAACAGGCTGGGGTTCAGCGCCTGGAGTTCGTCCATCGGGACGTTCACCAGGTCCGACACCAGCCGCAGGTCCACCGAGTAGTTAATCGTCACAGTGTCGGTAACCACCGGCGGGTCGAGCGTGATCTCGTCGAATCCGTATTGGTGCGGGTTGTTGGCAATGATGATCGCGGCCAGGATTTCCGGGACATAGTTCTGCGTTTCGGCCGGAAGGTTATGCCGCTTATAGAGCTGCCAGAAATCAGCGTAGCCCGTCTTCTGCACCGCGCGCTGCACGTTGCCGGCGCCCCAATCGTACGCGGCCATCGCCAGGTACCAGTCGCCCAACTGGCTGTGGAGGAACTTCATGTAGCGTGCGTAGGAGCGGGTGGACTTCTCAGGATCGAACCGCTCGTCCACGTAGCCATTGCGGGCCAGGCCGTAGTCGCCATGCGGCATGAACTGCCACATCCCGCCCGCGTGCGAGCGCGGATTGATCGCCCGCGGCTGAAAGCCCGATTCCGCCACCGCCAGGTAGATCAGGTCCTGCGGCACCCCCTCTTCCGCCATGACCCGCTGAATCATCGGCTTGTAGCGGCCGGCGCGCTGGAAGGCATGGAGCAGCGTATTGTGGCCCCGCTCCGAGTTGGCGAAGAAGTTGATAAAGCTGCTGACGTATTCGTTCACCATCAGCGGCAGATCGGACTTGGTCGTGGCCAGTTCTGCCCGCGCCTTTGCCTCAATGTCCGGATTGGCCTCAAAGGTCACATCGCTGGCCACCTCGGCTGGCGTCTCTTCTACCTTGGGCGCGAATCCGTTGCCCACCTTCAGGGCTTCCATCTCGAGTCCGTTGACTTGGTCCACGATGCGATCGAACTCATCCTTGAGAGCCGGGTCACTGTTGATGTCGATGCCGCTGGTCAGCATCAGGTCTACGGCGCGGTCGAATTCGGTCTTCGCTTCCGGCAGCCGGCCTCTGCGATAATCCGCATCGCCGGCGGCATAGGCCTTGTTGACGCGCTCGATCAACTGTTGAATCTTTTGCTGCCGGATGGCCTCGGCCGAGGGCGAAGCCGCCTGCACTGGCGCCGGCGCGGGCTCCGCAACGGCGGGCGCGGTGGCCTGCGGCGGAACGGGCGGAGCTTTCTGTTGCGAAGGATCGCACCCCACCAGCAACAAGGCCAATGCAGCGCAGCCAAACCATCGATATCGACTCAAAACCATGCTCTACGGGACCGCGGATCTTCC
>Ga0070683_100003704_pt1 | contig 12469 bp, 9 predicted proteins | sample KBSC713LmetaG_FD_64662 | JGI IMG/M metagenome (GOLD analysis project Ga0070683, IMG submission 64662) | Corn rhizosphere microbial communities from Kellogg Biological Station, Michigan, USA - KBS C7.1-3L metaG | ecosystem: Host-associated > Plants > Roots > Rhizosphere ...
GCGGCCGACTTCGCCGCCGACACGAACTACTGGCCCGTGATCCGCATCAAGACGAATGGCTACCGGCTGCCGAACGCGGGCCGCGGAATCATCGTCGCCGACAGCGACTTCGAGGTCCACGGCAGCAACATGTGGAGCGGCATTTTGCTCGTGGGTGGCAAACTCACGTCGGACGGAAACAACACGACCTGGGGTGCCACACTCAGCGGCTTGAACTTCCTGACCGGAGGAACGCCTCAAGTCAGCACACTGCAAAACACTGACACCGACGATTCCAACGCCAATGGTCAAAAGACCTACGTGTATGACTCCTGCAGCGTCGCCAAGGCGTCATCACGCATGCGGAAATACGTTGCGATCCCCAACTCGTGGATGGACAACCTCGCATCCTGGTAGTCCGCTTCAATCTCGCTTCACGGCATTCCGAACGGATCGCCCGGCGGCGGCACAAGAGCCGGTGACAGCTTCGGCAACTCTCGCTTCTCGATCCAGCGCGTACAGTCATTCACGATCGACAGCCAGTGCGCGCGCGCCTCGTCCGTGCGCGCCGCGGTCTGCTTCACCCGCGCCTTCGCGCGCAAGTCAGCCACCTTTAGCTCAGCCATCGCGCGAACCTCGGTCGCCGCGGCCGAGTCGGCGGCGAGTGTGAGCAGCTTTTCGATGACGGCGCGCTGCGTTACGCGTTGAAGCGCCGCCAGCTTGGCACTGGCGGGAACGGGCGCATCCCACGTTTCTGCCGTCAGCTTGTCGATCGTCGCCGCGAGAGTCAGATGCGGACCAGCGCCACGCGTCGCGAATTCGACCAGGCGCGCCGCTCTGTCGCGCTGCAGAATCATATCGACGACCATCTGCGCCAGCGATCGCGCCGCGCCGAGCTCGTCGAATGCCGGCCGGGTTCGACTGCCGAACAGCTCGACCGTCGGCGTGACGGCATTCGCCCCCGGCGCCATCAATGTCAACACGGTATCCGGAATCGCCAACTCCTCCGGCCGTAGAGCGTCGAGCATGAGACGCAGTGCGTCGACCTGTTGTTGATAAGGCACAGCGCGCGTCGCTTGCTGCGCGTCGCCGCGCACCGCGTTGCTGTATTCCATGCCGCCGATGGCCTTCGACGTTCCGTTCAGGGCGAAACGATGGAAGAAGTACAGGGGAACGAATCGCTCCTGGAGCAGCGTGATCGGCTCATCCGGTCGAATGTTTCGCTCACCGAACTGTCTGATCGCCACGCGGCGAACGGCCGTCTGTGTCTTGAGAAAATCCAACGGCGTCGCTGCATCGTCCCACAGGTTCACACGTGGATCGGAGCCGAACTCTGGCCGGGCATCGGCGTCGGACAGATAGAGGTAGCCTTGCTTCAACCCGTCGGCGATGATCGCCCGCAACGAGTCGTGCTCCGTCGCCGGGGTGAATGTCCCATAGCCCCAGTGAATCGCCCACACGTCATATGGGCCGGCTCCAACGCCGTACGCCTGCGACAGATCGATTCGGCCGTTCGCGTCGAGTCGCACGCGCGGCGGTGGATAATCCATCACCGACGCGCGCTCATAGGTCGACGCGATGTAGTTGTGCGCCAGGCCGAGCGTGTGTCCGACTTCGTGTGCGCTCACCTGGCGGACGCGCGCGAGAACAAACGCGGTGTCCGCCGATGACGCGCTCGCGCCCATGAGACCGGCGTAGAGATTGTAGTCCGTGCGCGCGCGGTGCGAGTCGAGACGCGCCATGCCCTTGATGATCTCCCCGGTTCGTGGATCCTCGAGCGCACCGCCGACCGACCATCCGCGCTCATTGCGATTCTCCCACTGCACCACGTTGTAGCGGCTATCCATCGGATCGACGCCTTCGGGCAAGAGCTCGACCTTGAACCCGCCCTCGAGCCCCGCGCGATCGAATGCGTCCTCCCACCACTTCACTCCCGCGAGCGTCGCCGAACGGAGCGGCTCGGGAATGCCGCGGTCGACGTAATAGCGGATGGGATTCTTGATCGGCGAGTTGGGATCGTTTGGGTTCACCCGCTCGAGCCGGTGTCGCGCGGCCCATGCCACCCGCAGTGGCTCCTGAATCGGCTGTGCGTAGTCGTTGAACTCGACCCCGAAGTATCCGACCCGCGGATCGAGCGCGCGCGGTCGAAACGCACCGTCGGGCAGTTTCACGAGCGACAGATGCTGCCGCAGCGTGAGCGCGCGCCCATCCGGGACGATCGCTTCCACGGTGTTGCCCGGTCGCCCGGTCGTCGCGAACGTGAGAGCGACGTCGATCTCGCTGTTGTCGGGGAACGCTTTCGTGTACGGGGTATAGATCCTCGACCGGTCGCGCGCCACGCTGTAGGTCCCTTGCTGGCTCTGCGCCAGTGTCGCCGCGACGTTGTTCCAATCGCGCATCGCGACCTCGGTCACGTCGACGAGCAATCGTCCATTCTCGTCTGCCAACAACGGCAGGGACGCCACAGTGCTCGGCGGAAATGCCTCGGATACTGTTCGAGCGTGGTCACGGTTTCCGGACGAGGAGCGGTACGACCAGTTTTCGAGGACGAACAGGACGTGGTCCCCTTCGCGATCGAAGCGGGCGACGTAGCTCGGACCACTCGACCCGCGGTCGATCCCGATGGGATTCGAACCAAGGCCGGTTGCCTGGGTAATGAGGAGCAGGGCGCGCGTTGAATCGCGCGGGAGCTCGAGCAGGATGCGCCCCTGCCTCCCGTCGAGGTAGATTGGAAGGAAGCCGTCGCGGCGATCCATTCCCGCTGTGCGCGCAGCGATCGAGGGGGCCACGGCCGGTGTTGGCGTCGTTGTTGCTTGCGCGTGTGCCGCAGCAGATTGGGCGACGACGGCGGAGAGAGCGAGCGCCACCCGCCGCTGTGGGATTCGTGAATACATGTTGGTCATCTCAAAGCTTCGTGAGGGGTCAGTGCGTTCTGGTACAATCAAGTCAGCGGCGCTCTTTGGCGTCCTACTCGGGTGCGCGAGCAGCCAACCACACGTGTTTGGCCAGTACAACGATCTGGCGCCGAAGGTGGCCCCAACGCAAGGCGAGCGCATTCCGCAACATCTGACGGTGCAGCTCGCGCGGCCAGCGAACGTCGCTGTCTTTCTCGTTGCGCCCGGACGTGCGAGCCGGCTGCTGTTCCCCGCTGATTCGACGCAGAACACGTACGTGGAAGCCGGATCGCACCTCGTGGAGACATCGCTAGCACGAGCCGCGTTGACAACGGACAGCTCCCGATTGATTCGGCGTCCGGCGGAACCGAATCCGGGCAATCGGCAGCCTCGCGGTGGACGAGGCACGGGTGGCGTCGGACGCGACTCGCTGCCGGTGTTTGGTTTCAATCAGCACGGATATCTGCTGATCTACGCGTCCCAGGAACCGCTTTCCTACGCCGCGCTCTCCTCACGGGTCGCCGGCCTGTCAATTCCGATCGAGGATAGCGACGCACTGAACACGGTGACGAAGCTCATTCGCGCGACGACGTCGCGGAATGGGCCGTGGGCCGCGTACGCGACCGATTTCCCGCCCTGACAGCGCCGGTTAGTGGGGGGGATTACTGCGACTCCAAGGAAGCACTGATTGGAGTTTTGGCTTTCCCGCTAGTGTCCGCACCTCTCCGTTCGTGTCCGTTTCTTTTCGTCATGGCACACGCGGGGAGTCACGGTGCAGGAACCCAAGCGTCATTGACCCGTGACGCCCTTCAGAATCCCGTTGCGAATCCTGACGGCTTTTGGCTTCGCCATTGGGTCAGCTTCGATGACGACGTCGCCCGGCGCGAATTGAAGTTTCCCCGGAAGAACGAGCGTCTCGGCGCCTCGCCGAACTTTGATCTGTAGCGGCGATCCCTCGACCGACGCACCGTACTTCGCGCGCATCTTTGCGCCGAACTGCTGGTCCTCGACCGGAATGTCGCCGACCGACACGAGGTAGTCGCCCGGCTTCACGCCCGCCATGGCCGCCGAGCTGCCTTCTTGGACGTTCGCGACCACGACACCGCTGGGATCAGGCTGCGTCATCACGCCGAGGCGCGGGACGCGTTCCTGCCGCGTCCTCATGCCGGCGGTTGGCAGGATGCTGTCCCACGGAAACGGCTCGCGGCCATCGACAAAACGGGCGTTGAATTGCGCGAATGATTTTCCGTTGGCGGCTGTGCTCACGGCGTTCCACCAATCGGTCGCGGTGAATCCGCGGCCATGCTTGTAATCCGACTGGTAGAGCCCGCGCATGACGTCGTCGAGCGAGTGCTTGTTGTCGCTGGCGTCGCGAATCATGATGTCCAGCGCGAACCCAGCGAGTGAGCCCTTCGGGTAGTAGAGGTATTCGGTGCCGTCGATGGGATGCACCCACGTGTCGACCGATGCGTCCTCGAGCGAAACCGGCCTGGCGTTCATCACTTCATTGATCTTCTCCGACGCGAGGCTGTAAAACCCGCGCTCGTCGACGACGCCGCCGCGCACTTCGGCGAGATCGGCGTAGTAATCAGTGATGCCCTCGGATACCCAGAGCCACGGCGTGGGCTGAGGATGAGAGTATTGATATGGCCACATCTCAGCCGGCCGCAGCCGCTTCACATTCCACGAGTGAAAGATCTCGTGCGCGTAGAGCGATGGCTGGAATTCGCTGCCGACGTAGGACGGGGCGAGCACGTCGACGTGGGAGCTCTGATGCTCGAGACCGCTCGCACCGGCATACGACGAGTCGACGATCTCCATGACCGTATACGTCTCCCACGGAATCTCGCCGAACACCGTCGCCTCGGGCGGAATGACTCGCTTGAGCTGATCCCATGCCGTCGATCGGACCTGAGCGTTTATTGCCCCGGCGGGATATGTCGCAAGCCGAATCCACTTCTCCGCGACGCGAGCGCTGTCGAGATCGAAGTGCCCGACGAAGAACGGCATGTCGACGAGATCGTGGTAGTTCGTGGCTGTGAAGGTCCGCGGTTGCGTAGCGCTCGACATCCCGGTCGCGACACGCCAATCCGCCTCGGTATGAATGGCGACCGTCGCGGGCATCTCGAGCGGCTGTCCTTCCGCATAGAAGAACAGGTTGGTCCCGTTGAAGAGCAGAAAGTCCGGCTTCGCCCACGCCATTGCGTTGTCGAGCGTGTCGGCGACGTAGCGGAAGCTGACACGCAGCGCCTTGGCGCCGGCGGGCCGAATGCGCCACGTATCGTAGTCGAGCTTGTCCCAAGTGAGCGGTTTGTTGCCATCGCCGCTCACCGCGAACTCGACAACCCACCGTGAGAAATTGCTGATTTCGTATGCGCCCGGCGTCCACGCGGGCAGCGACAACAACACTGGTGACGTACCGGCGGTGTTGAACGACATCGCGACGTCGATCACCCGCTGCTGACCGTTCGACCGCATGAAGGTCACGTCGTACCGCACGTCGCGAATCGGAGCGGAGACAGAGTCGCTCGTAGGTCGGTTGGCGTACTGCCCCGCCGCCAAGCCGGGCAGAAGTGCGGCGCAGGCAACTACAATGGGCCAGCGAGTCATTGAAACGCTCCGAGAAACACTCCGAGAAACGCACTGAGAAACGCACCGAGAGGCTTGGCACTCAGCCGCGGCCAGAAAGCTACCGAAAACCGGGCGCGAGTGAGACGGTTCATCCGGCAAGCCTCTCGACCCGTCACATTATTGTGCTCTGCGGACCGATTGTCATGACGCATTCCATGCCAGGCGAAGAGGTCGACACTCTCCGTACATTCCGGCAACAGAAATGCCGAACATGGTCGCGGTGCGTTGCTGACCGTCGATGGGATCTTGACGCAGTCCGTTCCGCGGCGTCTCATCCTGGTACAGCGTTCTGGAATTGGGGGAGAATTGTGGTCTGGCACCAATGCTTCACCAATGCTTCAGTCGAGGAACCCCAGCATCAGGGCACGGATTGTGGATTACGGCACTGTTCTCGCCGGCGCCGATTGCCGGCGACGCGACGTCTCGCACGCCGCAACGGGGGTGGGATGAGAGAACGCTCAATCGCAGCCAGGGTACGCCTCCTCGCGTGCACGGTTGGCGCCGTGTGCCTGGCGACGACGCACATCGCCGCGCAAAACTTGGGTGGTGCAATCACCGGCATCGTCAAAGACAGCGCTGGTACGCCGATCCCCGACGTCGAAGTCACGGCGTTGAAGATTGCCAAGGTCGTCCGCACGGACACTGCGGGACGCTTCACTCTCTCCAGGCTTCCCTCGGGCTCGGCTGACTTCAGCTTTCGCCGGCTCGCGTACGCACCCGTCGTTCTCTCGATCACCGTTCCGTCGGAAGACACCACCGATGTCGAGGTCACGCTCGGCGTGACGGCGCTCCAATTGACCGGGATGGTCGTGCAAGAGCACGCCGCGCGACTCCGCGTCTGGGAAGAGTTCGAGACACGACGAAAGCAGGGCATCGGACACTTCGTGACGCGCAGCGAAATCGAGAAGCGGCATCCGTTGCTGCTCAGCGACATGATGCGAATGATCCCCGGAGCCATCGTCATGAACGGAGACAACGGTCGCACGGCATTGCGCTTCGCTCGAGCGGGGCGAGACAATTGCCCGCCGCAGTTCTTCGTCGACGGCATTCAGGCGTATGGATTCAGCATCGACGACGTGCCGCCCGGCGACGTCGAAGGCGTGGAGCTCTATGCTGGAGCGGCCGGGCTTCCGCCCGAGTTCAACCGCATGCGAGGCCAGACGATCTGCGGCACCGTCGCGATCTGGACTCGCATTCCCGGTGGCGACGACACGAAGCCTTGAGCGCGTGACTGCCGGGGCGTAGCGTTCGACTGTACGCCTCCCCTTCCCGACCCAGGCAATCATGCGTCTTTCCGCTGTGTGCATCGCGCTGTGCGCGGTGCTTGGACTCTCGTCCGCGACTCCCGGCCAACGCGCCACGCCGGCGCCTGCTGACCTCATCGTCACGAACGCACGGATCTACACCGTCGACGACGGACATCCATTCGTCTCGGCGCTCGCCGTGCGCGACGGGAAGGTCGCTTTCATCGGCTCAGTGCGTGAAGCATCGCTTCTGCGCGGACCGAACACCCACGTGATCGATGCCACCGGGCGAACCGTGATTCCCGGAATGGTCGACGCGCATGCGCATCTCTTCGGCCTCGGCGAATTCCTGCGCAGCATCGATCTGACCGACACGCGTTCGTATGACGAGATCGTGTCACGCGTGGGTGCGCGCGTGAAGCAAGCGACGGCCGGGCGTTGGGTGATCGGTCGCGGCTGGGATCAGAACAAATGGGGCAATACCCGCTTCCCGACCCACGAAGCGTTATCGTCGGTTTCGCCGAACAATCCGGTCGTGCTCGAACGCATCGACGGTCACGCGCTGCTTGCGAACGCGGCGGCGATGCGCGCGGCCGGCGTCACCGCGGCGACGAAAGATCCGGCCGGTGGTCGCATCGAACGCGAAGCGAACGGAGCGCCAACTGGCGTGTTCGTCGATAACGCGATGGAAATCATCGATCGCATCATTCCGCCGATGTCGCATGACGAGATGACGTCCACCGCGCTCGCCGCGGTGAAGGAGTCGAACCGCTGGGGGCTGACCGGCCTCCACGATCCCGGGGAACCACGCGCAGTCCTCGACGTCTTCGAGGAGCTGGCAAAGGCGGGCACATTCACCCTCCGCGTCTACGCGATGATCTCCGACGACAGCGCGGCGATCGAGCACTACTTCCAGCGCGGGCCGCAGAATGCACTCTATGATTCGCACCTGTGGATTCGCGCGATCAAGCTGTACGCCGACGGTGCGCTCGGCTCACGTGGCGCGGCGCTGCTCGACCCATACACCGACGACCCCAAGAACAGCGGGCTCCTCAAGTCGACGCCCGAGCATTTGCGCGACGTCTCGACACGAGCACTTCAGCACGGCTTTCAGGTGGCCACGCACGCCATTGGCGACCGCGGCAACCGAATCGCCCTCGACGCTTACGAAGCCGCGCTAAAAGCTGTGCCGACGGTCGATCATCGATTTCGTATCGAACACGTTCAGGTGCTCGATCACGCCGACATTCCGCGTTTTGCGCAGCTTGGCGTCATTCCTTCGATGCAAGCCGTCCATCAGACGAGCGACATGTACTGGGCAGCAAATCGCTTGGGATACGCTCGAACGTTTGGCGCGTACGCGTGGCGCTCACTACTCAACACCGGCGTCATCATCCCGAATGGCAGCGACTTTCCCGTCGAACGGGTCAACCCGCTGTTCTCGTTTCATGCGGCCGTGTCGCGGCAAGACGACAACAACTGGCCGCCGGGCGGCTGGTTTCCCGAACAGAAGATGACCCGCGAAGAGGCGCTCAAAGCGATGACCATCTGGCCAGCCTATGCCGCCTTCCAGGAACAGGCGATGGGCTCGCTGGCCGTCGGAAAACTTGCCGATTTTGTCATTCTCGACCGCGACATCATGACAATTCCGGACTCGGAGATACTCGGAACAAATGTGCTCGCGACGTATATTGGAGGACGGGTTGTGTTCGAGCGCGGCCACTGACCGCGCCCGCAGGTCCTTTTGTCTTCCAGCTCATGGTCCCACCTGTCGCGGGGCTCGGCCCCGCCACTGATGCCATAGACCAACGGCAGCGCTGGCTCACGCCAGAGCGGCTCACGCGTCTCCGCGGAATTCTGCTTGCGCTCACGCTGTTCTTCGGGCTCGCGGTTTACGTCTTCCACACATTGGGCGCGTCTCATCTCGCCCAGCCGGTGTTTGTGCGAAAGCTGCGCGGCGTCGGCGTGTTGACGTGGTTGTATGCGTTGGTCCAGATGATCGATCTGCGCTTTTACAACAGCCGGTGGGCCCGTCGGCGACGAGAGTCCATGGGGATTCCGGACAGTCTTCACGGTTGGCTATTCGGGCAAATGCTCGCATGGTTCGGAATTCTGTACTACGGACTGACCGAGGACCTACGCTGGTACGTCGCCGGCCTGATCATCCTGGGATTGAGCTTCCTCGTATTCCCCGTTCGCCGTCCCAGGTAGCCAGCGTTCGATTACCGTCTCTTCCATCCCGTCCCGGCCGGGACTAGGATTTCCTCACTAGTTCCTGCGCCAACCCGACCCCGCGCCAAGAATGCTGAGTCCGTCCTCGCTGGCGTTTCTCAAACGTTTACTCGACACGCCCGGCCCTTCGGGTTTCGAAGGCGCTGCCGCTCGCGTCTGGCGCGAAGAGGCGTCGACGTTCGCCGTCAACGTCACCACAGACGTCGCCGGCAACAGCATGGCAGAAGTCAATCCCGGCGGATCGCCGACGATCATGCTCGACGGCCACATCGACGAGATCGGGCTGATCGTGCAGTACATCGACGACGAAGGCTACGTCTACCCATCGCCTATCGGGGGTTGGGACCCACAAGTGCTGGTCGGACAGCGCATTCGATTCATGGGCCGAGCCGGCGACGTCCTCGGCGTGATCGGCAAAAAGCCGATCCACCTCATGAAGCCGACCGACCGCGAGCAAGCCTCGAAGATGACCGACATCTGGGTCGACATCGGCGCATCCAATCGCGCCGAGGCGGAAGGACGACTCAGCGTCGGCGATCCGGGCGTGATCGACTCGAAGGCGATCGACTTTCCGAACAACCGTCTCGTCTCGCGCTCGATCGACGATCGCATCGGCGCATTCGTCGTGCTCGAGGCGTTGCGGCGCTATGCGCAGAATCCAGGGCCCGCACGCGTCGTCGCCGCGGCGACGACGCAAGAAGAAATCGCCTGGCACGGCGGCGGCGCGCTCATTTGCACCAACTGCATCCATCCGCAGATGGCGCTCGTGGTCGACGTGACCTTCGCGACCGACCATCCGAACCTCGAGAAGAAGGAGCTCGGCGATCATCGCATAGGCGGCGGTCCGGTGTTGACGCGTGGCGCGGTGATCTCGCCCGTCGTGTTCGATATGCTTCGAACCACGGCCGATCGGCATGGCATCAAGTACTCGGTCCACGCTGCCGGTCGCGATACATCGACGAATGCCGACACGATTCACATCGCGCACGAAGGCGTCGCGACCGCGCTCGTCTCGATCCCGAATCGGTACATGCATTCGCCGAACGAGCTCGTGAGCCTCGACGACGTCGACAAAACCGCGACACTGCTCGCCGAAGTCTGCCGCGAAGTAAACGGCAAGACTGATTTCACGGCGCGCTGACGCACGTCGTCGCAACCCCAAGCAGAAGGAAACCATGCGATCGAATCTTCGACGAGGCGCGATGCTCGGCCTCGTCGTTGCCGCGGCCGCGTGCCAGTCACCGCATCTGGGGCCGAGTGCGGCAGCGGCGCCAGACTCGCTCGCCATTCGTCGCGACATCTTCTATCTCGCCAGCGAGGCGCTCGGCGGGCGGCTCACCGGGACACCGGGCAACGATTCAGCGGCCGCATACATCGCACGTCGCTACACCGCGCTTGGGCTGCACCCGATGTCGAACGGCTATCTCCAGCGTTTCGTCGCGCGCCCAGCCACGCGCGGCGAAGCGAGTCCGTCGCTGCCGACGCAGAACGTGTTCGCTCTTTTGCCCGGCCGTGATCCCGCGTTGCGCGGTCAGTACATCGTGATAGGCGCGCACTTCGATCACCTCGGCACGTCGATCGAAGGCGCGATGGATCCGGAGGCGAAAGGCGCCGTTCGTCGTGGCGCAGACGACAACGCGTCGGGGACGGCCGCCGTGCTCGAGCTCGCGCGTTTGCTCGCCGCCGCTCCCACTCGTCGCTCGATCATCTTCGCGAATTTTTCCGGCGAGGAAGAAGGGCTGCTTGGCTCCGCGTATTTCGTCGAACACAGCCCGGTGCCGATCGACAGCATCGACGCAATGCTCAACTTCGACATGGTCGGCCGCCTGAAGAACGACAAGCTGATCGTCTACGGCGTTGCCACGGCGAAAGAGCTTCCATCGCTGCTCGATAGCGCGAACGCGCCGGTCGGACTGCGGCTCACCGCACAGGGCGACGGATTTGGCGCATCTGATCAAAGCTCGTTTTACGCCAAGGATCTCCCCGTTTTGCATTTCTTCACCGATTTGCACGACGATTACCACCGCGCGAGCGACGTTCCGGAGCGGATCAACGCAGCCGGCGAAGCGCGCGTCGTCACTGTTGCCGAGCGCGTCGCGCGTGAGATTGGCGACCGGCCGGGGCGACTGACGTTCACGCGCGCTGTCGCCGCCGCACCCGTGGGTGCGACGCGCGAGGGGTCCGACGTTTATCTGGGATCGATCCCAGACATGGCCGGCGACGACGCGCCAGGGCTCAAGCTGACTGGCGTCCGCGCCGGAAGCCCTGCCGACGTCGGCGGCCTCAAGGGGGGCGATGTAATCGTGGAGTTCGACGGTAAGCCGGTAAAGGATTTATTCGAGTATTCGAATGCGTTGTACGCGCACAAGCCCGGCGATGAAGTTGGTATTGTGGTTCTGCGAGGCGGCCAGCGCTTGACACTGCATGTCAAGCTGGGAAAGCGCGGAAACTGAGCAGCGCCTGCCACGGATCGAGCGGTGCCTCTACACGTTTGGTCCAACGCGAAATACAGCTTTCCGCTTCCCGACGGACACCGTTTCCCGATCGCCAAATACGCAATGCTCCGCGAGCGGGTCATCGCCGACGGCATCGTGCCCGCTGAATGCGTTCATGATCCGGCGCGCGTCTCGCTGGACGATTTGCTGCTCGTCCACACGCGTGATTACATCCAGCGTTTCACGCGCGGGGGGCTGACGTCTCATGAAGAGCGACGACTCGGATTCCCGTGGTCGGAAGCGCTCGTCGAGCGGTCATATCGGTCCGCGGGCGGCACATGCGAAGCGGCGCGCGCAGCGCTGGACCTAGGGATCACCATGAATCTTGCCGGCGGCACGCACCACGCGTTCCCAGCACACGGTGAAGGATTTTGCGTCTTCAATGACGTGGCCGTCGCGATTCGTGCGCTCCAGCGTGACGGGTTGATCGACCGGGCCGCGGTCATCGATCTCGACGTTCATCAGGGCAACGGTACGCATGCCGTGTTTGCCGGCGACGATCGTGTCTTTACGTTCAGCATGCACGGCGGACGCAATTATCCGTTTCGCAAAGTCGCCGGCAGCCTCGACATCGAATTGGCCGATCGTACCGGCGACGATGATTATCTCACGCTCCTCTTCGAGGCTCTTCCGCGTGTCATCGAGTCGGCGCGACCTGACCTGGTGATCTATCTTGCAGGCGCCGATTCGCACGAGCACGACCGATTGGGACGCCTGTCGCTCACGTTCGATGGTCTCGCGCGTCGCGACTCGATGGTGCTCGAGCAATGCCGCGAGGTTGGGATTCCCCTCGCCATCACGATGGCCGGAGGGTACGGCAATCCGATCAGCGACACGGTTCAGGTTCACGTGACGACGGTGTCGATCGCCGCGCGTTATTCGCATTCTTGAATGCCGCCGATTCCTCCGCCGCGCGCATCCGGCTTCACGTCGACCACCCAGATCCCGCTTTACTGGGCGGTGTACGGACCTGAAGGCGCTCCAAGATTGCTCG
>Ga0070683_100003708_pt1 | contig 12455 bp, 8 predicted proteins | sample KBSC713LmetaG_FD_64662 | JGI IMG/M metagenome (GOLD analysis project Ga0070683, IMG submission 64662) | Corn rhizosphere microbial communities from Kellogg Biological Station, Michigan, USA - KBS C7.1-3L metaG | ecosystem: Host-associated > Plants > Roots > Rhizosphere ...
AGCGCCCTCGCCGACCTGGCCAAGGAGCTCGGCCTCACGCCGGCCGCGAGCGTCCCGGAGACCATCCGGGCCGTGCTCAACGCGCTCAGCCGCGGCGAGCCCTATTCACGATGGTTGCTCATCTTCGACAACGCCCTCGACTTCGACCAACTGCGGCCGTTCCTGCCGCGCGGCTCGGGCGAGGTGCTGATCACCTCGCGGGCCGAGAGCTGGCCGGGCGAGGTCGAGTCGATCGCGGTCGACGTGTTCAAACGCGGTGAGAGCATCGTCCACCTGCAGCGCCGGATCGGCGGTGACCTCAGTGTCGCGGACGCGGCGCGCGTGGCCAACGCGCTGGGCGACCTGCCGATCGCCGTGGCCGCGGCGGGCGCCTATCTGCGCGCGACCGGGGTCGGTGTCGCCGAGTACCTCCAGCAGATTGAGGAGCTCGGGCCAAAAGCGCTGCCGGACAAGGTGGACGAGCAGCTCATCCCGCCGGTCGAGGCGACCTGGGACCTGCTGCTCGAGCGATTGCAGCTGGAGTCGAAGGCGGCCAGCCGGCTCTTGCAGCTCTGCTCGGTGATGGCGTCCGAGGTGGCGCTGCCACTGATCTACAGCGACCAGATGGCCGCCATGCTCCGCCCCTACGACCCGGCGATCGCCGAACGGCACCTGCGGGGTTCGCTGGTGCAGATCATGAACCGGCTCGCGCTGATCAAGCTGGACCAGACCAGCGGGCAACTTAGCGTCCATCGCCTGCTGCAGCACGTGATCCGCCAGCGGATGTCCGACCGGGAGCTGACGAAGGCCCGACACGAGGTGCATCTGGTGCTGTCCGCGTTGCGGTCCGGCCTGGACGTCGACGATCCGGAGTCCTGGACCAGCTTCCGCATGCTCTGGCCGCACCTCGAGGTGTCGCAGGCCGCCGTCTGCCCGGATGAGGCGGTCCGCGCGCTCATGATTGACCGGCTGCGGTACGTCTGGCTGCGCGGCAACCTGGCCCAGGGCGAGCTGCTCGGCCGCAGCATCGTGGCCGGCTGGAACGACCTCCTGCAGACGCTCGAGTCCGACGCCGACCGCCTGGTGCTGCGCCGCCAGATCCTGCACCTGCAGTTCAACCTGGCCAACATCCTGCGCGATCAGGCACGGTTCACCGAGGCGCGGCGGTTGGATCAGCAGACCCTCGCCGCTCAGAAGAAGCTCCAAGGGGTCGGTCCGAAACACCCGCACACGCTGATGACGGCCAACGGACTCGCCGCCGACCTGCGGGCGCTCGGCCAGTACCGGGAATCGCTGGAACTTGACCAGGCCACCTACGTGGCATGGGTGGACGGGTTCGGCGAGGACCACCCGCGCACGCTCCTGGCCCTCAACAACCTGGCGGCGACCTACCGGTTGCTCGGTGACTATCGCGCGGCGCGGCGGCACGACACGACGGTCTACGAACGGCAGCGCGCCATTCCCGGCAACGAGCGGAATCCGATCACCCTGCGGGCGGCCACCAACCTCGGTCGTGACCTGCGCGAGGCCGGCGAATACCAGGCCTCGGTCCGGCTGCTGCGCGGCATCGTCGAGGAGTACGGGCAGGCGTTCGGGGCGGAGTCGCGATTCGTCCTGAACGCCACCACCAACCTCGCGGTATCACTGCGCTCGGCCGGGCAGGCCGACGAGGCGGTCTCCTTGTTGGAGTCGGCCTATGAGCGGTTCACCGAAAGCGTGGGCCCGGACAGTCCGGAAACCCTCGCCTGCCGCCTGAGCTGGAGTCTCAGTCTCCTCTCGATCGGCGACACGGCGGGTGCGCGCAACGAGCTCGAAGCGGTCTCCCGGGCCTACGAGCGGGGTCTCGGCGCAAAGCATCCGCACACGCTCGTGTGCGTGCTGAACCAGTCGATGATCGCGCGCGCCGACCACGATGACGCGCGGGCGCGGGCCCTGGCCACGATCGCTTCGACCGAGATCCGGGACGTGCTCGGGCCACTGCACCCGTACACGCTGGCGGCCGCGATGAACCTGGCTGTCGTCACGGCCGAGTCCGGCGACCTGCAACCGGCGGCCACCCAAATGGCGGAGATCACCGAGCAGCTCGAGAAGGTCCTCCTTCCCGATCATCCGGACACCGTGCGCGGCCACGCCAACCTGGCCTTGGCCCGGCGGCTACGCGGTGGCCCGGTGGCCGGCGAGGCGGAGATCACCGAACGGCTCGTGGCCCGTCTCGGCAGCGATCACCCCGCGGTCGAGGCCTTCCGCGAGCACCGATACCTGCACCGCGTCATCGATCCGCACCCGTTCTGAGCGGTCAATGGCTCAGCGTCGCGTCGGCCGCCTCGACCCGCGGTTGGGCCGCGATCAGCCACTCGAGCAGGCGCGGCACGACCGACAGCGCACCGAAGTGGGCGGCGCCCGGCTGCACCTCCAGCTTGGCGTCGGGAATCCGCGCGGCCAGCCATTCCGTGTGGCTGGGCGGGGCGAACTGATCATCCGCGCCATGCCAGAGCCGCACCGGGACCTTGATGTCCTCCGGTCGGAAGCCCCAGTCCTGCCGGAGAGCGAGGACGTCGTCGATCCAGCCGTAAGGCCCGTGGATCACCGCCGCCTGATAGGTCCGCAGCAGCAGGCTGCGCAGGAAGAAGTCGTCGATGATGCGCGCATCCGCGGCCGTGGCCTCGGCCCGGAGCAGGTCGAGAAGGTGCGCCGGATCCTGCTTCACGCGGTTGGCCCGGACCCGCAGCGTCTCGGTGAGCCGCCGCTGGTCGAAGGATGCCTCCTGGTAGGCGTCGATGTTGGAGCCGGCCATGTTGCTGAACCAGTCCAGGTCGTCGGCGTCGGCTGGGGCGAACGACACCAGCACCGCGGCGCGCAGCACCCGATGCGGCAGCAGCGCCGCGCAGGCCAGCGCGTGCGGGCCCCCGCCGGATCGGCCCATGATCGTGAACGTCCCGATGCGCAAATGGTCGGCCAGGAACTCCACATCGTCGACGGCGTCGGCGACCGACCGGCCGGGACGGCGGCTCGATCGCCCGTATCCGGGCCGGTCATAGGACACGAGCTTGACACCGTGCCGGTTGAGCACCGCGTTGCGCGGGCGCGGCCCGCTGCTCGATCCGGGCATACCGTGCAAATAAAACACGGGAGCCCCATCGGGGTCTCCCGCGACCTCATAGGTGAGGGTCCGGTCGCCGTCACGGCCAGGAAGCTTGACCTCCCGAGGGGTCGGATCTTCCTGCCGCACCTGATCCTCCTATGGGGTCGGTAACAATAGAGTACGGCCCATAGTGGCAGTTGTCAGCGATGCCATCAAAACGGTCTAACCGTAACTTTAGCTAGACCTCAGAATTTCTCACGAGTAACAACGACCGGGTTCCGTCCCACGTCGTCGGCGAGTCAATCGATCACCCGTCTGATTTCGCCGACCTTTCGGGTCGTAACCAGGCAGCCTGTCAGATTCTTGGCTCTTACCAAGATCGGTCATTTCGGAATCGACCATCGCCAATTGTAATCTTTTCCTACGATCGTGGATCGCCCTCCGGAGGTGAGCGTGACGGCGCCGGAACCGCGACGTCGCTCGAACGTTACGCTTTTGCGATTCCTGTTCGTGTTGATCGGCGGGGCCGCGCTCTGGCTGGGCGATCTCGGAGTCACGCGATATCTCGACGGCCAGAAGCCGCAGGGCTACGACCGGCTCGACGTCCCCTACTTCACGCTGCAGCTGTTCGTCCTCGGCTCGGAGCCGCTCCAGAATGGCGGCCCGTTTCCGTGGCAGCTGGAGGTCGCCCGGTTCCTCGCGCCGCTGTTCACCCTGGCCGCCGTCGTCGAGACGGCGCGTGTCCTTCTGGCCGGCGAGATCCGGCGCATCCGGGCGCGGCTGGCTCGTGGCCACGCCATCGTCTGCGGCGACACGCCGTTTGCCCGCGCATTGATCGATCAGCTGCTCACCGGTGGGCAGCGGGTGATCCGCGTACGCGACGAGCCGTTCGGCGAGATCGAGGCCCACCATGATCGGGTCCTCACGGTGGTCGGCGATCCCCGTTCGGCCGCCACGCTTCGCGGCGCCGGTCTCGGGCGGGCCCGGTATGTGTACATCTGCGGCGACGACGACCAGGTCAACCACGCCGTGTCCGTCGCCGCCAGCGGCCTGCCGGCCGCGCACCGGCGCCTTCCCTGGATCTACGTGCAGATCAACCGGCCGTCGACCTGCCATTCGCTGCAGGCCCGCCGGCTCGGCGCGGCCGGCGCCAGCCGGTTTCGCCTCGACTACTTCCACGTCGACGACGTCGCCGCTCGGGTCCTGTACCGCCGGCACGCGCTGTGCCCGCCCCCCGACGGCACACCGGTCCGGATGGCGATCGCCGGCGACGGCACCTTCGCATCGGCCCTCCTGGTCGAGACGGCGCGGCACTGGCAGGCGACCGGCGGCCCGCGCGACGGCCTGCAGGTCGACCTCATCGCGCCGGACGCCAGTGTCACGGCGTCCCGGCTCGCCGCCCGGTTCGCGTTTCTCGACCGCGACTGCCGGATCACCCCGCACGACGAACCACTCGACGCCTGGCTGTCCGGATTGCCGGCCGATCAGGGGTACCACCGCATCTATCTGTGCCCGACCGACGAAGCGTCCACGCTCGACCGGGTCCTCGACAGCCCGTGCCTCTGGGCGGCCGTCTCCGAGGCGGTGTTCCTGGCCGGGTACCGGCAGGCCGCGCTGGCCCAGGCCTTCCACGGCGAGCGGCACAACGACCTGCTCGACGAGATCAACGGCAAGTTGGTGGTGTATCCGATCGAGTCGCGCGCGTGCGACTCGCGGCTGATCACGGACGACCTGACCGAGCGCATGGCTCGCCAGGTCCACGCCCGCTACCTGGACACGGCGCGCGGCGACACGACCACGGCCTCCCACGTGCCGTGGGAACGGCTGCCGGAGTCGCTGCGCAACGCCAACCGGGCACAGGTACAAGGAATCGCTGTCAAGATGCAGGCCATCGACTGCGTGATCGCGGTGCGCACGGGCCACGACGAGGTCATCGGCGGCGACGAAGTGGATCGGCTGGCCGAACTGGAGCACCAGCGCTGGTGCGCCGAGCGCCAAGGCCAAGGCTGGCGCTATGGACCCACCCGGCTCGACCGGCGGCGACGGCATCCCGACCTCGTGCCGTGGGAGGATCTCTCCGATGAGAGCAAGGAGAAGGACCGCGACGCCGTCCGCTGGATCACGGAGATCCTCGCCGACGAAGGATTCACTATTGTGCGCCTGACCGATGACCGTTGACGGCATCCTCCGGATCGGCGTCACCGGGCACATCAACCTCGCCGCCGGGACCGAGGTCCTCATCCGGCGGGCGCTGGCCACCTACCTGACCACCGTGCCGGCGACCGAGATCCTCGGCGTCACCTGCCTCGCCGCCGGTGCCGATCAGCTCTTTGCGCAGACCGTCCGGGACGCCGGTGGCGCCTACGAGGTCATCCTGCCGGCCGCCGACTACCGGGCCGTCGTGCCGCACGACGAGCGGCCCCAGTTCGACGAGCTTCTGGCCGGCGCACGGGTCGTCGTCTACGCGGCCGAGTCGTCCGGAGCCGAGGCCTACGTCGCCGCCAACCACCTGCTGCTGGACCGCATCGACCGGCTCGTCGCGGTCTGGGACGGGTTGCCGTGTGCCGATGCGGCGAGCACCGCGGCCGTCGTGTCGGCGGCCCGGGGGCGCGGCCTGGAGCCGACCGTCATCTGGCCGGCCGGTGCGGCGCGCTCACCGGACCCGCCGGTCGGCGGCGGACGCTCGGATACAGCTGGGCTGGGCCGGCGCTGATGACCCAGTGACGTGGACACCTCCTCGACCGCCCGGCGCGGGTCTACTGTGGACGATCGTTGCGGTCCGCAGCGAAGCCGATTCGCATCAGCGGGGGCCTGCTACGAAGAGTTCGTCGAGGTTCGGGCGCTCGTCCAGGATGTGCTGGTCAATGGCGTAGCCGACGAGGGCCTCGAGGGCGTCGCGGTTCGGCTCGAGCCCGTAGGGCAGCGGGTCCCGGCCGGTGATCTGGTGGACCCGTTGGTACATGCGGTCAGTTGCCGTGTCTGCGTAGTGCCCGACGTAGCGGTTCTTGGCCTCCGTGAACGCATCGAACAGCTCGGTGGCAAGTTCGTTGGTGAGGACGTCGTCTCGCACCACGATGCAGTGGTTGATCGGGTACCAGCCCTTGGTGGTCAGCCACTCGTACCCGTCCTCCTTGAGCAGTGGCTCGCCCGTCTCGACCCCGATCACGACGTCCTTGACCTCGCCGCGGATGACGTTGGGTGGTGGCTGGTATTCGGTCACGTGCTCGTCGCCCGTCAGCACCCAGGTGACCTTGTCGAGGTCGACCCCGTAGTCCTCGCGCAGGATGCCGCGCGCCCAGACGCCGGTGGTGACCGTATAGCCGCGGTTGACGCCAACGGCTCGACCTTCGAGCTCTTTCGGGCGGCTCGGGCCGCGGTCGCCGTGGACCCGGATGGCGCCGTGGTGGAAGCCGCGCACGAGGAAGATCGGCAACGCGGTGAACGGCTTGCCGTATCGCTTGGCGACGAGATAGGTCGTGAGGGCCATCTCGCAGACGTCGAACTCGAGGTTGCGCACCATGCGCCGGAACGCCTGGGGGAGGACCGGCACCTCTTCGAAGTCCAGCTCGTAGTGCGGCAGCCGGATGCTCCCGTCCTTGACCGCACGGTTGTTGCCCTGGGTGCGACTCACCGCGCGAAGTCTGCGCATGATTGTAGGCTAGCAAACAATAAGACCATTGGGAGATCTGATGAGCGTGCTCGCGGCCGCACTGGCGCGCTGGTCGCGCCACATCTACGTCGATAGTGTGGACCAATGATCATTGACTGCCACGGTCACTTCACCACGGCCCCGGCCGCCCACCAGGAGTTCCGGGCGGCCCAATTGGCCGGGCGTTCGCCCGCGCCGGCCGCGATCAGCGACGACGACGTCCGTGAGGCCATTGAGCCAAACCAATTACGTGTACTGCGGGAGCGCGGCGGCGACCTCATGCTCTTCTCCCCACGAGCGTCGGCGATGGAGCAGCACGTCCCCGACCCGGCGATCGCCCGGGCGTGGGCGCGCGCGTGCAACGACCTGGTGCACCGGGTCACCGTCCTGTACCCGGCCAACTTCGCCGGAGTCTGCCAGCTGCCGCAGACGCCGGGTGGGTCGATCGACGACTCGGTGGCCGAGCTGCGCCGCTGCGTCGAGGAACTCGGCTTCGTCGGGTGCAACCTCAACCCCGACCCGTCCGGCGGCGACTTTTCGTCGCCGCCGTTGACCGATCCGTACTGGTTCCCGCTCTTCGAGACCATGGTTCTCTGTGATGTGCCGGCCATGATCCACGTCTCGACGTCGTGCAACCCGGCCGTGCACACGCTGGGCGCGTACTACTTGCACGCCGACACGACGGTCCTCATGCAACTGATCGAGGGTGACCTGTTCGCGCGGTTCCCGACGCTGCGGTTCGTGATCCCGCACGGCGGCGGCGCGGTCCCATACCACTGGGGCCGGTTCCGGGGTCTGGCCGAGCGGCTGGGCCGGCCGCCGATCGGGCCGCACCTGCTCGGCAACGTCTTCTTCGACACCTGTGTGTACCACCAGCCCGGCATCGACCTGCTGCTGCGGGTCGTCGGTCCGGACAACGTGCTGTTCGCCTCGGAGATGATCGGCGCGGTGCGCGGGGCCGATCCGGACACCGGGATCGACTGGGACGACACGAAGCGCTACGTCGAGGCCGCCGGACTGTCCGATGTGGACCAGCGGAAGGTGTTCGAAGGCAACGCGCGGCGCGTCTATCCTCGGCTCAGCGACGCCGGTCTCATCTGAGTGTCCAGCGCTGGTTGGCTCCGGAGCCGCACGTCCAGAGGATGATCTTCGTGCCGTTGGCCGTCCCCGTCCCCGAGGCGTCCATGCACAAACCGGACTGCACGCCGGTGATGGTGCCGTTGGCGTTAACCGTCCACTGTTGATTCGTTTGCCCGTTGCAGTCCCAGATCACGACGGCGGTGCCGTTGGTCGTCCCGCGATTGTTGGCGTCCAGGCACTTGTTGCCGTAGATCATGAACTGCCTGCTCGCCGTGTAGGTCCAGCGCTGGTTCGCCTGGCCGTTGCAGTCCCACAGCTGCGCCTGGGTGCCGTTGGTCGTGCTCGAGTTGTTGATGTCGACGCAGCGGCCCGACTGACTACCCACAATGGACTGTCCGGCGGCGTCGGTGCCGGTGACCGTGAGCAGGACGGCCTCGCGCGCCGGAACCGACGCGGCGTAGCTTCCGCTGAACGTCCCCGCGTTGGTGCCGGTCCACAGATTGCGCACCGCGGCCGAGCCGGTCAGGCCGAGGTCCGACCAGCGCACGGTGATCGTGCTTGCCGCCGTCGTACGGTTGAGCAGCAGCACCGCCCGGCGGCCGCTGCCCGAGAGCGTCTTGCTGTACACCTGGCGCCCGGATTGGTCCTCGGCGACCTTGCTGCCCTGCCGTCCGAGCGTGTCCTGGTCGACCGCGATGACCTCGCGGTTGGTCAGGATCGCGCGGGTGTCGCTGCTCATCTGGGTGAGGTTGTTGCCGGCCAGGAGCGGCGCCCCGGAGATCGCCCAGAGGCCGAGGTGCGTCCGGTTCTGCGCGGCCGTGAAGCCCGGCATTCCGGCGATGAGCATGTCCGGATCGTTGTAGTGCCCGGCGCTCTGCGCGGCCGGGTGCTGCGCGGCGTCGAAGTTGGCCAGCACCCGATCAAGCGACGGGCTTTCCCCGAAGAAGATGATGTCCGAGCTGGTGCGCCACATCGTCGACAGCGACGGCGCCCACTCCCAGGGGTTCTGCTTGCCCCAGTTGCAGACAGACAGCACCATCGCGTGGCCGGTCTGGGCCGTGGCGCGCCCGATGGCGTCGCTGATCGCCTGGTACGTGGTGCGCGCGTTCAACCCCTCCGCGTCGCCGCCGCACCAGTCGACCTTGACGAAGTCGAAACCCCACCGGGAGAACTGCAGGAAGTCCTGGTCGTAGTGGCCTTCGCTGCCCGAGCCGGGCGCCGCCGGGCGACCGGTCGGGAAGTAGTAGCCGCAGCCGTCGCGGCCGGCGTCGGTGTAGATGCCGGCCTTGAGGCCCTTGCTGTGGATGTAGTCGGCGATGGCCTTCATGCCGCCGGGCCACTCGCCGGTGTCGACCACGATGTTGCCGGCCGCGTCCCGGGTGCCCTGCCACCACCCCTCGTCGATGTTGACGTACTGGTACCCGGCGTCCTTCAGGCCCGAGGACACGAGCGCGTCGGTCTGCGCCTTGATGACGTTGAAGTTGATCTTCGCGGCGAAGCTGTTCCACGAGGCCCAGCCCATCGGCGGGACGGCGACCACGGCCGCGGCGGGGGCGGCCGCCGCGGCCGTGGAGGATGCAGACATCGTCAAGGCTGTAGTCAGCGTGATGACGGTGAGGAAACGGTTCACGGCGTCCACGGCGCGCTGACCGCCCAGGTCGTGTCGGCCGCCCAGTTGGTGGTCGTGTCGAAGGCGTTCGAGCCACCGTTGCTCGCGATGTACACCGTGTTGTTGAAATGCCGGATGAACCTGGTCGGGAAGTTGAGCGAGGCGAACGACGTGCCGCTGCCGCTGTGCCCGGCCTGCGGGCAGAACGTGGCGTCGGAGCGGAACAGCGCGGAGCCGTCCATCGGCTGGCGGAACAGCTGGAAGTTGGAGTGCCGCAGGAAGTCACCGGGGTAGTTGCGCGACTCGAACGACACGCACGAGTTGTTTGCCAGGCCGCGCCGGACGATCCAGGACGCGTCGCTCTTGTCCAGGGCCGAACTGCTCGACGAGATCACCGACGTGACGGCGTTGTTGTTCTGGTGGCGGATGTAGCGGGTGGTGGAGCCCGACGTCGTGGCGCGCAGCGAGATCGTCGAGCCGGGGTTGAGCGTGCCGCCGGCGACCGGGCTCGGGCCGCCGTAGCCGACCGCGACGATGTTGGCCTGCACCTGGTTGTCGGCCGTGTCGCTCGGCAGGCCCGCGGTCATCACGCCTTCGAAGAAGTTGCCGATCGCGCTGTTGCTGTTGTCGCCGCCGATGCCGAGGATGATCGCGCCTTCCTTGTGCATCGGCGAGTAGCCGGCCGGAGAGGTCGGCAGCGCCCCGGAGTAGCGGGTGTTCAGGCTGCCGGACTGGGCGTTGCCGTCCTTGAGGGCGAAGAAGTTGGTGCCGTTGTTCTTCAGCAGTGCGGTGACGAATCCGTTGCGGCTGCCGGTGTTGGACGTGTTCTGGCTGCCGCCGGTGTTGGACTGGAACAGGCCGTTCTCGAGGTCGGCCATGACCCACGGGCCGCCGCCGTTGCACGGCGAGAACCAGCACAGCGTCCCGAAGTACACGGCGTCCATGTGGCCGTTGCCGTTGTCGCGGTTGTTGGTCTCGGCGTTGCCGTAGTCGAAGCAGCAGCCGTTGTTGAAGTGCGTCGCCGAGGCGACCATGTACATGCCCTCGGGCTGGCTCCCGGTCGCGATGCCCGACGTGGAGTTGTCCCGGTAGCCCATGACGCGGGAGATCGAGACGCCGTAGACGTTGTGGCCGCCGGCCGTCACCGGCAAGGCGTCGGCCGGGGCCGGGTTGTCCTGCCCGCCGACGCCGCCCGGGGGTGCCGGGGTGAGATCGTTGTGGCGGGACGTCTGGTCATAGATGATCGTGATGACGCACGTCGTGTTGGCGCAGAACGAGTCCTGGGCGGCGGCGTTGGCGTAGTCGCCGGCCGCGAGCAGGCCGATGTTGCGGGTCGTGTTGTCCGACGCCCGGCGAACTTGGTAGAGGTTGCCGTTGTAGGCGGCGAACAGGGCGCGGGTCGTGCTGTGTGCGGCCACGCAGGGCGTGCCGGCCGAGGCGTAGATGTCGCAGGGCAGCGGTCCGGCGGCGAGTGATCGGCCGGGCAGGCCGACGAGCGTGGCCGCGGTGAACGCGAGGATCGCGCTGAAGAGCAGCGCAAGGCGGGATCGGGGCATCGTCGTAAACCTCCTGGCGGATAGAGGTCATGTGATCGTTAACATCGTCTGCGGTGCATGTTAACGTTCACATTTGCGCGATACACTCAGTGTGCGCCGGTTCACCGACGACTGTCAATAACTGCTGCGGTCGCCAGCGCCTGGTCAAGAATCGCGATGCCCAGGTCGAGCTCGTCCGGGGAAACAGTCAACGGCGGCGCAATCCGGATGACTCCTCCCATTCCGCGCAGCTGCACGATATTCAGGTGCAGGCCGAGCACCAGACATTCGTCGGTGACCCGCCTGCCGAGCGCCTCGGCCGGCGTCTTTGTCTCCCGGTCGGTGACCAGTTCGATGCCCCGCAACAGGCCGCGTCCGCGCACGTCGCCGATGCACGCATGCTTCTCCTGGAGTTCGAGAAGACCCTTATACAGGTACTGACCGAGCTCGTCAGCCCGCGCGACGAGCCCGTCGCGGGCGATCACGTCCAGGACCGTGATCCCGACCGCAGCCGGCAACGGGTCGGCCACGTGCGTGGTGAAGAAGAGGTAGCCGCGCTCGTGGCAGCGCTCCTCGATCTCGGCGCTGGTGACGACCGCGGCCAACGGAAGTCCGGCCCCGATCGTCTTGGACAGCGTGAGAATGTCGGGGACAACGCCGTCACGCTCGAACGCGAACATCAACCCGGTCCGCCCGACCCCGGTCTGCGCCTCGTCGAGGACCAGGAGCATGCCGCGCTCGTCGCACTTGTCCTTGAGCCGGTTCAGGTAGCCCGGCGGCGGGTCGATGATCCCGCCCGAGCTCAGGATCGGCTCGACCAGGCAGGCCGCGAGGCTCCCGGTCGACTGCCGGTCGATCAGGTCGAATGCCGTGTCCAGCTCACCTTGCCAGTCATCGCCCCACCGGGACCGGTAGGGATTGGGCGCCGGAATGGCGAAGTTGCCGGGGGCGCCGGGCCCGTACCCCTTGCGACCGGCACTGTATGTGGCCGACGCCGCCCCGGAGGTCATGCCGTGCCAGGATTGGCTGAAGCTGACGATCTCGTAGCCCCCGGTGGAGAGCTTGGCCATCTTGAGAGCTGCTTCGTTGGCCTCGGCACCGGTCGTGAGCAAGAGCGACTTGGCCAGCGGCGGCGGCGTGACCTCGGCGAGCCGTCTCGCGAGGTCGACGACGGGGCGGCTCAGCATGCCGCTGAAGAGATGGTCGAGGTGGCCGATCGACTCCCGCACCGTGGCGACGATGTCGGGATGCGAATGCCCGAGGATGGCGCTCATCTGCCCCGACGTGAAGTCCAGGATGGCGCGGCCATCGGAGTCGAACACGTAGGACCCTTCGGCGCGCTCGATGATCGCAGGGGAGAAGCTCCCGCCGTACCGGACCAGGTGCGCCTCGACATCGTCCCAGAACTCGCCCACGGTTTCAGCCTACGTGCGTCAGCCCTCCCAGCCGCCGGCGATCAGAGCACGCCGGACTTGTTCGATCACCTCGTCCGGCCGTCCGCGGATGAGCCACGACGGAAAC
>Ga0070683_100003711_pt1 | contig 12452 bp, 14 predicted proteins | sample KBSC713LmetaG_FD_64662 | JGI IMG/M metagenome (GOLD analysis project Ga0070683, IMG submission 64662) | Corn rhizosphere microbial communities from Kellogg Biological Station, Michigan, USA - KBS C7.1-3L metaG | ecosystem: Host-associated > Plants > Roots > Rhizosphere ...
GGCTCGACGAGGACGACGTCAAGGCGCTGGCGCAATATGCCGTCATCGCCGGCGCGGTGCTGCCGTTCCTGCCCAACGGCCGTTACGGGCCGCTCGGCGCGTGGAATCCGCAGCAGTTGTGGCTCGTCGTCATTATCGTCACCGGCTTCTCGTTCCTCGGCTATGTCGCCAACCGGCTGTTCGGTGAGCGGCACGGAACGATTGCAACGGCCGTGATCGGCGGGCTGTATAGTTCGACCGCGGTCACGCAATCGCTCTCCGAACGCCTGGGGCGGACAAAGACGCCGGGGGCAGAGGCGGCCGGAATCGCGCTCGCCACTTCGGTCATGTACGTCCGGGTTCTCTTTCTCGTCGCGATCCTCGCCACGCGCATCGCGGTTCCGTTCGCGATCATCACCTTTCCCGCAATCGTGGCGGGTGTGGCCGCGGGATGGTGGCTCTATCGCAAATCGCCGCGATCCGATGCCCCAACGGCACCGGGAAATCCGGTCGCGCTCCTCCCCGCTTTGGGTTTCGTCGTGTTCGTGGCCGCCATGGCCGTTGCGGTCACCTGGGCGGAGGGCCGTTTCGGCCAGCAGGGAATCGCGCTCCTCCTGTTCATTTCCGGAAGCGCGAACGTCGACGTCGCGATCGTCACCGCGGGTGGAATGCCGCCGCAAGCGATCGGCGCCAACCTTGCCGCAATCGCGCTGGCCGGGACGATTGTCGCGAACATGACGGTGAAGATCGGCGTGACCCTGGTTTACGCCAAGGCGAAAGGGCGCTCCGCGGCCATCGCGCTGATCGCGAGCACCGTCGTGCTGGCCGCGAGCATTGTGGTCGCCTGGTTCACGATGGTGTGAAGGCGCTGTCACCGCTGTCACCAAAATCTTCAAGTGTCCCCCCGGGGCACTTGGATTTCGTCACCATGTATGACGGCAGTTCCCCGGACTGCCTATTCATGGTGACCCCAACGGGACTCGAACCCGTGTTTTCGCCGTGAAAGGGCGACGTCCTAGACCGCTAGACGATGGGGCCGGGAAAGCGGGGGCGAGTTAGGCGAGGCTCCCCACAGCGTCAAGCAAGTGCGGCGTCTTCCAGGTGCATTTCCGCCGCATTGCCGCCGTTCCACTCGTCACGCCTGATGCTCCCCGCCAGCCACCACCGCCGATCGGAGGGCGAGGCGAGCAAGGCCTGCCCGAGTTCGCTTGTCGCGCTGCGGAAGGCAATCCACTTGAAGCTCTTGCCATCGTCGCCGCATGCGAGACCGCGCACATGGCCATCACCGACGATGCCAGTACGGATCAGCCGCGCCGGGCCGGCGACGATCTTCGGACTTGGCCAACCGGAGCCATACGGGCCGGCCTGGTCAAGCGAATCGCAAAGGCCGCCGACCACTCCGCCCGGACTAAGCAAAGCGTCGACGAGCAAGGCACGACCGTCGAGCGACCGCTCAATGTCGGCGGCGAGCCGGTCGTCCATAAAGGCGCGGAAGGCGTCGAGGCCGCCCTTTGGAAGCGTGAGTCCGGCCGCCATCGCATGGCCACCGCCGGCGATCAGCAGCCCGCTGTCCTTGGCAGCAAGCACCGCCGCGCCGAGGTCGACGCCGGAAATCGAGCGGCCCGAGCCCTTGCCGGTTCCGTCTTCGTCCTCGGCGATCACGATCGCCGGACGCCGAAACTTCTCCTTGAGCCTGCCGGCTACGATTCCGATGACGCCCGGATGCCAGCCGTGCGCCATCACAGTGATCACGGCCGCGCCGTCGAGCCGGGATGCCTGCTCTTCCGCCTGTTCGCAGACCGTCATTTCGATTGCGCGACGTTCCTCGTTGAGGCGGTCGAGCTCTGCGGCAATCGTCCGAGCTTCCTCCGGATCCGTTGACGTGAGGAGCCGCACCCCAAGGTCGGACTTGCCGACGCGCCCGCCGGCGTTGATCCGCGGTCCGAGCGCAAAGCCGAGGTCGCGACAGCTCGGCGGCTTCACGAGCCGGGCCGCCTCGGCCAGAGCGGAAAGGCCGATATTCTCCCGGCCCGACATGACCTTCAGACCCTGCGTCACGAACGCGCGATTGAGGCCGTGCAGCCTCGCGACGTCCGCGACCGTCCCCAGAGCGACGAGGTCGAGGAGATCCAGAATTTGCGGTTCCTCGCGACCGGCGAAAAAACTTCGGCCACGCAATTCCCGGATCAGGGCGACACCGACGAGGAATGCCATCCCGACCGCGGCGACATGACCATGGGCCGCGCCGATGTCGCCTTCGTCGAGCCGGTTGGGGTTGATGAGCGCAAACGCGACGGGAAGCAAAGTCGCGCATTGGTGGTGATCGACGACAATCACGTCGAGCCCCGCGGCTTTTGCCTCTTCCAGAGCGTCGAACGCCTGCGCTCCACAATCGACGGTTACCGCCAGCGAGGCTCCGCGCTTTTTCAACTCGACAAGCGCCGCCCCGGACGGACCGTAGCCCTCCATCAGCCGGTCGGGGATGTAGACGATCGGCTCGCTACCGAGGCGCCTCAGCAGGAGAGTCAGCAGCGCCGCGCTTGTCGCTCCGTCGACATCATAATCGCCGAAGATCGCGACCGTCTCGCCGCCGGCCACGGCGTCCGCGAGACGCTTCGTGCCCTTGTCCATGTCCCGGAAAGCGGAAGGGTCGGGGAGGAAATCACGAATCCGCGGGTGGCGATTACGGCCGAGGTCGTCGCGGCTCACGCCGCGCGCCATCAACAGCTCGTCGACGAGCGTGTCCATGCCCGTGCCCGGTTCCACGGCCGAGCGCCATTTCCACGGCTGCCCGCTAACGGATTTTTCGACGTCGAGTGCGAAGCCCACGCGCCGGTTCTACGCCATCCTCGGCGGCGCGCTAGAGGCTGCGGCGGCTTCCAAGCTTGTAATGCTCGGTAAAGACGCGACGAACAGTGCCCGAACTGGCGCGCATCACCAGTGTCTCGGTGGTGGTGCAGTCCTTTCGCCGGCTGACCCCCTTCAGCAGCGAGCCATGCGTGACGCCCGTCGCGGCAAAGATGCAGTCCCCCTTGGCCATGTCGGTGACCGAGTAGATCCGGTCGAGGTCGTCGATTCCCCAGCCGTGAGCGCGCCCAATTTCATCGTCGTTGCGGAACAGGAGGCGGCCGAAAATCTGGCCGCCGACGCAGCGGAGCGCAGCCGCGGCCAGCACGCCTTCCGGTGCGCCGCCGCTGCCCATATAAATGTCGATGTCCGTGTCCGGATCGGCGGTCGCCATCACTCCGGCAACGTCGCCGTCCGGGATGAGCTTGATCCCGCAACCGAGGCCGCGAAGCTCGGCAATGATCTGGTCGTGGCGCGGACGGTCGAGGACGCAGGCGATGATGTCGCTCGGTTCGACACCCTTGGCCTTGGCGAGCGAGCGGACGTTGTCCGCGGGCGACCGGTCGAGACCGACCGTGTCTTCGGCGTAACCGGGACCGATTGCCAGCTTCTGCATGTACACATCGGGGGCGTTCAGCAGGCATCCGCTCTCCGCGATCGCGAGGACCGCGAGCGCGTTAGGGCCGGCCTTGGCGGTCAGGTTGGTTCCCTCCAGCGGATCGAGCGCGATGTCGATCTTGGGCCCGCAATCCTGGGCGGAGCCAACCTTCTCGCCGATGTAGAGCATCGGGGCCTCGTCGCGTTCGCCCTCGCCGATGACGACGGTGCCGTCCATCGGCAGTTTGTTGAGCTCGGTCCGCATCGCTTCGACCGCTGCGGCGTCGGCGGAATCATTGTCGCCTCGGCCGATCCATTGCGATGCGGCAATAGCCGCGGCTTCCGTTACTCGAACCATCTCGAGGACGAGGACCCGGTCGAGGACGTGCGAACCCTGGACGTCACTGGTCACGCGAAGAACTCCTGTTGGATTTGGCTTGGGCGATAGGGGCGGCCAGGGCGGCTGTCGAGCCTCAGGACTGCTCTTCCGCTTCATGTTCGAGAAGCGCGTGGCGGACCCGTATCGCCCGCGATCCGACCTGCGTCTCGATGAGGAAAATCGCGAAGCCGCTGCCGAGCGATACCATGCAGAAGATAAACAACAGAGCGATTGCAGTCCCGAAGTGCCCGCTGACCAACGTGCCGGCAAAAAGCAGGATGACGACGAGACAAATCAGCACCGCCGCGAGGACGGCCAACCAGATGGCGCGCCCAACCAGAGCCATTCTTCGGTCAAGCACCCGGATCTCGCGAAGGTAGCGGTCATGCTCCGAACCCCGGCTCTTGAGGAGCAGAGGCTCGATCTGGCGAGCGCGGTCGACGATTCGCGACAGGCGCCCCGTGCACACGTTGAGGAACGCGCCGATTCCGGCGAGCAGGAACACCGGTCCGAGTACGGATTGAATGATGTCGGCGATTTCGGCGACGCGGGTTTCGTGCGGCGGGATCGGGATCATGGGGTTATCTACCCTCGATAGGCCGGAAGCGACCAGCCGCGGTGAATGGCAGTGCCGCGAAGCGTGAAGCCGGCCACAGCCGCGATGATCACCGCAAGCCATCCAAAGCCGAGGAGCGCCAGCGCCACGAGCAGGCCCGCGGAAAGCGCTGCCGCCGTGACGTAAAGTTCCGGTCGCATCAGGATCGACGGCTCGCCGGCAAGAACATCGCGGATGATGCCTCCGGCACAGGCGGTGAGGACGCCCATCGCGAAAGCCGGGACAGGCGCCACCCCGAAGCCGAGCGCCTTGGCCGCTCCATAGGTCGCATAGGCCGCGATTCCGGCTGCATCGAACCACAGCAGCGCCGCGCCGACCAATCGGCTGCTGCTGGCAAACCAGACCAGGAGCCCGGCTGCTATACAAATGGCTAGCACACCGTTGGAGCGAACCCAGAAGACCGGTGCGCCGATCAAAAGGTCGCGCAAGGTGCCCCCGCCGATTCCGGTCGCGACGGCGAAGAAGATGAAGGTCACGAGCGTCTGCTTTTTTTCGGCAGCGACGAGTGCCCCGGAGACGGCGAACACCGCGATCCCGAAATAGTCGAGAATGATGAGAGCCGAGGGCAGATGACTGGTCGCGGTCATTCGCCGTCATTACATGGGCTGGATGGCGGACGAAACCGACAGCGGCCCGATTCCGACGCTCGAGGACTGGCAGCACTGGACCTGGGTGATGGGCCGCGCCCAGCAGATGCTGATGGAGGCGTGGGCCGAGAGCCTGAAGACGGCGCAGCCGTGGCCGACCAGCCCGCCGGCCTGGGGAGCCTTTCCGCCAGCCTTCTTCGGTGGCGAGACGGCTCCGGCGGCCGATCCGGTGAGCATGATGAATGCCGGAGCGCAGGTTTGGGCCAAGGGGCTGGAGACGTGGGGCCAGATGCTTGGGCTCCCGGGCGGAGCCGGCGAAAGGAAAGACCGGCGTTTTTCGGCGCCCGAATGGCGCGAGAACCCGCTGTTCGACCAGATCCGCCAGACCTATCTCGCGCTTTCCGACAAGCTGCTCGGGACCGTCGACCAGATCGAAGGCCTCGATTCTGAAACCCGAGCGAAGCTGAAATTCGCGACCCAGAATTTCGTCGACGCGATGAGCCCGTCCAACTTCGCGCTGACCAACCCGCAGGTGCTGAAGAAGACGATCGAGAGCCGGGGCGAGAACCTGCTCAAGGGCCTCGCCAACATGCTCAAGGACATTGCGGCGGGGCAGCTGACCCAGACGAAGCCCGGCGTGTTCGAGGTCGGCACGAACCTGGCGACGACGCCGGGCAAGGTGATCCGGGAAACACCGCTCTATCAGCTGATCCAGTACATGCCGACGACGGAGGAGGTGCTGGAGACGCCGGTGGTGATCTTCCCGCCGTGGATCAACCGTTTTTACATCCTCGACCTCACGCCCGAGAAAAGCTTCGTCAAATGGTGCGTGGACAGTGGCATCTCGCTGTTCATGGTCAGCTGGAAATCGGCGGACGAGAGCATCGCCGATGCCACGCTCGACGATTATGTGCTCCGGGGCCAGATCGACGCCATCGACACGGTTCGCGAGCTGCTCGGAGTGAAGAGCGTCCATGCGATCGGCTATTGCGTCGCGGGGACCACGCTTGCCGCAACACTCGGCTATCTCGAAGCGAAGAAGCAGCAGGACAAGGTCGCCTCGGCCACCTTCCTGACCGCCCAGGTGGATTTCACGCTTGCCGGCGATCTCAAGCTCTTCACGGGCCCCGAGACGATGGCGCTTCTCGAAAAGATGACGGCGGAGAAAGGCTACCTCGACGGCCGCTACATGGCGGCGACCTTCAACCTGCTGCGCGGCCGCGACCTCATCTGGAATTATGTGGTCAACAATTACCTGCTCGGCGAGGAGCCGCCGCCCTTCGACCTGCTCTACTGGAACAGCGACACGACCAATCTGCCGGCAAGCTGGCACCGCAGCTATCTCAGCGACCTTTACGAGGGGAATAAGCTTGCCGAAAAGGGCGGAATAAAGGTCGCAGGAACGCCGATCATCATCGACCTGGTTACGACGCCAACCTACGTCCAGGCCGGCCGAGAAGACCATATCTCGCCGCCTGAAAGCGTGTGGAAGATCATGGACCATTTCGCCGGCCCGAAGCGGTTCGTGCTCGCCGGGTCGGGGCATATCGCGGGCGTGGTGAACCCGCCTGCGGCGAACAAATATTGCTATTGGACCAATGACGAAGCGGCGGGGTCGATCGAGCAGTTCATCGACGGCGCGACCGAGCACAAGGGAAGCTGGTGGCCTGACTGGCTCGGCTGGCTGAAAGCGCGGTCCTCGAAAACTGTGAAAAGCGAAGGGCCGCGGATTCCCGGCAAGGGCAAGCTCAAGGCGATCGAGGATGCTCCCGGCCGCTACGTCAGGGAGCGCTGATCAGCAGTTCTCATACTTCCAGTTGCGCCGCTTTCCCTCGCTCAGCCATTCGACTGCGGTCGCGATCCTCTTCCGTCGGGTCGCGTCCTGCTTCGCTTCCGAAATCCATTCGAGATAATCGCGTTGGGCTGACGGCGGAAAACCATCGAGCGCCGCCTTCGCCTTAGGTGCTTTCGAAAGCGCCGATGCGAAGTCCGGGTGCATTTCCGGCGCGGGCTTCGGCGCGTGCTTGGTCTTGCGCGGCGCGGGCGCGTTTTTCGCGACCTCGGCCGCCTCTTTGACCAGCCGGTCGAGTTCGCCATCAGGCGGCAGATCGGCGACTGAAGTGAGCTTGCCGAACTGGCCCATGGCATCCGCATTGGCCGCATCGCCGCGAAGCTCCTGACCACGCCAGAAATTGAGTGCCGCATGCGCCTTGAAGGCGGCGGTGATCAGAAGGATTTTGCCGCCGACGGTATAAGCCGGCATGCTCCATTTCAGCGCTTCCTCGATGTCGGGGACCACCGCGTGCACCCGCTCGCGCACCTTCTCCAGGATCGGGCGGGCGAACGGTTGCGCCTTGGCGATGTAAGCGTCGATTTCCGGTTCGCGGCTCACAGGATTCCTCCTCCCAGCATCAGCCGGACCACTCCGACGATGATCACGAAGACGTTGAGGCTCCGGCCCGCGCTGCCGCGGCTCATGAAGCCGATTGCGGCTCCGATAATGGCCAGCGGGATGACGAACCAGTTTACCCATCCGAGCAGCGGCAGGAACGCGACCGCTGCAATGACCAGCGCGACGAGCCCAATGATGATCGACACGAGATTGAACATCGATGCTCCTTGCCTTGCGCGGCCAGTCTATCAGACACTCACTCCGGCGGCATAGCCGATACGGCCGATTTCGGCGCCCTGATCAGCGCCGTCACATAGAGTGCGAGCGCCAGCCAGATCGAACCGAAAGCCAGGGCGTGCCAGCGGGTAAACCGCTCCCCGTAGAGCAGCACGGCGCAGAGGAATTGCAGGGTCGGCGCGATGAACTGCAGCATCCCGAGGGTTGAATAAGCGAGCCTCCGCGCGGCCGCGGTGAACAGGATCAGCGGAACTGTGCTGACGACGCCGGCACAGAGCAGCAGCGCCCAGTCCCGGTTCGCCGGCCCGAACGCTGGTTCACCGGCGGCAAAACCCCAGCCGAGCCAGAGCAGCGCGGCCGGGAAAAGAAGTCCGGTTTCGACCGCGAGTCCGGCAACCGCCTCGACCGGCGCGATCTTCCGCAACAGCCCGTAGGTGGCGAAGGTGATCGCGAGCGCCAGGCTGATCCATAACTGGCCGAGAGCCTGAATCGCGAGGCCGGAAATCCCTGCCGCCGCGATTGCCACCGCCGCCCACTGGAGACCGCTCAGGCGCTCTTTCAGCAGCGCCCGGCCCATGAGCACGTTGATCAGCGGATTGAGGTAATAACCGAGACTGCTGGCGAGGATGTGCCCAGTGGTGACTGCATAAACGTAAAGCAGCCAGTTCGTGGCAATCAGGACCGCCGTTACCGAAAGGAAGGCGATGGTTCGGCGCGATCGAATCGCCTCGCGAACGCCGCCGAAGCCGCCGAACATCGCAATCAGCAGCGCCAGGAACGGCACGGACCAGAGCACCCGGTGAGCGACGATGTCGACCGCGCCGACCTCTTCGATCGCCTTGAAATAGATCGGCAGGATGCCCCACAGGGCATAGGCGGCGATGCCTAACGACAGTCCGCGGCCGGAATCGTCGGGGCTCTGGCGGACAGGATCTCGGGCGTTCATCCGGCGCGCGCCTAGCGGCCGCCAACGCGAAATCAAAGCGATTGGTGAACTGCTGATTGGTTGCATCCGGGCGCGCGCCCTGCCACCACTAACGGTATGCAGGGGAAGCTTAAACTGGCGACCTGCCTATGCATTTTGCCGGCAGCTGCACTGCTGGGTGGATGCGACACGGCAACCAAGCGTGCGCGAAGCGCGGCGTCCGTGACCGTCGAAGCGCCATCGCCTTCGAACGCGTGGAAGGCCGTGGCCAGTGCCAACGACCAGGACCGGATCGATCGCCTCGGCCTTGCCTGGCAGCAGGCGCTGATGGAAGCGAAGAAGAAATTCGAGAAGGATATCGCCGCAGAGGGAGACCTGTTGAAGGCCAGATCGGCGCTGCCGCGTCCCCAACCGACCCCGGGAAGCTATAATTGCCGGATGATCAGCATGGGGCGGACGGATTCGAAATCGCCGGCCTTCGCTAAATTCAAACCGTTCTTCTGCTACGTGCTCAGCGACGACAAGGGCGTCCTCACGATCGTCAAGCAGACGGGGAGCCAGCGGCCCGCCGGGCGGCTTTGGGAGGATGACGACCCCAACCGCATGATCTTCCTCGGCAGCCTCGCGCTCGGCGACGAGAAAGAACCGCTTGCCTATGGCGAGGACCCAACGCGTGACATGGCTGGCGTGTTCGAGAGGATCGGTCCGTTCAAATGGCGGCTCGTGATCCCGTGGCCGCGGAGTGGCGCAATGGTGGAAGTGTTCGAGCTCACCCCGGTCGCCGATCAGCCGGAGGGATGAGCTCCGCCGGTTTGCTGGCGGACCCCGTGGAAGTCCGCCGCCTCCTGATCCAATCCGCTGCAGCCCGCGAAGCGATCACTTATGCGGAGCTGCTCAACGCGCTCGGTCACCGATTCACCCGGCCCAAGATGCGCGCATTGTGCAAGGTTTTGGGAGTCATCGACGACGAGGCGGCGGAGCGCGGGGAGCCGGAGCTGGCGGTGCTCGTGGTGCGGCAGTCTGACGGCCTTCCGGGACAGGGCTGGTGGGTCGCGGGAGGGGCGATGCTCAATGGCTATGACGGACTGTGGACCGGGCCGCGGGCGCTGAAGCTGGTAAAGAAGCTGCAGCGGCAGGCATTCGACTATTGGAGCGAAAGGGCGGGTTAGAATTCGCCGCCGCAATCGCTAAGTGGCGGAAATGGCGGACGCGCGGACATTCACGGTCGACGAAGATGACGACGGCATTCGCCTCGACCGCTGGTTCAAGCGGCACCAGCCCGAGATCAGCTTCAATCTCGTCTCGCGTTGGGCGAGGACCGGGCAGCTTCGGCTGGACGGGAAGAGGGTTACCCCGGGCGAGCGGGTTACCGCGGGACAGGAGATCCGGCTGCCACCGGCCGAAGCGGAGCCGGCGCGGCGCGGACCGGCGAAGCCGAGCCGCAAACCGCTCGCGCCTGAAGAGGAGGAGTTCGTCCGCTCGCTGGTGATTTACGAGGACTCCAATGCCTTCGTCCTCAACAAGCCGCCGGGTCTTGCGACGCAAGGCGGGACGAAAACCACGAACCACCTCGACCGGCTTCTCGACGGCCTGGCGGATGAGACGGGCAACCGGCCGAAGCTCGTTCACCGGCTCGACAAGGACACCTCCGGCGCGCTGCTGGTGGCGCGAAGCGCGCGGGCCGCGGCTTTGTTCTCGAAAAGCTTCTCAGGTCGCACCGCGAAGAAAGTCTATTGGGCTCTGGTGATGGGTGTCCCTTCCGCTGACGAGGGATTGATCGATGCGCCGCTTGCAAAGCAGCCGGGCACCGGCGGCGAGAAAATGCATGTCGACGAAAAGCACGGCCAGCCGGCGAAGACCCGCTGGCGAGTCGTCGACCGCGCCGGCAACCGCGCCGCCTGGGTCGAGCTTCAGCCGCTGACCGGACGCACCCACCAGCTCCGAGCCCATATGACGGCGATCGGCCATCCGATTGTCGGCGACGGCAAGTATGGCGGCGCGGACGCGTTCCTGACGGGCGGGATCAGCCGCAAGCTCCACCTCCACGCGCGCCGGCTGAAGATCGATTCGCCCGGCGGCGGAAAGATCGACGTCACCGCTGGCCTTCCGGATCATTTCGAACAAAGCCTGGAAACGCTGGGGTTCGAAGTCGCTGCCGGGGAGCGGGTCGCGATCGCCCGGCCGAAGCCGCCGAGCCGCCCCAAGCTGCGCCGCGAGAACCGGCGCGGCGAGCGGCGCGCCCGTGGAGGGCGCGGACGGCGATGACCAAGCTCGCCATCTTTGACTGCGACGGAACCCTCGTCGACAGCGGCACGACCATTCACAGCGCGCTGGCCGAGACGTTCGAGCTGCACGGCGTCGCGCTGCCGCCGCCGCGCGAGTGCCGGAAGGTGATCGGCCTCAGCCTCATCCAAGCGATGGGCGCGCTCGCGCCCGACGCGGCTGAATCCGACCATTTCCAGCTTGCGGAGACCTACAAGACTTGCTTCCACCGCGCGCGGCGGGAAGGCCGGGTCGAAGAGCCCCTGTTCGATGGCATTATCGACTTGCTCGACACGTTGGAATCGAACGGCTGGCTTCTTGCGGTCGCCACGGGAAAATCCGATCGCGGGCTCCGCCTGTGCCTTGAAAGCCATGGCCTCCATGCCCGCTTCCTCTCGCTCCAGACCGCCGATCGTCATCCATCCAAGCCCGCGCCGCAGATGGCACTAGCCGCAATGGCCGACGCCGGGGCCGCGCCGGGGCGCACGATCGTGATCGGCGACACCAGCTTCGACATGGGCATGGCGGTTGCTGCCGGTGCGACCGGGATCGGAGCTGGCTGGGGCTATCACGAGCCCGAGGAGCTGCTTGCCGCCGGCGCCCGTGCGGTCGCCGATGCTCCGGCCGACGTCGCGGCCATAGCGGAGGACGCGATCGATGGCTGACGACCGCAAATGGAAGCGCCGATTCTACCTGTTCATGGCGGCACGGCTGTTCGGGCTCGCGACTTTCCTGCTCGGAATTGCGATCATGTTTACGAGCCTCTTGCGGCCGGGCGGCTGGCCGGTGGTCGGAGCCATCGTCATCGTCCTCGGCCTGGCTGACGCCGTGGTTGCTCCGAAACTTCTGCGAAAGCAGTGGGACGCCGACGACCGGGAAGGCGAATGAAGCGATTCTGGAAAGAAGCGTCAGTCGTTCCCGCGCCGCGGGGCTGGGCCGTCGAGCTCGACGGCAAGCCGCTTCGGACGCCCGCGCGGCGACCGCTGGAAGTGCCGGCGCAAGCGCTCGCACTTGCCATTGCGCAAGAGTGGAATGGCGCCGGAGAGACGATCAACCCGCGCGCCATGCCACTGACCGGCCTGGCGAATGCAGCGATCGACCGGGTCGCACCGGATCCTCAGGCTTTCGCAAAGGCGCTGGCCATATACGGCGAGAGCGACCTCGCCTGCTATCGGGCCGAAGGGCCGAAGGAATTGGTGGAGCGGCAGCAGGAAAGCTGGGACGAATTGCTCGGCTGCGCGCGCCGGCTCTTCGACGTGGATTTCTGCACGACATCCGGGGTCGTCCACGTCGCCCAGCCCGAGGAGACCGTTCGCCGGCTTGCGCACGCGGTCGCTTCCTTCGATCCGTTCGAGCTTGCCGGCCTGTCGCCGCTTGTCACGATCGGCGGGTCGCTGGTTGCGGCGCTCGCTGTCGCCGAGGGCCAGCTTTCGCCGCAACAGGCCTGGAGTGCGGTGACCATCGATGAGCAGTGGCAGCGGCAACAGTGGGGTGCGGACGCGGATGCCGAGGCCGCGCTTGAAGCGCGACGTGCCGATTTCTTCGCCGCGGCGCGATTCCTGGAGTTGCTTTCCGGCTAGTGAGCCGGACCGACGAGGTCCCTGACGAATGCGACCAGCCCGATCTGGCGG
>Ga0070683_100003715_pt1 | contig 12447 bp, 10 predicted proteins | sample KBSC713LmetaG_FD_64662 | JGI IMG/M metagenome (GOLD analysis project Ga0070683, IMG submission 64662) | Corn rhizosphere microbial communities from Kellogg Biological Station, Michigan, USA - KBS C7.1-3L metaG | ecosystem: Host-associated > Plants > Roots > Rhizosphere ...
GGAAAAGCCCACAGCAGCCGGCGGTAACGGCGTTCCAGCTCGGTCATCCGGTCGCCCCCAAGAAGGCGGTCTGGCCCCGCAGCCGGCGGAGCCGGCGCAGCCGGGTCTCGGCCGCGTCGGCGTGCCGGCGCAGCCGGTCCACCTGGGCGGTCAGCGCCGCGGCGCCACTGTCGGTCAGCCGGTAGTAGCGACGCAGCCGGCCCTCAACGGCCTCTTCCCGGTCGACTTCCACCAGGCCCTGTTCGGCGAGACGATCCAGAGCGCCGTAGAGCGTTCCCGGTCGCAGCACGACCTCACCGTGCGACAACTCCTCAACGGTGCGGATCACGCCGTAGCCGTGCGTGGGTTCCGCCGCGAGGGCGGTCAGGATCAAGAACGTGGGTTCCTGCACGAGCCGACACTACGTCATCCGTTATATAACGTCAACCGTAGTGTCGTCAGCGGACCCAGACTCGGAGGTCACCGACGGCAACGAACCCACCCGAGAGTGCTGCGTCCAGTGCGTCTCCACGCTCGTAGCCGACCAGCGGACGGCCCGGGAACCACGCCTCGACCACATCGGCCAGTTCGGCCCAGTCCAGCGAATATCCCGGCACCGCATGGACGTTGGAGACGTCGACGACCCCGCTGCCCAACCGGGCCACGGCTCCCCCGACCATTCGATCGTCCACCTGCTTGGCCAGGAAAAGGAAATGCCCCCGCCGCAGAAGCGGCGGCAACAGGACCTCACCGGTGTCGTGCTGCCCGGTCCACTCCGCCAGCCGGTCGGCGCTCCGCACAGGTGTCCACCCGGGCGGCGCGGCACGCTCCTCTGACCGCCCGCCCTCCCGATGAAACCAGGTGGCCGCGAACAACAGGTCCATCCCCTCGCCGGACAGGTCGATCGTCGCGAAGCTGTCCTTGACCCCGCAGCGCACGCGTCCCTCGAGGCGTGTGAGCACGCGGTCCGCGGTCACCGCGGGCTCCACGACGACCGCGTCCGAGTGCAGCGGTGGCGGCGGGTCCAACGCGCTCCACACCCCGTCGCTGAGCATCGACCCCACCCCGTGCAGGGCGCAGAGGTCCTCGTACCACCCGACGCTGGCGTCGACCGCGCTGCGTAGCCGTGGATCCATTCGGTAAGCCCCTTCGAGACCGGTCAGGATTCGAGAAGCGATGCCGCCCCCGCCGCGCCTAGCGTGGTGTCATGACCCACATCGAGTACCTGACACTTGAGGTTGACGATCCAGCGGCCGCCGACGTGTTCTACGACAAGGCATTCGGCCTGGGCGACACCATACGCCTACGCGCCGCGCAGGCGCCGACGAGCGGCTTCCGCGGCTTCGCGCTCTCCCTGGTCGTCGCCCAGCCCAGCACCGTCGACAGCCTCGTCGGCACGGCCGTGGACAGCGGCGCCACGACGCTGAAGCCGGTGAAGAAGAGCTTCTGGGGGTACGGCGGCACGATCCAGGCTCCGGACGGCACGATCTGGAAGATCGCCACGTCGTCGAAGAACGACACCGGCCCGGCCACCCGGCAGGTCGACTCCGTCGTGCTGCTGCTGGGCGTGGAGAATGTCAAGGCCACCAAACAGTTCTACGTCGACCACGGCCTGACCGTCGCGAAGAGCTTCGGCAGCAAGTACGTCGAGTTCGCCACCGCGGGCTCGCTCATCAAGCTGGCGCTCTACAGCCGGCGGGCGGCCGCCAAGGACGTCGGCGTCGAGCCCGATGGCACGGGATCGCACCGGATCGCCATCGCCGGGCAGGCCGCGTCCTTCACCGACCCGGACGGGTTCGTCTGGGAACGCCCGCCGCGGCTAGCCGGTGAAGTGGCGCCGGATCGTGCGTTGCCACGGGTTGGCGCGCAGGTTGCCGGCCAGCATCGCAAGGCCGAGACAGTACTTGCTGAGCGCCGTCGACCGTAGCCCGAGGTCGTGAAAGACGTGCGCGAGCGCGCTCGGCGGGCCGGTCGACTTCGTCTCGATGAGCAGGCGGTCGCGCAGACCCTCGATCCAGCGCTCGCCGTGCCGGCACATGAGGTCCGCGTCGCAGGTGATACGCAGTCCTCCGGACAGATCCACCAGGGTGAGCCGGTGGTACGCGCTGACCAGGACCGGGCGGAGCAGCGCCGGGACGTGGTCGGCACCGGTATGCACGGCGACGAACCGGCCGGCGTCGCCGCTCAACTGGAACCGCTCGTCGACCGGGTGTGGACGGCGGTGCTTGACGGTCGTCGAGCGGCTCCCCTGGACCTTGACCTCCAGCACGCAATCGCCCGAATCGACGTACGTCCGCGTGCGTACTTTGAACCGGCGGCGGTTGTCCTGCAGGTGTTGGCGGTAGCACAACAGGTCCGGAGTGTCGAAGTACACCGACTGGTAACCGAACATTCGCCGGCCGTGGATCTCGAGCACCCGAAACCGGCGTCCGAGCCGGGCGACGAGGGCCGGAAACGCATCGAGTGGCACGACGTACTTGCGATCGGTCCGGCAGTCGAGGGCTGCGTGCGCGAGAACGTCATCGAGGCCCACCGGCGCCAGCTGGTACGTCGCGCCGAGCAGCCGCATACGGGCCGGAGACGCCGGCCGTGCTCCGGCGTACACAGTGCTCACCGGACTACCCGATAGCGGACATCTACCTTCGTGACATCTCGCACGAGGTCGAGGTCTAACACCACGAAATGCCGCAATCCGGAGCCGAACAGCTGGCGCAGAGCTTCCCGGAGCAGCCGCTCATCGACGTACGCCCGATCGAGCGTGACGATCTGCCGGCGTACCCGCCGCAGCAGCCGCGGATGGTCGACGACGTACATCACGAGCAGCAGGGCCGCCGACAGCGCCGGCCCCATCCACGGCTGGTCGGTGTGGACGCCGCCGAGCAGGCCGAGCGCCAGCGCCACGAAGTAATAGGCGATCTCTTCTTGCGTGACGGTGTCCGAACGAAGCCGGATGATCGAAAGGACGCCGAACAGTCCGAAGCCGAGCCCGAGCCCGACCGCGGCCGACAGCAGCACCGACGTCACGGCCAGCACGCCGATGTTGAGCGACACGTAGGCCAGCAGCAGATCGCGGCGGTAGTAGCGGCGGAAGTACAGCAGGTAGGCGAGGATCGCGATGGCGGCGATGTCGGTGGCGGCCGGCCCGACCTCGATCATCGTCGCTCTGCTCAAAGTCGATCACCCTGTCTCACGCCGCAGCACTCGTACTCACGGGCGGCGGGCACCGGTGGTTCAACCGCCGTTCACCGTTCTGAAACTTTCATCAAGCCGATGTTGACCGCGGCTGCTACGACTGGATCGCACGAGCGGATCACTCCCCGGGAAGCGAGCGATGACCTCCAGCAACCAGTACCTCGATCAGGTGGTCCAACAGCAGGAACAACTCGCCTCCGAACTGCGCTCCAAGCGCAGCGCGCCGATGTCGGCAACGCCGGCGGCCGCGCCGTCCCGGTTCGCCGGCAACATGGACACCGGCCCCGCCGGACGGGCGGCCGACGCGCCTGGCGGGTCCAACGCTGTCGAGGTGAGGGTCACCGGTTTCGGCCGGTGGAAGACGGTCCTCGTGCCCCCCAACGCGTTCGTCGTGCACACCCGGCGGGGCCGCGACGAGCCGCTCCACGTCGGCCTCGGCGTGTCGTTCCGCTTCAACCCGGCGACCGACTCGTTTCTGGTGGTGCCGGGGGCGATGCAGACCATCCTGATCAGCGCCTTCTGCATCTGCCGGGAGCTGCAGGGCGTGCTGGTGCAGGCCTATGTGCAGTGGATCATCCAGGACTTCGGCATCGCCTACCGGAAGCTGGACTTCGGCGACGCGGTCGACCCGATGCGCCTGGTCAACCTCCAGCTCAAGGAGCAGGCCGAGGCGGCCATCAAGGACAAGGTGTCCACGATGAGCGTCAACGACGTGCTCAGCGACAAGCAGCCGATCATCGAGGAACTGACTGCCCGGCTGCGCGCGGTCGCCGAAGGCGAGGGTGACACCGACCAGGGGCTCGGGCTGCGGATCGTCACCGTGCAGATCAAGGAGGCCGTGGTCAGCTCGTCGCGGCTGTGGGAAAACCTGCAGAAGCCCTACCGTGCCGAGCAGGCCCGGGTCGCGCGCCTCGCCGAGCTGGCCGCCGAGGAAGCGGTCGGGCAGCAGGAACTGGCAGCCCGCAGGCTCCGCGAGACGCAACAGATCGAGGTCGACCGCGAGCTGGAGGACCTGCGGGCCGGCACCGCCGCCCACAGCTTCGATCGCGAGGCCGCCGAGCGGATCCGGCGTGCCGAACGCGAGCAGGAGGACACTCGCACGCTCGCCGAGCTGCAGGACGCGACCACCCGGCAGGCCATGGCGCTGGAGCGGGAGCGCGCCGCCGACGAGGCCCAGATCGGGCGGCTGCGCATCGAGCGGGAATACGAGTTGAAGCGGCTCGCCTTGCAGAGCGAGCTGGCGATGGCCGCCTCGCAGGCCGAGTCCGGCCACGAGCGGGAACTGCTGGATCTCGACCGGCAACGGATCCGGGCAGCCATCGCCAACGACCAATCGCCGAGCGCCATCCAGGCACAGCTCATCGAATCACTGCCGCAGATCGTCGAGAAGCTACCGAAGCCGGCGGAGTTGCGCGCCGTGACCATCGGCGGCAACAGCACGACCACCGTGAGCGGACTGATCGCCGAGCTGGCCAGCGTGGTCGGCGCGCTGCAGTCGACGATGACCCACCGCCCGGACTAGGGCGCCGACCCAAAATCGCTGTCGCTGTTGCTGGAGGTCTGGTAGGCAACAGCCATGAGCGAGGAGACGCTGCCAGGCGGCAACACCGACGGCGCCGTGCGCAACGGTGGCGTCGTTCACAAGCGGACCGCACCCTGGACGCCGACCGTGCACGCCCTGCTGCGGCACCTGGAGGACGCCGGCATTGACGACGTTCCCCGCGCACTCGGCTTCGATGAGCAAGGCCGCCAGATGCTCACCTACCTGCCCGGCGAGGTGATCGGCGACCGGGTTCACTGGCCCGCTTGGGTCTACGCCGACTCGACGCTGGTGCAGGTCGGCCAATGGATGCGACGCATCCATGACGTGACAGCCACCTTCGTGCCGCCAACGGACGAGCGATGGTTCACCGGTCGCACGATGCAGCCCGGGTGGATCGTCGGTCACCAGGACGCGGCGCCGTTCAACGCGGCGATGGACGGCGACCGGCTGGCCGGCTTCTTCGACTGGGACACCGCGAGCCCGTCGCCGCGAGAAGATGATCTTGGCTTCTCGGCGCTTCTGTGGGTGCCGCTCACCGCCCCGGATCCCGGCGAGCAGGCCGACTCGCACGATGTCAAAGACCGCTCCCGCCGCCTCCATCTGCTGCTTGACGCCTACCGCTACGACGGTGATCGTCGGGCCTTCGGCGCGGCGGTCGTGCAGCGCGCCCGCCGACAGGCCGGCGTCATCCGCAGCATGGCTGATGCCGGCGATCGGGCCGCGATCGCGCTGCTGCCCATCGCGAGCCGCCTCGAGCAGTCCGCGTCCTACGTCGAGGCGCTGCCGGGCGAATTCTGGACGCCCTAGCGGCGGACGCGGTCGCGGATGGGCCTGGCCTCCGGCGTGTCGATCACCCGGACGACGTCCAATTCGATGCTTGAATCCAGCTCCCCGAGTAGCCGGCGGCCGCTGCCGAGTAAGATCTGGATCTGGTGAATCTGGATCTCATCGAGCGCGCCTGTCTCGAGCGTGCGTCGCGCGGTCAGGCGAAGTGAGGACGACGGCCCATCAGACCACGGTCCTGCTCGGACGGGACCAAGGTCCCTAGTGCGCCCCCTCCGCGACCCGCGACCCTGATTGCGACCGGCGGTCCAGCCGACTCCGCCCAACCGGGAGCCATACGATGAAAGAGAACGGCCGCACGCGGGCCCTGATGCTCGGCCTGGCCACCGTCGGGTTCGCCGTCAACTTCTGGGCCTGGGCCCTGCTTAGCCCGCTCGCCCCGAAGTTCAAGGACGCGCTGCACCTCAGCTCGTTCCAGCAGGCCCTGCTCGTGGCCGTGCCGGTGGTCGTCGGCTCGCTCGGGCGCATCCCGGTCGGGGCGCTGACCGACCGGTTCGGCGGGCGGATCATGTTCCCGCTGATCTCGCTGACCACGATCATCCCGGTGCTCTACCTGGGCCTCGCCGGTCACGGGTCGCTGGCCGGACTGCTGGTCGGCGGGTTCTTCCTCGGCATCGGCGGGACCGCCTTCGCAGTCGGCGTGCCGTTCGTCAACGCCTGGTTCCCGCCCGAGCGCCGCGGCCTCGCCGTCGGGGTGTTCGGCGCCGGCATGGGCGGCACCGCGATCAGCGCGCTGACCACCGTCAAGCTGGTCGGCGCCGGCGGCACCGCCACGCCGTTCGTGGTCACCGCCGCCGTCCTGGCCGCCTATGCGGTCGTCGCGGCCCTGCTGCTGCGCGACGCCCCCGACCGGGCGGTGCCGGTTGAGCCGCTCACGACGCGGCTGGCCGCCACCGCACGGCTGCGCATCACCTGGCAGGCCGCGATCCTGTACGCGGTGGTGTTCGGCGGGTACGTCGCCTTCTCCGTGTACCTGCCCGCCTACCTGAAGACCGCCTACGGGCTGACCCAGGCCGACGCGGCCAACCGGATGGCCGGCTTCGTGCTGCTCGCGGTCGTCATGCGACCGGTCGGCGGCTGGTTGTCTGACCGTTTCGACGCGACCCGCGTGCTGACCGTCGCGCTCGGCGTCGTCGCCGGCGGGGCCGCCGTCCAGGCCTTCACCCCGAGCCTGGCGCCGCTCGGCACGATCGCCTTCCTCTCGATGGCCGCCGCGCTCGGCACCGGCAGCGGCGCCACGTTCGCCCTCGTCGCCCAGCGCACCCCGGCCAACAAGGTCGGCTCGGTCACCGGCGTGGTCGGGGCCGCCGGCGGCCTCGGCGGGTTCGTGCCGCCGCTGGTCATGGGCGTCATCTACGGCCAGTACCACGACTACGGGCTGGGCCTCGCCGCCCTCGCGGTGGTCGCGCTCGGCACGCTGTTGCTGACCGTCACCGCGGTGGCCGCGAAAACCGGCAACCGGGAACCGGCCCATGTGTGAGTACTGCGGCTGCCAAGCGCTCACCGCGATCGCCGAACTGACCCGCGAACACGACCAGATCGTCAACCTGATCGGCGACGTGCGGGCCGCCCTCCGCGCGGACGACACGGCCCGGATGGCCGAGGTGGCCCAGCAGATCACCGCCATCCTCGGCCCGCACACCACGGTGGAGGAGCACGGCCTGTTCCCCGCCCTCGCCGACGAATTCCCCGATCACATCGCGGCACTGCACGACGAGCACCGCCAGATCGAACAGGCCCTCGCTGAAGGCGTCGACCTCGACACCCTGGAGATGCTGCGCGAGCACATTCTCAAAGAGCAGGACGGCGTGTTCCCGGCCGCCCTGGCCACGCTCAGCACCGAGCAGTGGCAGGCGGTTGAGGACATCCGCGCCCAGTTGGGCACATCTGACACTAATGTGAAGATCGGAAGCGGAGCCCAGGAAGGACGCCAAGCATGGCCAGCCGACTCGACGACCCGCTGATCGACGCGCTCGTCGGCACCCGCCGGTACTTCACCCGCGCCGAGGTGTCGCCCGACCGGCGGGCGCTGTATCAGATCGGGGGCCGCCAGGCCGACGCCTTCTACCGCGACCGCTGGTCACACGACAAGGTGGTGCGCTCGACCCACGGGGTCAACTGCACCGGATCGTGCTCCTGGAAGGTGTACGTCAAGGACGGCATCATCACCTGGGAGGCGCAGCAGACCGACTATCCGAGCGTCGGACCCGACCGGCCGGAATACGAGCCCCGCGGCTGCCCCCGCGGCGCGGCATTCTCCTGGTACACGTACTCGCCGACCCGGGTCCGCTATCCATACGTGCGCGGACTGCTGCTCGAAATGTATCGCGAGGCCAAACGACAGACCGGCGATCCGGTCGCCGCCTGGGCGTCGATCGTCGACGACCCCGAGAAGGCCAGGCGATACAAGGAGATCCGCGGCAAGGGTGGTCTCGTGCGCGCGACCTGGGACGAGGCGGTCGAGCTCGTCGCCGCCGCCCACGTGCACACGATCCGCAAATACGGCCCCGACCGGCTGGCCGGTTTCTCGCCGATCCCGGCGATGTCGATGGTGTCGCACGCCGCCGGAGCCCGCTTCTACAACCTCGTCGGCGGCGCGATGCTGTCGTTCTACGACTGGTACGCGGACCTGCCGGTTGCCTCGCCGCAGGTGTTCGGCGACCAGACCGACGTGCCCGAGTCCGGGGACTGGTGGGACGCCGGCTACCTGATCATGTGGGGCTCCAACCTGCCGGTCACCCGCACGCCCGACGCGCACTGGATGGCCGAGGCCCGCTACCGCGGCCAGAAGGTCATCGCCGTCGCGCCGGACTACGCCGACAACGTCAAGTTCGCCGACGAGTGGCTGCCCGCCCAGCCGGGGACGGACGGTGCCCTCGCGATGGCCATGGGCCACGTGGTCCTGCGGGAATTCTTCGTCGAGCGCGAGGTCGACTACTTCACCTCGTACGTGAAGCGCTTCACCGACCTGCCGTTCCTCGTCACGCTCGACGACGCCGGCGACGGCACGTACCGCCCCGGCAAACTGCTCACCGCCGCGGATCTCGGGTCCACCGAGGAGAACGCGGCGTTCAAGACCGTGCTGCTCGACGGCGACGGCCGGCCGGTCGTCCCCAACGGGTCGCTCGGCTTCCGCTACGGCGACGCCGGCGTCGGCCGGTGGAACCTCGACCTCGGTGACGTCGACCCGCGGCTGTCGGCGCACGGCGAGGACGCCGTCGAGGTGCGCCTCCCCCGCTTCGACACGCCGGATGGCGCCGCCGGCCTGATGCGGCGCGGCGTGCCGATACGGCAGATCGCCGGCCGCGCCGTGTGCACGGTCTACGACCTGCTGCTCGCCCAGTACGGCGTCGGTGGCGAGGGACTGCCCGGCGAGTGGCCGGCCGGCTACGACGACCCGACCCAGCCGTACACGCCGGCCTGGCAGGAGACGATCACCGGTGTGCCCGGCCCGACCGCGGCCCGTATCGCCCGGGAGTTCGCGGCCAACGCCGAGGAGTCCCGGGGACGATCGATGATCATCATGGGCGCCGGAACCAACCACTGGTTCCACTCCGACACGATCTACCGGTCGTTCCTGACGCTGACCACGCTCACCGGCTGCCAAGGCGTCAACGGCGGCGGCTGGGCGCACTACGTCGGTCAGGAGAAGGTCCGCCCGCTCACCGGCTACAGCGTGCTCGGCACCGCGGCCGACTGGTCCCGGCCGGGCCGCCAGATGATCCAGACCGCGTACTGGTACCTGCACACCGACCAGTACCGCTACGACCCCTTCAGCGCGGCGACCCTGGCGACCGGCCAGTCCGAGGGAACCTTCGCCGGGCGGGCCACCGCCGACCTGATCGCGGCGTCGGCCCGGATGGGCTGGATGCCCTCGTACCCTCAGTTCAACCGCAACCCGCTCGACCTCGCCGACGAGGCCGCCGCGGCCGGGGTGCCGGTCGCCGAGCACATCGTCGGCCAGCTCACCGACAACCGGCTGCGCTTCGCCGCCGAGGACCCGGACGCGCCGGAGAACTTCCCGCGCGTGCTCACCGTGTGGCGGGCCAACCTGCTCGGCTCCTCGGCCAAGGGCAACGAATACTTCCTGCGCCACCTGCTCGGCACCGATCACGCAGTACGCGCGAAAGAAGCGCCGCCCGAAGCCCGGCCGCAGGACGTCGTCTGGCACGACCAGGCGCCGACCGGCAAGCTCGACCTGCTGCTCGCGCTGGACTTCCGGATGACCTCGACGACCCTGTACGCCGACGTCGTCCTGCCGGCCGCCACCTGGTACGAGAAGCACGACCTGAACACCACGGACATGCACCCGTTCGTGCACTCGTTCAACCCGGCGATCAACCCGCCGTGGCAGACGCGCACCGACTGGGACGCGTTCATGGCCATCGCCAAGGCCTTCAGCACGCTCGCCGCGACCCACCTCGGCACGCGCACCGACGTCGTCGCCGCGCCGCTGCTGCACGACACCCCGGACGAACTGGCCGTCCCGCACGGGCGGGTCGCGGACTGGAAGCGCGGCGACTGCCCGCCGGTCCCCGGCCGGACCATGCCGAAACTCGTGCCCGTCGAGCGCGACTACGCGGCGATCGCCGACAAGATGGCCGCGCTCGGGCCGCTGCTGGACACGCTCGGAGCGACCACGAAGGGCGTCACGTTCCGGGTCGGCCGCGAGATCGAGTACCTTCGCCACAAGAACGGCACGGTTCGTGGGGGGGTCGCCGACGGCCGCCCGTCCATCGCCCGTGACGTGCAGGCCTGCGAGGCGATCCTGGCCCTGTCCGGGACGACCAACGGGCACCTGGCCACCCAGGGCTTCCACAGCCTCGAGGAACGCACCGGGGTGCAGCTCGCCGATCTGGCCGCCGAGCACGAGGGCAAGCAGATCACGTTCGCCGACACGCAGGCGCGGCCGACCCCGGTGATCACGTCGCCCGAGTGGTCCGGCTCGGAGGCGGGCGGGCGGCGCTACTCCCCGTTCGTCATCAACGTCGAGCGACTCAAGCCCTGGCACACGCTGTCCGGCCGGCAGACGTTCTACCTCGACCACGACTGGATGGCCGAGCTCGGCGAGTGGCTGCCGACCTACCGGCCGCCGCTGAACATGCACGCCCTCTTCGGCGAGCCGAGCGTGGGCGAGCACGGTGAACTCGGCATCACCGTGCGATACCTGACGCCGCACAACAAGTGGTCGATCCACTCGGAGTATCAGGACAACCTGTTCATGCTCTCGCTGTCGCGGGGCGGCCCGACCATCTGGATGTCCAAAGAGGACGCCAACAAGGTCGGGGTCGCCGACAACGACTGGATCGAGGCGGTCAACCGCAACGGGGTCGTGGTCGCCCGGGCGATCGTCTCGCATCGCATGCCCGAGGGCACCGTGTACATGCACCACGCCCAGGATCGGCTCATCGACGTGCCCCGCACCGAGACCAACGGCCGAAGAGGCGGCATCCACAACTCGCTGACCCGGCTGCTGATCAAGCCCAGCCATCTGATCGGCGGCTACGCCCAGCTGTCGTTCGCGTTCAACTACCTCGGCCCGACCGGCAACCAACGCGACGAAGTGACCGTCATCCGGCGCCGTTCGCAGGAGGTGCAGTACTGACATGCGCGTCATGGCCCAAATGGCGATGGTGATGAACCTCGACAAGTGCATCGGCTGCCACACCTGCTCGGTCACCTGCAAGCAGGCGTGGACCAACCGCAGCGGCGTCGAGTACGTCTGGTTCAACAACGTCGAGACCCGTCCCGGGCAGGGCTACCCGCGCCGGTACGAGGACCAGGACACCTGGAAAGGTGGCTGGGCGCTCAACAAGCGGGGCCGGCTCGCGCTCAAGGGCGGCGGCCGCTTTCGCAAGCTGCTGACCATCTTCGCCAACCCGAAGCTGCCCGCGATCCAGGACTACTACGAGCCCTGGACCTACGACTACGAGACGCTCACCAACGCGCCGCTGCAGGAGCACACCCCGGTCGCCCGGCCCAAGTCGCTCATCTCCGGAAAGGACATGAAGGTCTCCTGGTCGGCCAACTGGGACGACGACCTCGGCGGCGCCCCCGACCACGGCGACAAGGACGTCCTCCTGGCGAGCATCGCCGGCAAGGTCACGTTCGAGTTCGAGCAGACGTTCATGTTCTACCTGCCCCGGATCTGCGAGCACTGCCTCAACCCGTCGTGCGCGGCGTCCTGCCCCTCCGGCGCCATCTACAAGCGCACCGAGGACGGCATCGTGCTGGTCGACCAGGACCGCTGCCGCGGCTGGCGGATGTGCGTGTCCGGCTGCCCGTACAAGAAGGTGTACTTCAACCATCGCACCGGCAAGGCGGAGAAGTGCACGTTCTGCTTCCCGCGCGTCGAGGTCGGCATCCCCACCGTCTGCGCCGAGACGTGCGTCGGCCGGCTGCGCTACATCGGCCTGATGCTGTACGACGCGGACGCCGTTCTCGACGCGGCGTCCACAAAGGACGAGCATGACCTGTATGAGGCGCAGCGGAAGGTGTTCCTCGACCCGAACGACCCAGCCGTGATCGCCGCGGCCGAACGGGCCGGCATCCCGCGCGACTGGATCGACGCGGCCCAGCGCTCTCCCGTGTACGCGCTCATCAACACATACCGCGTCGCGCTGCCGCTGCACCCCGAGTACCGGACGATGCCGATGGTCTGGTACATCCCGCCGCTGTCCCCGGTCGTCGACGTGGTCCGCGACACCGGGTACGACGCGGAAGACCAGGGAAACCTGTTCGCCGCCATCGACGCCCTGCGCATCCCGGTCGACTACCTCGCCCAGCTGTTCACCGCCGGCGACCCGGCCCCGGTCGACGCGGTGCTGCGCCGGCTCGCCGCGATGCGCTCCTACATGCGCGACATCAACCTCGGCCGCGACCCGGACGAG
>Ga0070683_100003722_pt1 | contig 12435 bp, 8 predicted proteins | sample KBSC713LmetaG_FD_64662 | JGI IMG/M metagenome (GOLD analysis project Ga0070683, IMG submission 64662) | Corn rhizosphere microbial communities from Kellogg Biological Station, Michigan, USA - KBS C7.1-3L metaG | ecosystem: Host-associated > Plants > Roots > Rhizosphere ...
GCAGTCGCGGATGAGCTTGGCATTGATCGCAGCCGGTTCGAGTTCCAACTGCTTTACGGCATGGCGGGCCCTATCAAGCGCGCGCTGGTGGAGATGGGATATCGGGTCCGGGAATATTGTCCAGTTGGCGAGCTGCTACCGGGCATGGCTTATCTCGTTAGACGCCTGCTCGAGAACACGTCAAACGAAGGATTTTTGCGGGCGAAATTCGCCGAGAACGTGCCGGCGAAAGAATTGCTGCGCGATCCCACCGAGCTGATTAAGCCCGCGGTAATTGGAATCGAGGATGCCCGCGCGCTCGGCGGATTGAATAACGAAAATGGCGCTTCACTTAATGCAACAGCTGGCCATAGTTTCCGAAACGCACCGCTTGTGAGTTTCATTTACAAAGACAACCAGGACAAGATGCAAAGCGCTTTGCGCGAAGTACGAAAGCGCTTGGGCGAAAAATATCCGTTGTACATTGGAGGCGAAAAGATTTTCACCGACAATTTGACACCTTCGGTTAATCCCGCCGAGCCGACGGAGATTGTCGGCTACGGAACCGAGGCTGGCATCGACGAAGCCGAGCGTGCCGTTAAAGCTGCGCGAACGGCATTCGAAAAATGGAGATGGACGCCGGTCGAGGAGCGAGCGCAGTTGCTCGAGCGCGCAGCCGAGATCCTGGAGCGCAGGCGATATGAACTCTCGGCAGTGGAAGTTTTCGAAGTCGGCAAGTCGTGGTCTGAAGCCGACGGCGATATTCGCGAAGCCATCGATTTTTGCACGTTCTACGCGCAGCAAATGAAGCGTCTCGGGCGCCCGAAACTCACGCAACAGGTGCCAGGCGAAGAAAGTTATCATCATTACTTGCCGCGCGGCGTCGCCTTCGTAATCGCACCGTGGAATTTTCCGATCGCGATTCTCTGCGGTATGGCGGCGGCCGGAGTTGTTACGGGAAATGCCGTGATCATGAAACCGTCCGAGCAGTCGATTGTTTGCGGCGCCATGCTCATGCAGGTGTTTGAAGAAGCAGGCGTTCCGCCAGGCGTGTTGAATTTCCTGTCAGGACACGGCTCGACGATTGGAGCGCATTTGGTCGATCACAAGGATGTCGATTTAATCGCGTTCACTGGTTCGCGCGAAGTCGGACTGAAAATTTGGGAATCGGCAGGAATCACTCGCCCCGGTCAGCGCGAGCTGAAGCGTGTGATTTGCGAGATGGGCGGCAAAAACGCGATGATCGTTGATGCAGACGCAGATGTTGACGAAACGATCATGTATTCAATTTATGCCGCATTCGGTTTTCAGGGGCAAAAGTGCTCCGCGCTATCGCGTCTGATTTTGCTCGAAGAAAATTACGACCGAGTGATGGAACGTTTGGTTCCCGCCGCAGCCAGTCTGCGAGTTGGCAATACCGCGGAACCAGGGATCATGGTCGGCCCGGTTATCGATGAACCTGCTTACCGGCGCATTCTGGAATACATCGAGGTCGGGAAGAAAGAGGCCAGGCTCGCTTATCAGGCAAAGGAAGTCCCGCCACATGGATATTTTATTCCACCAACAATTTTCACCGACGTGAAACCGAATATGCGCATCGCGCGCGAAGAAATTTTTGGCCCGGTGCTAAGCGTGTTGAAAGTGCGGGATCTCGACGAAGCGCTCGAAGTCGCAAATGGAACCGACTACGCGTTGACGGGAGGTTTCTTCTCCCGCAGCCCTGACAATATTGAGCGCATCAAGGCGCGACTGGAAGCTGGCAATGTCTACATCAACCGTTCATGCACGGGCGCGATCGTCGGCCGTCATCCCTTTGGCGGATTCAAAATGAGCGGCAGCGGCACCAAGGCCGGTGGCGAAGATTATCTTCTGCACTTTCTCGTGCCGCGCGTAGTAACCGAAAACACGAGCCGTCACGGCTTCGCCCCGGAAAAGTCACCCGAGTATCGCGACGAATTTCTCTGGCCAAAGTAACCGCTGGAAAAGCGGGAACGTTCAATTCAGCGGTCGGCCTTTGCTGAGCAACTTCACAACCGTCACGATCATGTAAACCACCGGCCAGGCCGAGGTAAGAACAATCACGGCAAACGCCGCCATCTCCCTTGCTCGTTCCCGCGCCGCTTCGATCCGGTATTCACGCCCTAGATCAAAAAGATTCCTGAACCTCGATCTATCTTCTCCGTCAGAAGACCAGAAATGACCGCGCCATTGACCGAAACCGGAATGAAAAAAATAGTCCGTCTGCGGAAAGCGTCTCTTACCGCCCTTGGAAGGACTCCTTGGTTTCATAGACTCTGACCGACAACTGGTTTGGAACCAGCAACACAATACCACGTTCAAAAATTCAATCAGCCTGAAAAAATAACTTTCCGGCCGAGCACAAACCGCGACACACTCGAAATGCACAGATGAAAACGGCCGTGTATCATGCTGGTAAGTTCCTGGTGAGGTTCGTATTTGGCTGTGTCGCACGCATTCACGTAATTGGCCGAGAGAACGCAAGATGCGCTGGTGGTTTTTTGCTGGCGTCGAATCACATCAGCCATTTCGATCCATTTCTAATAGGTCTGAGGGTACCGCGAAAGGTCGATTGGATGACAATGGCCGAATTCTTTCGGCCGGCTGCACTCGGTTTTTTCCTGCGCTCAATTGACGCGTTCCCGGCGGAGCGTGACCGCGCCGATCTGAAAACAATTCGCACGGCGATCCACCGGCTAAAAAGCGGACGCGTCGTGGGCCTTTTTCCCGAGGGCGGCATTCGTGACGGTGCGCGCTCTTTACTCGAAGGCGCGCCGCTCCGGCCGGGCGCAGCCACATTGGCGCAGATTGCCAGTGTTCCAGTCGTGCCGTGCGTAATTCTCGGTACCGACCGCTTTTACTCCATAAATCAGTGGCTACCTTTCCGACGCACGCCGGTGTGGATCGCGTTTGGAAAGCCGATTTCATGTTTTCCAGATTTGCAAAAGTCTCAGGCGCGTGAACGAATCGAATCCGAACTGGCTGCCGCTTTCAAAAATCTTTATGCTGAATTGCGCGAAAAATTTTGCCTCACCACGGACGATCTGCCGCACTCGCCGGAGGAGCGTAAGGGTAGGGTCGGCGCCCCGCGCCGACTCCCGAAAGCTTTCAAAACAGCGCCGCGTTCCTACCATCGTTTTGCTGCCAAGGGAGTCGATTCGCTTCTCTGCGCATCTATCAATTGGATTCATCGACGCCATCCGCTGAATGGCCACAGTCGACAAGAGATGGAGCGCTACCTTGCCGCGTGCGAGCGGCTCTCGCCGCAGGAATATTATTTCTCTCCGCAGGCTAACGGTAGCAACGGTGCATCTGGGTCAAAGCCGGCAATCAACCGCTTCCATGATTCACGTATTGCAACACTGTCATGGCGCAGCCCAATCGAAAGCGAGTTTCCAGCAAACAATACCGCGCGGGCGGATTTCTTCCGAACTGATGCGCGGAGTTGGACTCTAGCACCGACAGTGTTTCTGCTGCACTCTCTAATGTCCTCCAGTCCAACCGGATACCACCGCTGGGCAGAGAGGTTTAATGAGCTCGGCTGGAACGCATGTTTCCTTCATTTACCATATCATTTCTCGCGCGTCCCGACCGGCTACTGGAATGGCGAACTGGCAATCACGCCGGATTTGATTCGCAACGCTGAAGGCCTCCGTCAGGGCGTCATCGAGCTGCGGCAAGTAATGGAATCATTGCGAGAACATGGCTGCCGTGAGTTTGGCGTGCTTGCCACCAGTTACGGCGGATGGATTGGCGCGCTGCTGACACTCGTGGAAAGCAATTTCCGATTCGTGGCGTTAATGTCGCCGATCGTGAACATCGAGCACGCCATCTGGCACAGCCCGGCAGCACGTCGTATTCGACGCGAACTGGTCCAAGCGAATGTCGAGCGGGCTCTGGTTGCGCGACATTTTCATCTGAGTTCACCGTTGCACGGCCGTCCGGTGTGCGATCCAACGCGGATTCTATTCGTCACTGGGGAATTCGATTCGATTGCTCCACCTGAGGAAATCGAAGCGATCCACCAAACATGGCACGGATCGGAACTGTTGCGCGTGCGACAGGGACATTTCGGTCATCGCATGATGCCGGAAACAATCGCGTACCTGAAACAGCGCGGCGATTTGGAAACAGGCAATATTCGTTGATCGACTTGCTCTCATTATCACCTGGCTTCAGCCAGGTGATGTGCCGATGTGCACTCAGTAAGGCGTTTAAACGGCTTTCGACGACAGCTTCAGTGATTAAGTACCGCGCTGAAGCGCGGTGTTAATGAGAGCTATTGAATGCGAAGAAATTCCAAGCTTGATGCAAGATCGCTGAACGCAGCGTTCGCCAATACATTGTGTCCTTCCACGGACGCATGCCAGCCGTCGATGGGATGCAGCAATTCCGCGCGACTGAGGTCTGCTGTCGCCAGCGCATCAGAATATCGCAATTGAATGTGGTCGGTCTGCTGCACGAATTCGCGATTCAATGCTTCCACCATCGCGCGCAGTTCTTCGTTCGCCATCGCCGCAAGCCGAATCAAATTGCGCCGGTAAGCGGGACGGAATGAAACGAAATACGTGTAAGTCGTTTCCAAATGCGGATACAAAGTTTTGTCCGACTCTCGAAGGCGCTCGACTGCCTCGCGTCCTTTAAAATACGATTCAAAACTAATCAGACCGTAAACGACAATAGCCACGCGATGTTGCTGGACGCGTGCGACCTCGAGCAGGCGTCGCAACTCACGCACGTAATTCTGCCGAAATTCATTGCTTAAACGTCTTAGCCGCTCATCGGGTTCGTCGAGTTCAGGTGGCGGACATCGCCATGCCCAATCAACATTATTGTGTCCGATCGAAATCAGAATCAGATCGGGAAAACGGTGCGCTCGCACCAACTCACCGACTTGCCCTGAGAAATTGCGTGTCCCGAGGATGCGGCGGAAGAGATCTTGACGGCAATGTTCATGATCCACGAGCGCACCAACCCCCGCGCATTCGATCGCCACAAAAGGCGTGATTGTCTCCAGGCTTTTCGAAATACTGCAAATCCTTGGAGCAGCGCCGAGGTAAAGAAACCAATTCTTCCCGCGAGACGTGTGCGCGCGCCACAACGTGCTCCACGGCGATGAGATGTAAATGCCCCTGCAGACGCTGTCACCGAGCATGGCAACGTGCGGCAACCGGCTAATCAACTCCGCGCGCGTGATCTCGCCGCTTTGGTAGGCCAAATAATCGCGATGAAAGCGGGAGTCAGGTTCAGCAACGCGCTCCATGAAGTTCGGGCTGACAAACGGAGCTGATTTCATCTGGTCGCGATTATGTAACTCAGGCATCTTGCCTGACTGCGTCGAACAGGCTTCCAGCATGCGGGATTTGTGCAGGCATGATGCCCGCACCCCACAACAGCCAGGATGGCTGTGTTACTCATCCAGCCAATCCATTCTCTCAAGCAACCGGCGAAACTGTTCATTGTCCGTCGAAATCGCGGGCAACCATTCGCGGATCGGCTCGCGTCGCCACCATGTTTTGTCGCCGATTGGCGCGAATTGGTACCGATAAAGCCGCGCTCGAATGTAACGCGGCGGCGCATCTGGAAATGGGTTATTCGCCAGCAGCGACAGCGTGCCCGGGTCGTTGTGCAGAAGTTTCCACACAAAATGAAGAGTCCACGGATATTCGACCGGGGACTCCATCGCTGCGAACCAGATTTGCCAGTCAATCCGCGGCTGATACGGCGCGATGAATGGCGGCCGGCGCTCCGGATCGCCCGGCTTGGCTTTGAATTCGTATGGTTTCCATTTCGTATCGCCCGTAATCAGCTCGTCGTCTGTTCCTTCGAAAATAATCTCGTCGCGTTCGCGTCCGACACTGCCGAAAGCGCCGTAGGTGTTCACAAGATCAAGCGCATTATACGAGTAATTCATCAGTTGCCGGCCCGAGGCCAGGTTGACCACTGTGGGTATGCTGAGCCAGATCACTAACGTTGCTAACGCGACAGCAATCACGTTGTTGACGCGCGATGGCTGCGATTCCTGAGCAGCGCGTTCCGCGCGCCTAACGATGGCTGCGGGCAAAACGTGTCTGAGGAACGTATCATCGAAACACGCAAGAAATGGGATAATCGTGAGGTAATTCAGGAAAGATAGGTTGCCGCTGATGATGAGAAATATCTGGAACGAAACCAGGAGCACGCCCGCAATGTGGCGCGCCATTCGCGGACCAAAGGAAAACCACGGCACGATTAGCTCGATGAAGTGATTCCAAACCAGTTCGAATTTGAGTAGCCAATGCGGGGAAAAATGGAAATAGCGACTGATCGGGCTTGGGATCGGCTGCGTTTCGTAATGGTAGTAGAGACAGGTGAGATCACGCCAGCAGGGGTCGCCGCGTAGTTTGATCAGGCCGGCTCCGATCATCATGCGAAAACCGAGCCAACGAAAAAGCCAGATCACCAGAATCGGTGGCCTGCATCTTGGAAACGGGCGCCCATCGAGGAGTGGACAAAGAAAAATCGCCAGAAATCCGGTCTCGAGCAGTTGTATCTCCCAACCGTAGCCGTACCAGATCTGACCGACATGAACGATTGACATGTACATCGCCCACAACACCGCGAGCAGAATGGCATTTGCGTACCCGCCGAGAACAACAAGGGAGAGCGCGAACCCGAGCCACGAGAAAATCAACAGCGCGTTGTCCGAGATTCCGAACCAGAAAAGTGTGGGGATTCTCCACATGCCTGCGCTTCGCGATCCGAGTTGCGCTTGAACCACGTCGAGAAAATACCTCGCTGGGGTCAATCCATGCTTCCCGACGAGGGGAACGATCTGATTGGCCGCGACCAAAAAAGCGATTGCGTAAACAAATCCTAGCAGTCGCAGAATGACAAACCGAGTCAGCCAATAGGAATTTCCCAGCGCGAGGAATTTACCGATCAGAATTCGCGGTTCACGCGCGCTCACGGGGAAAACGTCGAACGCCGAACACCGAACGTCCAACACCGAATAAATTGATCATTTGCCAGGGGGGAGATTCGAACTCCCGACCAAGGGCTTATGAGTCCCCTGCTCTACCACTGAGCTACCCTGGCGTTTAATTGGTGCGCAAAACTAGCGAATTTTCCCGAACGACCAACCCCGAAAGCTTTCGGGGTACGCTACCACTAAGATGCACTGGCGAAATTTGGGGCGACAAAGGTCAATCGCATGACCTACGCTGTCAACGCGGCGTAGCACGAGCGGATCTTCCTCTTCCTCTAACGCTTAATCTGACTCCCAGCTTGTCGCGAATGGGTTAGATCAAGACGAAAATTAAGAGGAAGCGGAAGAGAAGAAGCGACTATTCTTTCGGTTGCGAAAGATAGGGCTCTAAATCCTTGTCGCTGCCGCGAACGGCGGCCATGAAGCAAACGCCGCTGTGTTCGGTCACCGCACCGGTCCAGCCTTCCTGGTGAACATAACGCCAGCCTGGAAACCGCAGCACTGCTCCGCTTTTGCTGTCTCTCTCGGCCGGAAAGAGAAATAACTGCATCCGTTTCTCTGAGAGCCAAATTTGAGCGATACGCCGTGATTCGTCGTCTTCAAAAACGCGGCAACCAATGGTGCCAAAATCGGCGAACTGCTCTGGAACATCGTAATGCTCCAGGCCGTGTTTCATAAAAAACAGGTCGCTTAATGTACCTGCTTCAGCGTTCACCGGATCCAGCATCACCGGTCGCGTCGAAGCAGCGACCCCCAACAATTTGCGAGCTGTCGCCGAGCCCGGGAAATCGTTTAAGTGGCTAACGAAATTGAACACGAACACTCCTGCAATCACCACAACAGCGATGCTGATCGCCAGCACGGCGGGATTGCGCACCATGTTTCTCCAAGTCCGCTTCCTGACCGGGACCAGGTCTTTCTCCGAAAACCATTCGGCAGACTCCGCCGGAATGGAAATAAGACTAACCAGTTGTGCGACGGCGCGATCGAAATTTTGTTGATCGACAAATTCGGCAGAGTCGTCTGCACGAGATATTGCCGAGCGCATGGGACGGTCGGCCAGCTGACGCGCGCTGATCGGAGCGCAATTTAAAAGAGAGCGTTGCCGGCGCATTGATGACAGTAGCTTCATACGTTGCCCGCTTGAGGAAATTTCGAATCGAGCCATGCCTGCAATTGCCGGCGGCCCTTAGCAAGAAAACGCGAAAGCTCGCTTAGCTTCAGTTCAGCGATCTCGAGGATTTCCCGGTAATCGAACTCGTCCAGATAAAAAAGTGCCAGTGCGGTGCGCTGCGGGTCCGGGGCAGCTGAAATCCAAATCGCCAACTGCATGGGATCGAGGCGCTGAATTTGTGATTCAGCCTTTGTAGCGACATCGCGCTCCTCCATTTCAACCCACTCCGGTTGCAAGTCACTCTTCGTCACATCCAGGCAGCGCCACCGCGCGTCGCGGAACAGCCAGAACGGTTCGCTTGGCAGTTCCCCGCGGGCAGCGCGTACCGCAGCCTCACGCAACGTCGCGTGAAAGACTTCCTGCGCTTTCCGCGAGTCGCCGAGCATCAGGAAACAAAAGCGATATAGCTGTGGCAGATTTTGTTTTCGTTCCGGCACGCCAGATGGTCCCCGAAAAACTTCGCGCACTTTACGCGCCTCAGCGGTATCGACAAGCGAGGAGCGACGCTGGATCCCGCATACGGTCCATTTCAATGTTCGATCACATATGTGAGCAAAGATTGAAATGCCTCCCGGCGAATTGAAACTTGACGCACGCCGGGGCTGGCGCTTCTCAGCACCCCTTAGCCGTTCGTAACGTTTTTAAACGCCGCGCCACTTCCTCGGCGTTTTCCCTGCTGTTGAACGCGGAGATGCGAAAGTAACCTTCACCTTGCGCACCGAAACCCGCGCCCGGCGTAATGACGACGTTCAGCTCCCGCAACATCCGGTCGAACAGTTGCCAGCTTGTTAGGCCACGCGGTGTTTTCACCCAGATGTAAGGCGCGTTGACTCCTCCGAAAGCCTCCAGGCCAGCGTCACCCGCCGCGTCGCGAAGGACTTTGGCATTTCCCATGTAATGATCGATGAGCTCACGAACCTGTTTACGGCCTTCAGCAGAATACAGCGCCTCAGCGCCGCGTTGCACCAAATAAGCAACACTGTTCGATTTCGTGCTCCAACGACGCTGCCAAAGCGGATGCAGCGGGAGCCGACGCCCGTCGGCGGTCCGCGCCAGCACCGATTTCGGCATCACCGTAAATCCACAGCGGACACCGGTGAAGCCGCCGTTCTTCGAAAAGCTGCGCAACTCAATCGCGCACTCGAGCGAACCGGGGATCTCGAAAATAGAATGCGGAATTTCAGGATCGGAAATGTACGCCTCGTACGCGGCATCGAAGAGCAAAAGCACATCATGTTCGCGCGCGTAATCGACCCAGCGCGCGAGCTGCGCGCGCGATGCGATGGCACCAGTTGGATTGTTTGGAAAACAAAGATAAACGAGATCGACATGCTCGTTAGGCGGCTCAGGAACGAAATTGTTTTCCGCAGTACAGGGCAAATAACAAATCCACTCGTAGCTCCCATCCTTTCGCGCCGAGCCCGTGTGGCCCGCCATCACGTTTGTGTCCACGTACACCGGATACACTGGATCGGGGACCGCAACCTTGTTTTGCCCACCGAGAATATCGAGGACGTAACCGCAATCGTTTTTTGATCCGTCAGAAACGAAAATTTCGTCGTCGGCAATCTGAATATTCCGATCACGGTAGTCGCGTTGCGCGATAGTTGATCTGAGAAACTCGTAGCCCTGTTCCGGACCATAGCCGCGAAAACTTTCGCGGTGTCCCAGCTCATCGACCGCGCGCTTCATTGCTTCGATAGCTGCGGGCGGAAGCGGCTCGGTAACATCACCGATCCCGCAGCGGATCAATCGCTTGGCCCCTTCAGGGTGGGCTTCGCAGAATTCGCGCACGCGACGCGCCACCTCTGGAAAGAGATAGCCAGCCTGAAGCTTAAGATAATTTTCGTTTAAGTAGGCCACGTTATTTTTTGGGTAGCGGTCGCCGCGGCGACCTGGCGAATGCATCCTGCATTCGCGAACTCTCATCCGGAATTCTCGTCATTCGCAATACCGAAATCCAAAGACAAGCTCGTGAAGGCAGAATGCCTTCACCAGCACGCAGAATGCATGCGCTCCCCAGACTCCCACGCCGCGGCTAGGAGTACTTACCTGCGATCGCGTCCCAGTTCACGACGTTCCACCATGCCTTCAGATAATCGGCCCGGCGGTTTTGATATTTCAGATAATACGCGTGCTCCCACACATCGACACCAAGGATCGGCGTGTTGCCGTCCATCAGAGGGCTGTCTTGATTTGGCGTGGAGATGATTTCAAGCTTCCCACTCTTGTTTTTGATCAGCCACGCCCAGCCACTGCCGAAACGGCCTACCCCGGCCGCCGCAAATTTCTCTTTGAAATCATCAACGCCGCCGCCAAAGCCGCCAAAAGTGGATTTGATGTCATCGGCGAGTTTGCCTGTCGGTTCACCGCCGGCGTTCGGCCCCATGATTGTCCAAAAGAAGGAGTGATTCGCGTGACCGCCGCCATTGTTGCGTACAACTGTGCGGATATTTTCCGGCACGGCATTTAGATCACTGATCAGGTCTTCCACGGTTTTCTTCTCCAGATCGGTGCCCTTCACTGCCTTGTTCAGGTTATCGATGTAAGCCTGATGATGTTTCGTGTAGTGAATTTCCATTGTGCGCGCATCGATGTGCGGCTCCAACGCATCATACGCATAGGATAATTTAGGTAGTTCGTAAGCCATAATTGTTACTGTTAGATCGAATTACGCCGAGCGACAGGTTTTATTTTTGGGCGAAAGAGCAGATCTTCGAACTGTAGCCGATTCGCTGTGCGAAGCGCCGAGCTGAGCGACGCCAGCCGCCAGGCAAGCGGAGCGGATGCTGGCGTCCTCAGCGTTTCAGCTGCTCAGATTCTGTTTTGATTTCCGGAAATCCCGCTTGCTTCAGTTGTTGATTCAACGCGGGAAGATCGGACTCCAGTAGTTTCCGCCACGCATCCATAATTGATCTGACCTTTGTCTCGAGATCCGCAGCGGCTGCTTTGGTCGCTGCTGTCGGCGCAGCATCTGCGCCCTGAATGTCGTCGAACAGATGTGTCGTCGAATCTAAAACGAAAAACGACGGCGGCGCGCCTGGTCGCGGATGCGGCGGCCCAAATTTCATGAGTATTTGAACAAAGTCTTCGAGCTTTTGCGTGACGTCGGGTCGCTCCGCGGCTCGCGCTTTGAGCTTCGTTAACTGTTGAGTCATCTCGTCAAACTTCTCGCCGACCGGTGCCAGCTTGAGCCGCAACTGATACAACTTCCAAGAGAGATCGAACTGTTCCTGAAGGTCGGCTGCCGACGCTTTAACGCGCGGATCCATCGCAACGGTCAACGGCTGGCTAAAGGTTTTGTTATCAATCGTAAGGGTAACTGTGTAATCACCGGGCGCGACCCAGGGCGACGTTGCCTGCGGGGCCGTGTTGCGATATGTCGCCGAAATCGGAAACTCAGGTTCCACACCGGCGATCGGTGTGTAATGCATGTCCCACAGAAACCGGTGCATGCCTGCTTTTGTGGAAACCAATTGCGGCGGCTGAATCCAATAGGTCGGAATTCTTAGCCGCTTCGGATTCGCCTCCACCGGTTTATCAGCGCTCGAATGTTTCCTGATCAACTGACCTTTGCCGTCTGTGATCTCGATCGTGATCGGACCGCTTGCATCTTTCGAAAGGAAATAATCGATCATGGCGCCGTCTGGCGGATTTTCGCCGCCCGGTTCGTCAGGCGGCAATGGCGTATCGGTGTTCAGGTTAGCGCGAACGCGCAACGCGGTTTCCGGTCTAAAGAGCCGTGTGTCCCAGCCGGTTGCAGCTGCTTCGCTGTGCGAAGCACCGACACTGCACGCAGAGCGAGGGCTACACTGCCGGAGCGGCGTGATGTTGTCGAGAATCCAAAATCCGCGACCATGCGTACCCACAACAAGATCGTCGTTCTTCACAATGACATCGCGCACCGAAGTCGCCGGCAGATTCAATCGCAATGATTCCCAGTTCGCTCCGTCATCGAACGAGACGCAAACGCCTTTTTCAGTTCCGGCGAAGAGTAGACCTTTGCGTTCCGGATCCTCGCGAACTGCGTTTACGATGTGCCCGGCTGGTATTCCGTTCACGTTTTCTGTCCACGTTTTGCCGCTGTCGTGCGTCGCAAAAATGTGCGGCCTCAGATCGTCCATTCGCAATGTGTTGACCGCCGCATAAGCAGTATTCGCGTCGAAATGTCCGGCTTCGATGAGCGAAATCTTCTGCCACGCGGAAATATTCGGTGGAGTCACGTTGCTCCACGTTTTTCCACCATCAGTTGTGAGATGAATTAAACCATCGTCGGTGCCGCACCAGATCCTGTTCG
>Ga0070683_100003728_pt1 | contig 12423 bp, 9 predicted proteins | sample KBSC713LmetaG_FD_64662 | JGI IMG/M metagenome (GOLD analysis project Ga0070683, IMG submission 64662) | Corn rhizosphere microbial communities from Kellogg Biological Station, Michigan, USA - KBS C7.1-3L metaG | ecosystem: Host-associated > Plants > Roots > Rhizosphere ...
TGGTCAACTCCGAAAATCGCGCATGCCGCACGGAATGGCTGCCGATGGTAAACCCGTCGGCCTGGAGCTGCTTCACCTGGTCCGAGGTCATGTACGGCTTCACGGTTCTCAGGAAATCTTTGAAATCGATACCGAGTTCCTTTCCCGCGGCATCGAGAATCGGCTCATCCGCCAGCTTCAGGCTCTTGATCCACTGCTTCAAATCTGCAGGAGATGAAAGTTCGAGTCCCAGACGTTGGGCGACCGTTCGCGAGCAGCTCGCCTGTTCTTCCGCGGATTTCGCGGACAGCGCGTCGATACATAGCGAAACCTTGTGGCGGTAAAACAGCTCGCAATTATCGATGAAGCGCTTGGTGATAAAGAACGAGCACGGAACGCGGTGTTTCAGCAGAATCGGTCGAACCAGGTCGAAGCATTGCGACATGCCGTCGTCGAAGGTCAGAATCGCGCAAGGCTCTTGCGGGCGATGGGGACCGGACATCTCATCTACAAACTCGCTGAACGTCGGTAGTCGATAGTTCTGCTTTAGATAGACGACATCCGCTTCGAATTCACTCGGCGACTTGTGGGGATATAAGTGGCAAACGTGCGGCAGAGGTTTTTCGGCGATGCAATGGTAGAACAGCGCGATGGCTTCGCGAGGGACCAGCTTCTCTAGCGTGCGCCGTGGAAGTCCGGCAATCGCCCGCACTCCCAATCGTCTGGCTAGGCTCTTGATGCGCATGAAAGTGCAGCTTGAATCACGAGTTTATCGCGGCGATACGTGCTTTCAGCCGGTAATATCGGCCCATACGAGCCCGCTCTTGTACTACAACTGATGCGCTGCGGTTACAGTACAAACGCCCCACGCCAAGTATTGTCGGGTCTGTATGCAGATGTTACGCTTCAGCAAGCTATAAAAGGCTCAAAGTTCAACAGACAAGTCTGTATCCGTGTTAAGGAGGAGAATCGTGATTGGTAAGAAGATAGTACTGGCTCTGTCGCTTTGTGTGGCAGGGTCGTTCATTCCATTGCAGGCCGCTCCGTGCGTGTCGGGTAGCCTGCTTAGCACCTACATCGGTAGCAGCTGCGATATCGGCACGTTAAGCTTTTCGTTTACCTCATTCAACGTCATTGGGGCTACTGCGAACACAACGCCGCCGGGAGGTCTAACGGCTAACCAGGTTCAGCTCGTGACTCTTCTCAACGCGAACGGGACCGGTTTCCTTTTAGTCCCGACGGTCGCGTGGACCGCATCAGGCGGAGGCGCCAACACCGATAGCGAACTGCAATACGTTGTCACGGGTACGGGCATTAACCGCATTTACTTGGAAGTTGACGGCAGTGTCACCCCGAATGCGTTCTCGCATGTGCTGGAGCAGTACTGTCTGGGCGGCACGACATCGCCACCAGCGGGTAACGGATCCTGCCCCGGTGATCTGAATCTTGCACAGCACCAGCTCGACGCCACCATCGTAGGACTCGGCGGTCCTGGGGACACCGACGGATCGCATCCGGTTCCGGATGGCTGCTCCGGATTGTCGACCGCGGTTACGCCGACCGGCGCGGGTCCCGTAGCTTGCGGCGTTAGCGCGACATTTGCAGCGCAGACCAGCATCTCCGTCCTTAAGGATATTGACGTCAACGGCGGTCCTGGAGGCGGAAACGGTGATTTCGCTCAAATCACCGGCGTGGTCAATCAGTTCGGCGCCCCGGTACCCGAACCCGGAACCTATGTCCTAAGTGTCATCGGCCTCGGTTTGCTCTTCATGGGCCGGCGTAAGCTTTCAAGATCCTAACAAGGATGCTTCGACCGGGTGGGCCTGAACCTCCCAGGCTCACTCGGATTTAAGCCTTTTGTTTCAATGCTTTCGGGGGTCTTATCTGTCCCCGCCTCTTGCAGTAATACCACTTGTCGAATTTCAGTACTAATACTCCCCTTTAGTTTGGGTTAGTTCTTGTGGTACCCTTCGACCCTAGGGTGCACGAAGCCCAATTAAAACGATTGTTTGGAGGATACTGTGATCGACAAGAAACTCGTAGTACTGCTGTCACTTTGCATTGCCGGAGGTATGGTGCCGGCGCAGGCCGCGAATTGCGTCTCCGGAAGCTTGCTCAGCACCTATGTCGGGAGTAGTTGCGACATCGGGTCTCTGACATTCAGTTTTCTAAGTTTTGGTGTCATCGGTTCCACCGCCTCCACGACTCCCACGGGAGGCTTGGACGCAGCCCACGTTACCATCACCACATTGACGAACGCCAACGGAGCGGGCTTCCTGCTTACCCCGACCGTGGCATGGACGGCAATTGGCGGAGGCTCCAACACCGATAGTGAATTAAAGTACGTCGTAACCGGAACCGGGATCATCAGCAACTATATGGAGGTTGATGGCAGCGCTGTTTCCGGGGCCTTTGCTCACATACTCGAAGATTACTGTCTTGGAGGAAGCGTAGCAGGGGGCAACATCTCAGCCACTCCGGGTGCTGGTCTCAATCCTCCTTGCAACGGACCTGGGAATGGAAATCCCGGGCCTGTCGGTGTGTTCGATACACGGATCACCGGTGCCGGGATTTGCGGACAGGGTTCCGTCGTCTCGCCGACTGGAGCAGGCCCGACAGCCTGCGGCGCGACGAAGACTTTTGCAGCCCAGACCAGCATCGCGGTTCTGAAGGACATCGACATCAACGGCGGTAACAGCAACCAACCGAATCCCCAAGCGCAGATCACTGGGGTGATCAATCAGTTTGGATTGGTTGTGCCCGAACCCGGGACCTACGCGTTGAGCTTTATCGGCCTCGGGCTGATGTTGTTCGGAGCGCGTAAGTATTCACGTTCGTAATCTGTTTCATTTTTTTTGCAGCGCCGACACGTCCAGTGCCGGCGCTGCCGTAATGCAGCCTTTTCCCTCCTTTGAATTAACCGCTTTACTCCTCAATTGCTTAAGCGCAGGAATCCGCAATGGATCGCTGCTTTGTTTGCGAGTACCAGGGGTTCCGTAATAGTACAAAACCGGCGCGCAAAGTATTGGTACTAGACCATCAGGAGTGTTAGTCTGCCTCCCTGAGGTTTTTGAGAAGCCCATTTTTGGATAACTAGGGAGGATATTGTGATCAGCAAGAAATTAGTATTAATCCTGTCACTCGGAGTGGCGGGAAGTTTGATGCCGGCGTATGGAGCTGCGTGTAGTAACGGCGCAACGCTGGCTAGCCTCGAAGCGCTCAGTGGTACTGGCTGCGATATTGGAGGCTTGAATTTCTCTAACTTCCTCTGGACGCCCACAGGAGCGAATCCTCACTCGACGCCCACGGACACCCAGGTAACCATCACCACTCTTCTGAACGCGAACGGCACGGGCTTCTTGCTGAACTTCTCAGCCCCGTTTACAGCTGGTGGGGGCGGATTTGCGGACGGGGAGTTGAAATACACCGTAAAGACGGTGAGTGGTCTGAACACCATCAACAGCCTCTACGCGCAGATTGACGGTTCGGTCACGGGGACCGGTAGCTATGACGACGTTCTGGACAACTACTGTCTTGGCTTGGCGTCCTTATCGTGCTCCCCCTCAGCATTAGACGCGCACTTAGGGCCAGGCGGGGTTTGTGGCCCGGGAACGACCGACGGCGCGGGTGGTTGCAAGAATAGCGTCTCCGTTGCAGCGCAGAATATCATCGCGATAAGGAAAGATATCCGCGCTGACGCTACCGCAGGTGCCCCGGGTGCCAGCGCAGCGGTCACCGGAGTAATCAATCAGTTCGGGCCGGCCGTGCCGGAGCCTGGAACGTACGTGCTGAGCTTCATCGGCCTCGGCCTGATGTTCTTCGGCAGCAAGAAGTTTTCCCGCTCCTAAGTTCGCGCCTTATCCTTCGCAGCGCCGACACTCCCAGTGCCGGCGCTGCTTTGTTTCAATACTTGAGGTGGTAATACACCAGCTTTAGATACTCATTCTGACAGCCGATTAATCCCTCTTCTTGCTTCCACCAGTTATTCGCTCCGTATTTGCGATCGGAAATGGGTGCGAGCATCACCCGCACCGGATCCCCGGAAAGAACCTTCTTGAAAACGAATCTCGCCCGCCTCGAGTGCAGATCCGACGTGACGATGATCACCGAGTGGATCGAGTGTTCGCGAGTGTAGCGAAGCAGCGCGTCGGCTTCATCCTTGGTATGCTTCACGCCGCCCGGCGGCCGCAGTTGCACGATGCTCGCCTCGGGAACGCCCAGCTGCTTCAACATAACGATGTTGGTATCAGTCACGTTCGGATACGCCCCGAACTGCACGCCCTCGGAATCCTCGGCGCGGGCTATGACCACCTGGCGAGCCATCCCCTCGTGCAGCAGCTCCGCCGCATGCCCGGGCCGAACCGTTGGGTCGCCGTTCAACAGAAAGATGATATCGGCCGGTTCCAGTTTGTCGCGAACCACCAGAAAATTGCCGATCGCCGCCAGGGCGCTGTCCCGGAACACGTACAGCGCTGCTAGGAGTAAAACTGGCAAAAGCAGCAGAATCAATATCTTACGCAAGAGCCTTTTCCCTATTCCCGAATGGTCCGCCGGGAACCCCATTGTATATCAGGGTTCCGGCATAAGACGGATTCCATGAAGTGTTAAGTCGCTGAGATAATTGCCGATCCAATACTACGGTTTCATGTCCGACCCTTTTAGCTTAGAAAGACAACCGAGCAACCGGCCGCCAAGCGAGCTGGCGCCTGTATCTTCCGATTTCTTCGCGATACAGGTTCCCAATCGCCCGGTTCCCGTGCGCATCGAGTACGCGGCGATTCGCGAACTGCACCGGCAACTCGCCGGCGAAGGCGAGAGCGTGGGACTGTTGCTCGGTACCTCGACCGCAGCGGCGATCTCCGTCCAGCGTTGCGAAGTGCTGGCCGTATCTCCGGGCGCGACGGGCGATCCGAAATTGCTGCTGGGAGCCTTTCGCCAATCCATCGAAGCTCGCTCCCAAACTCATCCGGCGGATGCGACCCGGGTACTGGGATGTTTCCGGACACAGGTTGCTGGATGGCCCGGAATGAAAGAAACCGATCTCGGGATGGTGAAGCGGGCCGCCCCGGGCTCGGATTCGTTCTTCATCTTGATCCGGACCACCAGCCATCGCCCATGGCTGGCCGCACTCTACGCGCTTGACGCCAAGACGACAACAACCGCTGTCGAACCGGCTCTCGAATTTCCCTTCGATGAGTACCTCCTTCGCCAGGGATACTTGACCGATCTGGTGGAGGCGCCGGATCCCATAGAGATTCAGGAGCCACCCAAGAAGAGCAAGAACAACCCTTGGATCATCGGAGGTGTCATCGCCGCGGTTCTATTGGCGGGATCCGCGGCCGCCTATAAATGGAAATCGTCTCGTTCGGCGGAGGAGACGGATGTCGCCACAAAGAGCGCACCGAAACCCGCGCTGAACTTGAAGGTGAATCGCAGCGGGAAGGATTTCGAAGTATCGTGGGATCGACTTTCGGCAGCCGTGCAACAGGCCGCTGGCGGCATGCTGACGATCACCGATGGCGCGTTGACCCGGCCTGTAGCTTTGAATGGCTCGCAACTCCGCGAAGGCCGGATCCTCTACACACCTCTTTTCGAAGAATTGAATTTCCGACTCGAGGTCATGACGCCGGATTCGGGTACCGCAGCCGAGTCCGTCCAGGTGCTGGCCTGGAGCGGGAAACAACCTGCCGACGTGCTGACAGCCGCTTCTTCGAATCCATTGGCGAATGTTCCGACGCGTGCTGTTCCTGTGCCCCCGAGTCCCACGCCGGCAAGTCCGAAGCCCCCGGCACCAGCCGCTAAGGCCGCGCCTGCTCCTGTCGTGAATAACCTGAAGCAGCAGACTCAGCCCGCCAAACAACAATCGACTCCAGCAACGGTCGCGGTCATTCCGCCAACGCCTTCGAATCCCGCGCCGATTGCTCCCCCGCCGAAACCAGAACCGGCGCCAGTGGTCACGGAGAGGCCTGCTGTTGCGCAACCGACTCCGCAAGTGCCGGCGAACACCACGCCCTCGCAGCCGCCGGTTGCTCCCGCGCCGAAACCGGAACCGGTGCAAGCAAAGCAGAATGTCCCAGCCACTCCGGCGGCGTCTCAACCGGCTCCAACGAACACGTCGGCAATTACCCCCGCGCTCCCGCCCAGCGCTTCGCCGGTACCGGCCCCCGCTGTTCCTACTTCTTCAGTCAGGACCATCCCCCCTGTTCCCGTCCAACGAGTAGCGGCAATTATGCCGCGCAACCTCCCAGCCGGAGGGCCACGCGTGATCTCTGTGCGGGTGATGGTTGACTCCAGCGGTAGCGTACAGAGCGCCGAAGTGACCGCCTCGAATCCGAAGGGCTCCTTTGGCGAAGCGCTCATGAAAAGTGCAGCGCTGGACGCCGCGAAGAAGTGGAAGTTTCAACCCGGACAGCTCAACGGCAAGAGTGTTGCCGCCGAGTACAGCATCGACTTCAAATTCTGAGATTGTCCTAGGCGCTCTCGGAATCGAAATAATCGTCGGCCAGTTCAGGCTTGATCGAAATCGCCTTACGCCAACAGGCGCGAGCCTCGTCTTTGGCGCCGATATACATGAGCGCGTGTCCCAGATTCAGCAGCGCTTCCGGAAAATCGGCGTCCACTTTGAGAGCTTCGCGATAATACACGATTGCATCGCGAACTTCGCCGCGTCTCTGGCAGATGAGACCGGCGTTATAGAACAGTTCGGCGCTGCGCTCGCCGCTGTCGATCAGCTTCTGATGAAGCTTGAAAGCCTGCGCGTAGTCGCCCTCATCCAGGCTCAACGCAGCTAATCCCCGAAGCGCGTCCACCGAGCCGGGCTTGGATGCCAGCACGCTCTCAAACGCCGCGCGCGCTTTTCCCAGCTCTCCTGCTCTCCAGCAAGCGATCCCCACGTTCAGCTGAGCCTCCGGCCACACGCTGCGTTTCTTGAGGCACGCACCGAAAGCCTCCGCCCCTCCTCGGAAATCCCCCCGCAACAGCCTCAGGTAACCCACGCGGAACAAAGCCTCCGCCGACTCCGGGTTATCTTCCGGCAGCATGCCATACAGCTTTTCGGCCTGATCCTGTTCGCCTTGCTGCTCAAGCACCAGCGCCAGATTCCACAGGGCGCCGGGAAGTTTCGGATCCAGCTCTAATGCTCGTTCATAGGCCGCGCGCGCGCCCGTGAGGTCGCCGAGCTTCTGCCGGGAAATCCCCAGGTTCAGATGCGCCTCCCACGAATCCGGACGCAGGTTGGCGGCGAATTCGTAGGCCTCGGCGGCGCGTTTGAAATTGCTGAGCTTCTGCTGCGCCACGCCCAGATTGAACCAGCTCTCGAAATGCTCCGGCGTCACCCGGATCAGATTCTCGCAGTGCTTCACCGCTGCCTGGAAATCGCTCCCGGCAAACGCAGCGGTGGCGAGCGCTTCCAGCCCCTCCTGCGAATCCGGATTTAGCGCCAGCAAAGACTCCGCGTATTCGCGAACCTGCTCGTTGTCGTGCTCCGCCAAGCTGATTTCGGTCAGGTTGATCAAGGATTCCTGCGATCCTGGATTCTGCGCCAGTATCCTCAAGTAAATTTCTCTGGCTTCTGCCAGGCGATTCATCTGCTGCAACGCTACGGCGCTGCCAAAGAGACCTTCCTCATGTTGGGGATTGGTCGCCAGATAGTAACTGAATGCCCGATACGCTTCGGCCGGACGTTCCAGCCGGAGCATGCATGTGCCCAGCCCGAGCTGAGCTTCCAGACGCGCCGGATCGATACGCAGGGCCCGCTCGAAGTCGACCCGCGCCTTTTCCCACTCGCTCATTTTCGCCAGGCACACGGCCCGATTGAAGTGAGCCGTGCGGTGCTCAGGCTCCAGTTCCAGGAGTTTCGTGTAGTACTTCGATGCCGGCTCGAACTCACGCAGCTCGCACAGGATGTGGCCGATGGCGGAAAATAATGCAGGCTGGCGGTTACCGGCGTCGATCGCGGCTTTGAGTTCCGCAAGCGCCGCGGTCAGTTGACCGTCCAGGTGCAACGATACCGCTCGCGCCAAGGTAGGGTTGGCGATCTTTTCGTGGGTGGAATTCGCGGCCGCCTGCATCTGCAATGCGGGGATGGGCAGCGGGGAAACCCGTTCCGTGATCGCTCTCGAATCGCGTCTAGCCATTTGCTGTCCTCGGATGCCGGAGATCCCTCATCGTGATGCGCAAGAGAGTGATCCTTCGGCGATTATCCGGGAGGTTCCTGTATGAGGCAATGCACGGGGGGTACTGGTACGTAAGGCTTCTGGTTCCAGGTTGGCCACCCTGAATTCGCCCCTTAGTTGGGGCGCGACTCAGGATCTCCCCACCATGCGTCGGTGAGACGGCCAGGCCACTGGGGGATCTTGCATTCGGGAAGGGAACCGATGCGGGATGGGGTCATCCATCGCGCGCCGCGGTCCCGCACTTTCCGGTTTCGCTGCCAGCGGAAATCCAGTGGTTCGAAGGCATGCGATTCCCGCAGAGTCGAGCCAGCGGTTGCCATGCCGGGCGGGCGCAAATGAGTCCGGGGCCTCGCCGGCAGGATGGGCTCAAAGATTCGGTCGCGCAAGTCTTCCGCGAAGGACGACTGCATCGATTCCGGCCGCGCGATCGTGCGGAACGGCGCCAGAGCGGGGGCAAGGCGCACAGGTTGAGGCAGCTGCCCGATTCGGGATGTCTCCGCCGTCTTCCTCCAAGGCTGGTGAGCGACGTCCGGAATCGCGACGCGTGCTGTTTCCGGTTCGCAGGTCCGCGCGACGCTGATCGCAAACGAAGCGCCTGTCGGGACGGCGAGCTGAAATGCCCAGCCCGGGCCAGTCTGAGTACGATGCGGAAAGGGAAAGAAGTCGGGGCTGTCCGGAATGGGGTGGATGTCCCGCGTCAGGGGCCCGCGTTCGCTGGGAACAATTTCGTTTGGCGCACCCGTCCAGACGATGGCCGGCTGCATGGGGAATGCTTCGACGCTGCTTGCGATACTACGCGGCAGGAACGCAGCCGGGCTCTCTCCTATCGGCACCAGCGTTTGCTCCACCGGGGAAGCGATCGGTGGCACAGGCTCTGAAATTTCCGGCACGCTGTTTCCCGTGCGCGATTGGTCAGACTTACGGAACACGGAATCGGAAAGCGTGTCCGGCGCGACGTGCAGTATCCGCTTTTCGCCAGCGGGCAGTCCGGCCGGATACCACACGACTTCCGCCGGGAGCGCGGTGGTGCAAATGTGCCGGGCGCCGTGAATATAGTGCAGGCGCTTCGCCATATCGACAGGCGTCGGTGTTTCCAGCACGTACGGTAACGGTACTCGGATGTCGAACCACACCAGCGGACCGGATAGGGCCGCGCTCGTTTGCGCTTCTGGAATCGCGGCATCGGCGAACGGCTGCGACGTCGCAAAATTGCGCGGGCTAGCCCGCCCATCCAGGAGCGACGGAGCGTTGGCATCGCTCGCGATCGGTTTCGGCCCGATTACGCTCGGCGTGACCGGCAATGGTGGACTCGCGGATCCGGGACCCAGAATGGCGGGGAAAATTCCTTCCGCGTGGGGCTTGGCACCAGGAGCCACGGCGCTCAGGCCCGATTCCCAAACACGCGTTTCGGTTTCGGCTAAGCCTGGCGATAGCGGGACATGGCCCGTTGCCTGGAGACTCGGAATCGGTGACCAACTATCGGGCAGCAGCGCAAGCTCCCGATAATGCACCCAATTCGGAATTTCCTGGGTCGAGGCGCTGACGGCTGACCGCGGTAAAGCGTAGCTCGGTTCGACGACCTTCTCGGGTTTCAGGTCCAGGGCCGGGAGCGCAGGCAGGATCCCCAGCGTCAGGTTCGGGAAATGGTTTACGCCCGTGTCCCGTTCCAATTTGACTGTGATCGAGGGTTCCCGGGCGATCGCCGGCTGGCTGAATGGCCACAGCAACAGCGGCGCACTCGAGCCACTCGTGGGTGGGATCAAGCGAGGCCGGACGTTCCAACCAGGCTCGCCTGAGTGCTGGGTCACCCAGTTCGCGATTCGCGTCAAAATGGCCTCAGCCCCCCTCGAAATCAGGAGCAGGGAAGCCACGGGCGGAGCCTCAACCTCAACGTCCCGGAACGTCGCCTGCACACGTATTCCGCGCTTCGGCGGCAGGGCGAGGCCCCAAGGTCCCGGCAGGCGCAGTTCGCGGACGCTCTCGCGGTAATGCACCGTCTGGAGAATCTCTATTCCAATCCCTAGGATCGGCGGCTTGAAGCCGGCCAGCCGTCGTGTTGGATCAGGAGCGTGCTTCATCCGCCGGTAGTATTCGGCTCGATGCGCGAAACTGCAAAACTCGTCAGACGAGTGAGCGTGCAGCTCGGCGATACGTTTGCCGCAGTATAGACAGAACAAGATTTGGCCCGTAGGTCATTCTCACACAGGAATCCGGTTCTGAAGCGCACTACGAGTAACAGTACTTTTCCATGGCAAGGCTAGTATGCCCAACGCCGTTCGGACTATTTTCACCCGCGCTGGTCCTGCCGTAATCTGGGTCGGCGAAAAGGTGACAGTGACCAAGGGAAGTGTAGTCACGATCAACTTCGGTCCGTTTTCCGGGCTCAGCGGCGTGGTAATTTCCTCCTCGCCGGAACGGACTGTCGTCCGCCTGATTCTTCAAGGGCGTTCTATTCCAATTGAATTGGATACCGACATGATCCGCAAGCCGGCTCGCGAGAGGATGCAGCGTCCGGTAGAGTACGGTCCACGGTCGCGGCCTGCCTGAGCCCACTCTGATTGAGAGCAGTTTAAAATGCTGCCTTTCCCCCTTGACAGTATCTGGGGACAGGCCTAAACTTTACAGATCGCACAAGAGAAATTTGGCGGCCATCTCAACTTCTCTAGTCGAGGAGCAGTGCGTATATCGGCAACGTTCTGGTTGCCATACTGCGTTCCAGTGCCAGGTCTTAGCAGTGGGCGAAAAACACGGAGGCTAGCGGTGAAACGGGATCGGGTCCGGATGTGGCGTTTCAAAGACGCTCCCAAGACCCTCCAGTCGCTGCATCGCTCGCCGGGAACACCGCAGTGGGTGGCCTTCGTTCCGCGGGCTCTCCGTGGAATGGATCTGGAAGATGTGATTCTGCACTCGGCGGAGCCCGGCCTGATCGCCCGATATGAGACGCCCAAGGGCGATATCGTTTATGTGGGTTCAACCCGGCTCTCGGATTTATCGGAAACGACTCGCCCGTCGGCCATGGCGGCGACTCACTCCCGGCGCAAGTAGAAACACCTAGGGTGTACCCTAACTCTCCACAAGACCCACGAACATAACCATTGCGCCCTTACTAGCGGCATGGTACAGTTCCTCAGTGTTTTCCGACGGGGATGTCCGAAGCACGCGCAGTAAATTCGCGACCAGCGTCGCCGGTTACGGCTTGATGAACCTGGTCGCGCATGCGTAAACGCGTCCTCGCGTTATCGATCGCCAGCGCCATGCTGGCCGTCGCCGCGGATAGAATCACGCCGACGGTTATCCCGCCTACTTTCCATGTGCGTCTCGACGCACCGCTCACGAGCTACGCTTCCCCGGCCGGCACTACATTCACGGCGACGGTCATTTCGCCGCTGGAGATCGACGGCCAGTTAATTCTCCCGCAAGGCAGCGTGGTCCTCGGTTCGGTGAAACGCGCATCGGCGGTGGGTTTCGGTTTGGTGCACGAACGCGCCACGCTCGAACTTTCTTTTCACGAGTACGAACTCGCCGGCGGCGAACGGTTTCCGTTCGAAGCGCGCGTGGACTTTATCGAGAATGCTCGAGAGAAGGTGGACTCGCGAGGGAGGATCAAGGGCGTGCTCGCGGCCAGCAGTCCCCAGGGCCTTCTTCGAGGAATTTGGTTCCGGCCAACCGACGATTTCTTTTCTCACTCGGCGTTGGGACTCACGGGATTGGGCGGAGCACTCTGGAGCCATTTCTCGCTGGGTCCGATTGGCGCGGCGGGCGTATTGGCGGCTCGTTACATCGCCTTCCCTCTTGCGGAACCGGAAATCCAGCTGCCGCAGGGTACGGAAATGCGTCTGTTGGCGACCAGCATTCCCGCGGATGCTCCCACAACGCCAGCCGCTCCTGAGTTGGGCGTAGAGGAATCGCTGGCCGAGTGGCTTCAAACGTATTCCCGAGTAGTCATGAAACCAGACGGCCGACGCGCGGGCGATGTCATCAACCTGGCTTTTGTCGGCACCACGGAGGAGTTGCAGAACGCGTTTCACGCCGCAGGCTGGCTAGCCACGGAACCTCGGACACTGCATAGCGTGTCCACCGCCTACCGGGCATTCAACTCAATGAGCGGATACTCCACCGCGCCCGTATCGCCGCTGCTCTATCAAGGAGCCGAACCCGCGGTCGTCTTCCAGAAGTCGTTTAACACCATTGCCAAGCGTCATCACATTCGCATCTGGCAGGCCGGTCTTTTTGAGGGCCAGCAAGTATGGCTGGGAGCCGCGACGCAGGA
>Ga0070683_100003729_pt1 | contig 12422 bp, 15 predicted proteins | sample KBSC713LmetaG_FD_64662 | JGI IMG/M metagenome (GOLD analysis project Ga0070683, IMG submission 64662) | Corn rhizosphere microbial communities from Kellogg Biological Station, Michigan, USA - KBS C7.1-3L metaG | ecosystem: Host-associated > Plants > Roots > Rhizosphere ...
AATGAGCGCATCGAGTTGCTCGTCGGCATCCGTGATCGCCGGCAGCACCGGCATGACATTGATTCCCGTTTCGATGTCATTCGCTCTGAGTCGCGCGAGCGCGCGGATCCGCGCCTCAGGAGTCGGCGCACGAGGCTCGAGTCGACGCGCGAGCTCACGATCCACCGTGATGAGCGAGAGATGCACCGTGAGCGACGACACGCGATTGATCCGCTTCAGCAAATCGATATCGCGCGTGATCAACGGACTCTTCGTGATGATGCAGATCGAAAGCCCCGGGTGATCCGCCAGCACCTCGAGAATTGAACGCGTCACTCTGAATCGACGCTCCGCCGGCTGAAACGGATCTGTCGCTGTGCCGATGACGATCGATTCGCCGTTCAACAGCGCGAGATGTCTCTCCGATCCATGTCGCAGCGTACGACGAAGAACGTCGGCTGCGTTTTGTTTGACGAAGATTCGCCGCTCGAACGCGAGCCACGGCGGCAAGTCGTCACGCGCACTCTGCAGATCGTCGTGATCGGGATTCGCCGTCGCGTTCCGATCGAGCACCCAGCGGTGCGCATACCTCGCGTAGCAGTAGGCGCATCCAAACGCGCAGCCGATGTAGGGATTCACCGACCAGAATCCCATCTGCGTCACGCCGGTCCCATTGAGGACGGACTTCGCGATGGTGCCGTAGTAGCGAATGTCTTTCTGTTCGCCGACCATCGGCAACGCACTGCCGAGCGTCTTTTTATCGAAGAGCGCCGCTTGCTCGAACCGCGCTGACTGTCCTCGTCCTTTCATACTGCGCCAACATGAGATATCGGACTCGAAGCCTACCGAAGAAAAACCGAAAACTCAAGGCTCGATGTTTAGCCCCACCTCGGTCTTTCCGTTCGCGCTCGGACGGACGAAGAAGTTCGCGTAGTGCTTGTCGCGAGAGATCCGGATCGTATGCAGCGCCGCGATGCCTCCGAACAACAGCGTCGACTGCGTCCGCGTCATGCCGTGCATTCGCGCCATGAACTCGATGTCGCTGACGGATCCTTGACGACCGATCGTCAGGTAGAACACCGTCGTTCCGATTCCGCCGGCGAGCATGCCGCGCTCGAACGCACCGCCGCGATTGTGCGGGATATCGAGAATCCCCTCGTCGATCAGGGACTGGACCGTGAGACCGGCCGCAGAAAACAAGAACTGCTTGTGCGGCTCCAAGCGCGAGTTGATTCCCGAATAGATCGTCGGTCGGAACTTGTCGAATCCGAAAGTCGGCGAGTTCCCGATGATCAACGCAGCGGCGACATGACCGCTCTCGTGAAGGAGAATGCTCGACACCGCACCCGCCGCGAGCTTCGGCCAGTAATTCGGCGCCAGCCGGACCGAGTCCGCCTGCTGGGCGGCGAGGGTTGCCGGTGCTGCCGCCATGACGGCGGCGGCGAGAGCACAGCGCTCGAGTGTTCGAGAGAATTTCACGATAGCCCGCGACGGCAGAGAGGTGTAAGATCATCGCGACTCGAACCTCTGCGCTTTCCATTTCCCATGCGACAAAAACTGTCGGACCTCGAGATCCAGCGCGCACTCGGCGGACTTGCCGGCTGGTCGCGCCGAGGAGATGCGTTGGTCAAGACGTACACGTTCGCGCGGTTTGGTGAGGGCATCAGTTTCGTCGGACGCGTCGCGAAAGTCGCGGATGAGATGGACCACCATCCGGACATCGACATTCGGTATACGAAGGTGACGATGTCACTCTCGACCCACGACGCCGGCGGCATCACGCAGAGCGACCTCGATCTTGCTGGGAAAATCGAGAGCGCGGCGCGGCAGGCTGATTAGAGTCCGCTAAACAAGTCGTCGTCCATCGCATTCGCCTGCGGGGTGCCAGCGGCGAGCGCGAAGTACTCGTAATCGAGCAAGACGTCGTTGACGAAGAGATCATAGGCATACTGCTGCGTCTTGTGCTCTTTGAAGGCCGAGAGCTTTCGATCGAGCCAGGGTCGAACGTCGATCGCGGCGGTGAAGGGAACGCTCTCGAGCTTGAGACGCGGATCGCGGTGCGGGTACCTCCACGCATGGTAGTACAAACGCGCCGCCCGGTGCGGAAACAATCCGGCGTCGACTTGTTCGGGATACGCGGTCTTGAGTCCTGAAAGAAAAAACGCCGCGGTGACGACGCGCGACATCGCACGATGATCTTTGTGTCCGGTCGGCGCGCCTTCGGGCCCGAACCCGATCACGACATCCGGTTTCGTTCGCCGGAGAAACGAAACGACGTCGCCGATGAGCGTCGTCGGTTCCAGCTCATGAAGTGTTCCGTCGCCGTAGGTCCCCAGCTCGATCGATTCGATCCCGAGGATCCGCGCGGCGGAGCGAAGTTCGTCCTGGCGAATGCGCGCCAGCTCTTCGCGAGACGACACGGGGACGCTGGAATTTTTTCCAGCGTCCCCGCTCGTTGCACAGTACAGATCAGTTCCGATGCCCGCCGCCGCGTATTTCGGGATGATCCCGCCGGTGAGAAACGTTTCGTCGTCAGGATGCGCGTAGACGCACGCGATTCGGTGCGTCAACTATCTGCGTCGGTTGCCCAGCAGGTTGACGAGGAACATGAACATGTTGAGGAGGTCGAGATAGATCGCGACCGTCGCCAGCACATAGTCATCCTGCGTGTACGCGCCCGACCGAACGATGCGCCACGTGTCGAACACGAGCAAACCGGCGAAGATCATCACGCCGATCGCCGAGATCCACATCGAGCCGGCCGCTCCGCCGATGAACATGTTCAAGATCGACGCGGCAATCAGCACGAACACGCCGACGATGAGGAAGCTTCCCCACGCGCTGAAATCACGACGGCTCACAAGCGCGTACAACGTCAGCACACCGAATGCGGCAAAGGTCAGCGCACCAGCCTGTGTGATCACGCCGGGAGCGCTTCGTTCAGCGATGTAGAGGAACGGCGCGATGTAGACGCCTTCGACGAAGGCGAAGATGAACGTCAGGACGATGTTCTTCGGGAACTCACGCGCGGATCGCTGCGCCATGATGAGCGGCGCGAAAACGCAAAGGATCCCGATGAAGGGATGTCGGGCGACCGACTCCATCAAACCCTGTTGGGTGAACGCGAAAGCCGCGCCCGCCATCGTGACCAGGATGCTGAGAAAAACCAGCCCGTACGTGCGCTTGACGAGCGTCGCTCGCTCGGCACCGGTTTGTACGGCGGCTGTTGGTGCGTAGGAAAAGCCCATGGTGAGCTTGGACTCCGTTGGAGTGTCTAGACTGAAATAATACCCTTGGCGCCGTTCCCGGTGCCAGGAATTTTGGGCCGCTCTCAGTGCGTCGAAGGCGCGGAACGAGTCGTCAGGGTCACCGAGCCGTTGCCCGCCCGCAGCTTGACCGGCCGCGTCGATGCCCCGATCTGCCCCTGGAAGTGTCGGCCGGTCCGAGACCGAGGCGCCTGCGCGAGGCCGAGGTCGGTGCGAACAATACCACTCATGACCGACAGATCGAAGTTTCCTTCCACGTTTTGTGGCAATTCCGCGGTGATCCGCCCCCGTCGTGTCGACAGATCGATTGCACCGGTGCCCGAAAGCGAGTCGGTCACCAGATGGACGTCCCCGTTGGTCGTCGAAAGTGATATGGGTCCGGAAACATTCACGGCCTGAATGGCGCCGCTCGTACTGCGCGCGGTCACGCCTGCGGCCATTCCGTCGACCTCGACGGTCCCGATCGAAGTAAGCGCGTCAACGACAACATTCGCTGGAATCTCGGCGACAAAGTCAGCGGTAGCGTCGTTGGATCGATGGAACAGACTGAACATCGAGAGAAACGTGTTCGTCTGCCGGCCTTTGTACTTGCCGTCGCCACATTTGCCGCTCGCTCGCCACATCGCGCAAACGTAGTACTCGTTTCCCGTGTGGTTGACGACGAACTTGACGTCCCTGGCCCGGCTGCGGCGCCACTGTCGCGAGCCGCTGACCGTGGCGATTTGCCCATTGGCTCGACGAACCTGAATGTCGCCGGCCCCGTCGAGAATGTGGACGACGCTTCCCGCTGGCAGCTCCTCGGTCCATCTAAACGGGTCGTCGCTTCCGCCGTGCGAACATGCGGAGAGTGCGAGTAGAGCGGCAACGGCGATGATTTTGGTTGGGGCAAACCTCACGCGTGTCCTCCTCGAGTGGGGAGCGGCGGCCCCGTCAAAATACGCTCGGACCGCCCGGAGGTTACGTCAAGTGGTCCGCTTCACCCATTATCGGTGCTTGAGCTCGACGCTTCCGTTGATCGTCGCGATCCGAACCCGCGGTCCACCGGGCCGACCGATGTGTGTTCGAATCCGCTTCGGATCGATGCGTCCGTTGAGGGTCATCTCGAAATTCGTGTTCAGCGATCCGTTCAGCGTGCGAAGATCTACGTCGGCGCTGAAGTCGTTGCCGAACTCCACGCTGACGTTGCCGGTGACCGTCGTGAACTCCATCGGCGCATCGGACTCGAGCTTCCCGAGCCGTGCGCGAACGTTTCCGTTCGTGTTGTTCGCGTTGACCGGACCGCCGGAAGTGGCGACGTCGATGTCGCCATTGATCGTGCGGGCGTCGACCTCCGCGGTCGCACCATCGACGGTGATCGTTCCGTTGATCGTGCTGAGGTCGACCCTCACTCCTCGCGGAATGAGAACACGAAATTCGACGCTGACATCGTTCGTGTTGCGACCTCGGCGATCGTCGTTGTCATCGCTGTTCGATCGATACGAATGTTCGTCGCACGACGACCGCTCGCCCCAGAGCGCGCAGATCAAAACATTCTCGTCGTTCGGTCCGAATTTCTTGGTCTCGATTCGAACCGTTCCCGGATCTCCGCGCCGCCAACGCTTCGTTGCGGTGACTTCGACGTTGTCGCCGTTCGCCGCGCCGACAGTGATCGAGCCGCTCAAGTCGCGGATTCGAACCCATCGACCAGCCGCGACTCGGCCGGACCAGTTGAACGGTTCGCTCTGCTGGGCGCCGGCCGCGATTGGAAGCGCGAGCGCCACGAGAGTGGATAGTCGGAGGAGCATACGCATTCTTTGACAGCGTGAATGACTACGGGGCTCTATAGGATTCCGTCTGACCGGCGCAACGGCAATCGAGCAGAGTAGATGTTCTGTCCCGGTCTACCGAGCCGCCCTCAACTTTACGTTCCCGCTGACCGTCGAGAAATCAAGCTTTCGTCCACCTCGTCCGATCGTTGCGCGGAGACTTCGGCGATCCATGCGACCGTCTCCGACCGTCATCGCGAAATCGCTGTTGATTCCGCCGCTCACGGTGCTCATCGAGAGATCCGCGTCAAGCTGGCGAGGCAGGTCGAGCGTGATATCGCCGCTCACGCTTTGGAACGAGAGGTTGCCGCGGCCCGTGAACTCTTGGATGCTGACTTCGACGTCGCCGCTCACGGAATTCGCGTTGACTGAGCTCGCACGGAGGCGATCCAGCTTCACGTCGCCGCTTACCGTATTTGCTCGCACGTCGCCGGTCGCGCCGGTCATCGTGATGTTGCCGCTCACCGAGTTCGCCGACACCTGCAAGTTGGCCGGGACCGAAACCTCGAGGTCGATTCGAACATCGTTCCAGTCGTGGTTCGAGCGATTGTTGCGGCTATTCGTGTGGCTGCCGCGATCGTCGCAGTACGAATCTTCATCGAGGAGGACGCAAACGGCGATGCCGCGCGATGACTGCTGTACGTCGGCCTTGATGCGGCTGAAGTCTCCGTTCCCGCGCTTCACACCAACGACTTCGACCTTTCCGGTTGTCGACGGAAGCACCGTGACGTCGCCATTGATGTTGTGAATCGAGACTTCGTTTCCAGCCGGGAGTGCCTTCTCCCAGCGAAAGTCATTTCGCTGTGCGCCGGCGACGCTCGCGAGCACGGATAGAAGTGCGATAGAGGCGAATCGACGTGTCATGGTCGTGATCCTGGTGGGTGGTGTTTACCGGCGCGTGTTGGCGCCGTGTCCGTTGGAGCTGATGGTGATATCACCGCTGAACGTGTCTGCAGTGATGCGCGCCGAGCCGCCGCCGATCTCGAAGGTGAAGCGCTTCGCGTTGAGCGTGCCGATTCGTTGTTCGCCCGGCTTGAGCGTGATCGGGAACTGACTGTCGACCGATCCGCTCCACGTCGACACGCTGAGCTGCGCGCTCGCGTCGCGCTGCACGCGAAGGCGAACATCGCCGGAATGCGTTCCCAGGTCGTAGTGGCCGGAGGGATCGACGAGACCGTCGAAGACTACTTCGCCGCTGGTCGTCTTCGCACGCACCGACTTCGACGTGATGCCGATCAGATCGATGTCACCGCTGACCGTCGTCGCGTCGATCGAACCCCGAGCGTCGTGCAACTTGATACCGCCGCTAATTGTCTCGAGCTTGGCGTCCCCGTTGACGTTGCTGGCCGAGACGTCGCCGGAGAACGTGCTGAGATCGACGCGATTCGCGACATCGTCGACTTCGACCGAGCCATTCGTCGCATGCGCATCGACAGGACCGCGCGTTCCTCGGATCGTGACGTTTCCCGAATGCGTCGAGGCGTTCACTTTGGCGCCGATCGGAAGCGAGATGTCGATCGTTCCATCGCCCCGGCGCGCGGTGATCGTCAGCCGGTTCGATGATCCGTCGAACCGAACGTCGGCGTTGCCCGATGTTCGAACTTGTAGTTGATCGCGCGACCACCCGACGACCGAGACGTTTCCGTTCGATGCCGTGACGGTGAGCGTGCCGTTCTTGTCGAACGAGAGGGTCGTGTCGCCGCGCGACAGGTAATCGTTGTTGCTCCTCCGGCGTCCCTGCGCGTCCGATGCCTGACGAGCAGCGGAGATCAGGACAAGCGCGAACAGCGCGCAGCGGGAGGATCGAAACAGACTGCTCATTAGAGTATGCTTATGCCTTCGTCGGCAGTGTCGCGGCTTTGCGAAGCAGCTGAACCTTGCTGTCCAACGCTTCGTTCAATGATTCGATCAGGAAACGGCTATTCGGATCCGCGCGGAGCGCATCCTTGCACTGCGCGATCGCATCGTCGATGACCTTGAGATTCTTGTCGAGCACCGCGACGGTCGCCGGATCGAGTTGAGCGCTGCGCTGCTTCACGATCACTCGGAGCCGGGTGATCTCGGCGTCGTACGTCTGCTCGATGGCGCGATTCGCGACGGGAGTGAGCGGAGAGTCGACCGCTGGACGAGTGGCGACCGGTGTTGCGGTCTGCACCGCCGATCGCGACGTCAGCTCATAGGTGACCGTTGCAGTTACGGCGACCAGTCCCGCCGCCGCGAGGCCAGTCCACGCGGCGCGCCAACGCCGTCTCGGCGCCGTTGCTGACGCGACCAATCCCGAAGGATTCAGCGCGACGACTGGCGTCTCGATTCGCTCAGCGATTCCGCTCCAAAGATCCCGGCTCGGGGTGAGCTCGGGCAATCTCGCGGCGCTGATTTGCAGTGCTCGAATGTCTGCTAGCAACGCTCCGCACTCCGGGCATCGGTTCGCGTGTGATTCGATTCGCGCACGGGTCTCCTCATCCATCTCGTGCTCGAGATAGTCCGCCAATCGGTCGGCGACCTCCTCGCAGCTCATTTGGATCTCGGGATTCGTCATCGGTTCAGTGCCTCTCTCAACAGGAGCCTTGCGCGATGGAGCTGCGCCTTCGTCGCCCCTGACGTAACGCCGAGCATCTCGGCGATCTCTTCGTGTTTGTAGCCTTCTACGTCGTGCAGGACGAACACCCGTCTCGCGCCTGGTGGAAGTCGTGTGACCGCCTCTTCCAGGTCGAGGAGATCACCGGGAGCCAACGGCGTTCCGATCACTCCCGCGTGAACGTCCATGCCACCCGCTTCATCGTCATTCTCTTCGAACCGCGACCGCGTCCGCCCATCGCTCTTTCGTGCGTTGAGCACCACGTTCACCGTCAACCGGTGCAGCCAGGTCCCGAAAGAGCTCTCTCCTCGAAACAGGTTCAGCTTTTCCCAAGCGCGAACGAAGACGTCCTGCGTCAACTCTTCCGCGCGAAGCCGATCTCCCGACATTCGCGCGCACAGGGAGAAGACTCGATTCACATGGGCGCGGTAGAGTCGTTCGAACGCACCACGGTCTCCAGCCGCCGCTCGCGCGACGTCAGTTTCACCGCTTCCAGACTGGCTAGAGGGTGCTTCGATAATGGCCACAGCCGCCATAGATCGTGGAATCTCCATCTGTGCAGCTACTGAGATGGTTCCACGAACGGAAAGGTTTGAAGGACTGGTCTAACTGACCAGATCCAGCAGTCCCGAAATGTCGTCCAGGTAAAGGCTTGGGTGTGCTTCCTCGAGGTCGGAGCGCTTGAAGGCGCCCCACGTCGCAGCGACGGTTTTGACGCCGGCGGCGTTCCCCGCGGCGATGTCGTGAACCGAGTCGCCGACGAAAATCGCGTCGTACGGGGCGCAGCCGAGTCGGTCGAGCGCAATCTGTACGGGCTCGGGATGGGGCTTGTGTCTCGTCGATCCGTCGCAGCCGACGATCGTATCCATGAAGCGGGCGAGGCCGACATGCGCGAGGCCTCGAATGGCGAGCGCCTCGGATTTACTCGTCACGATCCCCAGCTCATGACCGCTGGCTCTGAGCGTCACGATCGTATTGACGACGTTGTCGTAACAACGGATCAGGCGGTCGTGATTCGCGAACTGGTATTCGCGGTAGGCGGCGATGAGCGCGTTGCAGTCGTCCTTGTCGCGCGCGTACCGTCCAAAGGTCGTGAAGAGCGGGATGCCAACGCTCGCGAGCCACTCGCTATCAGGCGGCGCGGTGCGCTCGAGCTTCTCGAACGCATAGTGCGCCGAGTTGAGAATGAGCTCGATGGAATCGATGAGTGTTCCATCGAGGTCGAAGAGGATCGTCGGTCGCCGAGGCGATCGCGAGAGGGTGCCGTGCATGGCTAACGTCCGCTCAAGCGGCTAGCATCCACGACATGGCTTCGACCCAAGACTCCATTTCGCCGTCGCCGAATCGCAAGGAGCTCAAGCGACTGCTCACCATTCTCGTGGCGTCGGTAGTGATCCTCGACGCCGTGGTGATCGGCCTGTACTACGCCGCGCACATTCCGGATCGCCCAGTAAAAACTCAGCAGACCTTTGTCGCAGTTTGGGTCGTGCTGACGCTCATCGTCGTGGCGACGATGATGAAGCGAATTCGCCAGGCGCGGCGAGGGCGTTAGCGGGTCTTCGTCGACTTCGCGGGCTTCTTCGGACGACCCGCGGAGGTCACACGACGACGGGCGGCCGCCGCCTTACGCTGACGGACTTCGCTCGGCTTCTCGTAATGGCGCTTCTTGCGGAGGTCCTTGAGCACGCCCGCCTTCTGAACCTTGCGCTTGAACTGCTTGAGGGCCCAGTCGAGGCGATCGGCTTCGTCGAGAACTACTTCAATCATGCGTTGCTCGGAAAAAGAGAGTTGGTAAAGATAGCGAAAGAAGAAGCCGGGCCGATTGTTAAGATCGGCCCGGCTCCGACCTACGCGGGCAAAACAGGTTCTAAGCGCGAGGCTTAGCGGCCCATCTTGGTGACGTTCTCCGCCGCCGGGCCCTTGGCGCCCTGGACGATGTCGAACTCAACGCGCTCGCCTTCAGCGAGGGTGCGGAAACCGCTGCCCTGAATCGCCGAGTGGTGAACGAAGCAGTCCTTCTGACCGCCTTCTGGGGTGATGAAGCCAAAGCCCTTCGCGTCGTTGAACCACTTTACGGTGCCGGTGGTACGCATTTCAGAAAACTCCATGGTGTTGTTGTGTCGTCGGAGTACCGGAACATGCCGTACGCACCGACCCACAGTTACTCGCGCTTTTTGACAGCTGTTGAGGCCGTCAGCGACTCTCCGAATTAAAAAAGGAGCCTTTGAATTGCGAAGGCCCCTAGCTCAACACCGGAACGTGTTCGCGCGATTACACGGTTGTCGCAGGGCAGCAATGTAAGAGGGGCCGTCGGTTCGCGCAATGCAAATCGTTGCCGGCCGGGGCTATTGCTTGCCCTTTGGCGACAATAGTTTGGCCAATTCGACTCATTTTCGGGTCCGCCGCCGCCGCGAGGCATAATCTGGCTACGGTTTTTGCCTATCTCCGCTCTATCGCGGTCGGGGTTACCTCATTTCGGCGCAACGGCCAACCGCGAATTACTACTATTTAAAGCCAGACATGACTGGCGCCTGACGCTGGTTCACGAGGGATCGATGTCTAGGGCGTTCGTAAACGAAGACGCGGGGTCCGGCGGGCCGGTAAAGGGTTTCGGTCTGCCCCCGCGCGAGGACCCGGGCTACGACTCGGCCGCCGCTGCCGCGCTCCTCGAGGCTGCGCGAGAAGGCGATACCGCGAACGCGGAGCGGGCGACCGGCTACTACTGGGGCGAGCCAAAGCTCCACGAGCACGTCCGCCGGATCCTTGCCCGCGCCGAGCAATCGGGCGACGATCGTCTCGAGCAGCTCGCTCGCCGCTTCCTCCTCTAAGGATTCGGAGCGTCTCAACCAATCGATCCCTTAGGATGTCTAAGGGAGCATCCTGTCGCATGACGGTGTGATGACTCCACTCGACAACGACGGCGTTCCTTCGTGGCGACGCTACCTGCGCTTTTGGCGTCGTGATGGCGCGGCGGACGTGCGCGACGAGGTCTCGTTTCACATCGAGTCGGCGGTCGACGAGCTGGTGGCGACGGGCATGACGCCGGATGCCGCGCGCGCCGCGGCGCGCGAACGGTTTGGCGACGTCGCGCAGATCTCCGGTACTCTCCACACCCTCACTGAAGAGCGGGAGCGGACGATGCAACGCACGGAGCTGCTCGACACGATCCGGAATGACATCACGTTCGCGCTACGCCAGCTCCGAAAGAGTCCCGGGTTCACGCTCGTCGCCGTTCTGACGCTCGCGCTCGGGATCGGCGCAAACAGCGCGATTTTCAGCGTGGTGTACAGCGTTCTCTTGAAGCCGCTCCCGTTCGCCAACGCCGAACGAGTGATCAACGTGAACCAGGCAAGCGGCCATGATCGGATCTGTTGCCTACCGTTCGGCAACTACGACACGTGGCGCAGAGAGGCGAACGGCTTCGAAGCGATGGGCGCGATCTGGTACACGGGCCCGCTGGTGCTCACCGGCTACGGCGAGCCGACGCCTATCGCGGCGCCAAGCGTCTCCGCGGGATATTGGAAAGTGTTGTTCGTGCCTCCGGTGGCTGGGCGTTACTTCACCGAGGAGGAAGACCGCGACGGCGCGTCGAAAGTCGTCGTCATGTCGTACGCGCTGTGGCAAAACCGATTTGCCGGCGACCGCTCGATCGTTGGCCGAGCGATCACGCTCGGCGGACAGTCGTACACGGTCGTCGGCATTGCTCCGCCGGCCTACATCCTCAATCCGCCGGCGGAGCTGGTGTGGCGGCCGTTGGCTCCGGCCGCGTCGCGTCTCACGGATTTCTCTGACCACGAGCTCACGGTTTTCGGTTTGCTGAAACCCGGCGTCGCGCGGGAAGCGGCGGTGCGCGGGCTTGTGCAGATCGACACGCGGCTCGCGCACGAGCATCCGCACAGTGGATACGACGGCGGCGTCATCGCGCGGTCCCTGCTCGATCAAATCGCTGGAGCGCATCGCACGACGTTGTACACCCTGCTCGGCGCCGTCGGTCTCGTTCTGCTGATCGCGTGCGGCAACATCGCGAATCTGCTCCTCGCGCGCGCCGCCGTTCGACGCTCGGAGATCGCGATCCGGGGTGCTCTCGGTGCGTCGCGAAGCCGGATCGTGAGTCAGCTGCTCGTCGAGAGCACGATACTTGGTCTCGCCGGCGGTGTGCTCGGCCTCGCGCTCGCCGCGGTGGGAATGCGCTTTCTCGTCAGCAGCCCGGCGCGGATTCCGCGACTCGGCGACGCGACGCTCAATCTGCCGGTCCTCGCGTTCACGCTTGTGCTCGCGCTTTTGTGTTCTCTCATATTCGGGCTCGTGCCGGCGCTTCGCGCTTCGCGGCTCGACCTCCAACAGACACTGCGCGACGGCGGGCGTGAATCCCGCTCGACCGAGCGTGAGGGTCTTCGGAATTTCCTCGTCGTGACCGAGCTGTGCGTCGCGCAGGTGCTGCTCATCGGCGCCGGGTTGCTCATTCGCAGCGCGATTCTGGTTCAAGCCGTGCCGGTTGGATTCGACACGCGCAATCTCGTCGCGTTTGGGATCCAGTTGCCCGGGCGCTATGACGTTGATGCGCGCGTCGAGGCCGGCTTCGGGGAGCTCGAGCGGGCGATCGCGGCTGTGCCCGGGGTGAAAGCCGTCGGCCGCTCGCAGGTCGCGCCGATCTATGGCGGCGGCGGTTGGAATTGGACCGCTTTCCGGGAGGGAAGCGACGGCCACGACGCCGGAGCGGTGACGACGGATATGCGGAATGCGAGCCTCGACTACTTCAATACGCTCGGACTGCACCTGCTGCGAGGGCGAAAC
>Ga0070683_100003731_pt1 | contig 12420 bp, 16 predicted proteins | sample KBSC713LmetaG_FD_64662 | JGI IMG/M metagenome (GOLD analysis project Ga0070683, IMG submission 64662) | Corn rhizosphere microbial communities from Kellogg Biological Station, Michigan, USA - KBS C7.1-3L metaG | ecosystem: Host-associated > Plants > Roots > Rhizosphere ...
GCTGCTGGGCGCTGCGGTATTCGCCCTGTTCCGGCCGACCGCCGAGGCGCAGAACTGATGACCGATCACCCCGCCAACGGCCTCGACGACGTCGTCCACCAACGCGTCCGCCTCGGCATCATGGCCATCGCGCACCAGGCCCGCCAAGTCGAGTTCGGCTTCCTACGTACCAAACTCCAGCTGACCGCCGGCAATCTCGGCCAGCACCTGACCGTCCTGGAGAAGGCCGAGCTGATCCACATCGAGAAGGGCTACGAGGGCAAGCGCCCGCGCACCTGGGTCACCCTCACCGCCGCCGGTCAGGCTGCCCTCCGCGACGAGATCGCCCACCTGAAGCAACTTATCCAGCAAGTCGAACAAGCGGACACGGCGCCGACTACCCACCAGTGACCGGCAGGCAGTCGACGCTGTACCTGCCGAGAACTCCATCCGGGCAGTCAGGCGGCGTGCTCGTATTCGTGGAGGACGCCAGCCAAGCGGTCGTGGCGGTGGATGTTCATACGGGCGAGTTGGTCGGTGATCGGTTCGGGCAGCGCCTTGAGCGGCCGAATGTTCGCGATCCCCGGATGCGGTCGGTGGAGATTGTAGAACCGCTCATACTCCCGCAGTGCAGGTAGCAGATGCCGCTGGCTGTAGATCAGCGTGCGGTCCAGCAACTCGCGGCGGCAGGTCCGCACCCCAGCGGTCATGATCGCGTTCATGCGGGGCACATGGATACCGCTGAGCGCCGTCGGACACCTGCCCTGACAACGCCCTCCTCGACGGGTGACGCCTGATGGCTCGTCGATCTGTCGGGCGGGACCCCCAGCCGCGCGCGTGGGAGGAGTCTCTAGGTCTGCCCGTCACCCCCGAACATCGATCGTCCGAAGCGGTGTCGTCACAAGATCGCGGGCACAAGGCATTCGCTTATCGCCATGATCGGAGGTGCTGACATCGGCAGTTCAGAATGTACAGCCCTCAACTCACCGACACGGACCGTGACGAGGGCCGGGGCGGCAGACGTGCAGTGACGGCGGCAGATCCGCACGTCGTCGGTGGAGCAGCTCGGTGAACGATCGGCGATCTGGGTCAGATCGGAATCTCTGTGGCGATGCACGGTCGGTCACCGATTACCTCGACGGCCAGGTCCACTTCCGCGGCCGAGCTGTCGGCGAACAGCAGCCGCACGCGGTAACCCCGGCCGTGGCCGTCGATCACGGACGACCAATCCCAGGCACGCACCACGGTGAACGACTCGACGGGCGGCAGGTGCCAGTCCGGCTGGTTCATGCCGGGCAGGTCAGCGGTGCCCTTGTCGTCCGAGCCGCACAGCATCGCATCCGCACCGGCACTGTCGCGGCGTTGCACCAGGCTGAGGTACCTGTCGATCTCGTAGTCCGCCGCGCGGGCATCGTCGTCGCGGTGGAAGTATCGCGCGATCCCGAGCGGTAAGCCACACAGGACGAGCAAGCCGATCATCACCGCCAGCACCCATCTGAGTCGGCGAGGCCCACTCTTGGGCAGGGACTGCTTCGGCAGGCCGGACATAGGAATCGATCATATCGAGATCCGCCCGAGCAGGTTCGCAGGTCAGCTCGCTTTAAGCGCGCCCGCTCACGAAGACCACAGCCCGGGTCTCGCCACGGAACACGACAATATGCGGCCGACCGCCACGTGCAAACGGCGGCAGATGTGCGCACGCGATTGCTGGTGTCCCGGCCTGTTCGTGGTGTTAGGGCTATCCGGTCCGGGGCGGCGTTCGTGCGGGTTGGGTGAGGTTGTTCAGGGCGGCGTTGACCCGCGCGCGGAGACTTCTGCTTCGGGTCAGATCGCTCAGATCGGTCAGCGCGGGTATGGCCAGGTCGCTCCCACGCTCGGCGAGGACACTGACGGCAGCGGCGGCGGTCAGTGGTGCGAAGGGCTCGCGGTGGCGGGCGGTTCCGGCCGATCCGGCGGTCACGGCGACGCGGCAGATGATCGCGGTGGCGTCGGGTGCGGTGTCGGTGGCCGCGATCCAGGTCAGGCCCCGCAGGACGTGGTCGGTGTCGCTGTGGACGTGGCCGCCGACGGTCGTGAAGTGCTCGAGGACCGCCTGCGCGATCCGCACCGCGGGCACGGCGAGAGTGCCGGCGGTGCGTGACCACGTCGCTGACGGTGCGGGTGTGCGCAGCGCTGCGGCGTGCAGCAGCACGTCGCGGGCGTACGGATCGGCGAGCAACGCGGCCCGCTCGGTGCGCAACCGCAGTACAAACTCGTCACCGGAGCGGAACAGGTGCGCGGGACAGGACTCGTTGCCGGTCGCGCGGTCCAGGCCGGTGCCGAACAGCTGGCACAGGTCGCGCCGAATGGCCGACGGGATGCGGCTGTCGCCGACCTCGTCGAGCAGCGCCTCCAGCACCGCGGCCAGCCCGTCGAGCGTGTCACGATCCATGGCCGCAGCCGCGGTCGCGGGCAGCCGATAGGCGTCGCCGTCGTCGAGACCGCGCTCGTCGACCAGCAGGTGCAGGCTCCACAGCAGATCGCCGCGCGACAGTGGCAGCCCGCAGTCGGCCACCACCGTGATGGGATGCCGTTCGAAGTAGCGGGGACACCCACTCGTCACCGCATCCTGGTGCAGGCGCAGCGCCGCCGCCCGACGCTGCTCAGCGGACCAGCCCTTCACCGCCGCGACCGCCCGGGCGCGCTGCGCGGCCGTCTGGCGTGCGGCGACCGTGGCCAACGCAGCCGCAGCCAGCTCAGCTGAACCCTCGGCCACCGCGGCACACCGGTGCGCGTACGAAGGATCCAGCGGAGGTACCAACACAGCCCAGGCCGACACGCTGCGCACACTCTCAAACAAGCAAGCCGGCGAACAGGCCGGCACCCGTGCCCGGCCTCGCAGGGCATCCAGCCGCGCACGGACAGCGGCAAATGAGCACGCCCGGACCATCGACGGACGCTGGGTTCGCTAGGCCGACTCGCGGTGATGGATGCAGACCACGGTTCATGCTCGAGTTGTGGCCAGGCCGAGCGGTGATCTTCCGGCGCTGGTCGCCGACGAGGCCCGCTTCTCGGAGCGGGTGACATGGGTTGGCGAGCAGTCCGCTATCGTCGTGTTCTTGTCCGATGACGGAACGTGGACCTGTATGCAGACTCAGGTGGTGTTGGTCCGCCATGCGACGTCGATGGTGCCTACGGCGGACGGCCCGGACGAGTTCCAGCGTCCCCTCGCTCCGCACGGTCGGCTTCAGGCGCTGGAGCTCGTTGAAGCGCTCACTGCGCTGCGGCCGGCGGCGGTGTGGTCGAGTCCGTATCTGCGTGCGGTCCGGACCGTTGAGCCCACCGCTCAGGCTCTCAATCTTGCGGTGCAGACGCGCTGGGAGCTCCGTGAATGGGATCACGGATTCGCCTTCACGCCGGAGTGGATACCGAACTACGAGAACAGCTGGGCGGATCCCGCATCCGCTCGTCCCGGCGGCGAGAGCCTGAACCAACTCACACGGCGTGCTGTTGACGCGGTGCGAGCGCTGGCCGCCCAATATGCCGGCCGGCTGGTCCTGGTCGGCAGCCATGGCACGTTCGTCTCCCGAGCGCTCTGCGGATTTGGCGTGCCGGCGGACTGGCCGTTCTCACGCGACATGCCGATGCCGGCGGTCTACCACCTGCGCTTCGCCGGGCAGCGCGGGCAGCCCGAGGTCACTGGGCCTGGCCTGCCGACAGGGGCGATTCGCTGACCGGTGACTCGGCCCGGGAGGTGCCGTTCAACGGTGAGCCCGCCGACGAGGCGGCGCGGCAGGACGAGTCGTGCAACCGCAACATGTGCTCGCTGGCCACCAACTTCATCGACTTCGGGTTCACCGTGTTCATGGACGCGGTGGTCGCTGACCGGGCGGAGTTGGACCGCCTACTCGACCTGCTGGCGCCTCGTCCCGTACGGCTGGACGTCCTGGCTCCGGGCATCGACACGTGTCGGCACCGCAGCGCCACCGGCGAACCGGTCACTGAGCGATGGGAGTTCGCCGGCTACGAACTGCTGGAGGCGCAGATGTGGCGCGATCTCGCCGAGTTCGGGTGGTGGTTCGACACCGCCGCCCTGACCCGCAGGACACGGCCGCTCGTCTGGTGACCGACGTGGGACGTTGTCCTGTATTGGCGTGAGCCGTCCACCGCGGTGGGTGCGAGGATCTGGCGTGTGGCTGACCTTGATGGACTGACGCACACGGAGTACCTGGTCCTGGAGCCGCTGGACGACGAATCGCCTACGCCGCTGTGGGAGATTGCCGAGAACTTCGTTGCCGGCGTCGTCGGCGATCCGCCGACCACCGAGCACATCGCCGATCTCCTGGCACCCGTACTCGCCGCGATGGCGGCGCACCGCCTTATCGAGGTGCGCCGCTTCGCTGGTTGGCCGGCTGCGTGGGACCCCGGCCTACCGGTGCCCGCCGACCGTGTCGCGGGCGAGAGCCGCCCGGCGCGGCTTTGGTCCCGCGACGCGCCAGTACGTGAGGTACACCCGGTGTCGCGAGCGACCCGCGGCACATTTCTCGGCGGCTTCAGGGTTGTCGGATCTTGCCCGGCAGGTGCGGGCCGCCGATGCCGTCGACGGCGGTGCAGATGCCGTAGACCTTGTCCTGGCTGGTCCAGCCGTTGACCCCGGCCGCGACTGTTGCTGATCTGGACGCGGTGCCTGCCGGCGTCGACGGCGGAGACGAGGTGCAGGTACATCGTTCCGGCAAGCCGGGCGAGAACAATGTCACCGACCTCGACCGTCGACGGAATCGTCGGGCCACCGCGACCCGTTGACGGCTGCGGGTCAGCGGCACCATCGACGCCCCTGTCGGGTGGAACTCGACCGTCTCACCACCCGGCACCCGGCTTGCGATCATGTCCAGCACACCCACGCTCGACAGCGTGCATCGGGGAAGGCGCGACGGGCCAACGAATATCGTGGCCGGCGGCTGTGCTCGTAGGATCGTCGGATATCCGGATCGGCGCCTGGCGGGGTGGTGTGACCGTGCTGCCCGCTGCTGGGCGCTTCGGGTCATCGCCGAACTCGCCGAGGATCCGGGCGCTGAGAACCACACCGAGGCCGGGCGACCCGCCGCCGATCTGACGAAACATCGGCTGAGCAGCGACGCCGCGCGGGCTCCGCCCGCGGATGGCGCGGTCATTCCGGTCGCGGTTACCTGCGCCGGTATTCGGCCTCGAAGTCGTCGGCTGTGAACCGCAGGACGTCGCCACTGCACACGTACTTCAGCGAGGTCGTAGTCCCGTCGGCGCCGTAGCGCTCGTTGGATACAGTCCGACCCGACTTGAAGATCACCATGCGGGCGTCGGCATTGACCTCGCGGTAGGTGAACGTCTGGTTGGCGGTTTCGATCGTGACGCCGATCTTGCCGAGAATCATCGCCTCGACCGTCGTGTCGTTTTCGTCCTTCAGGGTGACACCGCTCCCGAAATCCTCCTCGCCACTGCCGTCGTCGCGAATCCGGTAGATGTCGCCGTTGTCGGTGGACAGCGCCAGGCCGGTCTCGTTGTCCGTGATCCGGAACTTGGTCCCCTTCCACTCGCCGACGAGGCAGGCGTCGATGCGGCTGGCGGCGCTGGGCGAGGTCGACGCGGGTGCCGACGCCGCCGCGGGACCGGGTTCCGATGCGCCGCCGGGTCCGGCGGTGAGAAGGTAGACGACGCTGACCGCGCCGAGGACGAGGACCACCACCATCACGGTCACCATGAATATCGGCGCGATCGAGGGGTTGCGGGCCCGTAGGGGCGCCGAGATGACCGGCGGCCGGGGCGGGCCGTACGGCGCGGATGCCCCGTACGGCGCACCGCTGGATCCGGTGGGGTACGGCGGCCCGCTCGGCGGGTGCGCGTATCCCGGCGATGCCGGTGTGCTGAACTCGTCGCCCGCGTCGCGCGGGAGGACCCGCATGGTCTCGCCGGCCGCCTCGTCATCGGCGGGGAAAGATGGCCACGTTGTCATTTTCGCCCTGCCTGGACGTCGAATTGGTCGGTCTTCAGCCGGAGCGTGTCGCCGACGCAGATGTACTCGGCGACCTCGAGCTGGAAGGAAATCAGCCCGTTCGTCGCCTTTTCGTCCTCCTGGTTGATCACCTGCCGGACGTCGCTGCCGACGTTCTGGAAACTGAGTGCCTGGCCGGCGGTCTGGAACCCGAAGTCGACCCGGCCAGCGATCAGGACCTCGCTTCTGGTGCCGCTGATCGTGCCGGTGAGCGTGGACCCACCGCCGAAGTCCCACGTGCCCGTCGCGCCGGCCGCCAGTCGCAGTGTGCCTCCGGCATCGGTCGTGAGGTCGACCTTCGGGTACCGGACGCTCCACTTCGTGACGGTCCACTCGCCGACCACGCACCGGTCGACGGCGAAAGCGGCGGAGGCGGCGGAGGCGGCGGCCGACGACGGACCGGCGGATGGCGGGTTCACGGCCGTGGGCGAGCGTTGCGCGGTGCCGCCGTCCGGCCGGGCGTTGCGGTCCTTGTACCGGAAAAGGGCGACGGTGATGGCGCCCGCGACCAGAACCACCACCGTCACGGTCAGCAAGAACAACATCGTCGTGAGCGGTCCGCGGGCCCGCGGGTCCGGCGGTGTCTCGTCGACCACGTGGGCGTCCTGCGGGTACGGCGGAGCGCTCGGGCTTACCGGATACGAATCGACGGCCGGCTGATGCACGGACGCCGACGCGGCGAAATAGACGGAGCCGCCGTCGGACCGCGGCGCCGGTGCCGGGTCGTACCGCGGCACGTCGGCAGCCGGCGGATAGGTCGCGTACGACCACGGCCCGAGATGACGCCCGCACCCGGCACAGTAGCCGCCGGCATCGACGTCGGCGGTCTCGCACATCTGACACGCCTGCATCCGTCCTCCTCGCCTGCGGTCTGTCCCGAGACGGTAGAGGGAGCGGTCCATCGCAGACATCGACGATGAGGCGTGGGCAACGGCGGCGGTGGGGTATGGCGGCGCGCCGGGAAAGCGTCAGCGACCAGCACGAATGCGGTGCGGTAGGTCCGTTCGTGATCTCTCTACGATGGATGGGGGCGGATGCGCACGCGGCCCCGGGGGTCGGTTATCGGACATCGTGCGACGTGGCCGATCTGCGCCGCCTTCTGATAGACAAGGGCACTGCACCATCCATGATGGACAGTCGCTCCCGCGTAGCGCAACAGCCACGCGGGCATGCCGAACCACGCGCTGCCGGCCCTACTGCGGCAAGCCAACCACGAACCGGCGGACCAGCACGGTCCGGAACAACAAGGGCACCGTCGTACATCGACCGGCGACGCCGACCCAGAAGGTGTGGACGTCAGCGACCTTGCTCTCAACCCGCACCACGTCACAGCACAGGTGCGCGTACACGGGGTTGCGGTGTAACTGGCCCCAGACCGGCTGGGGGATGCGACGTCCGCGTCGGTCGAGGCACTCCAGCGATGTCATCCGGCACCACCTGTGACCCGTGTCGGCGCGCCTGGGCTAAGCCGCTTTCGGGCTCACGTGGTTTCCTCCACGCGGCACCGCAAACTCGGCGGGTCCGAATTCATCGCTGATAGCGCTACCGTCGGCGCCACAGGGTGCGGGCGAAGAGCAGCAGATGCTGTTCGATCGACGGTGTCGCCAGGACCGCCACGGGCCGCGGCTGCCCGTCCGACCCGACGTCGGTAAGGACCTGGACGTCGTAGTCGCCGATCGTGGCGGGCCGCGGTTCGTCGGCGTCGGCGTCAGGTGCCTCCAACAGTCGAATCTCCTGAGCGATGCTGACCGAGCCGCTCGAAGATCATCCCAGCGGCGCCGGTATGCGGCCAGCGGCCGCTGCCGATCGAATGCCAACGAGCCCCAGGACAAGGTGCCGTGCACCAACACCGCCGGCGGGTCGATACCCGCACCCGGCTCGGTCCGACCAGGCTGGAATCTGCCCGTCAGACGGCAAACGCAGGCGGCTGACGGCCACCGCATCGGCCCAGCCGCCTACCCCGTGGTCAAGACCACCGGGATGGTCCTCGCGAGCCTCCGTGACGTTAGGTAGCGACGAACCAGCGGCACAAGCGCTCACGTGACCTTGGAGCTGATCCGTTCATTGCTGCGATCATCACTGGGTGGGTGGAGCAAGCAGAGCGAGGAAACGGCGGTTCTTGTGTCCATGTTGTCGTCACCGCACCCTTGCCGAGTGCGGTGCGTACTACGTCTGCCCGGTCTGTTTCTGGGAGGACGACGGCGACGATGATCCCGACAGCGTCGGTGGCCCGAATGGAGACCTCGCCCTCGCGGCGGCGCGCCGCAACTACGCGGCATTCGGCGCCTGCACCGAGCGGTTTCGAGATCTCGTGCGTGAGCCACATCCTGATGAACGCCGGGGCACGTGACATCCAGACACGATCATCGATGATGCGAACACGCCCTCAAATCGCCGTAGTTGTCCGTCTGGGATGCTGGCGGCCTCGCCGACCACGGACACCCACAGTGACGCAGAATCTGTCCGACCGACGAGCGCGGTCGGCGGCAAATCCGCACGGCGGTCCGGCCCCACTCGTCGCCTCGCCGGGCGTCGGGCGGGCGGGTCTCACAGCCAGGTGGTGCCCAGCCAGGCTGTCGCGGCGGCGGCCGCGAGTAGGGCGATGTTGAGTCCGATGAGCCGGGCCTCGCCGCGGGACAGATGGACCACGATGGCGCCAACCTGGATCAGGACGAGGCCGATCGCCGCGGCGATGGCAAGCCACGGCGCGATGCCGGTCAGCGGTGGCAGGATCAGTCCCGCCGCGCCGAGGATCTCCAGCGCTCCGATGGTCCTGACCAGGGGCATCGGGATGGTGTCGACCCAGCCCATCATGGGTTGGAGCTGCTCCTGGCTCTGGGCGACCTTCTTGCCTCCGGCATAGAGGTAGAACGCTGCCAGCAGCGCGGCGACGACCCAGTACGCGAGTTCCATGAGTGCCCTTCGATGCCGACGCATGCTGGCAACCGGCATGGTTACTAGCCAACGTCGAATTCATTCATCGACATGTCAGTGTGTCAACCTGGCTCACCGATCACCTTGCGTGAGGAGCGGTCTGCGGCATGAGTGGGTGGTGGCCTCCGCTCGCTCAGGCCGTGACCGTCCGTTATGCGGTGGCCAGCGCGTTCGCGGCGATCGGTATGACCGCGAGGAGGTCACCGCGGGTAGCGGCCACGGCCGTTCCCGACGTGGCGGTGACGACGACGGAGACCAGGTTGCCGCGAGCGAGGAATGCGAAGCACAACGTCGCGCCGCCGGCGTCTTCGCAGTAGGCGAAGCTGTCCTCGACCGGCAGGTTCGCAAGCGGTATCGGGGCCAGAACCTTTCGTGTGGTGGTGTCGCCGTCGCCAGGCTGATATTGCTGGCAGGTGGCATGTGCGCTGCGGACGTCGGCCACGGTACGGGTTGCAGAGTCGGTGGCGTAGGCGTGGACAAAGTTCTGAACGTAGATCCGCTTGTTCGACCACAGCCGCAGGTATGACGTTCGCCAGTCTGGGTTGGTGGACGGCTGCTGGCCGCACATGACGGTGACAGCCCATTGGCCGAACTTGTCCTCGTTCGGTGCTGTTACGCCCTTGCCCTTGAACGCGTCGACCGGGATGGCCGCCCGCTGCGCCCGACCTTTCAACGTTGCGAGGTCGATTTCGGGGCTCGGCGACGGCGCCGCCGACGTTGACGCGGCCGAGGGTGCGACGGTCGGCGAGTGGGGCGTCGCGACCGGCGAGCGGTGCTGGCAGGCGGTCAATCCCGAGGTCGTCAGCAGCACCAACCCGAGCTGGACGAACCGGCGCATGTTTCCCCTCCCATCACGGGCCGCTGCACCGTACCTCACCGCTCGGGTGCGCTTGGCGGCTGAACCGCACGCGGGGGCGCAGGCATCTCTGCAGGCGGGAGCAGTACGAATTGTGGCGTGAATACGCGGCTGCCGACGCGCCGCGGCCCATGAGGAGTAGGTCTCCGATCTCCAGCACTCGTGGCGGGAACTACACGGTGGTTGATCTTTCTCGCCTTTAGAATTGCGAATGCCAAGGTCGCCGTCGGTGGAGCGTAATGATGATCAAGCCTCCGGCGAGTGGCCGATCATCTCGTCCCGGCGGCCGGTCGGCCCGTTTTGCCTGAAGCGAATGTGGGATCGGTATGGTTTCCTTTCCAGTCGGAAGGCGGACGTGGGACATTGTTGTCGATGATCGGCACGTCGCCTATGTCGGAAGAAGGGGACGGCACGGTGCAGGCACTGATCGCTGTCGACGGGCGCGATGCGGATCGGGAGTCGTTGTGGGACTGGCTCAGGCGTGATCCTGACCTGCGCGGCCGGCTGCGGTTGAGCGCATCACAGGGCCTGCCGGACGCTATGGGAGCGTCGTCGGACCTGCTGCTCCAATTGGGCGTGGCGACGGTGGGCGCGGGCACCATCTGGGCGGCTCTCGCCAGGTCGATCTCGACATGGCTGGTGCAGCGGCGCTCGGACCTAACTGTCAGCGTGACCGGACCGGATGGCCGCACTGTGCGTCTGTCCGCCAAACGGGTGGCCGATGCCGAACGCCTGCTGCGGACCGTCCTTGAATCGGACGAGTCGGCAGCAGAGTCGAGGTCTGGCGAAGAACACCAATGATGCCTGTCCCCGAGGTTCCTCGCCTGCCGGATCCCCTTCGATCCTTCGCGGTTCTCATTGGAACCAGCTATTACGGGTCTGCGGAACTCGCGGACCTCCCGGCTGTTGACAATAACCTCGACGCGCTGGCTGGCCTACTCACCCACCCAGCGGTCAGGATCGGCGACCCCGATATCAGTGATTGTCGCTTGGTGCAATTGAACCGCGCTGCCTGGCCTGCATTGAGAGTACGGTGAGTACCGGGACGGATAAAGATCCCGAACAACGAGGTTCGAGGACGGCAGTCGTGTTCGATTTTGATTCGCAAGGAAAGCTCGGCGCAGCACGCGTCCGTCTGATTCTCTGGTATGCCTCGATCGTTGCGGTAGCCACTGCCCTCACGGTGTTGGCCGTTCCGGCCAACGCAGCGCCGCACAGAGTCACCTACGGTGAAGCCCGGGCGATCTTCGAGGCGGTGGGCAACGCCGGCTTGTTGATCCAGAGACACTCCCCAGTTCAGATGGGCGCCCCCCAACGCTCTCGTCTGCAGGCGGAGATTCGGCCGATAAATTTCGAGGGGTTCGATGGACGGCACTACTGCGTCGAGGACTGGCATGTCATCGTGCTGAGCCTCATCTACGTCGGCGACGCTTCGTATTTGCGACCGGACGCTCAGGCGGAAGCCGATACGATCACCACCTTCAACTTCACCCTTGATGGCGCTGCGCTGGGCACCAGCCAAACCACCCTAAAGCCTTACGAGGAGCCCGAAATCTTCGGCGCCGAACGGGGCTGGTGGTTCCAAACCGGGCGCCTGATGTCGCCGAGCGATCTGAGCGTTGGTCGGCACACCATTGCAATCTTGGTCGAGGACGCCTTCGGGTCATTCGAAGACGGCATCAGCTTCTTCATCGACGCGTCCGGCACCGGGGCCTGTCTCTGAGAGCGCCACAGCTGCGCGTCCCAGCAATGGCCGGAGCTGTAGTCGGAGAATGTGTTCGCGTACCGCGTCCGGGTAAGGCAGGCGTTGTCGTCTGGGTTCAATAAGGTAGACGGGCGGGTCGTCGTCGGCGGAGGCTGCTACGACCCATCGACAGCAGTGCTGGCTGTCGGTCAGCAGCAGGTAGCCGAATGCAGGAGCTGGTCGACCGTTGCCGTGCCGAGGTGCTCAGTCGGGGTGGTCGTGTTGTGGTTGATCGCGCCGAGTCGGCGGGCGCCGCCCAGCAGGAACCACTCCCTGACCGCGGCGGGAGCGGACCGCCCGGTGTCCTGTTCCGGTCGCGGATCTCACCACTAACCGGCGGCCGACCTGTCCGGGTGGGGTGAGTCCAGCGCCGTTGGACCACCCGCCGATGCCAGGCCAGCAGCGTCGCCGGGGTGACGAGCCGGTGCGCCCACAACCGCCGTGGAAGCTTCCTGGGCACCAGCTCGGGCCTGTCCGCCGCGACGGTGACCCGGCTGGCCGCGCAGTGGCAGGACGAGGCCAAGGCGTTCGGCAACCGCGATCTGTCCACAGTGGACTACGTGTATCTGTGGGCCGACGGAGTCCACCTGAACGTGCGCCTGGACTCCGAGAAGCTGTGCCTGCTCGTCATGGTCGGCGTCCGCGTGGACGGCACCAAGGAACTCGTCGCCCCGGCCGAGGGCTACCGCGAGTCGACCGGGTCGTGGGCCGACCTGTTACGCGACTGCGCCCGCCGCGGCATGCGCGCCCCGATGTTGGCGGTCGGTGACGGGGCACTCGGGTTCTGGGCGGCGCTGCGCGAGGTGTTCCCGACCACCCGGGAGCAGCGGTGCTGGTTCCACAAGATCGGCAACGTGCTGTCGGCGCCACCGAAGTCCGCCCACCCGGCCGCGAAACGGGCCC
>Ga0070683_100003735_pt1 | contig 12416 bp, 9 predicted proteins | sample KBSC713LmetaG_FD_64662 | JGI IMG/M metagenome (GOLD analysis project Ga0070683, IMG submission 64662) | Corn rhizosphere microbial communities from Kellogg Biological Station, Michigan, USA - KBS C7.1-3L metaG | ecosystem: Host-associated > Plants > Roots > Rhizosphere ...
TCGCGCCGGAAACGTTCGGCGCCGCCGACGTTCAGAACATGGTCATTGACCTTCGGAAAGATGCCGCCGGCGCGCTCGATTTATTGAAAGACTCTGTCGCTGGCCTCCCGGACGATTTCATCGATCTGGCCGGCCTCGTGTTAGGCCGGCGGAGCCAGATCCTCGACAGCTTCAAGTTTGCGCCCAAGGACGACACATTCGGCCAGCGCATTCGGATTCACGGCGATTATCACCTCGGCCAGGTGCTTCAAGTCAAAACGGATTATGTGATCCTTGACTTCGAGGGCGAGCCTGCGCGTCCCATTGCGGGGCGGCGCGCTAAGTTCTCTCCCATGAAGGACGTGGCTGGTATGATTCGGTCCCTGAGTTATGCCGCGTATAGCGGCCTCATCGCGCACACGGCACGCAGGCCCGAGGATTGGAAGAGTCTGGAACCGTGGGCGCGCCTGTGGGAGCGGTCGATGGGAGCGGAGTTCCTGCGCGCCTATCGCAACACCGCGCAGAACGTACCGTTCCTGCCTTCTTCGGAGAATAGCTTTCGAAAACTGCTGGCGATCTTTTTGTTGGACAAGGCACTATATGAGCTGGCTTACGAACTGAGCAATCGCCCCACGTGGGTGCGAATTCCACTGATCGGTATCTTGTCGCTTCCCCTGGAAGCCGGAGGACGTGAATGGAACTGGATGCCATTCCCCAGCCGGAACTAGAGCAGATCGAACGAATCGGCGGCGCCGATCTCGTGGTCGGCATTCTCGGCGACAAGCGGCCGGGGGAAAACTGTACGGCCGTAGCCATGACCAGCGAAGTGCTTGCGGAATTATCCAAGCCTCTTCGTGCCATGGTGGTCTGCAACAACGGGACACATGCCCCGGCTGCGGCTGTCGCTGGCGACAGCCAAGTTCCGGGGATATTTACGTGCAGCTTGCCGCCACCGAGTCCCGGGGAGAGTCAGCAGCAGAGCATATCCAACGCGTATCGAACGGTTTTCGCCGTCGGCGGCAAACTCGGGGTCCGCGCGTGCGGCGTGATTGCCTCGCAGTCCCCGACCTTGACTCGCCGATGGATTTACCGTTTGGTGCAGCCGGTGTTGGATCTGGGATTCGACCTGGTGGCCCCTTGCTACACGCGCCAGAAAATGGAAGGACTCCTGAACAGGAGCGTGCTTGCGCCATTATCCAGGGCCCTCTATGGCCAGCAGCTGCAGAATCCCATGGGCCCGGATTTCGGACTCTCGGGAAAACTTCTGCAGCGGATTGTCGCGCAGGAATCCACGCGGCGGCGCGGGGCAGAACGCAGTCCCCTGGCATCGATTGCGTCCACGGCTGCGTGCGGCGGTTTTCAGGTTTGCGAATCGAATTTAGGTGTCCGCAGCCAGCATCCGACAGATTGGGAGAACTTAAGCTCCCTTCTGGCGGAAGTCTTGGGTGCAACCTTTCTCGAAATGGAAGGGCGCGCCGCGCAGTGGCAGAGCATTCGGGGCTCGCAAACAGTGCCGAGACTCGGCCAGTCCGAAGCTCCGCAGCCCGATACCGGTAGCACCGTGGACATCCACGGCATGCTGGAATCATTTCAACTGGGAGCCAGGAACCTCCAGGACGTCTGGGGTCTCATTCTGCCTCCGACAACCTTGCTCGAATTGCGGAGGGTGTCCCGGCTGCCCCAGGATCAGTTCCGGCTACCCGATCAGGTGTGGGTGCGGATTGTTTACGATTTCGCGCTCGGACACCGGCTTCAGACGATTAGCCGCGACCACCTTCTTCGGTCGATCACTCCGCTTTATCTGGGATGGATCGCGTCCTATGCGCTGGAGATGCAAACTGCCGGACCTGCGGAGGTCGATTCCAGGATCGAACGGCTATCCAAAGCGTATGAGGACAACAAATCGTATTTGGTTTCCCGTTGGCGGTGGCCCGACCGCTTCAACCCGTGACGCTGAGGAGGGAATATGTGGGATCAAGTTGGACAAGCACTCAGACTCTCGATGACGAAAATGTTGAGCCAGGTGGCCAGCCTGCTGCCGGGCATCCTGGCGCTGATGACGGCGCTCATCCTTGCCGCATTGATTGCATGGGCGATTGCGGCTATTCTCCGGCGGTCGCTGACCGGCGTCGATTTCGATCGGAGGGTCGCGCAATGGGGATTCCCGGCCATGGCGGAGTGGTCGCCCTCATCCAGTCCTACGATTCTGGTAACGCGAGCGGTCTCGGCGATCATCATCTTCCTCGGGTTCCTCGTCGGTATCTCCGCGTTCGACGGCGCACTCCCCTCGCAATTCGTTATACGGCTGTTTGCGTACCTGCCGGACCTGTTGACCGCCATCCTTGTATTAGTCGCAGGCAGCATTATCGCCCGATTCCTCGCACGCAGCATACTGATCGGAGCGGTGAACATGAATCTGCAATACGCGCGCCTGTTGAGCGTCGGCGTGAAATGGCTGGTCACGGTTCTTGCGGTGACTATCGCGATCGAGCGCCTCGGTATCGGAGGTGGCATCATTCGCTTGGCCTTCGGCATACTGTTCGGCGGAATTGTCCTGGCGCTGGCTCTTGCGGTCGGCCTCGGATCAAAGGAACTCGTCAGCAGATCTCTCGAACGGGAGACCAGCCGAAGCTCCAGTTCGAACCTGAAGGAGCCCGTGGGCCATCTATAGTCTGATGGGAAACGTTGCGCAAGTGGACACGACATATCGCGATGCCATCGAATGCTTGCGGCGGTGTTGCTATCAGTGGGGCTTGAAAGCGTCGGGCCGTCCTGTGGGGCATCACCAGGTGTGGGCGCGCGACGCCATGATCTCGGCCTTGGGCGGCCGCTTTGCCCAGGACAAACAGATTGATGACGCAATTCAGGCCAGTATCGCCGTGCTGAAGGATCATCGTGCCCCCAACGGCGCGATCCCGAACAATGTCGACTGCGCGTCGCTGCGTCCTAACTTCCGCGCGTATGCCGACGGCGGACTGTGGTGGGTTATCGGCAGTGCGATGCTCGCGCCGGATCCCGGTGTGGTCCGGGAAGTTCTTCGCTGGTACGAATACCAGGATGTAGATCAGAGTGGCTTGCTCAGCCTGCAGGAAGCCTCGGACTGGCAGGATCTTTTCTGTACGCGCGGAAAGGGACTGTATCTCAATTGCCTCTACGTGATCGCGCTGCGCTGTGCCGCGAAGATTTTCGCCGGTGACGAAGCCGAGCGTCTTCTGCGCCGGGCCGGTTTGGTAGCTGAGCGGATCAACGCCTACTTTTGGTACAAGGGCGACAACAATACTCTGCGCCATATTTCGAATTCGTTCAGCACCCAAGGCGATCCTCTGCGCGATTCTCTGGGTCGCCTGCGGGAGATGCCCGAGAAACGTTATCTGAAGGAAGAGCGCTACTATCTCCCGTATCTCGGATTTCGCGCACTGGGTGAGTGGTTCGATTCGTTCGGCAATCTGCTCGCGATTCTTGCTGGCATCGCCGACGACCAACAGACTGGCGTGATTTTGGACTTCATCTCGCGATTCTCGCTCGACAACTGGCTGCTACGGAGTCTGGCTCCGGCGATTCAGCCTGGCGATGCGGACTGGCGCAGCTACTATGGATCGCTGAACGCTCCGCATCATTATCACAACGGCGGTGCGTGGCCGTTCCTGGGCGGATTCTACGTCGCGGCTCTGGTGAAAGCCGGCCGAGGCGAGGCCGCCGCTGTGGCTCTGCGCAAACTTGCCGAGTTGAATCAGCGTGGGCAGTTCAACGAATGGCACCACGGGGAAACCGGCGTCGCGATGGGTGCTCAGGACCAGGCCTGGTCGGCCGGGATGTACCTGTTCGCTTCCGAGTGCGTCCAGCGTGGCCGAGTCCCCCTGCTGTGATGCGCTGACATATCAACAACATCCGGTGCGAAACAGTACTGCTGCGCCTGCGTCCAACTTAGTGGAGAAGAGATATGCCTAAAACAACCGTTGGATTGTTTGAAGATGCTGGCATGGTCGAAGAAGTGGTCAAAGAGATCGAAGCCCTGGGCTTCCCCAGGAATGAAGTACAAGTGGTAGGGGAGCCGGCGACGTTCGAGGTTACCGGCGTGATGAGTTTTGGACGGCTCGATTTCGAAGTCCATCTCATGCGCGAACTGACCAGAATTGGCGCAACCAAGGCTGAGGCACAAGCCTATATTGACGGATTGCGGCGCGGAGGCGCCCTGGTATTCGCGACCGGTACGGACGACAAGGTGGATGCCGCCACAGCGATCATGAACCGTCACGGCGCCGTCGAGATCGAAGAGACTAGCGGCCCGGAACCGCGGGTTCCGCATGCAGTTCGCGACACTGGCTCGCCAGTGGTCACTGAGACCGCCGTGATGGCGGGACGCATCCGCCAAGAAGGTGGCGGCGCCTGCATGTTCGTGTGGTGATCTAGCCGACTTCGAAGAACATCGCGGTCTTTTCACGACGGAAGGTCGCGAAGCCGGCTTGCGCGAAGAATCCGGTCTGGCTGGTGACCGCGAACAGTTCCTTCACCCCTCTTGCTCGGGCGCGGTGTTTGCATAAGTCCACTAACCGGGAAGCGACACCGCGCTTCTGAAAGTTCGGGTGGACAGCGAGGCTTCGAACTTCCGCCAGCCGCTTGGAATAAATCTGCAGAGCGCAACATCCCACAATCCGGCCGCCCACGGCAGCCACGAAGAAGGATGAGATTCCGGGCAGGTTCCGTTGCGCCAGCTGTTCGGGATAGAGCCTCAGGAGGTCGCGGATAGAGGGCATCTCCCCGATCCTGGCGGGACGAAAAGAAACTTTTGGGGTCTCCAACGGGAAGCTTATTTCTCCGCCAGCAGGCGCCCCACCTGGACGTTAAACTCGTCTTTTGCCTGGCCGAAAAGTTCGCCGCTACCGGCACTTGGAAACCCGGAGTGAATACCGCGCACCAAGCCCTTGCGATCTATGAATAGCGTGGCCGGCCAGGTGTTCCAATCGACCAATTGCGTGAGTTTGCTATTCGCCTCATCGGGATCGCCGCCCAGCAACACCGGGAACTCCAGGCCGTACTTCTTTACGAAAGCCCGCAAACGCGTCGGATCCTTCAACTGCTCGGTCTCTTCGAAGGAGAGCGAAACAATTTCAAGTCCCTGCTTGCCGTACCTGCGATACATGTCTGCCAGAAACGGAGCTTCGTCGTGGCAGTTGGGGCACCAGCTACCGGTGATTTCGAGCACCAGGACCTTACCACGGAACCGGGCATCCGCGTTGGATACGATCCGCCCGTGCAAGTCCGGGAAGCTGAACCGGAAAGGTTCACTCGGATCCTTCATCGTGGTGTGCTGATCCGGATCGGTGGGTTTCGGCAGACCTTGTGCGCGAGCGGCGGCGGGACGATACGCTGTCAGCTTGGTTTTGCCGTCTTGAAGAATATCGAGCGTGCCATCGCTCGCGGGAGCAATTTCCAGCAGGTGAGCGCGCGCGCCATCGAAATGGCTCAGTACGAACTTGCCGTTCTGGAAATTCCCGCTGATGGTGCCGGTGTCTCCATCCACGCGCAAGATGGTCGCGGAGGCTTTCGGTCCAGATTGTTGCACTACAAAGCGCCACGCCAATTCGCCTTTCCCGCTCTTGTTGGGAATTTCCCATAGACCATCGATAGTCGGGACCAGCACAGATACCGCGGCCGGCTTAGCCAAGACAGCCCGCGTAGCTCGAATCGCAAAAGGCCCCTTCATGCGCCGCGTGCCGGCATACTGACCCTCGAGCACGCCGTCTTTCAGCGTCGCGTCTAGAGTCGCTGCGTAATAGTCCCAATACAGGACCAGCTTGCCGTTTTCGAACCGGCCTTGAGTCGACGGGTATCGCTCATCGCCATTGAAGAAGGACGCCGTGACCTTCGTGCCTGAGCCCGAGATTTCCAGGGGAAAGGGCGTCGCGACGCCATTAATCTGGATGGTCGCGTCCCAGAGTCCGGCGATTGGCTGAGTGACGGATTGAGCGAAGGCTGACGGGGCCAACGCCAGAACTACCGCGGCGAAGGTTTTGCCATTCATGGAGTAAAGATATCACGGCAGAGGAACACGAACTGAGGACTCGGCATACAGGACCTGCTTCTTTCGTTCGACGCCCCAGCGATAGCCGGAGAGCGAACCGTCCGTCCGCACGACGCGGTGGCACGGGATCGCGACGGCCAAGGTGTTCGCCGCGCAGGCTCCGGCTACGGCCCGCGTCGCGTTCGGCTGGCCGAGCTTTTGCGCGAGTTCCGAATATGTCAGCGTCGTGCCGCAGGGAATTTCACATAGGGCTTTCCAAACCCGCTGCTGAAACGCAGTGCCCTGGACGTGCAGCGGCAACTCCAGGCCCGTCGTCGGGTTCTCCACGAACGCAATAACCCGGGCGACCATGCGCTCGAACTTCTTATCGCCTCCGATCAGCTTGGCGTTGGCGAAATGATCCTGAAGTTCCCTCACTAACTTATTAGGGTCGTCGCCCATTGCGATCGAACAAATGCCCAAGCCGGATGCCGCGACCAGGATCGACCCGAGCGAGCATTCGCCAACGGCGAATCGAATCGTCGTGCCGCTGCCGCCAGCTTTGAACTCCGTGGGCTTCATGCCGAGTCTCTGGTTGGTCTCGGCGTAAAAGCGCCCGTTGGAATTGAATCCCGAATTGTAGATCGCGGACGTCACGGTTCCGCGTCGGGAAAGCTCCTCCTGCATCCGTTTGGCACGATGTGCGATCGCGTAGGCTTTGGGCGTCAGGCCCGTCATTGACTTAAACACGCGGTGAAAATGAAACGGACTCACGCCGACTGCCTCGGCTAGAGCGCCGAGCGAAAGCGGTTCTTCGGCATCTTCAATTAACCTGCATGCCCTGGCTACCATGGCCGCTTGTTCGCTCGGAGCCAAGGGATCGTTGGGCTTGCACCGTTTGCACGCACGAAATCCGGCGCGCTCAGCGTCCTTAGGCGTACGGTGGAAGGCCACGTTCTCGCGACGCGCAAGCCGCGCCGGGCACGACGGGCGGCAGTAGACGCCAGTGGTCTTTACGGAATAGACGAACGCATTGTCGGCGTTCTTCTCCCGGTGAATGACCGCCTCCCAGCGCTCCGCGCCGCTGAGATAGGATCTTTCGATTGTGTTTTTCACTGTCGGCATAACGAAAGATTAGCCGATACCAGCGCGGGCTGCACTTCGTTTCTTGCTTTCAAATTCGCCCAGGTGTGACCAGGCCGGAGCTAATGCACCTTCCCTAAGTTTAGTGTCATCCCAAACGCGATCTGATGGTCGGGCGCCCGTCCAGTAGACGCAAAGTGCTGCGCGGCGACATCAAAGGCCAGATGGTCCGTGACTTGATACTCGATTCCCTCAAATGCCAGGAGAGCCGTGTTTTGGCCCGTCGATTTCTCACACTCCGCGTTAAAATGCGACGTGAGCTTCTCCAGCCAGCGAGACCCGGATAGCTGACGGCCGAAACCCAAGCCCAGATCGAACGTCCCGGCCGGATTCGAGTCCGAACTATGCGTGGCTCCCGACCAGCCCACAGTTGCGCCGATGCTATTGCGGCCGGTATCGTATCGCGCGATCGCCACAGCTCCCAAACGCGCGCCCGCTTCGTCTCGAAGAAAAACGCTCGCTTGCGGCGCAATGGCGATATCCAGGTTTTCGCCGTCGTGCAGCACCGATGTCGCGGTCAACGTCACAGCCTGGCTGAATTGCGTGAGCCGGCCGCCTCCGATATTCGCCGACGTGACGGTATCGAAGGCGACGCTATACTCCGTTCGGCCCCAGATAATGTGACGCCCGGCCGGAGTGTATCTCAATCCCGATGGCATCGCGAAATTGTTTGTGGAAAAGGAGTACAGCCCGCCCCAATCCAGCTCGGCCGTCCCCGGTTCGGTGATGAGCGTGTTGATGTGGAGGCGTTTCCGCAACGCAATCTTAGAATTGCCGTTCGACTGGGTTGCACCGCGCGTGAAGAGTCCCGCAAAACACGACGGGGACGCCATCAGACAAATCAAGACGGCGCTTACGCGAACTCGCATTAAACCGGCTCGTCACTCCGTCGGCTCAAGTAATAATGTACCGCGGGCGTGACGATCAAGGACAAGACCATGGATGCCACCAGCCCGCCGATCACGGCGATCGCCAGCGGCTGCAACATCTGTGAGCCGGCGCCGATGGCGAGAGACAGCGGAATCATTCCGGCGATAGTCGCCAGGGCGGTCATCAGGATCGGGCGCAGGCGGCGCTCGCCTGCCAGAATCATCGCATCCCGCACGGAAGAACCTTCGGCGCGGAAGCGCTGGTCAGCGTCGAGCAGAAGGATTCCGTTCTTCGCCACGATGCCGATCACCATAATCAAACCCATGAAGGAAGAAATGTTGAACGTGGTACCCGTCACAAGAAGAGCGAAGAACACGCCGCATGTGGACAGCAGCGCCGACGCGAGAATCGCCGCCGGAGCCGCGAATGTGCGGAACTCGAACAGCAGTACGGTAAACACCAGCACCACCGCCATCGCAAGAACGACCAGAAGATCGCGGAAGGACTTTTGCTGCTCCTCATAGGTTCCGCCGTAGACGACGCGGATGGAATTGGGGATGTGCAGATCCGTCACCGCTTGCTGGACCAGAGCGATGCCTTCGCCAAGGCTGACGCCTTCGAAGCGACCCGTGACAGCGACGCGCCGCTGCAGGTCCTCGCGAATGATTTCGGTCTGCCCATTTTCGTTCTGAAAATTCGCAAGCGATCCTAGCGTCGCGGTCTTGCCGGTGGAGCTACTGGTGATCATGGTGTTCCGGATCTGATCGAGCGACGAGCGCGAGTTATCGGGGAAGCGCACGCGAATGGTGTAGGCGTGGTCATTCACCACCACCGGCGCCGTGGCTGGCTCACCTTGCAGGATGGCGCTGGCATCGAGTTCGATTTCCTGCGGCGTGAATCCGGCCCTTGCCGCAATTTCGGGATCGACATTCATCACAATTGCCGATCCGCTCACAGTATTCTCGATGCCGTCCTTGACGTCGGCCACTTCCTTGATCTTCTTGATCCTGTCGGCGACTTTCGGCGCCCATTGTTCCAGGAGCTTGGGCTCGGCGGAGAACAGCTTAATCTCAATCGGTTCGGGGGAACTGGTCAGATCGCCGATCATATCTTGCAGGACTTGAATGAATTCGACGTCCAGCTGGGGGTACCGCTTGTTAACCTTTTCGCGCACCTCGGAAATGATCTCGTCTATGGGGCGATCGCGGTCGCGCTTCAAGCGCACCGAGAAATCGCCTGTATTCGACTCGGTCACCGCGGCAAGACCCAGCTGCATCCCGGTGCGGCGCGAAGTGCTCTCGATTTCGGGCGTCGACGCGAGAATCTTTTCCACCCCCAACAGCACATCATTGGTATCCGCCAGCGCCGATCCTGCCGGCATGATGTAGTCGAGAATAAAGCCGCCCTCATCCATTTCCGGAAGCAGGTCGCTGCCGAGCGCCCGATAACCGAAGAAGGAAGCCACGATCAGCGCGATACAGCCGATCCCAAATACCAACGGGTAAGCCAGCACGAACCGCAGGGCGCGCTCGTACCCGCGCGTGATGCGCCCCATGCCGCCCGTTGCCGCAACGTGACCTGACGAGTCTGCGCCCTCGGCGGGATGACCGGATTTTTGGCGCCGCAGCAGGTAATGGCTGAGCGTGGGTGTCCAGGTTAGGGCTAGCGCCAGCGAAGTGAGGAGCGCCGTGCCGACGGTCACCGCAAGGGCGCGAAAGAACGTGCCCGTCACCCCTGTGATCGTAATCAAGGGCAGGAAGACGACGATCGGCGTGATCGTCGATCCCACCAACGGCACTCGAATCTCGCGCAGCGCGCTGCGAATCGCTTCACTTCGGCTCTGCCCGGAATCGCGATGCAGAACGATATTCTCCACCACGACAATGGCGTCGTCGATCACCAGTCCTACCGCGGCCGCCAGTCCCCCGAGCGTCATCAGGTTGAAGGTTTGTCCCAGCGCACGGAGCGCAATCAGGGTGATCGCGATGGTCGCGGGAATCACCAGGGCGGCTACCAGCGAGCTGCCCCAATCGCGTAGGAACAGAACCAGAATGATCGCAGCCAGCGCCAGGCCGATCAGGATCGCGTCCCGTACGCTGCTGATCGAATCGCGCACCAGAGTCGATTGGTCGTAGAATGCCTGCACCTTCACGCCCGGCGGTAGCGTTTTTCGAATCTCGTCGAATTCCTGGTTCGAAGCATCCGCCACCGCAACAGTATTGCTATCCGCCTGACGGAAGATATTCAGCAGCACGGCGGGTTTGCCGTTGGCCGTGACGATCGTATAAACCGGCATCACGGAAGGATGGACCGTGGCTATATCCCCGATTCGAACAGGCAGCCCGGCGGGCGTGGTCCTCACGACAATGTTCGCGATCTCCGCCGGATCGTGGGCCTGTCCGCTGACGAGCGTCAGCGAGAGTTCGTGGTTGTTTTCGATCAGGCCCGGCGAATCGATCATGTTGCTCTTTGTGACGGCATCGAGAATGGCGGGCACCGTCACTCCGGCCTCCTGAAGCTTGGCTGGGTCGGGCTCAATCTGGAACTCGGGGACAGTTCCTCCTTGCAGGACCACTGTCGACACGCCGTTCACTCGATTCAGGCGCGGCTTGATCGTGTAGTTGGCTAGCTCCCAGAGATCGCTCTGAGACATGGTGTCCGACGTCAGGCTATAGGCCAGAATCGGCATCAACGCGGCGAAGGTCATGCGATTCGCTGTGAGCTTCGCCGTGGGAGGCAGCGAAGGCTGCACGCGCGCCAGCGCGGCATTCACGTATTGCAAGGTCTGGAACATGTCGACGTTCCAATTGAAGAAGAGACTCACTTCTCCGGAGCCGCGGCTGGTGGTGGAAATGACCCGCTCGAGCCCCGGCACCGAGTTCATCGCTTCCTCGATGGGCCGCGTGACCGTCACCTCCATCTGATTGATGGGCGAGACTCCGTTATCGATGGCGACGACAATCTTGGGGAAATCGGTGTTGGGAAAAACCGCCACGGGAATAGTGAATGCCAGATAAACGCCGGCCACGATCAACGTGAGAATGACGAAGATGACCGGGCGCGAGAAGCGCGCTGTCCAATGTTCCGCAGAGGGCCCCCCGGCTGAGGACGCGCCGGCTGGAGTGATCGAATTCGGCTCGCTCATTCCTTCTTGCCCTTGGCGTCTTTACCCTTGGCGTCATCAGGCTTGGCATCGTCGCCACCCGCGTCATCGTCATCATCGTCTTCGGCCTTGGGTTGCTGGATCGTGACTTTAGCCTTGTCCTCGAGCCCCAAACCGCCGGAGGTCACCACTTGCTCGCCAGGCTGAAGGCCGCTGAGAACTTGCACGCGCGCACCTTGCCGCACGCCGACGGTAACCGGCCGCTCATGCGCGACCGAATCACTCGAAATCACCATGACCTTCTGACGTCCCTCGTCACCGTTGAGCAGGGCGGTCGCCGGAACCACCAGAGTGTTCTGAATGGTCTCCGCGATGATCGATACCCGTGCGGTTGCGCCCGGCTTCAGCCGCTCGCCTGGATTCGCGATTTGCACCCACACCTCGACCGTAGTCGCATTGGCGTTCGCCGATGGACTGACCACCGTCACGGTCCCTGGAACGTCGCCGTCCGGACCGGCCACGCGAGCCGGGCGTCCCACCTTAATCGATTCGGCTTCTTTGACCGGCACGTTCGCCACAGCCCGAACCTGTGAAATGTCGACGATGGAAATTAGCGGCATACCGGCACTCGCCATTTCTCCCGGATAAACTTGGCGGTCCGCAACAATGCCGGTAATGGGACTGAGGATCCGTGCGTAGGAAAGCTGCACCGCCAGAGCATCCACGTGCGCCTTGGCCGCGTTCATCTGTGCCTGGGCGGCGCGGATCTGCTCTTGCCGCCCGACCCCATTGAGCGACTTCAGATGCTGCTGAGCGGTCTCCAATTGAGTCTGCGCCTGGACCATTTGCAGCCTGGTCTCATCCACTTGTCTTTGCGCCAGGGCTCCTTCTTTTTGCAACGCGACGCGGCTCTCGTACAGCTTCTTGGCGGCGTCAAACGCGCTCTGTGCCGATTGCACATCCGCTTGCGCCTTGGTCTGGTCTTCGACCACCGTGGCGCCCGTCACCGTCGCGTATGCGGACTGCGCCTGTTCGTACTGAAATTTGCCTTCTTCAACCGCCGCGGCGAGATCGCCGCTTTCCAATTCGGCGATCAGCTGTCCGGCGCGCACGTGGTCCCCACGATTCACCAGCACGCGCTTCACGGGAGCGCTGATCTTGGGAGTGACGCTGGACTGATTGATGGGGAACAGAACCGCGTCGGCGGTGACAACATGGTCGATCGCACCGAGCACGGCCGTTTCGACTTGAACAGGCGTTGGGGCCTCCGCTTCTGCGGCTTCCTCTTTTTTGCCCTTGCCGCATCCGGCGAGCAGGGCC